>Ga0335074_10003961_pt1 | contig 20389 bp, 19 predicted proteins | sample Lox_Sample_23_FD_206715 | JGI IMG/M metagenome (GOLD analysis project Ga0335074, IMG submission 206715) | Soil microbial communities from Loxahatchee National Wildlife Refuge, Florida, United States - Lox_Sample_2.3 | ecosystem: Environmental > Terrestrial > Soil > Wetlands | place: USA... | reverse complement strand
ATGACCATCGACGCGTCGATGCCGGCCTGCGCGGCGACAGCGCGGATGGTCGTCTGCTCGTACCCTCGGGCGGCGAACAGCGCCCGGGCGGCACGCAGGATGGCCCGGCGAGTGCCTTCGGACCGCGGCCCGCCGGCCCCGGGCACCGGGCCGGCCTGGCCTGCGAGCGATATCGCCGCATGGCTACTGTCCGTCACGGCGCTCCAGCGTACCGGTTACCAACGCACGTTAGCCAACGCTTGTTGCCATGCCAGGTTTGGTCCAGGCCAGGTCGGCGCCGAGTGCTCTCGTCAGCCGGGTGATTGTCTGCCGTGCGGCCTCGTCGCTGACGCGATCGGGAAGCCAGGCGCAGGCGATGCAGGCGGCTCGCACGTCACCGGTGGCGCAGACCGCGGCCAGGCATTCCTCGATCTGCGTGACCGAAGGACCGGCGCCCGAGGGGAAGCGCAGGCCGGGCAGTTGCGCGCTATCGATGACATCCACGTCGAGGTGCAGGTAAACGGGCATGCGGCCGAGCCCGCCGAGGGCGGAGGCGATCGCGGCCGGGTCGGCGGGCACGCGGAGGACCTGGCTGGCGCTGAGGGCGTCGCGCTCGGCGGGGTCGAGGTCCCTGGCGTCAGCGAGCACGACGCTCGTGTCGGCCACCGGCCGCAGCCCGAGCGCATCGCCGAGCAGTTCGGGTGTCCGGCCCGTCAGCATCGCCAGCGCCATGCCGCCCAGGTAGCCGCTGATCGTTATGGCCGGGGTGTTGAAATCGCCGTGCGCGTCCAGCCACACGACCGCGACGTCGTGGTATCGGCGCTGCAGGCCGGCCACGGCTCCGACGGCAGCGGGACAGTCGCCGGATAGCAGCAGCGGCCTGGCGGCCCGCGCCACCGCGTCGCAGACCGCCTGGTAGACCACCGCCATCCGGCGAGGCGCCGCGCCGGCCGGAAGGACCGGGTTAATCGTCTCGGCGACGCCGACCGGAGTCGGGAAGGATGGGATGTGCTCGTCGAGGTGCCAGGGCGTCACGATCACGTCCCAGCCGCCGCCGGTGTTGTGGTCAGCCACGGGTTGCCTCTCCTTCTTTCTGCTGGGCAAGCAGGTCGAGCAGCCGTTGCAGTTCGGTGGCGCCGGCCTGCAGGTGCGCGGTGAGCTGCGCCCGGGCTTGTGCCCGGCTACCGCGCAGGGCGTCGAGCAGCTGGCGGTGGTCGTCCGCGGTCCGGCCGAGTTCACGGCGGGAGCGCTCGGCCAGCGCCAGGGCGAGGCGCTGCTCTTGCTGGAGCTGTCCGTAGAAACGGGACAGCCGCGGGCTCCCGGCGGCCGCGACCAGGGTGGTGTGGAACCGCCGGTCGCCGTCGACCACCGCGGCAACGTCGCCGCGGCCGAAGGCGTGTTCTATCTGCTCAACCAGCTCGGCCAGGTCCGCGTAGACCACCGGGTCGCGGTGGCCGGTGAGGGCATCCGCCGCTGCCAGCTCCACGGCGGCGCGGGCAGCGTAGATGTCCGCGGCGTCGGGCCCGGTGATGTCCGCGACGACGATGCCGTGGTTCATCTGGTAGCGGACCAGGCCCTCGCCGGCGAGGATCCGCGCGGCCTCGCGGAGAGTACTGCGGGAGACGCCGAGTTCCGCGGCGACGGCGGCTTCACGCAGCGGCATGCCCGGCGGCAGCCGGCCGGACAAGATGGCCTGCCGGACGGCTTCGGCAGCCTGCTCGGTGGTGCTCCGCCGCTGAATGCTCGCACCCAGCCCGGTGATCGGGCTCGCCATTCAGTTTCCTCCCCTTGAAGCCTGGCCCGCCGCGAACTAGATTGCCATATTGTCCGGCAATCCTGCAATCCGGCGAAGATGACGCGAGATGACGGAGCGAGCCATGTCCGTGCCAGGGCTCCGCCGCGAGGACTTCCCCGTCCTCGACCGGCTCACCTACCTCAACACCGCATCGGCCGGCCTGGTGCCGGCCTCGGTCGTGACCCCGGCGCACCAGTTCGAGCTCGGGCTGGCCCAGGCCGGGACAACCGGTATGGACGAAGAGACCGAGATCGCCATCCTGGACGACGCGCGCGACGGCGCCGCGGCACTGCTGCACGCCGGCCCGGACACGATCGCGATCGCCACCAGCTTCACCGAGGCCCTGAATCAGGTGGCCTGGTGGCTGCGGCCTGGCCGCGGCCAGAACGTCGTGTCCTCGGAGGTCGACTTTCCCAGCGTCACCTATCCCTGGCACCGCATCGCCGAGGACACCGGCTGTGAGGTGCGACTGGTCGGCGTGCTGGGTGACCCGGACAGCTTCGACGTGAACAAGATCGCCGACAGCGTGGACTCCGCCACCGCGGCCATCTGCATCAGCCATGTCCAGTACCTCACCGGCCACGTGCTCGACCTCCGCGAACTGGCGGCGCTGGCGCACGGCAACGGAGCGGTCCTGATCGTGGACGCGACCCAGTCCGCCGGTCAGGTGCCGATCGACGTGACCGCATCCGGCGTGGACGTCCTCATCGCCGGGTCTTACAAGTGGCTGTGCAGCACCTTCGGCGCCGCGATCTGTTACCTCAGCCCCAGCCTGCTCAGCGAATTCCGGCCACCGCTGGTGGGCTGGCGCAGCACCGAGCACCCCTACTCCCTCGACGCCCGGTGGCTCCCCCTGGCCGCCACCGCTCGGCGGATGGAGTACTCCACCATGTCCTACGCCGCGGCGATCGCGCTCGGCCGCGCTATCGGCTACATCCGCGGCCTTTCCCTCGACGAGGTCGCCGCGCACAACCGCGAGCTTGCCAGCGAGCTCGTCGACGGGCTGGCCGAGCGCGGAGCCCGCCTGCTCACCCCTCGCGACCCGGCGCGCCGGGCCGGCACGGTCACGGCGCGCTTCCCCGGCCGCGACGGTGAGGCCATTGCCGCCGCGCTCACCGCCCGGGGCGTGATCGTTTCCCCGCGCGTCGGCTCGACCCGCTTCTCTGCCCACTTCTACAACAGCAGCGACGACGTCGGCCGCGCTCTATCGACCCTGGATGACCTGCTGCGATAACCCGTCAACGACCATCACCCCGGACGTGACGCCAGCTCTGCGCCGAAACGGACCGCGGGTACCTGTCACCGGTCAGTGGCGGCAGGAGCCTTCCGGACCGGGGCGCCCCGGCTGCTCAGGAAGACGATGTCAAGATCCTGGAGCTGGTCCGGATCGGCGACCAGTCCGATACTGGTGATCTTGTCGCCGGAGATCGCGAATGCGAAGACCGCCCGCGGCCGGCCTGCGGGCGCCCATACGGCCGCCGGGATGCCGTCGACCAATGCGAGCCGGGCGGCCTGCGCCCCCCTGGCGAGGAAGAAGCCAGCCACCTCGTCCGCACCGCGGATATCGGACGGGATGCTGATCTCCTGCGCCGTCGGGTAGAAACGCAGGATGGCCTCGGGCGCGAGCAGCTCGAGCAGCGCGCCGAAATCGCCGCTGCGCGACGCGGCCAGGAACGCGGCGACGATCTTCTGCCGCCGGGGCAGGTCCGGCTCAGGCTCAACCCCGGCCGCGATGACCCGGCGGCGGGCCCGGCTCGCGATCTGGCGCGCGGCGGCGGGGGTCCGGTCGATGATCATGGCGATCTGATCGAAGGGCACGTCGAAGACGTCGTGCAGCACGAACGCGAGCCGCTCGGCCGGAGCCAGTGTGCCGAGCACCACCATCAACGCCGCGCCGACCGAGTCGGCCAGCAGCATCTCGTCCTCGGGCCCGGCGCCGTGCCCGCCGCGCGCTGACTGCTCGGGAGGCTGGATGCCGGCCGAGTCCTCCGGCCGGGAGCGGCGTGTCTCGAGCATGTTCAGGCACACCCGGGCAACGACCGTGGTCAGCCATCCGCCAAAGTTGTCTACCTGCTCCACATCGGCGCGGCTGACCCGCAGCCAGGCGTCCTGTACCGCGTCCTCGGCCTCGCCGGATGATCCGAGCATGCGGTAGGCAAGCGCCCGCAAGCGACCCTGGTGCTCGGCGAACCGCTCGCTCAGCCAGTCCTGCTCCGCCATCCGTCGCATTCCTCCTTCACAACCTGCCGCGAATGACCGGCGCTTGCACGGCCGCGCACTAGCCCCAGGCGCCGGCCACCCGCCTGGTGGGGGCGTTGAGCCGGTTGTAGACGTTGGTCGTGGCGATCGCCAGCAGCAGCACGGCGAGCCCCTGCTCGTCGTAGTGCTTGGCGGCCCCGTCCCAGATCTCGTCCGGCACCGGGTCCTCCCGGTCGGCGAGGCGGGTCACGGCCTCGGTCAGGGCCAGCGCCGCGCGCTCGGCGTCGGTGAAATGCGGCGCGTCCCGCCAGGCGACGACCGTGGCCAGCCGGTCCTCGCTCTCACCCGCCTTCCTCGCGCCGGCGGCGCCGGCCTGGACGCAGGCGCTGCAGCCGTTGATCTGGCTGGCACGCAAATGGATGAGTGACAGCGTCTCCTCGGGCACGCCCTTGCCGTGGAAGCTGGCGCCCAGCGCCTGGATGGCCTGCCTGGCCTCCGGCATGATCGCGACCGGCCTCGTTCCCCGTGCCTGCATCTTTTCTCCTTCGTGATGTCGTCACCGATCAAGAACGCCGCGAGACCCGCTGTCCAAGCCGCAGGCTCTCGCCGCTCACCAGGTAATGACCGGCGCCGGCGAGCGAATGTGACAGACCGGGGCCGGGGATTGCGCTCCCGCGGCGCGAAGCATTCGCCCGGGCCCGGGTAGCCGGATGTCTCCGAGGGGATGTACGTCCTGGTCACCGACGAGTATCCGGGCGAGGGAGCGCGCCATGCCAGAGCTGCCGGACGTGGCGGGATTCCGGTCTCTGCTCGCCGCGCACGCGACGGGCCAGCTGATCGAGCGCGTGGACGTCGCCGACGCGGGGGTGCTGCGCGGGATCACGGCCAGGCAGCTTCAAGACAGCCTTCGCGGCAGCCGCTTCGAACGGCCGGAGCGCCATGGCAAGTGGCTGATCGCGCGGACCGACGGGCCCGCCATCCTGCTGCATTTCGGCATGACCGGAAGCCTGCAATGGCTCGACAGCGGCGCGCCGCTCGACCGGTACGACCGCGTGATCTTCGTGACCAGCGCGGGCGAGTTGCGCTACCGCGACATGCGCAAACTTCAGGGCATCACGCTGGCACACGACCGCCGGGAGGAGGACGGGGTGCTTGCCGGGCTCGGACCGGACGCGCTCGGCGTGACTGCCGGACAATTCGATGACGCGCTCCAGGGCCGCCGCGGCGCGATCAAGGCCACGCTCATGAACCAGAAGATCATCGCCGGGCTGGGGAACCTCCTTGCCGACGAGATCTTGTGGCGGGCGTGCATCAACCCGCGCCGCCCCGCGTCGAGCCTGACTGCCCCGGAGCGACGGGAACTATACGGCCAGATGCGCCGAGTCCTTCGTGCATCCGTCCGGGCCGGCTGCGTGCCGTCACGGCCGTCCTGGCTCACCGGCGCCCGCCAGCAGCGCCACCCGACGTGCCCGCGCTGCCACGCGACCCTGTGCCGCGGACGGATCGGCGGCCGCACCACCATGTGGTGCCCTCGGCACCAGGGCCGCTAGCTTACGAGCAACGCCGGCGCTGGAGCCTGACCCGAGCCTCAGTGCGAGTCTCGCGGCACCGCGTGGCCGCGGCTGCCGAGCAGGAAGTCGAAGTCCGCTCCGCGTTCGGCCTGCAGCACATGCTGCGTATAGAGCCACGCGTACCCCGAGGATGCGGCGTCCGCCGGCGGCGACCACGCGGCGCGCCGGCGCTCGAGCTCGTCGTCGGGGACCTCGAGAGAGAGCACCCGGCGCGGCACGTCGAGCTCGATGATGTCCCCGGTGCGGACCAGCGCCAGCGGCCCCCCGAGCGCGGCCTCCGGAGAGACGTGCAGGACGACCGTGCCGAACCCGGTTCCGCTCATCCGCCCGTCGCAGATCCGCACCATGTCGGTGACGTCCGCCTTGAGCAGCTTGGCCGGCAGCGGGACGTTCGAGACCTCCGGCATCCCGGGATAACCGCGCGGCCCGGCGCCCCGGATGACCAGGATGTCGTCGGCGGTGACGTCGAGATCGGGGTCGTCGCTGACCGCGTGGTACTCCTCCGGCGAGTCGAACACGAGCGCGCGCCCCCGGTGCTTCATCAACTCCGGCGACGCCGCCGACTGCTTGATCACCGCGCCGCCCGGGCACAGGTTGCCGTGCAGAACGGCCGTGCCCGAGCCCGGCGGCAGCAACGGCTCGTCCAGCGGACGGATGACGTCGCGGTTCCAGCACTCGGCGCGCGCGACGTTCGCCCCGATGCCCTGACCGGTCACGGTGACCTGCCCGGCGTGCAGCATCCCTCCGTCGTCGAGTTCCCGCAGCACCACGGGCAGCCCGCCGGCGTAGCAGAAGTCCTCCATGAGGAACCGGCCGGACGGCATCAGGTCGACGAGCGTCGGCACGGCCGCGGCCAGCGCGTCAAAGTCGTCGAGGTCCAGCGGCACGCCAAGACGGCCCGCGATGGCCAGCAGGTGGATGATCGCGTTGGTGGATCCCCCGATCGCCGCGTTCGCGCGGATCGCGTTCTCGAACGCCGGGCGCCCCATGATCTGGCTCGGTCGCAGGTCCTCCTCGACCAGGCCGACGATGCGCTGCCCGGCCTGCTGGGCGATCTCCATCCGCCTCGAATCAGCCGCCGGCCAGGTCGCCGATCCCGGCAGCTGCATCCCCAGGGCCTCGGCCATGCACGCCATCGTGGAGGCGGTGCCCATCGTCATGCAGTGGCCGTTGGAGCGGGCCATGCAGCCCTCGGCGATGTAGCACTCCTCCTGGGTCATCCGGCCGGCCTTGAGGTCCGCCTCGAACATCCAGACGTGGGTACCCGAGCCGACATCCTGGCCGCGGTACTTGCCGTTCAGCATCGGCCCGCCGGTGACCATGATCGCGGGAAGGTCGACGCTGGCCGCGCCCATGAGCAGCCCGGGAGTCGTCTTGTCGCAGCCGGACAGCAACACCACGCCGTCGAGCGGGTTGGCCCGGATCAGCTCCTCGGCCTCCATGGCCAGCAGGTTGCGGTAGAGCATGGCGGTCGGCCGCATCAGCGTCTCGCCCGTCGCCAGGGCCGGGAACTCCAGCGGGAAGCCGCCCGCCTGCCAGACCCCGCGCTTGACGGCCTCCGCGACCCGGTGCAGGTGAGAGTTGCACGGCGCGAGCTCGGACCAGGTCGTGGCGATCCCGATCACCGGCCGGCCGTCAAAGACCTGCGGGCCGAACCCCTGGCTCCGCATCCAGGAGCGGTAGACCATCCCGGCCCGGCCGGTCGCCCCGAACCATTCCTGGCTGCGCAGGCGCCGAGCAGGGGAGGTCACGCCGCAACTCTGCCACGGACGCGTCCTTTGTGTCGAGACGGGGCAAAATGCTCCCATGCACATCGTCAGGTACAGCTTGCCCGGATCCTCGGTCGCGCGGGTCGGCGTGCTCAGCGGCGAGCAGATCTCCGAACTCTCCGCCGTCTCCGATCTCGCGGAACTATGGGCGCTGCGCCTGGACGAGCTGCGGGAACTGCTCTCCCGGCCCGGCAACCGAGGCGACCTGGCGCTCTGCGACGTCAGGATCCTGCCGCCGATCGACGGGCGCACCGAGGTCTGGGCGTGCGGCGTGACGTACGAGATCTCCAGGGAGGCGCGCGTCGAGGACAGCGAGCGCTCGGCCGACATCTACGAGCTCGTCTACCACGCGCAGCGGCCCGAGCTGTTCTTCAAGTCGGCCGCCTGGCGCGTCGTCGGCGACGGGCAGGCCATCGCGGTGCGCAGCGATTCAACCTTCGACGTGCCCGAACCCGAGGTCGCGCTCGTCGTCAACGCGTTCGGCGAGATCGTGGGCTACTCGATCTGCAACGACGTGTCATCCCGCTCCATCGAGGGCGAGAACCCGCTCTACCTGCCCCAGGCCAAGACCTACCTCGGCGGCTGCGCCCTCGGCCCCTTCGTCCGCCCGGCCTGGGAGGTCGCCGAGCCCTACGACCTCTCGATCGGGCTCACGATCACCCGCTCCGGCGAGGTGGCCTGGGCCGGGGCCGCCAGCACCAGCCAGCTGCACCGCACCTACGACGAGCTCGTGCGCTGGCTCCTGCACTCCGACGTGCACCCCTCCGGCGTGATCTTGTCCACTGGGACCTGCCTCGTGCCATCGGCGCCGTTCAGCCTGGCGCAGGACGACGTCGTGCGCATCGACATCAGCGAGATCGGCACGCTCACCACGCGCGTCGTGCGCGGCCTCGACGCGATCAGGGCCGCCCTGTCCTAGAAGACAAGTGTTCTTTACGCCCCGGCACGCAGCGCGGCGGGTACCCGCGCTTACTCTGGGCGCGGCCGAAGGACGCCGCCCACGACCGTGATCACCGCCCGGCGGACGGCAGCTGACCCCGGAGGGGAATCTTCCTGCCCGGCGAACAGCAGGTGCCCCGCCCCGATCAGCGTCGCGCCCAGCGCCTCGACGTCCGCGTCCGCCGCGATGCGGCCAAGATCGCGCTCGGCGGCCAGGTAATCCGTCATCATCTCCGCCGCCTGGGTCAGCACCGGGACGCCGACCGGCAGCTCCCGGCGCAGCCGCACCCGCAGGTCGAACCGGAACGTGATCAGGGCGACGACCTTCACCGCGATCGACCCGAACACGGCCGTCAGCGCGCCCGTGAGGTTGCCGACGACGGTGCCGGTACCCGCGGAACCAAGCAGCGCCGCCGCCTGCGCGTCCATCCGGCCGACCCGGTCGAGCACGAACTCGGCGAGGAACGCGTCGAAGTCCGCGAAGTGCCGGTGCAGCACGCCCTTGGCAACCCCCGCCTCGGCGGTGACCGCCCGGCTGGTCAGCGCGTCCGGCCGGTCCCGGAGCAGCACCCGCTCGGCGGCGTCGAAGAGCTGCTCGCGCACATCCCGCAGCGCGACCCCTGTCGGCATGCGTCGCTCCTCGCTTTCTTGAAGAGAAATGTGGGCCCAACTGGTCGTAAAAACAACCGCTGGGGCCCACGTTTCGGCGCGGCCCGGATCCGGCGCGGCCCGGATTCGGCGCGGCCCCGGATCCGGCGCGGCCCCGGATCCGGCGCGGCCCCGGATTCGGCGCGGCCCCGGATTCGGTTGCTTAGTGGGCGCGTGCCCATTAGGGTGGGCGCGTGCCCACTATACCGCCTGAGGTCCCCCAGCGGCCGGCTGAGTCGCATCATTACCGGCAGGTCGCCGAGTCGTTCGGCGGCGACGCGCAGCGGTATGACCGGGCCCGGCCGGGCTACCCGCAGGCCCTTATCGACCGGGCCGTCGCCGCGAGCCCGGGACGCGACGTCCTCGACGTCGGCTGCGGCACCGGCATAGCGGCCCGGCAGTTCCAGGCGGCCGGTTGCACGGTGCTCGGGATCGACCCGGACGAGCGGATGGCGGCCTTCGCCCTGCAGACCGGGGTCGAGGTCGAGGTGGCGACGTTCGAGGCCTGGGACGCCGCGGGCCGTACCTTCGACGCGGTCGTCGCGGCTCAGGCCTGGCACTGGGTTGATCCGGTCGCGGGCGCGGCCAAGGCCGCGACGGTGCTGCGACCTGGCGGCCTGATCGCCATGTTCTGGCACGCGTACCAGCTACCGCCCGACATCGGCGCGGCCTACGGCGAGGCATTCCACCGGGTCGTGCCCGACTCCCCGTTCGACCTCCGGCAGCAGCGTCCGGCCACCGAGGTGTACCAGCAGATCTGCGCCAAGGCCGCGGACGCGATCCGCGCGGCGGGCCGCTTCGGCGAGCCCGAGCAGTGGCGCTTTGACTGGGAGCAGTCGTACACGAGGGACGCGCTGCTCGATCTGCTGCCGACCCAGGGCGGGCTCACCCGGCTGTCGCCGGACAGGCTGGCCGTGGTGCTCGAGGCCGTCGGTGCCGCCATCGACGCGGCGGGCGGCAACGTCACGATGACGTACGCGACGGTGACCGTCGCGGCCACGCGCGACGCCGCGGCCTGATCGCGCCCGCCGCGCGCGACGCCACGGCCTGATCGCGTCCGTCTGTTTGTTTCGTCCCTGAGGGCTCGCCGCCGGGTATCGGCGGCCGTTTTCATTAGCCATTCATTACGGGCATTTGCTAAGTCGTTAATAGGCGCCCTCGTTTGCCAGGTCAGGCTCCGGGAATGGCTGCTGACACGCGTTACAGCAATCCTGGACTGAGAGGAGTTCCCATCCATGGGACTGCCTGTCCCTTCTGGCACCGCAAGCCGGCCTGGAGGATACGCCGCCACTGTCTCGCCGTTTTCAATGAACGGCGATACCTTCCGCGGCCTGGGTCATGACCTGGTCGACACGCTTGCCGCTTACCTGGACAAGCTTCCGCGAGAGCCCGTTTACCGGCCATTGCCCGACGAAGTGCGCCGTGAGCTGGAGAAAATGGATATTCCCACCGAAGGGACCGCTCCAGAGGCTGTCATCGAAGGCTTTCTCCGACTAGTGCTGCCGTACGGCCGCGGCCAGAATCATCCATGTTTCGCCGCGTTCGTCGACCCGGCCGCATCCAAGCTAAGCATGCTCGCGGCGTTCGCATCGGCCGTGACCAACACGAGCGGCGCCGGCGGTAATTACGCCGCGATATATGTAGAGCAGGCGGTCATTCGCTGGCTCATGGAGCTCGTCGGTTTCCCGCGGGACGGGAGCGACGGGGTCCTGCTCGGCGGCGGATCGGACGCCAACCGGCATTGCCTGGAAGTGGCGCGGTACTGGGGCGCCCAGGTGAACGGCTGGGATATCAGGGAGGAAGGCCTCTACGGGCACCCCCGGCTCACGATGTACATGTCGGCCGAGGGCCATTCCTGCCTGGAGAAAGCCGCGTTCACGCTCGGGCTCGGCGCGCCCCGCAAGGTAAGGGCCGGCCGGGACTTCCGGATAGACCTGGCCGACCTGCGGGACGCGGTCGATGCCGACCGCCGGGCGGGCCATCGCCCGTTCCTGGTCGCCGCCAACGCCGGGAGCGTCAAGACCGGAGCCATCGACCCGCTCGACGACCTGTCTGATTTCTGCCGCCAGGAGGGCCTCTGGCTGCACGTGGACGGCGCCTACGGCGGCTTCGGGGTGCTCGACCCGCGCCTGGCGGAGCGGTACGCGGGCCTGGAGCGCGCCGACTCGGTCGCCCTCGACCCGCATAAGTGGCTGGCGGTCGCGATCGGCTGCAGTTGCGCGCTGGTCCGCGAGGGCCCGCTGCTGCAGGACACCTACAAGCTCATCCCGTCGTATCTCAGCATGACGCCGGGACAGGGGTTCGCCGGCGACATCTGGTACTCCCACCGCAGCGCCGAGCAGACCCGGGATTCCGGGCGGGCGCTCAAGACACTCTGGAACATCCAGCAGGCCGGGAAGGCAGGCCTGACGGATCACGTCCGGCGGCACATCGACCTGGCGCGTCACCTGGAGCGGGTCATCGACGCCACGCCCGACCTGGAGCTCGTGGCCACCGGGCCGCTGACCGCGGTGTGCTTCCGCTACGTCCCGGCCGGCCTGCGGGGCGACGAGGCCCGGCTGAACCTGCTGAACCACGCCATCACCGAGGACCTGCAGGTCGAGGGGCGGGCGTTCCTGGCCGGCACCGACATTCGCGGCCGCTTCGCCATCCGCTCGTGCGCCCTGCATTACGCCCTCGACGAGAGCCACGTGCAGACGATCGTGGACGCCGTCCTGGATGCCGGGGCGGCCAGGACCGGGGGTGCCGCGTGCGCACCGTAGCGAGCCAGGATCCGGCGGCTTCCCGGGCGTACAAAACACCGATCACCCCATCGGAGCAGGCCCGTCTCACGCTGGCCCTGGCCGGAGGCAAGGCAGCGAGCACCGCGGCCCGGATGCTGGGCGTCGGCGGCGGGACGAGCTTTCCCGGCATCGTCGCCCGCCGGATCGATCCGCGCGTGCTGGCGAAGGCCGCGGCCGCGAGCAGCGCCCGCAAGGTGATCGTCACCGGCAGCAACGGCAAGACGACGACCTGCCGCATGCTCGCGGCGCTGGCCAAGGCCGGCGGCCTGCGGGTGACCCAGAACCGGTCCGGCTCGAACCTGCTGCAGGGGGTGACCACCGCCGCGGTGCGCGAGAGCGACCTGCTCGGCCGGATGGACGCGCAGATGCTGCTGCTCGAGGTCGACGAGGCGACAGTGCGGCTGGTGGCGCCCGAGGTGCGGCCGGACACGTTCCTGATCACCAACATCTTCCGCGATCAGCTGGACCGTTTCGGCGAGCTGTACTCGATGGCCAGGAAGCTGGAAGCGGTCATCGACGGGCTGCCCGCGTCGGCCACCGTCGTGCTCAACGGCGACGATCCGCTGGTCGCGAGCCTCGGACCCGCGGCGCCAGCCCGCCGCCTGTACTTCGGCGTCCTGGCCGACGGCGCGGGCGAGCAGGAGCCCGAGCACGCGGCGGACACCATCCGCTGTGTGCGCTGCCAGCACATGCTGAGCTACCGCGTCGTGCACCTGTCCCACCTGGGCGACTATCAGTGCCCGGCGTGCGGGAACGCGCGCCCGGACCTGGACGTCGCGGTGACGGCGGTGCGGCCGTCTGACATCGGATCAGGGGTCACGGGATCCGAGATCACGGTCGAGACGCCGGCCGGAAGCTACACGCTGCAGGTGCCGCTGCCGGGCATGCACAACGTCTACAACGCGGTGGCGGCGCTGGCCGGCGAGATCGCGCTGTCGCCGGCGCGGCCGCTCCAGCCCGGCGCGGCGCGGCGGGCCCTGGCCGGTGTGCGGCCGGCGTTCGGCCGCCTGGAGGAGATCGGGGCGGGCGACCGGCAGGTCGTGCTGGCCTTCGTCAAGAACCCCACGTCGTACAACACCACGCTGCGGGAGGTGCTCCGGCGGCCCGGGCGCAAGCACGTGCTGGCCGCGCACAGCAACACGGTGGTGGACGGCGAGGACTTCGCCTGGCTCTGGGACACCGAGATCGAGCAACTGACGCCGCAGCTCGCGAGCCTGGTGGTCAGCGGGACCCGGGCCGAGGAGGTGTGGCTCCGGTTCAAGTACGCCGGCGCCGACCCCGCGATCACCCAGGTGCTACCCGGCCGCGCGGCCGCGCTGGACGCGGCGCTGGCCGCGACCCCGCCCGGCGACTGCCTGTACATATTCGCTGGCTACACCCCGATGCGTGAGCTGCGCGGCATCATGCAGCGTCGCGGCTGGGTGCGGCCGACGTGGGAGGAGTGACTCCATGACGTCCGCACCGCAAACGGTCCGCATCTGTTACCTCTACCCGAGACTGCTCAGCGTGGCCGGCGACAGGGGAAACCTGCTCGCGCTCACCCAGCGCTGCACCTGGCGCGGGATCCGCTACAGCGTGACCGAGGCCGACGTCGGAGAGGTCCCTGACTTCACGCAGTCCGACCTGATCTTGATGCACGGCGGCCAGGACCGCGAGATGACGGCGGCCGCGCGCGACCTCGCGGCCAAGGCGGGCCCGCTGCGCGAGGCGATCGAGTCCGACGCGGTCGTGCTCGCGGTGTGTGCCGGCTACCAGCTCCTCGGCCGGTACTACGCGCCGCCCGAGGGCGAGCCGATCCCCGGGCTCAGCGTCCTGGACGTGGCCACCGAGGGCGGCCCGACCCGGTTCATCGGGCACGTTGCCGCTCTGTGCGACCTCGGGTCCGGTGAGCAGCACGAGCTGACCGGGTTCGAGAACCACAGCGGCCGCACCTACCTGGGCCGCGGCACAAGGCCGCTCGGCCAGGTGCTCGCCGGGGCCGGCAACAACGGCGAGGACGGCACCGAGGGCGCCCGCTACCGGGAGGTGTACGCGACCTACCTGCACGGTCCGGTGCTGCCGAAGAACCCGTGGCTGGCCGACCACCTGCTGTCCCGGGCGCTGGCGCACCGCTACCAGGACGCCGATCCGCTGGCCCCGCTCACCGACCACGCGGAGGCGCGGGCCAGCGCGGCCGCGCTCCGGCTGGCCCGGCGCCCGGCCGGCGGGCGGTGGCGCCCTGCCGCCGCGGCCGCCGAGGCAATGTCCCGGTTCCTGCGGCCGGCGCAGACGCGAGCCGAGGCGCCGGCCGCGGTCGGCGCGAACGCCGGCGCCGGCCAGGCCGCGACCGCCGCGACCGCTGACAAGGAGACGCCGTGGACTTCTCACTGAGCCCCGAGCAGCGCGAGCTGACCGAGGCAGCGACCGAGTTCGCCCGGCGCAAGCTCAACCAGGACCTGGCCAAGCGCGAGGACGCGGGCGAGTTCCCGCGGGACGCCTGGATGGCGTGCGCCGACTTCGGGATCCAGGGGCTGCCCGTCCCGGCGGAACTGGGCGGCGCGGGCGCCGACGCCGTGACGACCGCGCTGGTCATGGAGGCCCTGGGCTACGGCTGCCAGGACAACGGCTTGCTGTTCTCGCTCAACGCCCAACTGTGGAGCATCGAGCTGCCGCTGGTGACGTTCGGCACCCCGGAGCAGCACGCGGCGTACCTGCCCGGGCTGATCTCGGGCGAGATCATCGGCGGGCACGCGATGACCGAGCCCGGCTCCGGCTCCGACGCGCTGCACATGGCGACCCGGGCGCAGCGGCGCGGCGGCGAGTACGTGCTGAACGGGGCCAAGCAGTTCATCACCAACGCCCCGGTCGCGGACGTGCTGCTCGTCTACGCCGCGGTTGAGGGCGGCTCCGGGCTGGCCGGGCTGTCAGCGTTCCTCGTCGACGCCGCCACGCCAGGGCTCACGATCAGCCGCGGCTTCGAGAAGATGGGCCTGCGCACGTCCCCCATGGGCGAGATCGCGCTCACCGACTGCGTCGTCCCTGCCACCAGCCGGCTGGGGCCCGAAGGCGCGGGCATGGGCATCTTCAACTCGTCGATGGAATGGGAGCGAAGCTGCCTGTTCGCCAGCGCCGTGGGCGCGATGCGACGCCAGCTCGACGCCTGCGTGGCGTACGCGCGCACCCGCGAGCAGTTCGGCCAGCCGATCGGGAAGTTCCAGGCCGTGGCCGGCAAGCTCGCCGACATGTACGTGCGCCTGGAGGCGGCCCGGCTGCTGATCTACCGGGTGGCGTGGCTCAAGGAGCAGGGCAGGTCGGCTCCGGCCGAGGCGGCCGCCGCGAAGCTGTTCACCAGCGAGGCCTGGGTGCGCACCAGCCAGGACGCGATCCAGACCCACGGCGCCTTCGGCTACATGAAGGAGTCGGGGATCGAGCGCGACCTTCGCGACGCGGTGGCCAGCACGATCTACTCCGGCACGTCGGAGATCCAGCGGGTGGTCCTGGCCCGGATGCTCGGGCTGTGAGCCACCGGCCACCGCAACGGACCTGAAAGGAAAACGTGATGGCGTATCTGCTGCAGCATCTGCTGACCGAGGCCGCGGCGCGGCACCCGGAGCGACCTGCGGTGACGTCGGGGGACGCCGCGCTGAGCTACGAAGAGCTGGACCGGTGGAGCACCCAGGTCGGCCGCGCGCTGGTGCGCCTGGGCATCGCGCCCGGCGACCGGGTGGCGATTCTCGCCCCCAAGTCGGCGGCGGCCGTCACCGGGCTGTACGGGGTGCTGAAGGCCGGCGGCTGCTACGTGCCGCTCGACCCGAAGGCTCCCGGCGACCGGCTGAGCTATGTGGTGCGCGACAGCGGCGCCGCCGTGATCATCGCGGATGAGGCGCGGGCGGCGCAGGCGGCCGCCCTGGCGGCCGATGTTCCCGGGTCGCCGCCCATCCTGGTCACCGGCAGCCTGGACGTGGCGGCCGAATCCGATGAGCCGCTGGGGGGCGAGCGCGCGATCGAGAACGACCTGGCGTACATCCTGTACACGTCCGGGTCGACCGGCACGCCCAAGGGCGTGATGATCTCGCACCGCAACTCGCTCGCCTTTGTGGAGTGGGCGGCGGCCGAGGCCCGGCTCGTCGAGCACGACCGCGTCTGCAGCCCGGCGCCGCTGCACTTCGACCTGTCGGTGTTCGACGTGTTCTCCAGCTGCCGCGCTGGCGCGTGCCTGGCGGTGCTGCCGGAGGGCGCGGCCACGTTCCCGGTGTCAATCGCGACGTGGCTGGAACGGGAGCACATCTCGGTCTGGTACTCGGTGCCGTCGGTCCTCACGCTGCTGGCCTGTTTCGGCGGGCTGCAGCGGTTCGACCTGTCCCGGCTGCGGACCGTGATCTTCGCCGGTGAGGTGTTCCCGCCCAAGTACCTGGCCCGGCTCATGGCCGAGCTGCCGCACCCGCGCTACCTCAACTGGTACGGGCCGACCGAGACCAACGTGTGCACGGCGTTCGAGGTGCTCGCGGGCGAGGCCGGCGACGCGCCGGCGCCGATCGGGAAGGCGTGCGCCAACACCGAGGTGTTCGCGGTCACGCCCGACGGCCGCCGGGTGTCCGAGCCCGGCGAGGAGGGCGAACTGTACGTGCGCGGCCCGACGGTGATGCGCGGGTACTGGGGGCAGCAGGCCAAGACGCGCGAGGTGCTGGTCGCCAATCCGTTCCGGGCCGAGTATGACGAGCTCGTCTACCGGACCGGCGACCTGGTGACCGTCGATCCGGGCGGGGACTACTCCTACGTCGGCCGCCGGGACAGCATGGTGAAGATCCGCGGCTACCGGGTGGAGCTGGGCGAGGTGGAGGCCGCGCTGTACCGGCATCCCGCGATCGCGGAGGCGGCCGTGCTGCCGGTGCCGGACGAGCTGCTCGGCAGCCGCCTGCGCGCGGTCATCGCCGCGAGCGCGGCCGGGGCCGAGGGCGGCGAGCTGACCCGCGAGAACGTGCTGGATCACTGCCGTCAGTGGCTGCCCGGCTACATGGTGCCGGACCTGGTCGAGTTCCGGCAGACGCTGCCGAGAACCTCGACCGGCAAGGTCGACCGGGCTGGCCTGGCCCGGGATTAGCAAGCAGGCACTAGCCAGAACCAACGGGGAAGACAACGAAGGGAACGTGCTCACATGGAGACCGTCGTCAACGACTACGTCAGCAGGGAACTCGTCCAGGACCAGCGGCTGCTGCCGCTCACCGACGACACGTCGCTGCTGGAGACCGGCATCCTCGACTCGCTCAACCTGCTGCGGCTGGTGGTGTTCCTGGAGGAGCGGTTCGGGATCGCGGTGGGCGACGCCGATCTGCTGCCGCAGAACTTCGCGAGCGTGAACGCGATCTGCGGCTACGTGCGCGCCAGGGAGCCGGGCAAGCAGGGGGCGGCGCGTGGGTGACAGCCGCGCCGAGCGGGCGCTGCGCGGCCTCGAGGGCGTGGCCTACTGGGCGGCCGTCGCGCCGTTCCTGTCCCGCCTGCCGGCCGCCATCGGCTACCGTCTCGCGTGCTCGCGCGGCGACTGGCTCTTCCGGAGCCAGACCGGAAAGCGCAACGCTCTGGCCCGCAACCTGCAGATACTTCCGGACGATCTCAGCCCGGCCGCCGCGCAGCGGGTGGCAAGGGACTGGTTCCGGTTCGCGTCCTGCGAGGCGCTCGACGTGATGCGGCTGCGGCACCGCACGCGGCCGCTGCGGCGGCTGGTCGAGGTGCGCGGGCGCGAGCACCTGGAGGCCGCGCTGGCCGGGGGCAAGGGAGCGATCCTGTGCGGCGCCCACTTCGGCTCGTACAACAGCTCGTTCTCGCTGCTGCACGCCAGCGGCTTCCCTGTCACCTCGATCGGCCGCTGGCAGTACAAGTACACGGCCGGCCTCTCAGCGGTGGAGCGGCGGTTCTGGGACCTGGTCTACCGGCGCTTCCGGCACTACCGGCAGCGGCCGAACATCGAGCCGTGGCCCGGCCGGTTCGAGGTCGCGGCTCTGGCCGCGGCCGCGCTGCGCGCCAACGAGGTGGTCACGATCGCGATCGACGCGCCGCCGCTGGACAGCGACCGGGCCCGTGCGATCGAGGTTCCGTTCCTCGGGCGCCAGGCCAAGCTGCTGCCGGGGGTGGTGACCCTCGCCCGGCTGACCGGCGCGCCCGTGCTGACGTGCTTCCAGTTCCGCTCCGCCGACTACCGCCACCAGGTGCTCGAGATCTCCGCGCCGGTGCCGATGGACGGAGACGTGGCAACGGCGTTCGGCCGCTGCGTCGCGCAGGTGAGTGCCGCCATCGAGCGCAGCCCGGCGCACTGGGTGTACTGGACCAGCGAGCGCGACCTGCAGACCCTCGAGCTGAGCACGCCCGACCCGGCCCCGTCGCCGGCCGGAGCGCTGCCCCGGGCGGATGCGGGCCTGCTGCGCCGCACGGCGGCCGATCGCGTGCCGACCCCGGGCTGAAAGCGGGCTGACCGCGCTACCCGGCGGATCCGCCGGTCGCCAGGCGCATGAGGTCGGTGTCGAGATTGATCGAGGTCTCGGTTCCGCCCGCGCTGCCGAGCTCGTGCTGGTAGCTCTGCCAGGACTCGTCCCTGATCTTGCGGGCGAAGCCGCTCTCCATCAGCAGCACCAGCTCGGAGGCGGCCCGGTCGATGCGCTGGTTCAGTGCCGGGTCGCTCCAGTCCTCGGGCGCCGCGAACAGCGAGGTCGGCACCGTCATCGCGCGCAGGTAGGCGAACATCGGCCGCATCTGGTCGTCGGTGACCAGGGAGTGCCGCGCGGTTCCGGCGGTCGCCGCCAGGATCACCGGCTTGCCGATCAGCAGGTCATTGTCCAGCGCGTGCAAGAACGAGGTGAACAGCCCGCTCGGGGCCGCCTTGTAGACCGGGGCGGCGGCGATGACGCCGTCCGCCTCGGCGAGGGCCGTGATCGCCTGCTGCAGCCGGGGCGAGATCAGCTGGGAGACCAGCGCGTTGGTCACATCGGCCGCGATCTCGCGCAAGTCGATGGTGCTGACCGTCACCTTGTGCCCGCGGCGGTCCGCCAGCGCCGCGACCCGGTCAGCGGCGCGGTCGGCCAGCAGCCTGGTCGAGGAGGGGTCGCTGGCTCCGGCGCTGACCACCGCGAGCCTGAACGGCTCCTGTTCCTGCGGCGCGCTCACGCGGCGTCCTTCGTGCTTGGCTGGCGGGCCAGCTTCAGGCAGATGGTCTCGAGCTGGCGCAGCTCGGCCGGGGTCAGCGCGGCCGTCATGGCCCGGGCCACGCCGCGGGCGTGGCCCCGCCCGACCCGGCGCTGCACCGCCTGGCCGTCGGGGGTGAGCGACAGCAGGACGCCGCGCCCGTCGGCGGGGTCCGGCTTGCGCTCGAGGAGGCCGCGCTCGGACAGCCGCTCCACCAGCCGGGACAGGGCCGGCTGGCTGAGCAGAACGTGACGGTTCAGCTCACTCAGCCGGACCGCACCCGGGCACTTGGACAGCGTGTACATGACGTCATACTCGCGCATCGAGATGTCGCCCCAGACGTCCTGCGCGGCGAACCGCTTCATGAGCACCGCGTGGGCGGACAGCAGCGCCTCCCAGGCGTCGTTGGCGGGATGGGTGCTGCCGGCCATCACGCCTCCGGGTACTCGGCGCGGAATTCCGGCGCCGTGTCCTGGTAAGGGGACGCGCCGGTGACGTTGTCGCCGCGGTTCGCGTTCGGCCGCGGCTGGCGCGCTGGCGCGTCGCCGTACTTGGCCTCGACCAGGCTGGCGTGGGTCGGCGCCTGCGGCGTCTGCGGGTCCTGGCGGGCCGCGATCTCCTTGCGCAGCACCGGCACGACCTCCGCGCCGAGCAGGTCAAGCTGGTCGAGCACCATCTTCAGCGGCAGGCCCGCGTGATCCATGAGGAACAGCTGCCGCTGGTAGTCGCCGAAGTGCTCGCGGAAGGTGAGCGTCTTGTCGATGACCTCCTGCGGGCTGCCCACCGACAGCGGGGTCATCTCGATGAAGTCCTCCATCGACGGCCCGTGCCCGTAGACCGGTGCCTCGTTGAAGTAGGGACGGAACTCCCGCTTGGCGTCCTGTGAGTTCCTGGCGATGTACGCCTGGCCGCCGAGGCCGACGATCGCCTGCTTCTTCGTGCCGTGGCCGTAGTGCTCGAACCGCTGCCGGTAGAACCGGATCAGCCGGATGTAGTGCTCCTTGGGCCAGAAGATGTTGTTGGCGAAGAAGCCGTCGCCGTAGAACGCCGCCTGCTCGGCGATCTCCGGGGTGCGGATCGAGCCGTGCCAGACGAACGGGGGCACGTCGTCCAGGGGCCGCGGGATCGAGGTGAAACCCTGCAGCGGGGTGCGGTACTTCCCCTCCCAGTCCACGACGTCCTCGCGCCACAGCCGGTGCAGCAGGTTGTAGTTCTCCAGGGCGAGTGGCAGGCCCTCCCGGATGTCCTTCCCGAACCACGGGTACACCGGCGCGGTGTTCCCGCGCCCGAGCATCAGGTCCATCCGCCCCTTCGACAGGTGCTGCAGCATCGCGTACTCCTCGGCGATGCGCACCGGGTCGTTGGTCGTGATCAGCGTGGTCGCCGTGGACACGATCAGCCGCTTCGTGGTCGCCGCGATGTGCGCGAGCAGCGTGGTCGGCGCGGACGAGACGAACGGCGGGTTGTGGTGCTCGCCGATCGCGAACACGTCCATCCCGACCTCGTCGGTCTTCTGCGCGATCCGGACAATCGCGTCGATTCGCTCGGCCTCGC
>Ga0335074_10003959_pt1 | contig 20392 bp, 17 predicted proteins | sample Lox_Sample_23_FD_206715 | JGI IMG/M metagenome (GOLD analysis project Ga0335074, IMG submission 206715) | Soil microbial communities from Loxahatchee National Wildlife Refuge, Florida, United States - Lox_Sample_2.3 | ecosystem: Environmental > Terrestrial > Soil > Wetlands | place: USA... | reverse complement strand
ACGATGGCACCCGCCCGCCGCGCGGCGGCGGCGGTGCCGTCCTTCGAGCCGTCGTCGACCACGATGACCAGCGCCACGGCGGGTATCCCGCGCGCGGCGGTGACCGTGGCCTGGATGCGATCCGCCTCGTTCCGGGCCGGGATGACCACCGCGACGTCGTCGGATGCAGACCCGTCTGACATGGGCCCGATCATAGGTCAGCGGGCTCTCGCCGACGGCCTGCTTACTGCGGCACGGTGGGCTTAGGCCGGCTGATCCCGCGCGGATCGGCGACTTCGACCAGGGTGAACACCGAGTCGAGGCCCGTGACCTGGAGGATCTTGCGGACCGCGGGCTTGGGCGCGGCGATCTCCAGCTCGCCGCCGCGCTCGCGCGCCCGGCGCAGGCAGGACAGCAGCACGTTCATGCCGGTCGAGTCGCAGAATTCCACCCCGGACATGTCGATCACGATCCGGGGGGGCATGCCCTCGGCCAGCAGTCCGGCCAGTTCGCCGTGCAGCCGCGGAGCGGTGTAGAGATCGATCTCCCCGCAAATGGTCACGATCGTGTGATCATCATGAAATCGACTCGAGACATTAAGCTCCACGAGCCGAACCTTACCGTGCCGCGGGCCCCGAAGCCAGGTGGCCCCGTTGAGCGCAAGCTTAGAGTTCCCTGACCGCAAGCGAGCCTGTCCGGTTAAGCCGCCGCTGCTCTCGGCCGCGGCGGCGGGCACCGCCACGGGCTCCAGCGGCATCACCCGGACCTCGGCCCACACCGTCGTGCCGTCGTCATCGCAGAGCGTGCCCCAGCGCCGCGACAGCCTGGCCACGATCCGCAGGCCCCGGCCCCCGGTCGCGACCGGAGTCGGCTCCCCGGGCTCCGGCCGGGTCGGCCCCCCGCCGTCGCTGACCGAGAGCCGGACGCTGTCGCCGTCCAGGTCCCAGGCGACGCGGATGCTCGGTCCGGGCAGCGGGCCCGCGTGCTGCAGGGCGTTACTGAGCAGTTCGCTGATGACCAGGGCGGCGTCGGTGACCGCGGAGGCGCACACACCAGCCTCGATGAGATCGGACACCAAGTGCCGCCGAGCCACTCCGGCGCTTGAGGCGGTGAACGGGAGCAGGAGGACGCTCGACTCAGTCACCTCCATATCAGCCCGGCTTGTCTGTCCGACTGTGAGCGAATCTGATACGTGCGAGAAAGTGCCCCGTACGGCCGTTCTGGAAACACGCGAACACCGCTGATATCGCAGCTGTAGCGGTGCCTCAGGCAAACCCCCCGACGGCGCCGGCCGCTGGTGCGGGCACGGTAACGTCTGGAGTATGTCCGTGCCGAATGGTTCCGAGCCGACCGTGGTCGTCGACGACCTGCACGTCGTCTACCGCGTGTTCGGCGCGGGCGGCGACAAGGGCACCGCGGCGACCGCCCTCATGCGGGTGGTCAAGCGCCAGCGCCGCCCGTCCGTGCGCGAGGTGCACGCCATCCGGGGCGTCTCGTTCGTGGTCTACCACGGCGACGCGATCGGGATCATCGGGCGGAACGGGTCAGGTAAGTCGACCCTCCTGCAGGCCATCGCCGGGCTGCTCCCGCCCGAGCGGGGCTGTGTCTACACCAGCGGGCAGGCGGCCCTGCTCGGCGTCAACGCCGCGCTGATGGACGACCTGACCGGGGAGCGGAACGTGGTGCTGGGCGGCCTGGCCATGGGCCTGAGCCCGCAGGAGGTCAAGGACCGCTACGAGTCCATCGTGGACTTCTCCGGGGTCGGCGGCTTCATCGACTACCCGATGCGCACCTACTCCACCGGGATGGCGCAGCGGCTGCGGTTCTCCATCGCCGCGGCCAAGAGCCACGAGATCTTGATGATCGACGAGGCGCTGGCCACCGGGGACGCCAACTTCCGGGCCAAGAGCCACGAGAAGATCCTGGATCTGCGGCGTGAGGCGGGCACGGTGTTCCTGGTCGCACACAACCTCGGCGAGATCGAGGAGAGCTGCAACCGGGTCATCTGGCTGGAGAAGGGCCAGATCGTGATGCAGGGATACGACGTGCCCGCGATCATCGACGCCTACCTGGAAGCCACCGGCGGCGAGGCCCGCCGCCGCGACCTCCCGCAGCCAGTCGACCACACCGCCGACTAGGGAAATACCGCTAGGCCAGCGGCAGGCGCAGGTGCATGGCGGTGCCGCCAGCGGGGCGGGAGCTCGCGGTAACCTCGCCGTACTGGGCCTCGGCCAGGCGGCGGACGATGAACAGGCCGATGCCGACCCCGCCGAACCGCCGCCGGTCGCCCGTCTCGCCCTGGTAGAACCGGTCGAAGATGCGCTCGTGATCCGCGTCGGCGATGCCGATGCCCTCGTCTTCCACCGTCACCTCGATCCAGGGCCCGGCCGGCCGGGCCCGCACCGCGACGGTGCCGCCGTCGGGCGAGTACTTGAACGCGTTCTCCAGCAGCTGCCCGACGATGATGTCGGTGGCCATCGTGTCACCGCTGGCGGCCGGCAGGTCGCCGGGGATGTCGGCCACGATCGCGTGCTTGTCCGAGAGCGACCGGAAGGCGGTCACGGCGCCGCGCAGCACCGCGCCGAGGTCGAACGGGCCGTTGCTGACCGGCAGCTGGTCGGCCCCGGCCCGGGCGCCGAGCAGCAGCTGCTCCACCAGGCGGCCCAGCGAGCCGGCCCGCTCGGCGATCGTCCGCACCGCGGCCTGCCGTTCGGCGTCGCCGAGCTGGTCCCACCGGCTGGCCAGCGTGCTGGCGAAGCCCTGTACCACGGTGATCGGCGTGCGCAGCTCGTGGCTCGTGGTGGCCAGGAACAGATCCTTGGCCTCCTCGAGTTCCTTGGCCGCGGTGACGTCACGGAAGTCGATGACCAGTTCCCGGTCGTCGGCCAGCGCGGTGCACAGGACGTCGAGCCAGCGCCCGTTGGCCAGCTTGTGGGTGAGCATCGCGTCCGGCGCGGGCAGCGGGAACGGCGGCGGCTTGCCGATCGCGTCCGGCGCGGGAATGCCGGTGATCCGGTGCGCGGCCGGGTTCCACTGCCGCACCAGGCCCGCCTCGTCGAGCACGGCGATGCCGTCCGCGCTGCCGTCGATGACCGCCCGCTCGTGCGCGCGCTGCCGGACGACCTCTTCGAACGCCATCGCGTTGGTGAGCGCCACCCCGGCGTGCCCGGCCAGCAGCTCGAGCAGCTCCAGCTCGACGTGGCTGAGCTTGCGCCGGCTGTACAGCGCGTACAGCGCGCCGTAGGGCCGGCCCGCCACGTGGGACAGGCTGAGCGCGATGGTGTGCAGGCCCGGCAGCGCCGACCAGATCAGGTCGTCGAAGCCGCCCGATTCCCCGGTCGCCATCATGACCGTCTTGCCCGAACCCATGAGCTCGCCGACCAGGCTGGTGGACAGCGTCGCGGTCCGGCCGCGCAGCCGGGCGGGCAGGCCCGCCGTGCTGACCAGCCGCAGCGTGTCCTCCTCGATGATCACGAAACCGCCGGCGTCGGCGCTGGTCAGCTCGCGCAGGCTGGCCGCGATGCGGTCGAGCACCGACTCCAGGTCGCGCTGGGCGTTCATGTCGGCGACGACGTCGCCGAGCCTGCGTACCACCCGGGCGCGTTCGGCCATGTAGTGCCGGGCCAGGTCGTCCTCGCCGGTCTGATGGCAGACGTTGACCCAGCCGGTCACCTCGCCCGCGCCGTCGGTCAGCGCGCTGGTGTCGATCCGCACGTCGACGACCGTGCGGTCCTTGCGGATCCGGCGGGTGGCGAAGGAGATCTGGCCGCCGCCGCGGACCCGTTCCAGGACCGCGTTGTGCTCGGCCTTCAGCTCCTCGGGGATGATCTGCGGCTCCAGGCCGACGACCTCGGCGGCGGCCCAGCCGAACATCCGCTCGGCGGCCGGGTTCCACAGCATCACCGTGCGGTCGGCGCCGAACGCGACGATCGCGTCGGCCGCGCACTCGATCACGGCCCGCGCCATCGCGTCGGCCCGGCCGTTGATCGTCCCCGCTTCCTCGGCGGTCACCTGAACATCGTGCCACGCGGTGGCGATCAGGATGGCGGGAAGAGGACCCCGGGGTTGAGCAGCCCGGCCGGGTCGAGCGCGGACTTGACGGCGCGCATCGCCTCGATCTCCGCCGCGGACCGGGACAGGTGCAGCACGGCCGCCTTGGCCCGGCCGATGCCGTGCTCGGCCGAGATCGTCCCGCCGTGCTCGGCGGCCAGCCGCAGCACCGCGTCGTCCACGCTGCCGTCGTCAGGGTCCGGGCCGAGCACGTTCACGTGCAGGTTGCCCGCGCCGATGTGGCCGAACACGATGGCACGCGCGCCGGTGATGACCGCCGCCTTGGCGATCACCTCGTCCAGCTCGGCCCGGAACGCGGCGAGCCGGCCCAACGGCAGGGCCACGTCCAGCTTGTGCGGGATGCCCGCCGCGCTGATCGACTCGGTGTGCCGTTCCCGGTAGGCCCACAGGCCCGCCCGGGCCGGCCCATCCATGGCCACCGCCGCGTCCTGGAGCGGGGCAAGCACCACGATCCGTTCGGCCTCATCCTCCGAGGCAGCCGCGTCCACGAGAACGTAGCCGGGATGCTCGCGGCCCAGTGGGGCGGGCAGCCCGGTGTGCGCACGCACCAGGGCCAGGCCCGGCGCCTCGAAGTACTCCGCGGCGCGCACCTTCGGCAGCAGCGACCTGATCTCAGCCTGCAGGGCGGCCGCCGCCTCGATGCCGGGCACCCCGGCCAGCACGGTCAGCGTGGGCGGCTCGGCGGGCCACAGGCGCAGCCGGGCCGCGGTGATGACCCCGAGGGTGCCTTCGCTGCCCGCCAGCAGCTGGGTCAGGTCGTAGCCGGTGTTGTCGGCCTGGATGCCGCCTAGCCTGCTGATCACGCTGCCGTCGGCCAGCACCGCCTCCAGGCCGAGCAGCTGAGCGCGCGTCGGGCCGTACCTGATCGTCTGGATGCCCCCGGCGTTGGTGGCGATCGTGCCGCCCACCGTGGCCGAGTCGCGGGCGGCCAGGTCGACGCCGTACTCCAGCCCGGCCCGGGCCGCGTGCCCGCGCAGTTCCGCGATCGTCACGCCCGCGCCCGCGGTGACCTGACCGGACAGCGTGTCCACCGGATCGAGCCTGCGCAGCCGGCGGGCGGACAGGATCACGGCGCCGCCGGCCGGGCCCGGCACGCCGCCGCCGACCAGCCCGGTGTTCCCGCCCTGCGGCACGACCGGCGCGCCATGCCGGGCGCAGGCCAGCAGGGCCGCGCCGACCTCACCGGCCTGACCTGGGCGGATCACGCAGCGGGCCGGGCCGCTGAACCGGCGCGTCCAGTCCGTGTCGTACCCGGCGACCAGGTCGGGATCGGTGAGCACGTGCTCCGGGCCGGTGATCGCGGTCAGCTCGGCGAGCAGGGCGTCCATGAGTACTCACCATATGGCGCTGCGCTGATCTATAGTGCTTTTCAAATACGAGTAAGGCCGCCGATCCAGGGCAATCATCACGGTATGCCGCATGTAGGTACGGCCAGGGAAACGGTCTTCCGTTAGGACGCGGACATGGACCAGGCAGAGTCAAGCCCGTCACCAGGCCAGCCCGAACCGGGCCAGCCAGGCCGGCCGGACAAGCCGGCGCCCCGGCCAGACAGCCACGCCGAGCACGAGGTACCCGCGCTCAGGCTCGAGCACCCGGTCGTGGCCGGATACGACGGTTCGGCGTCCAGCCGCAACGCCCTGGCCTACGCCGCGGGGCTGTCCCTGCGGCTCGGCCGGCCGCTGCTCATCGTGTACGTGTGTTCGTCCGGGGTCTACTGCGAGCCGCTGACCGGGCAGGTGGTGGGCGTGCCGCGCGATGCCGAGGCGCTGGAGCGCTGGCTGCTGGCCGAACTCGACCAGGTGACCGGGTGCGCCGAGATCGACGTGCACGTCCGCACCCGGCGGGGCAGCCCGGCCCGGGAACTCGCCGCGGCCGCGGAGGAATTCAGCGCGGACGCGCTGGTGATCGGGGCCCCGACCCGCATCTGGCACCGGATCGCCGGCTCGGTCTCGGGATGGCTGGCCCGCCATGCCCGCTGCCCGGTCATCGTGGTGCCGTTACGTCCGGGGCGCGCGGTGCACGTAGATATAGAGGTGGTACTGAGTGGGCGAGGAGGGATTTGAACCCTCACGTCCTTTCGGACACACGGACCTGAACCGTGCGCGTCTGCCGTTCCGCCACCCGCCCCGGGCAACGAGTAGGTTAGCACGACCCCGAGCGCTCTTGCGCCCCGGATACGATCGGGTGATGAGACGGGAAGGGAGGTGGCACGTTGGGAGTTCTGCAGCGCTTCGAGCGCCGACTTGAAGGAATGGTGGAGGGTGCCTTCGCCCGTGCCTTCAGGTCTGAACTTCAGCCCGTCGAGGTGGCCAGCGCGGTACAGCGGGAAATGGACGACCGCGCCGCCATCGTGGCCAAGGGCCGCACCCTGGTGCCCAACGACTTCGTGGTGGAACTCGCCGAGAGTGACCACGACCGTCTCGATGTGTACGCCGAGAGCCTGGGGATCGAGCTCGCCAACCTGGCCCGGGACTACGCCAAGGAACAGGGCTACTCGTTCGTGGGCCCGGTACGGATGAGGTTCGAGGGCGTACCCGACATGACCACCGGCACGTTCCGGATCCGCTCGGGGGTGATCCGCGGCTCGACCATCGAGGGCGGGGAGATCCGGCTGCCGGCCAGTGACCTGCCGCGGCCGGGCGGGCGGGGCTTCCCCGGCCACCCGCGGCTGCTGGTGTCCACCCCGGGGGCGCCCGGGGCCGCGGACAACCAGCACACCTATGAGCTGCAGACGCCCGTGACGCTGCTGGGCCGCGGGACCGACTGCGACCTGCGCCTGGTGGATCCGGGCGTGTCCCGGCATCATGCCGAGCTGCGGGTAGAACACGACCAGGTCGTCCTGGTTGACCTAGGCTCGACCAACGGCACCTTCGTCAACGGCCAGCCGGTCCGGCGGGTCGCGCTCAGCGATGGCACCCACATCTCGCTGGGCCGGACCACGCTCGTCTTCCGCCAGGATCCGCTGGACCGCCAGGATGGCCAGGGCAGTGGTTACCCAGGCAGCAGCTACTAAGGTCCAAGGACGTGGCCACAGATGAGCGAGCTTTCCCTCACCATCATCAGGGTGGCTTTCCTGGCCGTGCTGTGGCTGTTCGTCATCGCCGCGATCGGCGTGGTGCGCACTGACCTGCTCGGCGGGTCGGCCACCTCGTCCCGGCGGAGCCGGGGCCGCCAGGCCCAGAACCTGCGGCCGGCGCGTCAGGCCCGCCCGGCCAAGCCCCAGCGGGCCGGCCGCGGCTCACCCCGCTTCCTGGTGGTGACGGGCGGCGCGCTGAAGGGCACGAGCCTGGATCTCGCCCAGCAGCAGATCACGCTGGGGCGGGCGAATGATGCCACGCTGGTGCTGAACGACGACTACGCTTCAAGCCGACATGCCCGAATTTTCCCGCAGGACGGCCAGTGGATCGTCGAGGACCTTGGCTCGACCAACGGCACCTACCTGGACCGGCAGAAGGTGACGCGGCCGACACCCGTTCCGCTGGGCGTGCCGATCCGCATCGGTAAGACCGTTCTGGAACTGCGCAGATGACACTCGAACTCCGCTACGCGGTACGTTCTGACGTCGGCCTCCTCCGCGAAGGAAACGAGGACTCGGCGTATGCGGGGCCGCGCCTGCTCGCGGTGGCCGACGGGATGGGCGGCCACGCCGCCGGCGAGGTGGCCAGCGCGCTGACCATCGAGTCCATGGCGGAACTGGACTCCGATCAGGTCGGCGGCGACATGCTGAAGGCGCTCGCGTCGGCGGTCGCCACCGCCAACGCGCGGCTGCAGGAGAAGATCATCGCCAACCCGGCCGTCGAGGGAATGGGCACCACGCTGACCGCGCTGTTGTGGTCCGACGGGCACGCGGCCGTGTGCCACATCGGGGACTCGCGCGGCTACCTGCTGCGGCACGGCGAGCTCTACCAGATCACCCACGACCACACGCTGGTGCAGTCGCTGGTCGACGAGGGCCGGATCAGCGCCGACGACGTCTCCACCCATCCGCAGCGCTCGCTGCTGCTGCGCGCGCTGGACGGCCGGTCGATGGCCGATCCCGACCTGTCCGTGCACGACAGCCTGCCGGGCGACCGCTACCTGCTGTGCTCTGACGGCCTGTCCGGCGTGGTCAGCGACGAGACGCTGCGGGACACGCTGTCGACCATCGAGGATCCTGAGATCGCCACCCGCCAGCTGATCGACCTGGCCATCCACGGCGGCGGTCCGGACAACATCACCTGCATCGTGGCGGACGTGGTGGACTCGGCGGCGACCCGGATGCCGCCGACCATCACCCCGGTGCTGGCCGGGGCCGCCGCCAGCCTGGGTGACCTCAGGCTGGCCGACGGCCACGACCCCTTCGGCGGCTTCGAGGATCACCACGAGGACCACGTGCGGGCCGCGCGGACCGCGCCGCAGCCGGCCGTGGACGACCTGGACCCGATGCTGACCTCCGCGGTCATGCCGCTCACGGTGAGCGAGAACGGCGCCGATCCGCGGGCGGCCCGGGAGCGGCGCCGCCACCGCGCGCGGCCCCGGCGCCGCCGCCGCTGGCCGATCGTGACCACCGCGCTGGTGGTGCTGGTGGCGGTGGTCTTCGGCGGCTTCTACATCTTCTGGCGGGTGAGCCAGACCCAGTACTACGTCGGGGCCAGCAGCAACGGCGAGGTGGTCATCTACCGCGGTATCAGCGAGCGCATCGCCGGGTTCAGCTGGTCCAGCCCGTCCGAGCTGACCGGGATCCCGCTGGCCCAGGTCCCGTCCAACTACCAGCAGACGGTCAAGACCGCCTACAGCACCGGCAGCCTGGCCCAGATGCGCCAGACGGTGGCGAACATCCAGGCCGCGGTGGACAACTGCCGCAACGCGTACGCGGCGGTGCAGAACTGGGCGACGGCCACGACCAAGTACAACACCGAGGTGGCCCAGGCCAAGACGGATCACAAGTCGACCAAGGGCATCCCCAACCCCGGCCCGCGGCCGGCCGACGCGGGCGCGATGTGCCCGTCGCCGGCGGCGTTCGGCATCCCGGCCAGCACGCTGACGCCGACCCCCGCGGGGTCCTCTTGACCGGGAGCGCGGGCCCGCGGGACGCCGTGAGGTCCCGGTGAGCAGCATCACCGCCCCGTCACCGGCGGTGGATCCCGACCACCCGCTGGTCCCCGCGGTGCGGGGCCGACGGAGCACCGAGCTGGTCATGCTCATCTTCGCCTACGGCCTGGTCGCGTTCGCGTTCGCGAACGTGGGCTACTCCCTGAAGGGCAGGCTGCCCTCCTCGCTGGCGGAGTACCTGGGCGCCTTCGTCATCATCACCCTGGCCGGCCACCTGGCGGTGCGCCGGCTGGCCCCCTGGGCCGACCCGCTGCTGCTCCCGCTCGCGGCCATGCTCAACGGCCTGGGCATCGTGATGACCTACCGGCTGGCCCAGCAGGGCAACCTGCTCACCGCGCCGCTGAGCACGTCGGCCACGGGAATCCAGATCCTCTACACCGCGATCGGCGTCGGGTGCTTCGTCGCGATCCTGGCCCTGATCCGCGAGCCCCGGGTGCTGCAGCGCTACACCTACACGCTCGGCGCCATCGGGCTGGTGCTGATCGCGCTGCCCGCCCTGCTGCCCAAGTCGATCAGCGAGGTGCCGGGCACCGGGGCCCTGATCCAGATCCGGCTGGGCTCGTTCACCATCCAGCCCGAGGAGTTCGCCAAGCTGGCGCTGGCGGTCTCGTTCGCGGGCTACCTGGTGGCCAAGCGAGACGTGCTGGCCCTGGCCGGGCGCCGGGTGCTGGGCATCGACCTGCCCCGGGCGCGCGACCTCGGCCCGATCCTGATCGTCTGGGGGGTCAGCCTGCTGCTGCTGGTCTTCGAGAGCGACGTCGGCACCAGCGCGGTGTTCATGGGCCTGTTCGTCGCGATGCTGTACATCGCGACGTCGCGGACGTCCTGGCTGCTGCTCGGCTTCGTCATGTTCGTGGCCGGCGCGTTCGCCGCGAGCAAGCTGTTCGCCCACGTCGCCCTGCGGTTCAACGTCTGGCTGCACCCGTTCAGCGGGTCCAATCCCAGCGGCAACGCCTACCAGCCGCTGCAGGGCCTGTACGGGATGGCCAGCGGGGGGCTGCTCGGCAAGGGCCTGGGCGGGGGCCAGCCGTACATCACGCCGCTGGTCCAGAGCGACATGGTGTTCACCGCGTTCGGCGAGGAACTCGGGCTGGCCGGGTGCATGGCCATCCTGCTCATCTACGGGCTGATCGTGCAGCGCGGCCTGGGCGCCGCGCTGTCGGTCAAGGACCCGTTCTCCAAGCTGCTGGCGGGCGGCCTGTCGTTCATGCTCGCGCTGCAGGTGTTCGTCATCGTGGGCGGGGTGACCCGGCTCATCCCGCTGACCGGCATCACCACCCCGTTCCTGTCGCAGGGCGGATCCTCGCTGGTGGCGAGCTGGATGCTCATCGGGCTGCTGGTCCGGATCAGTGACACCGCACGGCGCCCGCCGCCCCGGCCGATCCAGGAGGAGGGGCTGACGCAGGTCGTGACGCTCAACTGAACCGCGCGCTGCGCCGCATATCCATCGCCGTCCTGGTGATGTTCGTGCTGCTGCTCATCAACGTCAACTACCTGCAGGGCTTCGAGCCGGCCAGCCTGGCCACCAAGCCGGGGAACTCGCGCGCGTTCTACGCCTCGCAGAACCAGTACGAGCGCGGCAGCATCATCACCTCGGACGGCGTGACGATCGCCGCCTCGAAGCCGAGCAGCAACAGCAGCGACTCGATCAAGTACCAGCGCTACTACCCGCACGGGCCCGAGTACGCCCCGGTGACCGGCTACAACACGCTGTACAGCCAGACCGGCATCGAATACTACGAGAACTCGGTGCTGAACGGCAGCGACGCGTCGCTGACGGTGCGCAACTTCATCGACCTGCTCACCGGCAAGCCGCGCAAGGGCGCCAACGTGACCGTCACGATCAACTCCAAGGCCCAGGACGCGGCCTGGAGCGCGCTGCAGGGCGACACGGGCGGCAAGCCCGGCGCGGTGGTCGCGCTGGACCCGCAGACCGGCGCGATCCTGGCCATGGCCTCCTACCCGAGCTACGATCCCAACCTGCTGGCCACCCACGACGGCGCCAAGCTCAACCAGGCCGACCAGGCCCTGCTCAAGGCGCCCGGCAACCCGCTGCTGAACCGGGCCATCAACTTCACCTGGCCGCCCGGCTCGACGTTCAAGATCGTGACCAGCTCGGCGTACCTGACCAAGAACCCGAACAGCACGCCGTCGACCAACGTCTACTCGCCCACGCAGCTCAAGCTGCCGCAGACGACACACATCCTGACCAACAACGACGGCGAGGTGTGCGGGGACGGCAGCGGCCAGGCCAGCCTGCTGACCGCGTTCGCCCAGTCATGCGACACGACCTTCGGCAACCTCGGCATGACCCTCGGGATACCGACGCTCACCAACTCCGCCGAGCTGTTCGGCATGAACGACAAGACCCTGCGGATCCCGATGCCGGTGACGCCGAGCAACTACTCCGTCATCCCGCCGAGCCCGGCGCTGACCGCGTTCTCGGCCATCGGGCAGTACAACGACACCGTGACCCCGCTGCAGGAGGCCATGTTCGCCGCGGCCATCGCCAACGGGGGCAAGCTGATGACGCCGTACCTGGTCAAGCAGGTCACCGCCAGCGACCTGAGCACGGTGGAGACGACCAGCCCGGCCCAGCTGGGCCAGGCCGTCTCGCCCACCGTGGCCTCTGACCTGGGCCAGATGATGCTGGCCGTGGTGCAGGATCCGGACGGCACGGCGAACGCCTACAACAGCGCGGCCGTCGGCTTCACGATGGCCGGCAAGACCGGTACCGCGCAGAACGGGGTGAACAACACCGGCCTCAATGACGCCGTCTTTACCTGCTATGCGCCGTTCGACAACCCGCAGATCGCCGTCGGCGTCATAATTCAAGGCGGAGGTTACGGGGCCACTGCGGCCGCACCCATCGCTGTGCAGGTCATCAAGGCGTACCTGGCATCACTGGGGAAATAGTGACCGATTACCTGCTGGCGGGCCGCTACCGGCTGACCGACCGGATCGCGGCCGGCGGCATGGGCGAGGTCTGGCGCGGCGAGGACGTACTGCTCAACCGGGCGGTGGCGGTAAAACTGCTGCCCACCGGGCGGGCGGGGGACGAGTCGTTCCTGGCCCGGTTCCGCGCCGAGGCCCGGTATGCGGCCAGCCTGTCCCATCCGGGCATCGCCCGGGTCTACGACTACGGCGAATCCGCCGAGTTCGGCGGCGCATACCTGATCATGGAGCTGGTCAAGGGCGAGCCGCTGTCCGCGATCCTGGCCCGGCGGGGCCGCCTCTCCCCGGACGCCACGCTGGACATCATCGGCCAGGCGGCCCGGGCGCTCGAGGCGGCCCACCAGGCCGGCATCGTGCACCGGGACATCAAGCCGGGCAACCTGCTGGTGGCTGGCGGCGGCACCACGAAGATCACCGACTTCGGGATCGCCACCGCGGTGCGCGCGGCGCAGGCCTCGCACCTGACCGAGACCGGCATGGTGATGGGCACGGCCATGTACGTCTCGCCCGAGCAGGCCACCGGCGCGCCGGTCGACTCCTCCTCCGACATCTACTCGCTCGGGGTGGTGGCGTACGAATGCCTGGCCGGGCACGTGCCGTTCACGGCCACCGAACCGCTGGCCATCGCGTACGCGCACAAGCACGCGCCGGTGCCCGCGCTGCCGCCCGACGTGCCGCAGCCGGCCGCTGGCCTGGTGTACGACATGCTGGCCAAGACTCCGCCCGGACGCCCGGCCAGCGCCCAGGCGGTGGCGGACCGGGCCGACATGCTGCGCGAGGCCCTGTTCCTGGGCCACGGGGCCCTGGCCGCGGCCGCCCCGCGCGCCGACTTCGCCGGGGTGACCAGGGCGGACCTGCCGGCCGCCCCGACCAGCGCCCTGCGCCGGGATGACCATGACCCGGGCGGCTTCGGGACCCGGCCGCCCGGCCAGCGCCGCCGCTGGATGACCGCGAGCCTGACCGTGGTGCTGTGCGCCCTCGCCGCCGCGGCCGGCCTGTACCTCAGCGGTCACCTGCACGGCCAGACCAGCGGAGACGTGGGCAACAACACGGTGCAGCACCTGACCTCGCCGGCCTCCCCGCTGTCCCAGAGCGCCAGTCAGTCCGTCACGGCCAGCCCAACTCCTAGTACGGTGGAATCGCCATCAACAGCGCCCGCTACCTCAGCGAGCCCCACGACCAGTAAGTCACCCAGAGCGACAATAGCTCCCAAGACATCACCACCATCGTCGTCGAGCCCCACCTCGACGGTGAGCAGTTCGACCTCGGCAAGTGCTTCTTCTTCGGCATCGGCATCGGCATCGGCTACGTCGTCGGGTTCAACTTCGACCCCCACGACGCCTTAGATACTGGCGATAACGCAGGGTGGTTTGGCAGAGTGCGAGACATGACACAGCCCCGTCTACTCGGCGGCCGCTATGAGCTCGACGGTGTCGTCGGCCGCGGCGGCATGGCGGAGGTGTACCGCGCGCGCGACATCCGGCTGGACCGGATCGTGGCGATCAAGACGCTGCGCGCCGACCTGGCCCGGGACCAGATATTCCAGGCCCGGTTCCGGCGCGAGGCCCAGTCGGCCGCCTCGCTGAACCACCCGTCCATCGTGGCGGTCTACGACACCGGCGAGGACATGGCCACCGGGGTCCCGGTGCCGTACATCGTGATGGAGTTCGTCGACGGCCGCACCGTGCGCGACCTGCTGCAAGATGGCCACCGGCTGCTCCCGGAACGGTCGCTGGAGATCATCGACGGCGTGCTGCGGGCCCTGGACTACAGCCACCAGGCCGGCATCGTGCACCGGGACATCAAGCCGGGCAACGTGATGGTGACCCGCAACGGCGACGTCAAGGTCATGGACTTCGGCATCGCCCGGGCCATGAGCGACGCCCAGGCCACGATGACCCAGACGGCCCAGGTGATCGGCACCGCCCAGTACCTGTCGCCCGAGCAGGCCCGGGGCGAGCGGGTCGACTCCCGCAGCGACCTGTACTCGACCGGCTGCCTGCTGTACGAGCTGCTCACCGGGCGGCCGCCGTTCACCGGCGACTCGCCGGTCGCGATCGCCTACCAGCACGTCCGGGAGAACCCGATCCCGCCGTCCCGGGTCGACCCGGACGTCCCGGCCTGGGCCGACGCGATCGTGCTGAAGGCGATGGCCAAGTCCCCGGCCGACCGGTACCAGACGGCAGCCGACATGCGCGCCGACCTGCAGCGCGCCGCGTCCGGCCTGCCGGTGGCCGCCGCGCCGCCGACCAGGGTGGAGATGTACCCGAACACCCAGGGGACGGGTGCCGACGCGATGACGGGCCGGACGTCCGCGATCCCGCCGGTGTCGGACTACGACTACGCCGGGGCCGGCTACGACGGCGACCGCAGCGGGCGGGGCGGCGGGCGCCGGTGGATACCGTGGGTGGTGGGCCTGGTGCTCGTCCTCGGCGTCGTCCTCGGCGTGGGCTACTACCTGCTGGCCGGCGGCAAGACCTACTCGGTGCCGCTGGTGAACGGCCAGCCCGTGGCCCAGGCTCAGCACGAGATCGCTGCTCAGGGCCTGCGTTCGGCCGTGGTCGACCAGGCCAGCGGCAGCGTCCAGAAGGGCCTGGTCATCAACTCCAACCCGGCGCAGGGCAACAACGTCCCGGCGAACACCCTGGTGACGCTGTACGTCTCCACCGGCGCGGCGCCGGTCGCCGTGCCGGACGTGGAGGGCAAACCGGAGAACGTGGCCCAGACCACGCTGGAGAATGCCGGCTTCCAGGTCTCGGTGCAGACCGATGCCACCTCGACCCAGCCATCGGGCACGGTGGTCAACCAGAGCCCGGTCGGCGGCACCAAGGTGGCCCCCGAATCCAAGGTGACCATCTTCGTTTCCGGCGGGACCAATGTGCCCAATGTGGTCGGTGTGCCCGCGTCCAGCGCCGTGACCCTGCTCCAGAACGACGGCTTCAAGGTGAACCAGATCACCACGGCCGGCCCGGCCGGGACCACTCCTGGCGACGTGTGGCAGCAGAGCCCCAACGCCAACACCACGGCGGCGGGCGGATCGACGGTGAACATCTACATCCAGCCTCAGCAGGCGACGCCCACGCCGACGCCCTCGTCGTCGTCGCCCACTCCCAATCCGAGCGGCAGCGGCGGGGTGCAACCGGGCTTCTAGCCGCCGGAGCCCGGTCCTGGAACGCACCATCGCCGGGAGCGGCTACGCTTAGGTTCCGCACCGCTGTGCTAGCCCGGGGGACGGACCCGAAGAACCCCCCGGACCCCCGCAGCTTTTCATGCAGGAGGCCGTCGTGCCCAAGTCGCGCGTCCGGAAGAGGACGGTGTACACGCCGCCGCCGCCCAAGTCGAAGCGGCGGAAGGTCAGCCCCCCGTGGGTCGGCCCGACCATCGTGGCCTGCCTGGTCCTCGGCCTGGCCTGGATCGCGGTCTACTACATCACCAGCGGAGCGTTCCCCGGCATGTCGGCCCTGGGCTCATGGAACCTGGTGGTGGGCTTCGCCTTCGTCATCGCCGGCGTCACCTTGTCCACCAGGTGGCGCTGAGCCGGGTCTTACCTAGCCTCCGCTGGTCAGCTGGCCGTTCCTGATCGCGATGGCGATCACCAGCAGGGCCACGACGGCCACGGTCGCGAGCACCTGCACCAGGACGCGGTTCTTGCGCGGCGCGTACGCGTAGGCCGCGGTGAGGAGCGCGCCGGTGAGCAGCCCGCCGACGTGGTCCTGCCAGGCGATGATGTTGTGGAGGAACAAGCTGAGGGCCAGGTTGATGGCGATCAGCGCGACGATCCCGCGGCTGTCCAGGCGTAGTCGCCTGGATACCACGAACCACGCGCCGAACAGGCCGAAGATGGCGCCTGAGGCGCCGACCGCGGGGGCGTTCGGCTCGGCGAGGAAGTAGTACATCACCCCGCCGCCGACCGCGCTGAGCAGGTACACGGCCAGGAAGCGCGAGCGGCCGAGGAAACCCTCCAGAGCCGGGCCCACGAAGATCAGCGCCCACATGTTGAACAGGATGTCCCAGATGCCCAGGCCCCCGGTCAGGCCGGTCGCCGGGGCCAGGAACGCGGACGTGACCAGCCGGTACCATTCGCCCGCGGCGACGCCGTGCAGCGGGCCGCCGGGCACGTAGCTGGCGTACCCGATCATCTCCAGGTCGGTGACGACGCCCGGACGGACCCAGGTGACGAAGAAGATCGCGACGTTGATCGCGACCAGCGTCCAGGTGACGACGGCACCGGCGGCCGGGCGGCCGCCGAACACGGTGCGGGCCTGCCGGGTGCTGCGCGCCCCCTGGCCGACGCACTCGACGCACTGCTGGCCCACCGAGGCCGATCGCATGCAGTCGGGGCACGCGTGCCGTCCGCACCGCACGCACGAGACGTAGGTCTCCCGGCCAGGGTGACGGTAACAGGTGGGGACCTGCGCCGGGGTCTCCACCCCTTGATCCCCCTGGCCCGTGCTCACGGCGGTGGTCCGGTCAGCCGGGCGTGCGGTCTACGGTGACCGACTCGACCGTCACGTCCTCCACCGGCCGGTCCTGGCTGCCGGTCTTCACCCGGGTGATCGCGTCCACCACGTCGGCGCCCTCGATGACCTCGCCGAAGATGGTGTGCTTCCCGTTGAGCCAGGGCGTGGGGACGACCGTGATGAAGAACTGCGAGCCGTTGGTGCCTGGCCCGGCGTTGGCCATGGCCAGCAGGTAGGGCCGGTCGAAGCGCAGGTCGGGATGGATCTCGTCGGCGAACTGGTAGCCGGGCCCGCCGCGGCCGCTGCCCAGCGGATCCCCGCCCTGGACCATGAAGTCGGGAATGACCCGGTGGAAGATGGTCCCGTCGTACAGCTTGCTCGTGGTCGCGCGGCCCGTCCGCGGGTCGGTCCACTGCTTGGCGCCCTCGGCCAATTCCACGAAGTTGCGTACAGTCTTTGGTGCGTGATCAGGGAAAAGGCGGATGACGACCCGGCCCTGGCTCGTCTGCAACGTTGCCGTCAGCGTTTCTGCCATGCGTGTGGCTCCATCCGATGGCCTTATGTTTCCTCGGCGTAAAACATCCTTCAGTCATCACCGTACCGGTAGCGCGCGATGGTTGAACCCAGCCGGGACGGGAACCTTGTGAGAACGAGATCACGCTCGGGAGGTTTACTGTGTCCCCTACCAACACCAGCCGCACTACCGCCGGGATGGCGGCGATCGGCGCGCGCGCGAAGGACGCCGCCGCCCAGGCCGTCCCGCTGGGAAAGCGCGCGGGAACGACAGCGGTCCAGGGAGCCCGCCAGGGCGTTCAGGGCGCGAGGGAGTGGGCCGAGGAGTGGGCCGCGCCGCACATGCAGGACGCCATCTTCACGGCCCGGGTGTGGGCCGCGCCCCGGCTGGAGGACGCCGCGGACGCCGTCACGACCACCGTGGCGCCCAAGGTGTCGGCGGCGCTGCGCTCTACCGCCAGCCAGGTCAGGCCGGCCGAGACGACCACCAAGACCGGGCTGCGCAAGCTGCTCGACTGGCGCTTGCTGGTCGGCCTCGGCGCGGCGGCGGCCGCGGCCGGCGCGGCGGCAGCCGTGGCCATGCGGCTGCGTTACGCCAGCGCCACCGCCGACGCCAAGGACGATACCGATGCGCCGGAGCAGGATGACGGAGCCGGGACCGACGCCGCCTCGGTCAACGGGCGGGTGACGACGCCCGGCGGCTGACGACCCACCGAGCGGGCGCGGCGTCCGGGCGGTCAGCCCGGCCGGACGCCGCGCCCGCTCGCGCCTGATCCGGTACCGTCTAGTCACGGGCGTCCGTGCGGCTGCGTGGCCGTCCCTGGCAGCACGAGCGGCATGATCGGCAGGCGGGCGAATTGGCGAGCGAGAACGGCGGGGACGCGAGGACCGGCCCTTCGGGCTCGCCCGGGCTGACCCGCCTCATCGGCTGGCTGGCCGCGGCCGCCATCGCCGTCTCCACGCTCATCATCATCGCGATCTCCGCTGCGGGCCCGAACGTCTCCGTCCCGGTCATGCGCCGGGCGCCCGGCGGTCCGCCCTGGTGGCATGCGCTGCACCTGACCGCCACGTTCGTCACCGTGTCGCTGTGGGCCGCCCTCGTGCTGGGCTGCGCGGGGGTGATCGCCGGGCTGGTCGCCGTGGCCCGCGGCGCGCGGCCGCCGGTACGCGCGGTCATCGCCGCCGCGTTCCTGGCCGTGGCGGTCGTGACCGTGCTGCCCGCGGCGGGCTCGACCGACGCCATCTCCTACGCCGCCAACGGGCGGATGGCGGTGACCGGGCACAGCCCCTACGTCATGACCCCGCTGCAGCTGCGGCGCAGCGGTGACCCGATCGGCCGGCAGATCCCGTTCAGCGAGATACCGTCCACCTGGACCACCACGGTGTCGGTGTACGGTCCGGTGGCCACCGGGGCCGAATGGGCCGCGGCCGAGCTGGGCGGGTCGTCGCTGGCCCGGATCACGTTCTGGCTCAAGCTGGAGGAGGCGCTGGCCTTCGGCGCCGTGATCGTGGCCCTGGACCGCATGCTCCGGGCCGATCCCGCGCAGCGCCTGCGGGCTCACCTGCTCTGGTCGGTGAACCCGCTGCTGCTGTTCCAGATCGTGGCCAGCGGCCACATCGACGGGCTCGCCGCGCTGTTCGGGCTGCTCGGCGTGGCCGCCCTGCGAGTGCGCGACGGGAAGATCCACCTCCGCGACGCGGCCCTGGCCGGGCTGCTGATCGGCGTCGCCACCGGTATCAAGGTCGAGTACGCGCTGTTCGGCCTGGCCGTGGCCTGGGCCTGCCGGCGGTCGGTCCGGCCGCTGGCCGCCGCGGCGGCCGGCTTCGCGCTCGTGGTGGTCCCGGCCTACCTCGCGGCGGGTGTCCCCGCGATCAAGATCCTCATCACCCGCAGCCCGGGGATCACCTGGGACACCATGTACCAGCTGTTCTGGCGGCCGGTGCTCGGCTACACCCAGTTCAGCGTGACCAGCGTCCCGCCGCACCTGGAACTGGTCGCGTACCTGCTGTTCGCCGCGGTGGCCGTGCTGGCCGTGCTGCGCATGCCCGACCGGGTCCCGGGCCGGCCGGCGGTCACCCCGGCCCTGGCCCTGAGCCTGGCCTGGCTGTTCGTCACCGCGTTCCAGCGGCCCTGGTACGACGTGATGGCCCTCAGCCTGCTCGCGCTGTATTCGGCGTCCCGGCTGGACTGGGTGGTCCTGCTCCGCCTGCTGGCCGGCGCGACCGTCTACGTCCAGGCCGTCCAGAGTCCCTTCGAGCCGCACTGGCTGGCCGACATCGCCCAGTTCGACGGGGCGTGGCTGACACCCGTCGTTCGCCTGCTCGCCACCGTGGCGCTGGTCTGGCTTTGCCTGTCCGGGCGCTGGGGCTGGCGTTCGGAGGCGGCGGCGTCCGCTGGCAGGCTGCCTGAGCTGCTGCCGGCCACCTGACCGAGGTTCTCCACAAGCACGCGCTGTGGATAACTCAGAACACAACGTCCCAGGATGCGCCGTGCCATTGGCAACTCAATGCACATGTCTGTGGATTCAATTGTGGACAACGCAGCTCACGGTGCCGGTTCATAGGGGCTGCTCAGGGGGCTCTCCGAGGGCGTCCGCGGTCAGGTAAAGCCGCGGCCAACGGCAGTCGACGAACTGGTCGAGGTATCCGGTCAGCCGCTCCTCGAAGTCGTCGTGCTCCGCGGCGGCCCCGACGGCCCGTTCCGCGGCTGACGGGCAGTCCACGCCGAACGCGACCGCCCGGACCTCCCAGGCATCGCGTTGCGCTCCGTCGTACCAGCGCTGCACGATACCGACCTGCCGGGCGCAGGTGTCGCCGGCAATGGCTTGCCCGTAGGTCCGCTCCCATTCCGGGCTGCGCGGGTGCGGGGCCGCCCCGGGGTTCTTCCGGTCCGCTGACTTGAGCGCGTCCAGGACGAGGGTCCACTGGTAGGCGGGCGCGAGCCATTGCGGCTCCTCCCGCTGGCACAGCCAGCTGCCTCGGGCCAGCCGGGCCCTGATCGCGGTGCTGACGTGCGCGGCCAGGCCGACCGGGCTGACCCGCCGGGCGATGACCGGGACCCGGACGCTCACCGCCGCGTCCACGCCGTGCGAGATGGCGCAGTCCCGCAGCCGGGACGGCATCATCTGCAGCAGGGACAGCAGCACGGTCCTGGGTACCGGCATGGGCCAGCCGGTCAGGTGGGCCAGGACTGACAGCTCGGCCCACAGCCTGACCGCCGGGTATTCGTCCAGGGCGCGCTGGGCGACCCGCATGTCCCGCAGCGTGCACGGCCGCCCGGTGCAGTCCGCGCCGCAGGTCGTGCTGCGCGGCCGGACCACCCC
>Ga0335074_10003958_pt1 | contig 20394 bp, 16 predicted proteins | sample Lox_Sample_23_FD_206715 | JGI IMG/M metagenome (GOLD analysis project Ga0335074, IMG submission 206715) | Soil microbial communities from Loxahatchee National Wildlife Refuge, Florida, United States - Lox_Sample_2.3 | ecosystem: Environmental > Terrestrial > Soil > Wetlands | place: USA... | reverse complement strand
AGCGATGAGGATCGCGGTCTGCTCGAAGCCGGCAGCATCTCCGGAACGATCTTTCCTGCATGGGCGGCGGCAGCGGTGCTCGGGCGCGAAGTCGAAGAAATAGAGGAAGACTATGCGGCACTGGTTCGGCGCGTCCGCCTGCTCTCCATCGCGGGGCAGGACGAACTGCCGGACGGGTCGCGATCCACCTTCTACGTCTTCGCCCATGCCCTTTATCGCGAAGTGCTCTACGCGCGATTGCCGGCCGCACGCCGCGCCCAGTGGCACCTGCGGGTCGCCGGGCGGCTACGGTCGATGTTCGCCGGGCAGGAGACCAGCGTGGCCCACGAGATCGCCGCACACACCGCCGCCGGATCGCGCGCCCGCAGCGCGTGACCAGATCTCTACCCGGGGCCGGTTTCCCCAAGCGGTGACTCGGCGACTTTGGTTACTTTCCGTCTCCGCTTTACCGGCGGACCGGATTTGGGCGCGCGCTGCTTTGCGTTGCCGTTTGTCTTCAAGCCGGGGGTCTCGATCACTGCGCGCATCCAGTAGTCGCCCTGCGCGTCCACTTCGATGCCGTGCACCTCGCGCTCGAAGCCGGGAAACCTTTTGCCGAACTCCTCCATGGCGAGGATCAACCGGATAACAGCGCTATCTTTCGTCCCTAGCCGCTCGCCGGGCATGGCGACCGGAATACCCGGCGGATACGGGACCAGCATCACGCCGGTGATGCGCCCCGCCATCTCGGTGAACTTTACCTTCTCCGTGCCATTACGTAACAGTTTCTGATACGTTTGCGCCGGAGTCAGCACCTGATCGGTATCCAGTTCGCACGCCTCGCCGACCAGGCCGGTCAGATTCAGGCTGATTACAGCCGCGTGCATCTCGTCGCTCAATTCCTTGAGGGTCACGTTGCGGTAGCGGGTGGGATACTTGGCCACCAGGTCCGGAAGAGCCTCTTCGAGCGAAGCCTCGGTGTCGTAGAGCCGCTTGAATTCGAACAGATTCTCGAGCAGACTTCCCCATTTTCCCTTGCTGGTTCCGACCGAGAAGAGCACCAGCACGGTGTAGTCTCCGGTGCGCGCGATCTCGACCCGGCGGCCATCGAGAAACTCGGTAAGGATTGCCGCCGGAATGCCCCATTCAGCTACCACTCCCTGCGCATTGATACCCGGCATGAGGATGGTGACCTTCGTCGGATCAAGCATGCAGTACTCATCGGCGATATCGGCGTCCTGGAAGCCGTGCCAGTCCTCGCCGGGCTTCAGCGTCCAGCAATTCGGGTGGGTTGCAAGCAACTCGTCCGGAGCCTCCTCAAAGAGGTACGTTTCGCCCGCGAGATCCTTTACCTGGTCCGGCTGGTAAAGCCGGAAGAACCATCCTCCGCCACCCTCAGCCTCCCGCAGCCGATGAGCAACCGACGACATCGCCTTGCGGAAGGTAATCGCATCCTGAATCGTCTCGTTCATCAGGGTCGGACCCGCCGGATCCTCCATCATCGCCGCCGCCACATCCAGCGATGCGATCAGCGGATAGAACGGCGAAGTTGTTCCGTGCATCATGAACGACTCATTGAACTGGTCGTATTCGAGCGGGGCACGGGGACTCAGCTTGATGTGCACCATCGATGCCATTGAGAATGCAGCCAGCATCTTGTGCGTCGACTGCACCGCGAAGAGCGTCGGCCGGTTCGGCATCTCATCTGGCACATCCATAGCAAACCGGCCGCGATAGATTTGGTGAAACTTGGCGTACGCATACCATGCTTCATCGAAGTGCACGCGCGGCACGCTTTGTGCCAGCTCTGCCACGACGCGGTTCACGTCGTAGCAAAGCCCGTCGTAGGTCGAGTTGGTCACCACGGCGTAGGTCAGCTCTTTCGATGGCGCGCCCGCCGTCAGTGGGCTCTCGTCAACCAGTTGCTTGATCGCCTGTGGGCTGAACCGGTGAATGGGAACCAGCCCAATCATCCCGTAGCCGTTGCGGGTTGGCGTGGCATATACCGGACGCGCACCCGTCACCGTAAGCGAATGGCAGATCGACTTGTGGCAGTTCGCATCGACCAGCACAATGTCGTCCTGCCCGATGACTCCGTGCCCGACAATCTGATTCGATGTCGACGACCCACCCAGAACATAAAACGTCCAGTCGGCGCCAAAGACGCGCGCCGCATTGCGCTCCGACTCACCCGGAGGCCCGATGTGATCCAGCCACGAACCCAGCGGCGCCGTCGAGATGCCCAGATCCGACCGCAGGAGATTTTCGCCGAAGAAGCGATGGAACTCCATTCCAACGGGATGCTTCAGGAAGGCCACGCCGCCCATGTGGCCCGGCGCGTCCCACGAATAGGCGCCCTGATCCGTGTACTTTTTCAGCTCGCGAAAATACGGAGGAAGCAACTGCTCGTTGTAGCGCTCGACAGCAAAATCGACGCGATTGGCGATGAACTCGGGAGTATCCCCGAAAAGGTGAATGTACTCGTGCACCTGCTTGACTACTTCGAGAGGGAGTTCGCTCACCAAGGTGCGGTCGGCGATCAGAAAGATCGGCACCTTCTTGTTGCGATGCCGTACCTCGCGGATGATCTTGAGCGCCGCCATCTCGGCAAACTGGTGCTCGCCTTCGAGGTCCCAGTCCAGCAGAATCGCGCTGTGCGAAGGGTCTGACTGCACCAGCGACAACCCGTCCTCTGGCGTTGCCGTGCGAACGACCTCATACCCTTCTTTGCTGATCGCATCCACCAGCCGCTCCATGGCCCGGTCTGACACCGAATCGGTGCCGCCAGCCTCGCTCGCAATCAGCAAAACCCAACGACCTTCTTCCATTCCACCTCTCACTTCTCTCCACATGTTACAGGGCATTTTCCCATGAATATTTACACTGGATGAAAGAGAGCGGTGGCCACTCAATCCTGCTGAGCGCGGCTCTCGAGGCGGGCGGCGCTGCTTATCACCAGCCGACCTGCCGGTGGTATATTGGCTACTCCCGGAGGGCCGGTCGATGCCGAAGTATGAACTGATCGTCATTGGCGCGGGTACGAGTGCGCTCAACTACATCTACGCTCTGCTGAAAACAGAGGGCCCGAAGACCCATTCGATCGCCGAGGCGGTGAAGGGTTTTAATGTAACCAGCAAAGAGCAGCTCCCCGAATCCGTTCAGAAAAAACTCTCAGGAAATTTCCCCAAGAGCACTCTGGTGATCGGAGAGTCTGACCTCTGGGGAAGGGCCGACGCATCCAACCCGGGTTACAAGGTCGGACAGACCTCCGATCACGTCCGTACGCCCAATTCAACTGTTCCCGTCGGCAGCAACGCCGGCTTTCGGCCGGTGAGTGAGTACGCGGCGGAGATGCAGAAGCTGGGTAGCGCCGTGGAGAAGGATGTCAAGAGTATTGGCGCTTCCATTAGCTTTCTTCGCGGCCAGGTCAAGGAAGTTAGTGAAGACGCCGACGGTTATAGCGTCAAGGTGCTGGCCAGCTCCGTCATTTACAAATGTGCGAAAGTGATCGTCGCGTCGGGGGCCGGTCCTACCGGTTTGCCGACGCCATTGAAGCGGGAAAATATCAAGAACAATGCTCTTCTGAAGGACAGGCGCGATTACGAGGAACTTATCGGTGGCACCGAATATCTCTATTCTCAAGCGCCTAAGCGTTGCGATGTTTTGGTTTATGGCGGCGCGCCTACCTCCGCGTGGGTAGTAGCCCGCGCGCGGCAGCACTACTGCAAGGTCCTGTGGGTGTCGCGGAGCGGTTGGGACACCGCCAATCCAGCCGGCCGGAACAAAGAGGTCATACAGTGGGCTGAAACCAGTAAGGTTAAAGTCATGATCAAGGCCGACATTTCCAGCGTTGAAGTGATTGTGCCACCACTCGCCGGCTATCCCCGAATCCGCGTATACCTCTCCAACGGCACCAGCTGCACCGTCCACCAGCTCATTTACGCGACAGGTGCGGACCCACTCGGAACGGGTGGTCCCGGACAGATCCTTGAATCCAAGCTGCGCGACAAGCTAGTTCCCCGCTACGACCGCAATTACCGCTTCTCATCCACCGACGAGGTTCCAGTGGCATGGGCCACCGAGAACGAAACCTGCTGGGTGGTAGGCGCCCCTGTCTTCCGCGCCGTCGGTAAGCTGGGAGAAGCCGGGTCGAACTTGTTAAAAGAATTCCAGACAAAATATCGGAAAATTTCGGCAATTATGGGCGAGGCCGGTACACCGGAGGAGGGCGTGGCCGTAGTCACGGCGTCAATCAAATCCGCGACCGGTTACACGCAGACAGGCGGCAACTTTAACTGGAACATTGCAGATCTGCTCGAGTTGCGAGCCTTTCTTACGCGCGCCTACGGAAATGCCTTCTCCGATAACGAGCGCAACGAACTGGCGCAAAAAATCGTCGCAAAACGAAGCGAGAAGGGCGCCTATCCGCTACAGTTCCCGCAGGACGCTTTTGTGAAGGTCATCCAGGACTACGGGAAGCAGAAAAATCTGAACCTTCCCAATCCATTCTCGCCAGACATCGAGAAATTCTCAGGGCAATACGAGTGGCTGGCGGCTAATTCCGCCAAGCGTACATAGCGGCTAACGGATACACTCCTTTTGCCACGAAGGAAGCTGCCTTGCTGCCGGCACATTAAGGCTGAATCCTGACCAGCACCAGCGCATCTGGAGTGAGAGTCAGATTCAGCTTGTCAGCCTGCAACTGCACTGTTTCCGGGGCCGGCAGGGCCGTTTCGCGGTTCAGTTCCTCCACCTGCTCCGGCGTGGGGTCAAGCGGCTTGCCCATGGCCGCATACTTGGGCAATACGTTGCCGTGATCGGCATCCACTCTTTGAATTGTGACTCGCGCGGTCGCGGGAACATTGCGGAAATCCAGCTCCATCTGGCGGGTGGGTCCGTGCTCTCCTGGGTCGACGAGATTCCAGGCGGCGATCGCCAATGCGCCATCCGCGGTCTTCGTCACGATGACATTCTCCGAAGCATTCGCCATCCGGGCGTCTCCAAGCTGATGCAGCAATGCATATCCGTAATAACTGGGCTTGTTGATGCCGCCCTTCGCGCGCAGCCCGAACTGTCCCTCGAAGGGCTGCGGAATGGGGCCGCCTTCTTCAAACACATCAGAGAATGTCCAGAAGGACAGCATATTCACCATGCCGTCGCATTGACGAACGGTATTCGCGACGGCCGGGCCTACAAAGATCGTGTCGCGCGACTCGTGCATTCCCTGCACGTTCCATTCGGTCCAGAAGAGTGGCAGATTCGGCGTGGATGACGACTTTATCTCGCCGTTTACCTTAGCCACAGCGCGGCAGACCCGGTCGTCCATCGGGATGTCTTCATTCGTACCGAAGAGGTTCTCAACAGTGTCATCGGCATAGCCATGCGTCGAGACAAAGTCGACCGGCACCTTGTTTGCGGCAGTAAATTTCAAGAAGTCGGTGACCCACGAAGCCGCCGCCGTCGCCGGTCCGCCCACGCGTAGTCGCGGATTCACCTTCTTCAGATCACGCGCCGTGTGGGCATAAAGCTCAAAGTAGGACTTCTGCCGCGGAATGCCATTCCAGAAATCGATATTTGGCTCGTTCCACACCTCGAAGTACCACTTCGATACTTCCTCTATCCCATAGCGGTCGACCAGGTGTTGCGCAAAGTGCGTCATCAGGTCGTCCCAAAGCTCCATGCTTTTCGGCGGGGAAACATTCTGCTTGTACCAGAACGGATGCAGCGCGTCAGGGTTGAAGGCGAGCTTTTTGGGCATGAAGCTGATCTCGACGAAGGGACGTACGCCGTTCTTCAGCAAGCCATCGTAGACCTGGTCGACGTAAGCAAAGTTGTAAACCGGGTTACAGTGGTCGTCTTCGTTGTACACGCCAAGCTCATCGTGCAGAATCGCGTGAAACCGCACGTAGCGGAAATCCGTGACCTGCTTCACGGCTCGCAGATCGTCCCGGTAGCTCTCGCGCAGTGTCAGGATGGCACGTCCGGAGCCGAACATCTCCTCCCAGAAATGCGGGAAGGCGGTCGTCGGAGCGTTTGCGTCGATTTCGATTTTCTCCTGCGCAGGAGCAGGCTGGCCTGAGACCAGCAAAGTGGCAAAAGCCAGCACGAAGCCGCACCAGCGATTCAATCGCATCATAAAGCACCTCTCTCCATGCAGTGGATGCCGTCGAGGAGAAAACGACAGCGATAAATAAGGGCAGGCCCGGCCTAAAACGAGGCCGAACTGGGAATCCGGTGGGATAGCGTGCGCCCGCGATGAGCGCACGAGAGATCAAACATGAACTGCCGGGGGCTGGCCGGCACTTTTCTTTGGCCTGGCCGGCGCCCGCTCCATCACCGCATGAATCTCGGCGATGACCGCCAATGCGATGCTAGTGGGATCCTTCGATCCTATGTCCAGTCCTACCGGGGAATAGAGCCGCGCCATGCAGTCGTCAACTGTCAAGCCCAGTTCGGGCGCAATCTCGGACAACAGCCGCTCCGTCCGCTTGCGTGGACCGAGAACTCCGACGTAGCCAGCTTCACCCGGTATGAGCCCACGCAGCGCGGCACGATCCTGCTCATAACTGTGCGTAATTATCACGGCCGCATCCCGGGCGGTCAGCGGAATTTGATCGAATGCCTTGAGCACGGATACGTCGTCGACGGCTGGGAACCGCTCCCGCGTAGCCAGATGCGCGCGGCCATCCACGACCGTGGTCTTCCACCCCAGTTTGCCGGCAAACTCAACCAGAGGGATGGCATCGTCCCCGGCGCCGATTGCCAGGAGAGCGACCCGAGGCGGCAGGTATTCGGCAAAGATGGTGGCCTTGCCTTGCTGCCACAGCGATCTCCTCTCCTGGAGCGCCTGATGTGCGAGTGCGACCATCTTGCGCGACGATGAGGCGAGGTGGGTCTCGCCATCCTCCGATAGGATAATGCGGGTTCCAAGCTCTGAACGGGATTCAGACTCGATCACCGATACAAATGCTGTGCCTTTTCGGGAGTCCAGGCTTCGCTCGAGAGCGGCAAGAATCCGCTCTGCTGCCTCGCCCCGTTCGAGAAGAACGGAGACTGTGCCCCCGCAGCCAAGGCCATATGGCATATCGGAATCGTCATCGTAGAAGCTGCTGTAACGCTGAACGGAGGGGCCGGCCTCGGTGAGCCACCAGGCTTTTTTCTGCACTTCGGCTTCGAGACAGCCCCCGCTGATCGTGCCTGCACGCCGTCCGCTACTGGTCAGGAGCATCCGCGCTCCCGGCTTGCGGTACGAGGAGCCTTCAATGCCGACCACAGTGGCAAGGCAGATTTCGTCGTTCCGGCCTCGGGCCTCTCTCCAGAGTTTCAGAACTAACGGCAGTTCAGACATACCTAAATGCTACATCGCGGCATGCCCTTGAAGGGAGGACCCCTATTCGGTCACGACGGCCTTCACCAGGTTGCGTGGCTTATCCACGTTTACGCCATGCAGAAGGGCGGTGAAATAGGCAAACAGCTGCAGCGGTACAACCTCGAGTAAAGGAAGGAGAAACTCGCTCACCGCCGGAACGGCGACCGAGTAATGGCTCAATTTGAGGGCTTCGTCGTCGCCTTCCGTTCTGATGGAAACAATCGTGGCGCCCTGTGCCTGCATGTCGCGCATCAATTGCAGCGTCTTCTCATACCGCAACAGGGAATCCGGGTCCTCGTCGTCGCGGGTGGCTAAGACCACCAAGGGCGCGTCCGGGCTTACCAGGGCATTCGGTCCGTGTTTCAATTCGCCGGCAGGGTAGCCTTCAGCCTGAATATAGGCCGACTCCTTCAGCTTCAGCGCGCCCTCGCGGGCAATCGGGTAGTGGATGGCGCGGCCAAGGTAAAGAAACCCGCGAGCGGAGCGGGTCTTTTCAGCTATATCTTGCACCAGCGCCTCCCACTCCTCGAGCGACGCAGCTAACAACGCCGGCAGGTGCTCCAGGTGTTCGAGGTGAGCGGAGACGGTCTGGGCAGTCATTCTGCCCCCCAGCCGGGCCACGTAAAGGGCCAGCAGATAGAGGACGCAAAGCTGCGTGGTGAAGCTTTTGGTGGCGGGAATCGCCCGCTCCCGGCCGGCGATTGTGGGCAGAGATGCGTCCGCCTCGCGGGCCATGGTCGATTCAGCATTGTTTGTGATGGCTATGGTGGCCAGGCCACGGGCTTTGGCCTCGCGCAGAGCTGCCAGGGTGTCGGCCGTCTCACCGGACTGCGAAATCACCAGCAGTCCGGGATCGTGCAGAGTGTGGGTCGAGCGGTAGGAGTATTCGCTTGCGTACTCGACGTCGACGGCCAGGCCCGCAAAGTCCTCGAGCATGATTTCACCGGCCAGGCCCGCATGGCGGCTGGAACCGCTGGCGGCAATGACCAGCCGCTGACGTCCGCGAAGAATATCTGCGATTTTCAGGAACGAGTCAGCGTTCAGGGAGCCGGTCTGGGTATATCGGGCAATGGTCGCGGCGAGGGCCTCCGGCTGTTCATAAATCTCCTGGAGCATCGCGTGCGGATAGCTACGAGACATTGAATGAGGACTTCCTTTTGCGGCAACTGACCCCGGTTCGGCGTTGAAGGGTCTGCCACCAAGTTACCATGATGTATAGACAACTGTACCGAACTGCAAGTACAAAGTGTCAGACGGCAATTTTGCGGGAACCTGACCGGCACCAGATCCGTCTACAGAGGGACTAAATCGGCGGCAGTGGCGCAATTGCCAGGACTCAGGCCCAGGAATCAGGCATGGAGAGCGTTCACAAAACGCGCGGTAATCGCTTCGGGCCTCGTGATCGCGGATCCGACGACGACCGCGTATGCGCCCAGACCAAGCGCCCGCTTTACCTCTTCCGGCTGCGAGATATGACCTTCCACGATCACCGGAACGCGAAGCTCCCGTACCACGTGTTCGACCAGATCCCAGTTCACGCTTCGAAACTGCGCTGTCTCCGGTGTGAATCCGTAAAGAGTGGTGGCGACGGCATCAGCGCCGGCCTGCTGTGCAGCCATGGCCTCGTCGAACGAAGCGATATCGGCGAGTACCGGCTTCCGGATCTCGGCATGAATCCGGCCAAGCAGGTCTCTCCAGGGCTCGGCGGCAGCGGTTCTGTTTGTGGTGCAGTCCAGAGCGATGATATCGGCGCCTGCCGCGGCGACGGATTCAGCTGCGGCAAAATCGGGCGTGATCGACACCTCGTCCCCGATCTTGCGCTTCTCGATGCCGATGATCGGCACACTTGTCGCTTGTCGGAAAGCCTCAATACATCCGGTGCCATTGGCGCGCAGGCCGCCAGCCCCGCCGCGCACCACGGAAATGGCGATACGCCTCAGGGTGTCCACGCTGTCGAGCGGATCGCCGGGCGCCGCCTGACAGGAAACGATCAACGATCCGCGAAGAGATTTCGGAAACATAGCGAGCGAAGATTCAGAACCGATTGCAGTGCGAAACCCAAGGATAAGGCATACGCAGGTTTGCCACCATGTCGATTAGACGACGACCGCAGCAATGTACCCCAGGTGCAAAAGAGATGTGTTTCACGATTCGATTCATAGCCCGCAAGAAAATACGGAATGAGGGATATCAGTGTCGAAGAGCAGCTTGAGTAGCCGTCAGCACCATGAATCCGCAGTGCAGCCGCTGGATAAGAACGGATTTATCCCGCTTTATTTTCAGATTCAGCGCGCGCTGATGGAGAAGATCCAGTCCGGTGAGCTCTCTGAGGGCGATCCGCTGGCGTCGGAAGAAGAGCTGTCGCGCGCCTACCAGGTGAGCCGCATGACCGCGCGCCAGGCACTGCACGGCCTCAAGACGAACGGGTATGCGTTCAGCGAAAAGGGGCGCGGGACCTTCGTCAGCCGCCCCAAGCTGGAAAAAAATATTCTCCACCTGCAGGGCTTTACCGAGGACATGCGCCAGCGTGGCATGAAGCCCAGTTCGCAACTGCTCGAGCAGTCCGTGATTTCTGTAACCGAAGACCTGATGGAGAAGCTGAAGCTCGACGCAAACGAGAAGGTGCTGCGCCTGCGACGCCTGCGTCTGGCCGATGGCACCCCGATGGCTCTTGAGCAATCCAACATCCCGCTGCGACAGTTTCCCGGCCTCGACCGCATCGATTTCGCCAGGCAGTCTCTTTATCACACGCTCCGTGAGCGCTACGGCGTGAGGGTCGGCTATGCCGACGAAATTATCGAGGCGCTCCCCGCCACGCGGGAAGAGTCCGAATTGCTGACGATTCCGCGCAAGGCGAGCGTTCTTTCCATCAGCCGCATTATTCTTACCACCCAGGAATCGCCGATCGAATCGGCGTGTTCGCGCTATCGAGGCGACCGTTATCGCGCGTCGATTCGTGTTCCCGTCACAACTATTGAATAAGCAGGATGGTCGCGATTGAGCAAGAATAGTTCCAGAGATGCAAACCTGGGACGCAATTATTGTGGGGGCCGGACCTGCCGGTTGCGCAGCCGCATACGATCTGGCTTCGGCGGATCGCGAGGTGCTGCTGCTTGATCGCGCCATTTTTCCTCGCCAGAAGGCCTGCGCCGGCGGCCTGACTCTCAAAACAGTGCAGGCGCTGCGCTATTCGATTGAGCCGGTGGTCAGGCAGAAGATTTCGCATATGCGACTGGAGCGCGACGGCGACCGGTCCAGTGTCCTGCGTCGACGCTCGCCGTATTGCTACATGACGGTCCGGCAGGAATTTGACGACTACTGCCTGCGTCAGACGCTTGCCCGCGGGGCGGCGTTTAAACACATTCGCGCGGTTGAGGCGATCAGCGAAGACCCCTCCGGTGTGACCCTTCGAGTCGATGGCGAGGAGTTTCGGGCGCGGTTCGTGGTGGGCGCGGATGGCGTTCACAGCCGGATACGGCAACTCACTGACGGCGGCAAAAGCTGGTTCTGGCGCGCTTTCGCCCTTGAAGCAGTCGTTCCGATGACGAACGCTTCGGAGCAGGAACTGGTCTTTGACTTTGCTCCGGTGCGCGACGGATACGGATGGATCTTCCCCAAGGGCGACCACGTCAACGTCGGGCTATATTCCTATGCGCCGGAGGAGAAGATCGATCGACCGCGGCTCGCAGCTTACCTTCACAGCCGGTTCGGGAGTGCATCCGCAGAGGATGTGATCGGCCAGTATGCGGGCTTCGGGGCAGCGCAACACAAAGTCGTACCCACGCGAACCTTTCTGGTTGGCGACGCGGGGGGATTCGTCGATCCGCTCACGGGTGAAGGCATTTATTTCGCGGTTGTGAGCGGGCAAGCTGCTGCGGCAGCGATCGAAGCCGATCTGGAAAGCCGGGCCACTGCTCATGAGCGCTTTGCACAGGTCACCGCAAAGGTTCGGGCCGATCTGGCTGTGGCCACTTCAGGAGCTCGATGGTTTTACTCGAACCTCGACTACGCCTATCGATTTCTGTCGCTGCGACTGCTGCATCCGGCGATACTGAGTGCTTTCGCAAACGGCTTCAACCCCGCGAGACTCGCAGGTCGCGTCAAAAAATTGGCCATGAAAATTTAACCCGCAACCCTGCCGGTCATAGACAATCTCATAAAACGAGTTAAGATGGTTTTCGACTCAACGGCGCAATTGACCTCGGCAGTCTAGCAAACGCACTGGAACCTTGATTGGGAAAGGACCAGAAGTATGCTTCCTGAATGGCTTCGAGTAAGGCGGATTGCAGCGTTTGTATTCGCGTCCGCTCTGACTCTCTGTGGCCATGCATTTGCAGAGGGTCCGCAGTCCACACCCAGCATTTTTGCGCCTGCTTCAACGCCTGCAAACGACATCTATCATCTCTCGTTCTTCGCTCTTGAGATCACGGGCGCGATCTTTGTTACCGTTGCTGGTCTGCTGGCCTATGTGATCGTGCGATTTCGCGCCAAGGGGGACGACGACCCCAGCGAACCACCGCAGATCTACGGCAGCAACCAGGTTGAATTGGCCTGGACGGTGATCCCTGTGCTCATCGTGGTGGTCCTTTTCCTCACCACCGCGCGAGTGATCTTCGCCATCCAGGATGCTCCGCAGCCAGCGGCGGCACTTGACGTCACCGTTGTCGGCCACCAGTTCTGGTGGGAATACCGCTACCCGAAACAAGGGATTGTCGCGGCAAATGAACTGCATGTTCCTCTCAGCAGCTCTGATCACCCTACGCCGACATACCTCAAGCTGCTCTCGGCCGATACGGATCACAGTTTCTGGGTGCCACAATTGGCGGGGAAAACAGATCTCATCCCGATGCACCCCAACGAGTTGTGGATCGATCCGTTGCAACCCGGCCTCTACCTGGGCCAGTGCGCGCAGTTCTGTGGGGTGCAGCATGCCAATATGTTGCTGCGTGTCTACGTGGACACCCCGGAACAGTTCGCGGCCTGGGTAAGCAACCAGGCAAAACCCGGCGTCCAGGACCCATCGGTTGCTGAGGGGCGGCACGTTTTTGAGACCCAGGCCTGCATGAATTGCCACGCCGTGCGAGGTACTGCAGCTACCGGCCGATTCGGTCCGGATCTGACGCACTTGATGAGTCGCGACACGCTCGCATCCGGCATGATTCCGAACACCAGAGATAACCTGAGGCAATGGATCAAGGACCCTGACACCATCAAGCCGGGATCCTTGATGCCGGCCATGCAGTTAAGTGAGCAACAACTCGACCAGGTGACCAGCTACCTGGAGACGTTGAAGTAGAGAGAGACTATGGCGGACCAGACCCTTCCAATTCACGGCTCGCTGGACTTGACGCCGCCACGCGAGGGCGAAAGCACGTGGCTCGAAACACTGCACTCGTGGGTCATAACAGTCGACCACAAGAAACTCGGCCTGATGTACATGATGATGGCCATCTTCTTTTTGCTGGTCGCCGGCTGCGAGGTTCTCCTCATTCGTATTCAGCTGATCCGACCTGACAATCATTTCATCTCACCCCAGGTCTTCAATCGACTGTTCACAATGCACGGCACCACCATGGTGTTCCTGGTGGGCATACCTCTGATCTTTGCGTTTGGCAATTACATCGTACCCCTTCATGTCGGCGCACGCGATATGGCGTTTCCACGCCTTAACGCTTTCAGCTTCTGGTTGACCCTCTTTGGTGGTTTATTCCTCTATTACAGCTTCATCGGCGGAGCCGGTCTTTATGGCGTGGGCAATGCGCCGGACGTCACATGGTGGGCCTATGCGCCGCTGACAGCAAAGGCATTTTCGCCCGGCCATGCGACGGATTACTGGGCTCTGGCGCTGATCGCAACCGGGTTCGGGACCCTGGGCGGCGCCATCAATGTCATCGCCACTGCTTTCTCAATGCGGTGCAAGGGCATGACGCTGATGCGCATGCCCCTCTTTACCTGGCTCCTGGTCGTGGATAGCGCGCTTCTGCTGGTCACCATTACACCGCTCACGGCTGCGCAGATCATGCTGGTGATCGACCGATATCTCGGGGCCCACTTCTTCGACACTCAGGCTGGCGGCCAGGCCATAGTGTGGATGCACTTCTTCTGGATATTCGGCCATCCTGAGGTCTACGTGCTGGTCTTCCCAGCGTTCGGAATAGCCAGTGAAGTTATCCCGGTCTTCTCGCGTAAGGCCATTTTCGGATATCCGGCCATGGTTGCGGCCTCGGTGGGCATCGCCTTCGTGAGTCTCGGCGTGTGGGCCCATCACATGTTCACGGTGGGCATGACATCGGCGGGGAACGCATTCTTTGTCCTCTCGACCATGTTGGTAGGTATTCCGACGGGAATCAAGATCTTCAACTGGATTGCCACCATGTGGGGCGGGAAGATTCGCTTCGCAACGCCGATGCTCTTCTGCACCGCATTCATCTTTCAATTTCTGATCGCGGGCCTCACCGGGATCATGCTGGCAGTTGCTCCGTGGAACTGGCAGCTTCACAACTCCTACTTTGTGATCGCGCACTTCCACTACATTTTAGTTGGAGCCATCGTCTTCAACACCTTCGCCGGAATCTACTACTGGTTCCCCAAGGCAACCGGTCGCATGTTGAACGAGACGCTGGGAAAATGGCACTTCTGGCTCTTCTTCATCGGATTCCACGTGACCTTCGACACCATGCATTTCGTTGGCTTCGAGGGCATGCCTCGCTGGATTTACACCTATCCGGCCGACCGTGGATGGCAGCATCTGAACCTCGTGGTTTCTATCGGAGGCCTGATCCAGGGTGTCGCCGTGCTCGTTTTCGCCTACAACCTGTTCTGGTCGCTCTTCAAGGGCAAGGTCGCTGGCAACGATCCGTGGGATGCGTGGACACTGGAGTGGTCTACGGCCTCACCGCCGCCTGCCTATAACTTCGCCACCGACCCTGTGGTGCATAGCCGTCGTCCCCTCTGGGATGTGAAGCACCCGGAAGATCCTGACTGGAAGTACGAATGACAGACCACTGGAAACATATCAAATGAGCGCGATCCCACTGGTTCCCGGCGGACATGAAGAAGCGTGGCACTTGCCGTCACGCGGCCGAATCGGCATGTATTGCCTCATCATCGGCGAGTCGACGATCTTCCTCATTTTCGTTATCGCCTATGTTTTTTATATCGGCAAGAGCCTCTATGGACCCACGCCGCAGCAGGTCCTCGAGGTGCCGATCTTCAATACCATCTGCCTGCTTTCAAGCAGTGTCACCATCTGGCTGGCGGAACGCGCGATCGAGCGCGGCATCATGCGAACGTTTGGGCTCTGGTGGGCAGCCACCATTACTCTCGGTGCGGTCTTTCTCATCGGAACAGGAGTCGAGTGGTACAAACTGATCTATCACGACGGGCTTACCATTCGGACCAACCTCTTCGGCACGACGTTTTACTCGCTGGTCGGTCTGCACGCGACCCACGTCGTCGTCGGGCTGACGATGCTGCTGCTGGTGCTCCTTTTCACGCTCACCCGTCATGTGCGTCCGGAGCACTCCGAGCGCATTCAGGTCCTGGCGCTCTATTGGCATTTTGTGGACGCAGTATGGGTCATTGTCTTCACCGTTGTGTACATCGTGGGGAGATAACGGGTTGGCGATAAGGCGAGGGATAATATGAGCGATCACGAAGAACGCGGCGCCCACACTGAGACGATCCACCTGCCCGCACCAACTGCGTGGCCTCTTGTACTGGCCCTCGGATTCACTTTGCTTTGCGCCGGACTCGTCACCAACGCGGTTATCTCAGTACTCGGTGGTGTGCTCATGCTCTTCGGGATAGTCGGCTGGTTCCGGCAGGTGCTTCCGCACGAGGCGCATGAGGACATCCCGGTAGTTGTCGAGGCGGTAACGATCCAGAGCACCCGCCGGCAGGTGGAAAAGATTGCTATTCCGGAAGAAGACCGCGCGCATCTCCCGGTGGAAACCTACCCGATCATCTCCGGCATCAAGGGTGGCCTCGCCGGCGGCGTCGCCATGATTCCGCCGGCGCTGCTATACGGTCTCATCGCCGAGCACAGTATCTGGTATCCCATCAACCTGCTCGGCGGCGCCGGAGTGGCGCACTGGCGCAATCCCTCGGTTGCTGATATCGCGGCTTTTCACTGGGAGGGACTGATCGTTGCCAGCTTGATTCATTGGACGACCTGTGTGCTGGTCGGCCTGCTCTATGGAGCCATGCTGCCGATGCTGCCACGCCATCCGGTTATCCTCGGCGGAGTCGTCGCTCCTGTCCTGTGGACCGGTCTCCTGCATTCCACGATGGGCATTGTGAATCCTGTGCTTGATGAGCATATCGCCTGGGGATGGTTCCTCGTCTCGCAGGTTTGCTTTGGTATTGTGGCCGGACTCGTCGTCGCGCGGCAGGAGCGCATTCGCACTGCGCAGTCGCTGCCGTTTGCCATGCGCATGGGCATTGAAACTCCGGGACTTATTCACGAGCACAAAGAGGACGACCGCTCATGAAGTTGCACTCGTTCGCAGGCGCAGCGCTTCTTCTGTTGCTGGCCGGTTGCAACCAGATGCCAGGCACGCCGAAGCCTGGCGTCGAAGTCCCGCGCCCGGATTCCATTACGGATTTCGCCACTCTGTACGGTCAGAACTGCTCCGCCTGCCACGGCAAGGATGGGCAAGGAGGCGCGGCGCTAGACCTTGCCAACCCCGTTTACCAGGGCTGGGTGGATGACGCTACACTGCGCAAGGTCATTTCCGAGGGCGAGCATGGCACGCAGATGCCAGCGTTTGCTCAGGAAGCCGGCGGCTTTCTGACGGATGCGCAGGTCGATGCCCTGGTGCATGGCATGCGCGGCGCGTGGCAAAAGCCGGGAGCCCCGAATGGCCAGACGCCTCCGCCTTATCAGTCAACGGCTCAGGGGGATGGCAGCCGAGGCCAGCCAATTTACCAGACAGCATGTGCGCGCTGCCATGAACAGGCCGGACAGAAGATCACCGACCCAACTTACCTTGCATTAGTCAGCGATCAGGCCCTGCGTACCATCATCATTGCCGGACGCCCGGACCTGAATCATCCCGACTGGCAAAGCGATATCGCCGGGCATCCGCTGACCGACCAGGAGGTTGCTGACATCGTGGCGTGGCTCGGCTCGCTGCGCAGCCCGACACCGGGACAGCCTTACCCGCACTGAGGATTTACCTATGACCGACACCGTCAAAGAAGAACAGAAAACCACACACGACGATCCAAGTGCCGTATCCCGACGCTGGATGCTCCTCAAACTCGGTGTCCTCATCAACGCCGCTGTGGGCGTCGCTGTGGCCGTTCCTGTTGTCCGGTATCTGCTCGGGCCGATAAAGCGCAAGGGGGCGTACAACTCCTGGATTTCCCTGGGCGCGATCGATCAGTTTCCGGTTGGGGAAACCCGCCTGGCAACCTATGAGAACCCCTACAACCACCCCTGGGATGGCGAGACAGCAAAGACTGCCTGCTGGGTGCGGCACATCGATGCGTCCAAGTTTCAGGTCTTCGCCGTCAATTGCGCACATCTTGGCTGCCCCGTCCGTTGGTTTCCACAGTCGGGACTTTTCATGTGCCCGTGCCACGGCGGCGTTTACTACGCTGACGGCTCCCGGGCATCGGGTCCGCCAGAGCGCGGCATGTTCGAGTATCAATACAAGGTTGCAGGCAATCAGTTGCACATAAGCGCCGGGCAAATGCCAACGCTTGCGACCGAAGCCAGGAGCGTTCTCCCCGTGCTCAACAACAGCAAAGGATACGGCCCATGCACTGGTTGAGACAGGTTTACAACTGGCTTGAGCTCCGGCTGCAGCTGCAGGCGCCTGTCGAAGACGCGATGCTCCACCCTGTGCCGCGCAATACTGCAAGCTGGTGGTATGTTTTCGGCAGTGCGGCATTCACGCTGCTCATGCTTCAGATCGTCACCGGCATCCTTCTGGCAATTGTCTATGTGCCCTCCGGCGCTCATGCCTGGGACAGCCTGAACATGCTCAATCACGAGCTGCCCCTCGGCTGGTTTCTGCGCGCGATGCATGGCTGGGGCTCGAACTTCATGGTCGCCGTCGTGCTCATCCACATGGCGCAGGTCTTTTCCTTCGGAGCTTACAAGTTCCCTCGCGAACTCACGTGGATCGTAGGCGTTTTTCTCTTGTTAATGACCCTTGGCATGGCGTTCACGGGTCAGGTGCTGCGATTCGATCAGGATTCCTATTGGGGACTCGGCATCGGAGCCTCCATTTTGAGCCGCGTGCCGCTTGTAGGTGGTCCGCTGGTTGATCTGATGCTGGGCGGTCCCATCATCGCCGGTGCCACGCTATCTCGTTTCTTTGCCCTTCACGTATTTGTGATTCCTGGAATTCTACTGGTCTTCGTGGCCATGCATGTCTGGATGGTGCTGAAGCTCGGAATCAACGAGTGGCCGATGCCCGGCCGCCCGGTGAAGCGCGCTACCTACCTCGCCGAATACCACAAGCTTTCTCACGAAGACGGATTTCCCTTCGTGCCCGGAGCATTCTGGAAGGATCTGATTTTCTCGGGCGCTGTGCTCGCTGCGGTTGCCGTGTGCGCCGCGGTCCTGGGCCCCTATGGTCCGAGTGGAACGCCCGATCCCTCCATTATCCAGACCGTTCCCAAGCCGGACTTCTTCTTCCTCTGGATTTATGCCATCCTCGCCTATCTCCCGCCGAGCCTTGAGACGCCATTCATCCTCATCGCGCCTATCGTTGGTATTGCAATTCTTTTGGCGCTTCCCTTCTATGCTGGAGAAGGCGAAAAGAGCTGGCATCGCCGTCCCGTTGCCATTCTCACGCTCGCGCTGGTTGCTGTCAGCTTTGGAGTCTTCACGCACCTGGCCACCTTCACACCGTGGAGCCCGGTCATGGATGCCTGGAGCAGCGACACAGTTCCCACCAAGTTCCTGCACAATCTGTCGCCGGTGGAACGCCAGGGTGCGGTCATCTTCCAGGCCAAGCAATGCCGCAATTGTCACGCTCTCGGTGGCGTAGGCGGCGAGCGCGGACCGGCCCTCGACGATGTCGCCACGCGACTCACTGAGGACCAACTCATCCGCCAAGTGCTTCAGGGTGGTGGAAACATGCCTGCCTATGGGAAGAATCTTTCGCCTCCGGAAGTGACGGCGCTGGTTAAATTCCTCACCACGCTTCATCCGCCGAATCAGGTTCCGGCAACGAACGCAGCCGGTCCGGCAACGGCGCAGCTCGAGCCAACGAGTTCGCAAACGGACGCAGCAAAGCAGTAGATGTCGAAGTCCTTCATTCTGGCCTGGGTTTTCCCGCGCGCGGCTGCTTTAGCCCTCGAGATCTCCGCGATCATCTACTGGCGTGGCTGGCTGAGAATCCGGCGGACGCGGCCGGCGATTTTCCCACCGTGGCGGCTGGTTTGTTTTCTTTCGGGCATCGCATCGATCGTCGTCGCTATCGCCTCACCGCTTGATGCCCTTAGCGATCAGTTGCTTGTCGCGCACATGGTGCAGCACTACATCCTCATGTCAATCGCGCCTCCGCTCATCGTGCTCAGCGCGCCGGTAGTGCCGATGTTGCGAGGGCTGCCCCGATGGTTCGTGCGGCCCGTGTTGGGGCCGCTGATTCGTACTATCTGGCTGCGGCGCTTTTTCAAGCTGCTGGTTACGCCTCGTGTTGCCTGGGTTCTGATGAACGCGGCTTACATCGGCTGGCATATCCCGTCTTCATACGAGTTCGCACTGGCGTACTGGCAGTGGCATATCGTCGAGCACGCCTGCTTCTTCGTCACCAGCGTTCTTTTCTGGTGGCCTATCATCGAGCCGTGGCCGAGCCACTTCTCCGGCTCGCGCTGGCTGCTGCTGCCGTATCTTCTCGGCGCCGACGTCATCAATACCGCAATTTCGGCGCTTCTTTGCTTTTCCGGACGCGTTCTTTACCCGACCTATGCGACCCAGTCACGGCTCTTCGCAATCACTCCGCTTGCCGATCAGGCCGCGGCAGGCGCCTTCATGTGGGTTCTTGGATCGATCGTTTTTCTCATCCCGGCCATGTACATTACGCTGAAATTGCTGTCGCCGAGAAAAAGGTCGTTTGCCATGCATAATCTTCCCGGCCATTGAATAATCGCTGATTTTCGCCACATATTCACCAGTCTTTCTTCGACATCCCGCAACCCTTCGGCAAATAAGTGTGTTCTAACCACTTGAGCCTTCGATAACAACGGACTAGTGTTCTCAACCCTGACTGTCGGTTCTCAGTCGTGACAAGGCAGAGCACCGAAGGAGTCGATAAAATAAAGACATGGCCTCAAGATTCAAAGCCTTGCGACTTAGTGCATCCTTTTTCCTGTGCCTTGTAGCGATTGCTGCCATTGCTGATCCCGCTCCGTTCGACCTCGCCGGGCCGCGAATTGATGTGAAAGTTAAGCGGGGATCTCAGACCCTCCCCATCACCGCAGTGCCCAACCTGGTCGCCGGCGATAGGCTTTGGATACACCCGGACTTCCCCACGGATCAGACCGCGCATTACCTCCTGATCGTGGCGTTTCTGCGTGGATCGACGAACCAGCCGCCTGAAAATTGGTTCTTCAAGGCCGAAACCTGGAACAAGAAATTCGACGAGGGGCTCTACGTCACTGTTCCCGAGGGGGCCCAGCAGGCCCTCCTTTTCCTTGCTCCGGCAACCGGGGGGGACTTCAAGACGCTGGTTAATGCCGTAAGCGGACGCCCTGGCGCATTTGTTCGCGCCTCTCAGGACTTGAATCAGGCAAGCCTTGATCGCACACGCCTTGAGGCCTACCTCGACGCCGTCCGCAAGGTCAACGCGACCGATCCCGAAAAGCTCAAAGATGTCTCACCGCTGCTCGCCCGCAGTCTGGGCATGAAGCTGGATAAAGATTGTCTGGACAAAGCCGTCGAGGAGCAGGCTTCCTGCCTGGTGCAGAAACAGGATGACCTGATTCTCAACGATGGGCACAGTATGTCGATGGTCGGGGCTCTCACTTCCGGGCCGGCCAGCGACCTCAGCATGCAGGCCAGCTACACGCCGCGCGCCAGCTTCGGC
>Ga0335074_10003957_pt1 | contig 20398 bp, 21 predicted proteins | sample Lox_Sample_23_FD_206715 | JGI IMG/M metagenome (GOLD analysis project Ga0335074, IMG submission 206715) | Soil microbial communities from Loxahatchee National Wildlife Refuge, Florida, United States - Lox_Sample_2.3 | ecosystem: Environmental > Terrestrial > Soil > Wetlands | place: USA... | reverse complement strand
CCTCGTCGCCGGCCAGGTAGACCTGCGTCGTGACCTTCGCTCCGGCTCGGGCCCGGCCAGCGTAGGTCGCAGTGCTGGCCCAGGCCGGCCTGGTACCTGCCAGCGTTCTGCTCGCGCCGGCCGCGGCCTGCGCCGCGCCCGTTCCGGCGAGCAGTCCCAGGGTGACCACGGCGGCCGAGGGCACCGTGATAACGGCGGCCAGGCGGAGGCCCCTGGTTCGGGAACTCGACTTCATTCGCGCGTTTTCCTTCCGGCTCGAAGATATGGGCAGCGAACGGTCGTGGCTGACCTGGACGGGCATTTCCGGGCGGGACCGGCCGATCGTGCCTAGCGCTCATTGTGGCGCAGCAGCAGGATATTTTCGCGCACTGGATGATACGAGCAGGAAAATACCAGGCACATTCACCCGCACGTTCAAAGCCGCGTTCGGCCTCACGCCCGGCGGCTACGTCAGTCTCTGCGAGGCCAGCGCCGGCAGCGAAGCTCCAGAGCGCCTGACTCTCGCAGGCGTCGATCAAGCGCCGACGCGCTGTCGATGGCCGGCAGGTCTTCTTGCTGTCAGCAGTAGTCCAGCGGTCCAGCGGCCAGCACGGCTGTCCGCCATGCCGACTATGCCCCGAGCAGGACAAGGAGACGGATATGAGTATCCAGCGAGCCCCAGAGGATTCGCTGCGGATGACGCAACTGCTGTTGGGCTTCACAACGTCGAAGGCGCTCTACGCGATCGCCCGGCTAGGAGTGGCGGACGCGCTCCTCGACGGGCCGCGCCACATCGAAGACCTGGCCGAGGTGACCGGCACCGCCCCGGATGCGCTCGCCAGGTGATACGGAACCTGGCTCCCATTGGCGTCTTCCGGACCCAGGCCGACGGGAAGGTCTCGATTACCAAGTTCGGGGCGACGCTTGCACCAGGGGCTCCGGGATCGGTGCACGGCATCGCGCGCTACCTGATGGAGACGCACTACCAGCCCTTCGGGGAACTGCTGAGAACCGTACGGACAGGCGAGACTGCCGCCAACTACGTCCACGGCGTCAACTTCGCGGACTGGATAGGCCGCCGGCCCGAACTGGTCGCCATCCAGAACGCGGCTATGGCCAGCGTCTCCGACGGCTGGCGCGGCCCGTTCCTGCGCAGCTACCACCTGCCCCCCGGACATGTCGTCGCCGACCTCAGCGCGGCTGACGGGTCCATGCTGGCCCGCCTGATCGCGCAGGCGCCCGACCGGCGTGGCATCGTCTTCGACCTGCCCGAGGTCATCCCGGCGGCCAAGAAGGTCCTCGCCGATTACGTCGTCGACCACCGGGTCAGCATCCAGGCCGGCAGCCTTTTCGAGGAGGTGCCGGCCGCCGACGTCTACCTGATGTCCATGGTCCTGCACGACTGGGACGACAAGGCCGCCTCCCGGATCCTCGCCACCGTCGCAGCTGCTGCCACTCCAGGAATCCGGCTCGTGGTCATCGAGCACATCGTCCCGCCCGGCGACGGCCCCGACTTCAGCAAGGCCACCGACCTGATCATGCTGGCCATAGCCGGCGGCAAGGAGCGGACGACCGCCGAGTACACCGATCTCCTGGCGAGCGCAGGGTTCACGATCGACGCGATCAAATCGACCGGCACTCCGTTTTCCGCCATCGAAGCGACCCTGCGGAAGTAGAGCGGCGCCGCCGAGCGCCGCCGGGGCCGGATTGATCCACGAAAGGACACCACCATGAAGCTCGGCATGTTCCTCCCCCAGGGCCAGACGTTCGGTACCAGGGAGGGAATCCTCGACGGGGCGCTGGCAGCAGAGCAGATCGGCTACGACAGTGTCTGGTTCTTCGAGCGGATGCTCTACCCGGAGGACCAGACCGGCGCGCACCGGGTGACGGACTACGGGGACGGAACGTGGCCCGCCTACTACCGCTCCGTGCCTGAGCCGCTGGTCGCCTTGTCCATGGCAGCGGCGGTGACCACGCGGGTGAGACTCGGCACGGCCGTCCTGATCGCGCCCCTCCACATGCCCCTGAGGCTGGCCAAGTCGCTCGCGACCCTCGATGCTGCCAGCGGCGGCCGCGTGATCGCCGGCCTCGGCACCGGCTGGTCAGTGGACGAGTACGCCGCGACCGCGCCCCGCCCGATGCGGGAGCGCGGCGCGGCCCTCGATGAGTTCCTCGATATCGCTGAGGCGGTATGGGCGCCCGATCCGGTTTCGTTCACGAACGAGCGCTACCACATCTTCCCCGCCGAGATCGGCCCGAAGCCAGCCCGCCCGATCCCGGTACTGCTCGGCGGCCGGAGCCAGAAGACGCTCGACCGGATCGCACGCCGGGCCGCGGGATGGCTGCCGAGCATGACGCCGCCCGACCGGATCAGAGCGTCGATGACGAAGCTGCGGGAGAAAGCGGAGGAGTACGGCAGAGACCCCGCCGAACTCACCTGTACTACCGTCGTGGCCCTCTTCAGCCTGGCTGAGGTACCCGAGCGCGGTCGGCAGCCGTACACCGGCAGCGTCCCGCAGGTCATCCAGAACCTGGCCGCTCTGGCCGAGGCTGGCGTCGACGAGGTCATCCTCACCCTGCCCTTCCTCGCCGGATCCGTGCCGGAGCTGGCCGACCTCGCCGCCACGTTCCGCCAGCAGATCCTCGAAGCAGGCATCTGACGGCCATGGCCCGGTGCGGCGTTGACCGGACGTCAACGGCGCACCGATCGATGCAATCGATCCTGAACGTCATGGAAACCTACGCCATGGGCTATAGCCAGGACGAAGCTGAACGACTCATGTTCCAGGCCGGGCTGCTGTGGCCGATGACCGAACGGCTGCTGCGCCGGGCCGGGATCGGCCCCGGAATGCGTGTGCTTGACGTCGGGAGCGGCGCCGGCGACGTGGCTCTGCTCGCGGCTGGCCTGGTCGGGCCGACCGGAGCCGTCACCGGCATCGACCGCGATCTGGGCTCCGTCGACCGCGCCGCGCACCGGGCGCGGCTGGCAGGACTGACCTCGGTCGAGTTCCGTGCGGCCACGATGGAAGAGTTCGCCGGCGACGGGTTGTTCGACGCCGTGGTCGGGCGGTACGTCCTGATCCACCAGGACGACCCAGGCGCTTTCCTCAGGGCCGCGGCGCGGCACGTCCGCCGCGGCGGCGCCATCGCCTTCCATGAGCTGGACGTCACTACTGCCACCCGTCACTCCAATCCCGAGGTCCAGGTCTGGGAACAGACCATGACGTGGCTCATGCAGGGGGCAGCAGCCGGCTGCCGGCATTACGACGCGGGCAGCCGGCTGACCGGCCACTTTGCCGCCGCCGGACTGCCGGAACCGGAGATCCAGGGCGAGTTCTGGGCCGGCGGTGGTCCGGGCAGCCTGCTGTACAGGTGGGCTGCCGACACCACCCGGACGATGCTCCCGCTGCTCGCGCGGCTCGGCATTCCGGCTGACGAGGTCAGCGTCGAGACGCTGGAATCCAGGATCAGGTCAGCCGTCGTCGCAGCGGGAGCCCAGGTGAGGGTCTTCCCGCAGTACACCGCTCTGGCGCGGGTCTGATGCCGACGCCGATGCCTGGCTCACCCGACCCGGTGGTCCTGAGCGAGCAACTCGTCCATCAGTCGCACGATGTGTACCCCGGCCTCCGTGAGCAGCCGCCGGTCCGGGTGCGATTCGCCGACGGAGAGGAAGGCTGGCTTGTCACGCGCTACAGCGACGTCAAGGCAGTCGCAGCCGACCCACGGATCAGCCGCGACCTCGCCGGCATCAGGCGGCTGAGCGAGGCCCAAGCGGCGTCGAGCGGACCGCGTGGCGACCACGCCGACGACGCCGACGATGACCCGTACGGCGGCTACGAGTGGATGTTCAGAAACGTCCTCTATCTGGATCCGCCTGACCACACGCGGCTGCGCAAGCTGGTGAACAAGGCGTTCACGCCGCGGGCGATCGAAGCGCTGCGGCCGCGAATCGAGCAGATCACCGATCAGCTGCTCGACCAGATGGACGGCCAGGAGACCGTCGACCTGCTGGCATCGTTCGCCGTGCCGCTGCCGGTGACCGCGATCAGCGAGCTGCTGGGCGTCCCGGTCAGCGACCGGCCGGACTTCTGGGCCTGGTCGCATGTCCTCAACGGGAACAGCGCGGCTGCCGGCCGACTGGGCACGCTTCGTGCGGCGGCCGACTACCTCGGCGTGCTGGCCGACCGGAAGCGGGCCGAGCCAGGCGATGACCTGATATCGCACATGGTCGTCGCGGCGGAGGACGGCGACCAGCTGTCCCGCGAAGAACTGCTCGCGATGTCGCTGCTGATGCTGCTGGCCGGACACGACACCACGGTGAGCCTGATCGCGAACGGCGTGCTGGCGTTCCTGCGGTCGCCTGATCAGCTCGCCCTGCTGCGCGCTGACCCCTCGCTGCTTCCGAACGCGGTCGAGGAGATTCTCAGGTACGACGGCCCCGTCAACATCTCGACGGCGCGGTTCACCCGCGAGCCGATCGAGCTTGGCGGCGTCCAGATCCCGGCGGGCGAGATGCTCTACCCGGCCATGCTGGCCGCCAACCGCGACCCGCTGCGGTTCACCGCCCCGGACAGGTTCGACATCAGCCGCGACACGGGGGGTCACGTCGGCTTCGGGCACGCAGTCCATTTCTGCCTGGGTGCGCCGCTGGCCCGGATGGAAGGCTGCATCGCGCTCGGCAAGCTCTTCGACCGATTCCCGGCCATCCAGCTGGCAGCCGATCCCGCCGCCCTGGCCTACCGGGACAGCACGCTCATTCACGGACCGGTGAGCATGCCAGTCCGGCTTAAGTAACGACCGGCGGCCGAAGCGGAACCGGCGCGCGGGTATCTCCGCGCGCCAGACAGGAGGCGACATGAAGACGACCCGCCGCGCCCTCGTCGCGGGTGCCGGCATTGCCGGCCTGACGGCTGCGACGGCGCTGCACGACCTCGGCTGGGCGGTGGACCTGGTCGAGCGGCGAGAGAGGCTCGACGCGATTCCCACCGGACTGTTCATCCCTGCCAACGGCATGCGAGCGTTCGCGGCTCTCGGCGCAGCCGACGCGCTGCGGTCGCGCGGACGCGAGATCACGCGGCTCAACGTACGCGCGGCTGGCGGCGGCGCCGCCAGCGTCCCGCTGGACGTCGTCTGGCCGCAGGTAGGACCGTCGGTCGCAATCGAGCGCGAGACGGCCATGCGTACCCTGCAGGAGCTCTGTCCGGTCACCGTTCAGTGGGGAACCGCCGTTCAAGCGCTGACCCAGCACGGCAAGCAGGCGTCGGTCATGCTGAGCGACGGCCGTGAGCGTGAGTACGACCTCGTTGTCGGCGCAGACGGGGTGAACTCGATGGTCCGGCTTGCCATCTGGCCGCAGAGCACGGCCAGGTATGCGGGCGACTGCTGGTGGCGCGGCGTCACGGCGTGCCCGGCCGGCCTGGAACACTGGGACCTGTGCCTCTGCCAGGACGGAGTCCTGCTCGCGATGCCAATCGGCGAGGACCTCGCGTACTGGGGGGCCGGCATCTATCCGGCACGGCCCTTCGACGATCCCGTCAGCGATCGCGCCGGGCGGGTCAGGGCGCGATTCGGTGACGCCGACGGACTGCACGCCCAGATCCTGGCCCAGGTCAAGGACGACTCCCTGATCCAGTTCAGCACGGCTGGTCGGGTCCTGATCGACGTCCCGGTGCGCGGGCGCGTGGTCCTGATCGGCGACGCGGCCCATGCGACCGGGCCGAGCATGGCGCAGGGCGCGTCCCTGGCCGCCGAGGACGTGCACGTTCTCGCGAGTGAGCTGGCCGGTCTGACGACAGACGTCGACGCGGCACTGACCCGGCACGCCGCCAGGCGGGCCCCCAGAACCCGCTACGTGCACGAGACGACGGAGCTGCGCAACCAGATCGCCGCCCAGCCGGCGGCCGCGCGGCCTGCGCTCATCGAAGGATGGCCGGCGCTGAGCGTCCAGTCCTTTGCCGCTCTTGTCCCGGCTCCCTAGCCCGGCTCCCTAGCCCGGCTCCCTAGCCCGGCTCCCTAGCCCGGCGGCTAGCAACCGGCCGGCGGCTAGCAACAAGGAGAGCGGCACCGGCGCTGCCGGTGCCGCTCTCGTCGTTCCTGAAGCCGTTCCTCAAGACCAGGGCGGTCCGCCGGTCAGCCCCGGACGAACCCCGGCGGGATCGCCGGCCTGTTGGCGGCCGCCGTGGCCGCAGGACCGACCGCCGTCGTGTAGGTGTACTCATCGGTCGAGGTGCCGCCGCGGGAGTGCACCACGTCCCGGACGGGAAGGAGGGTGCGCTGGCTCACCCACGTCGTGGCCGTGACGCCGCCCGATCCGGTCTGGTCCAGCACGTACGTGGCCTGGCCATCAACTGTCGCGGTGCCAGCGACCTTCGACCACGAGGACGTCTTCAGTGACTGGGGCAGCGGAATGGTGAAGATCGAGGCGTCCGCGTCCTTCTCCACCGCGGCCGGGTCCGGGCTCTGCGATGCCCTCTTACCCGCGTAGTTCGTGTCGACGTAGTAGTGGTGGGTTGCGTAGTCGATGCGTACGGTCTGGAAGACCCAGAACGGTCCCTTGAGGGTCACCTTGTGGTTCTGCGCGTTGTACACCGTGAGCGGGCGGCGCCTCATGCCCGGCAGCTGTTCGGTGAACGCGACCGACTGCGTGATACCGGAGGCATTCCTGGTGATCGTTTCCGTCCACTTCTGGCTCGGGACCGTGATGGTCTCGACGGTGGCGCCGCCACCAACAGTTGCCCTGTCCGTCACCTCCGACGACGCCTGCGCCGCGGTGTAGGCAGCCGCGAGCCGGACCGTCAGCGCCCTGGCCGACGGGAGCCGCGTGGCACCGGCACCCGGGCGGGACGGCATCGAGCCCGCCACCACGCCCCGGTGGGCCGGCGAGCCGGGCTGCGCGCTTCCGGCGACCATCCCCACAGCCACCGCGCCGGCCGTGAGCGCCGCGGCTCCGGCTGCCGGGACGGCGAGACGGCGGCGGCGCAGCACGCGGCCGCGGCGGATCACCGCATCGATGTCGAGCCTGAACGGCTGCTGGCCGGCCAGCTCGCGAAGTTCGTCAGCAAGCGCTGACTCGACCTGCTGGTTCATGTCCGTGTTTCCTCTCTGTCGAGATATCTCCGCAGTGCCGCCATGCCGCGATGCGCATGGCTCTTGACCGTGCCCTCGGTGCAGCCGAGTACCGCGGCGGTCTCGCGCTCGCTCAGCCCGTCCAGGTAGCGCAGGACGACCGCGGCCCGCTGCCGCACGGGCAGGCGCAGGAGCGCAGCGAACAGCTCAGCGCGGCGCACCACAGACTCGGCCGCGTCCGGCACCAGCTGCTCCCTGACGACCGCGTCGCCGCGCAGCACCGGGGGCTCACGGCGCCGCCAGCGCTGCCTGGCCTCGTTGACCAGGATCCGCCGCACGTAGGCGTCCGGGCTGTCCGCGTGCTGGACGCGGCGCCAGTGCGCGTAGGCCTTGGCGAGGGTCTCCTGGACCAGGTCCTCGGCAAGATGCCAGTCACCGCACAGCAGGTACGCGCTCCGGTGCAGCGAGACGTCCAGCCGCCGGGCGAGCTCGCGGAAGCCAGCGTCCCGGTCGTCCGGCCCGTTACCAGCCCGGAGGTTCACAACCACCAACCGATCTGAGTGTCATATCCAGTCGATGCGAGATCGGGCTGGGACGTTGACACGGAACCGTCAGATGAGCTTGGCACGCAGGCCGGCCGAGCCGCGCGCGCATCCGATGCAGACCGGCGTGCTGATCACGCTCAGGCGGCCGTCTGGCTGGCCGATCACCAGGACGAGGCGGTAGCGGCGCCTCGCCCGGCCGTCGGGGACAAGAACCGACAGCTGGCCGGCCTCCCTGGCCGGCACAGCGGCGATCGCCGCCTGCCTGCTTGGCTGGTAGCGATGCCCGCCGGTGCGCCGGGCCTCGCTCGTCCTGCTCCGTCCGGCCGGCAGCAGCCGGCGGCGAAGCAGCACGCCAACCAGGACGGGAAGCAAGCCAGGATTCCAGATCGCCACGGAAACGGTCGCCTGGCCTTCACTCGGCCAGTCGGCGGCCGCGCTGACGGCGGTCAACTTCGCGTCGCCGGGGCGCGGGCGCGCGGCAACACGCCGGTCCATGGCACGAACGACATGCGCACCTGCCGCGGCAAGCCCCGCCGTCAGCGCGATCAAGATGAGGGTATGCACGGTCTCAGCCTCGCCGCGCCGCATCGACGCCTGTTCTACGCGGCGTTGACCTCGGCGCCGCCGCCAGCCCCGTCAATCACTCGTTCATCCCCTGTCGAGGGTCAGCAGCCAGTGTGGAGACATGAGCATCGTCATACCTAGCACGGAGCCCAACGGCTCGCACGCCACCAGCAAAGCTCTCTACGTCGCGGCCGGGGACGGTATCACCAAGTGGTTCTCCGGGGACGTCTACACGGTGAAGGCCACGGCCGCCGACACCAACGGATCGCTTGGTGCGGTCGACGCGTCGGTACCGCCGGGCGGCGGGCCGGTGCCCCACACCCATCCCGGCCACGATGAGATCTTCTACCTGCTCTCGGGCACGCTTGAGTTCCAGGACGGCGAGGAAACCTTCGCCGCCGGCCCGGGAGACCTGGTGTTCGTGCCCCGCGGGCATCGACACGGGTTCACCAACACCGGCCTGCATCCAGCCAGGATGCTGTTCCTCTACACACCCGGCGGGGTGGAGCAGGTGTTCGTCGAGGGCGGCGACGACCCGGTGGCCGGCCAGCAGGTTCCGCACTGGGGGCCGGAGCGTTTCGATCCGGCGCTGCTGGACCTGCTCAGCAAGTACGGCACGGACGTTTAACCTCAGCTTCGACCCGAGGCCGCGTGCCGGGCCTGCCCGATCATCGGGGCGGCCCGGCACACGGCTGCAACACTATGACTCCAGCCTGGCCCAGTGCCCAGATCTGAAGCAGCCGGCCGGCGACCGCGTGCCCGTTGCTGCCCGTTTCCGTCCTTGAAGGGAACGAAACGTGGCGCTCTGCCTCCGCAGCCGAGCGCACGCACGCGGTGAGCAGGCGTCGGCAACGCCGCAGTGAGCGACGCCGCCGGGGCGGCTGGCAGCGGCCCCGGCGAAACGCGGTCAGTGCCGGTCAGGTCAGCGCCTGCCAGCGCCTGCGGTAATGCCGACGTAAGGTGTGCCGACGCCGACCTCGGTGCTCCGCGGCGGCGTGGGTGTGCCGTGCACGCGCTCCGAATGCGCCGCGTACGCGCGCGGCGCTCGTTCGGCAAGCGGGGCGCGCAGCTCCGGCGGCACAACATCGAGGCCGCCTTCGTACATCAGCATTCCCGCAATCACCGGGCCAGCCTCTGGCGGGATGCGGGCGGCGCCGTCGTCGACCATCTTCTGCCACTCCGAGGCGAAGATGTGCCGCCCGGCAACTGGCAGCACAAGCCGTTCTTCGATGCTCATATGCTCATAGAGCGCGGCGGCCAGCCTTTCCAGCGCCACGGCGAGCGCCTGGCCATCCTCGCTTGCCGCACCGCTGGTCCAGGCGGCCAGCAGCGCAGCTGTCTCGGTGAGAACGTCCTCGATGGTCTGGTGCTGGTCTTCCACCAGATGGACGACCGGGTCGATCTCCCGCGGCGCCCGGGTGAGCAGCAGGGGCCACAGCGTCGCATCCTCGCCGGAGTGGTGATGGTGCAGCACCACGCTGACCAGCCTGATGTGATCTGCCACGATCTCCGCGCGCTCCTGGTCCTGACCCGGCACGGACCGGACCAGGGCTGGCAGCAGTGCGAACTCGCGCCGGAACATGGCGTGCACCTTGTACATGTCGCGCGTGTCCGCGTACGGGCTTCCGTTTTCTGACATCTGTTCTCCTCCTCATCGGGGCGGACGCCCACCGCCCGCCTGCCTGCTCGTGGATGGCTTTCCCGGTCTGCTGGCGTTACCTCGAGCGCGGGGTGAGCGCGGCGTCCCGGTTGCTCGCGGCCTCGGCAGTTGCGGCGGCCTCGGCAGTTGCGGCGGCCTCGGGCCGCATCAGGACTAGCGCGATAAACCCGACGGCGAGAACGAGGGCGGCTGTCAGCAGCATGGCGAGGTCGAGCCCGCTCGCGAAGGCGGAGTAGGCACCTGTCGCGAGGGCGTGCGTTGTCGCGGCTGGCAGGTTGCCGGCAGCTGGCACCACTGCCTGCGCGACCTCGCTGGCACGCCCCTGCAGCTGACGGGCCAGCATGTTCGGTACGAGGGCGCGGGTGAACTGCGCCGGCAGAACCGAGGACACGCGGTCGACCATCACGGTGCCGAGAACGGAGAGCCCGAGCAGGCCGCCCAGTTGCATCGCGGTGGAGTAGATGCCGCCGGCAACGCCAGCGTTCTCGGGCGGCGCCCCGCCGACTACGGCACGGGAGGCGCCTGTCTGAAGCGGCCCTACCCCGAGCCCCACCAGCACCAGGAACGGCCACAGGTGGCTGTACCCAGAAGCCGCGCCGAGCCTGGAGAGTCCCGCCAGCCCGCCGCTGATCACAAGCGAGCCGACGAAGAGCGGGATCCTGGGGCCGACCCTGGCCACTGCCTTACCTGCGATGACCGCGCTAATGCCCATCAGTCCCGTGAGCGCCAGCAGCCGTACCCCGGCTTGGGCGGCCGTGTAACCCTGCACGCGCTGCAGGTAAAGAGTGACGAAGAAAAGAACGCCGTAGATCCCGAACAGGGTCGAGACGATCACGCCCAGCCCGGCGTCGAGGTGACGGGACCTGAACAGCTCTAGCGGGATGTGCGGCGTGCGGACACGGCCGGAGTGGTGTTCCCAGGTGACGAAGCCGGTTGCTGCCGCGACCGAGCCGGCGAGCCAGCCGAGCGTCCCGGCACGTGCCCAGCCGTGCTGCTCCGCCTGCATCAGCCCCCACACCAGGCAGAAGAGTGTGGCCGACAGCAGGGCGATGCCACCGGGGTCGAGCCGCCGGTCATCCCGCTCGTCCCTGGACTCGCGGATGACGACCGAGCCGAGGGCCAGGGACAGCGCCCCGACTGGCACGTTGACGAGGAAGATCCACCGCCAGGTGAGCTCATCGACCAGCACTCCGCCGAGAATCGGCCCCGACGCGGTGCCGATCGAGGACGTCAGCGCCCAGGTGCCGACCGCGGTGGCCAGCCCTTCCAGCGGGAACGTTGCCCGCAAAATGGCCAGGGTCTGCGGCAGCATCAGCGCGCCGAATGCGCCCTGGGCAGCCCGGAAACCAGTCAGCACTCCGAGGGCTGGCGACAGGCCGCACGCCAGGGAGGACAAGGCGAAGCCGGCCGTGCCGATGACGAAGACGCGCTTCCGCCCGAAGTGGTCACCGAGCTTGCCGCCGGTGATCAGGCCCACTGCCAGCGCCAGCAGGTACGCGTTCGTGACCCACTGCAGCCTCGGCAGGCTGGCATGAAAGTGGACGCCGATGACCGGGTTCGCGACCGCCACGATGGTGCTGTCCAGGGCCACCATCATCAGCCCGAATGAGACCGACAGCAGGGTGAGGCCGGGATGCTCGCCCTGCGCGAGCCTGGCTGGGTTCCGCCAGAGCACTGGACCTCCGCTAATGGAAAATCAATCGATTGATTGAACTCTACTGACGGCTCGCCCAGTTAGTCAATCAATCAGTTGCTTGATTAACGACCGGAAGACGCGTATGCTCCGCCGCATGCCTGTCACGAGCGACGCCAGGAGGGAGCTCGGCGACCTGACCCGCCAGCGGCTGCTGCAGGCCACCAGGAAGCTCCTGGCCGAGCGCGGCATAGGCGGGATCCGGCTCCGCGACGTCGCCGAGGCGGCGCGCGTCAACAGTGCCGCCGTCAGCTACCACTTCGGCAGCCTGCAGAGCCTGGTGAACGCCGCGGTCCGCGAAGCGGCAGACGCCGCAGTCGGCGAGCAGGCCAGGCGACTGGCAAGCCTGCCGACTGACGCCCCGCTCGAAGACATCGTGGCTGCCTGGATCAGGCCGACGGTGCGTGGCCTGCAGCAGGATCCTGAAGCCGGGGCGCTGCTGCGCATCGCGTCGCTGGCGATTACCGAGGCACCAGCTGATATGCGTGAGTGGGTGCAGGACGTCCTCGCGCGCACGCACGGACAGTTCGTTGCCAGGCTCCGCCCTGCCTTGCCTGACCTCGACGACCAGGAGCTCGCTTTCCGCGTGTTCTGCATCGGCGGCATCGTCAACAGGTTCCACACTGCCGCGAGCCTGCCCGAGTCGTCCGCCGCGTGCTCCCCCGATCTCGAACGACTGCTCGTAGCCGCTATCACGGGCATGCTGGCCGGACCCGCGGCGTCGCCCCGCAGCTGACTGCGAGTCGCTGCTGCTCGCCTGTATATCGGCGCATGCTCACCTCATCGCCGCGCGCACGGCAACTCCCGGCTATCCACTGTCGACCTGGCATCGAACCTGCCCTGGTGTATTAGCCGCGCAACTGCGTTTCAGCTCCGATGCGGCAGCCGACGCGCTCTGCGTGCGCCTGACGCCGTGTCCATCCCGGAAGGATTTCGATGTCCCACCGATTTCGGTCGTCTCGCTCCGCGGTGGTTGCCGTGGCCGCCGGGCTCGTCCTGGCTGCGCCGGCCACGGCACTGGCCAGCTACAGCCATCCGCACCGCGGCAGCGACGCGGACCGGGCCCTCAGCCAGGTCAACCTGATCTCCTCAGAGCCCGGCCTGGCTCCGCTGACTGACCCTGAGCTGACCAACCCCTGGGGAATCTCGCTCTCCGCGAGCTCCCCGCTGTGGGTCTCCGACCAGGGCACCGACAGCTCCACGGCCTACTCGCTAACGCCGGGCGAGAGCTCCGCGACCAAGTCCGCTGTGCAGGTGACATTGCCTGACTCAGTGCTCGGTCCGAGCGGGCAGGTGGCCAATACGGGCAGTGGATTCGTCGTGAGTGCTGGCGGCAAGAGCGCGCCGGCTGCGTTCATCTTCGCCACCCTCGACGGCCACATCGCGGCGTAGAGCCCGAAAGTCGATCCGGCAACCGGGGAGGCCGAGGACGAGGCGAGCGTCCCGGGTGCCGGGTACACCGGTCTCGCCATCGCCGGCACCCAGCCGGCGACGAGCTGTTCGCGGCTAACTACGCGACCGGCGCCGTCAACGTCTTCAACTCATCGTTCCAGCAGGTCACGCTCGCGCCATGGCAGTTCACCGACGCCCGGCTGCCGGCCGGGTACCGAGCGTCCAACACGCAGGTACTGGACGGTCACGTCTTCGTGACCTATGCCACGCTGAACCCGAACCCCTCGCCAGGCGCCGGACCGGAAGGCCTCGGCGTCGGCGTCGGCGTGGTTGACGAGTACAGCACCGACGGCCGACTGATCGCACGCATCGCTACCGGAGACCCGCTCGACGCTCCCTGGGGCCTCGCGATCGCTCCCAGCGGCTGGGGGCGCGTGGCCGGCTCGCTCCTGGTCGGCAACTTCGGTAACGGCCGGATCAGCATCTTCCCGGCGCGGGGTGATCACTTTGCGCACCACGCGAGCGGCCAGATCCTGGACACGGCCACCGGCCAGCCGTTTGCGGAGCCCGGGCTCTGGGGCCTGCTCCCGGCACGGCGTCAACTGGCGGTACCGACGCGCTCTGGTTCGCCGCGGGCATTGCCGGCCCTGACGGCGGCCCGCTGGAGCAAGGCGGTCTGCTTGGCGTCCTTCGCCCGTAACGCCGCCGCTTCGTCGCGGTCACCGCAACCGTGACTGGGTGGGCCGGGAACCATGGTTCCCGGCCCATCTCGCGTCTGGCCTGCGGACCGGATGCGCTCGGCCCGTCATCACTGGCCCTGTGGTCGCCGGCCCACGTGGTCGCCGGCCTAAGCGATGACGCGTTCCTCATCCAGCTCCAGGAGACGGCCGTCAGCCCGCAGGATGCGGTGATACATGTCTTGCAGGGCTGGTCCGGGGTCCACGCCCAGCTCATCCCGCAGCTCGCGCCGCACCGTGTTGTACACCGTGAACGCGTCTGCCTGACGGCCGGCCCTGTACAGCGCCAGCATCAGCGACTCGCTGAGGCCCTCCCGAAAGGGGTGTTCAGCGAGCAGAGCCCGGAGCTCGGCGATCGCGATGGCGTGCTCGCCCGCCGCGATGTCGATGGCCAGCCTCTCCTCTTCTGCGGCCAGCTGGAGCTCCGCGAGCTTCACGCGGCGGGATTCGGCGTACGGACCGGGAACTCCGGCGAGCGGGGCGCCGCGCCACAGTCCGAGGGCGCTGCGATACAGGCCGGCGGCGCGAGCGGTGTCCGCGCCGTGCCACGCGGAGCGCGCCTCCCGCAGCAGCCTCTCGAACTCGTCGAGGTCCAGCGTCGCCGATCCCATCTGCAGCGCGTAGCCGTCGCCCGCAGAGGTGATGCGGCAGTCCGCGTAGCCGACCGCACCCGCTCCCAGCAGACTGCGCAGCCGCGAGACGTACGTCCGGACGGTTCCGGCGGCGGATCGCGGGGCGTCGAGTTCCCACAGTCCGTCGATGAGTACGGCCAGCGGGACCTGCCTGCCGCGTGCCAGCAGCAGCATGGCCAGCACGCCCCGCTGCTGCGGAGATCCGAGCTCAAACTCTGTCTCCCCGGCCCAGCCACGAACCGGCCCGAGTACCTCGAACTTCATCGCGCGAAACATCCTCTACTCCCCCAGCTTCTCCCGGGTCTTGTCACGCGACCCTCTATCGCAGTTGCTGCCGTGCCAGCGCCGCGGGCAACCAGGGCCGGATGGCCCTTCTTGCCGTCGGCCCGTCGCCAGAGTGACGAACGGCCGCACAGCCAGCCGAGTTCGACCGTGTCTCTGGCCAATATAATCAATCGATTGATTGAAGATCAAGGCGGCCATGTCCAGGGACTAGCCGGCAGGTGTTTCCTGTATCGCAGCCGGGAACGTCGTCGGTTGTCACCGAGCCTGGTCGCCAGCGTGGAACGAATGCCGTGAGAACTGTGTGCGTCTGGTGCTTTCAGTGCACACGAGCGCTGCGTCTGTGCAGGCAGTTCACCCTGATCCGGCCCTGCGGTTTCGGCTCATCCGGCCACAGAGCTTCCCGATCAAGCCGGCCGCCTCGCGGGTCAGCGGATCGGTCGGGCTGGAGTAGATCCGGGTCGTGGTCACCTGGGCGTGCCCGAGGATGCGCCGGATCACGTGCAGGTCCGCGTGCTGCTCCCGCGCAGCGTCCCGGCAGTGTGGCGCGCATGGTGCAGTCTGCCGTCCTTGGCGACGCCCGCCTCCGTCAGCAGGGCCTTCCATTCCTCCCAGTCGTCATGCGCGTCGATCGGGGGCCCGCACGGCTCGCACCAGGCCAGGTCCCAGCCTTCCCACCTCTCCCCCGCCGCTGATTGCTCGGCGTTCCGACCGGCGAGGTGGCGCCGCAGCGGCGAGATCAGCCCGGGCGGGATCGGGACCGCGCGGGTGCGGCTGCCCGTGGGCCGGGGTAAAGGTCCAGCCGCCAGCGCGCTTCGGGCACGGGTAGCGGCGCAGCAGCTCGCCGCAGGAATGCGGATCGTCGCAGCCGTGCCGGTACCGCTGACCCTTGAGCTGCCAGCAAACGTAGATGACAGCTGGTCGAGGTCGATGTAGCCGCGGCCGGCCCCAGCGCCTCGTTCTGCCGCAGCCCCAGGGCGAGCGCCACCGACCAGCGGGTGCCGTTCCGGTGCCACGCCGCGCAGACAAGCAGCGCCCGTGCCTCCGCTGCAGTCAGCGGCTCCGGCTCGGACGCCTCGGCCTTCGGCGCGTCGATGAGCGTGCACGGGTTCCTGGCGATGCGCTCCTGGCGCACCGCCATCGTCAGGGCACGGCAGAGGATCCGGTGGATCTGCACGATGGTGTTCGGCGCCAGCCCGTCCGCGCTCAGCGAGCCGTAGAACGTGTACAGATGTTCGGGTGCGATCCGGTCCAGCCGGTGCTTGCCGAGCCTAGGGATGATCCACCGTTCCACCTTCGGCCGGTAGGTGCTGTCGATCGTGGACACATTGACTCGCAGCGGCGCGATGTCGATGAGATAGATGCGCGTCCACTGCGCCACCATAGGGGCACGGCCGGGGCACCAGCCGCCTGCCCGCGTCTGCGCCAGCAAGACGGATCGACACCGGCCAGTCTCGGCCGCCCGCGTACTCGACGGCGCACTCGACGCGCTCGCTCGTCATGCGCCTGACTTCATCAGTTACGAACCCTGCGGTATTGCAGGCGCTGGCCGACTGCCGCCGTTGTGCCCAGTGAGGCGGGCGCTCGCGCTCCTCGGGCCCTTGACATGCGTTCTAAGTGGACGGACGATCCAGACGGGCACCGGCCAGGAGCGCACAACCGACTGGGTCAGGACGGACACCTAGCAACAACAAAACGTCCGGCCGGTGCCTTGCCAATCCTGGCTGCAACGGACAGCACCTGCTTGCGCACCCACTGCTGACCACGATCCAGCGCCGATCATCATGGGGGGCTGGACCGAGTTGGCGCGTTACTCACTGCAGTATTACCGAGCACCTTGCTGATCTGCTGACAGTGTCGATAGTCGAGAAACGCGATCCGTCGGCGGCAAGACGGGACGTTCGATGCTCGCGTGTCTGGTGCATAACTGCGCAGGCAGGGCCGCCCCGGTGACAACCGTGACCCCCCGCAGGCAGCGAGCCAGACCTGATTGGCGCGCTACGATTTGTCTCGCGTCCGCAGGTACCGCCGGTGAGACGCCCGTTATGCGCGCTGAACGGTCGGCGCTGGATCCCAGCACGCGCAGAAGCGCAGCGTCGCGGCTCCTCAAATGCAGGGCCAGCTCCCTGCGGATCTTCCTCGCCTCGGTATCGTCAGGGGGCGGAGGCACTTCCGGCTCGCCGATACTCAGTAACGCGGCAGCGACTTGTTCTTGTCGTCGTTCCGGATCAACGCGAGATCGCGGACGACACTCGTCTGGGAAACCCGAATCTGCAGGCGATCTGGCGGGTATTCCATCTCGGATCGTGCCACCGGACTGCCTCCCGTGCCCTGCCCAGGCGTTCCGCCGACGGCATGCTACGAGAGTCACAGACACGCAAGTAACGGCGACCAAGCTCAGCTTGCCGCTGTGAATCCGTGACCTCATCGGGCGGCGGCCTACCTCACGTCACGGGCCCCACAGCGGCGGAAGTTCGTAGGTGCGATCGCTGTCAGCCACCTGCATAGCCTTGCCTACGTCACCAGGCAAGACGCACTGCGCTGTTAGCGACCGACGAGATGGACGAGTCGCTCCAAAGACGTGGCGCCTTGAGGTAGTCGCTTTGCCGGCGGCTTGACCAGCCGTACGCATACACGGCGTCGTTCTGCAACCTTCGTACATAGAACTTGCAGGCGAGCTCGACGAGCGCTCATCCAACCCTGCGCGTACGCCTATGGCGGTCGCCAGGTCCCACGAGTGAAGGACGCAGTCGGCTATCAGCTGGATCAGCAGCTCGTTGCCTGGCATGTCACCGATGCGGTGGCGGACGGTTCGCTCCAGCGCCCCGGGTGCTGCGAATGCTTCGCGGATCGATCGCACCGCGCTCTCGCACGCGGCAACAGCGTCATTGCCGACTGCTTCGCTCTGCCGCTCCATCATCGGTCTCAGCTCCGCTGCGGAGGCGCCGTCAAGCAAGCCGCGGTACACGTACCTGCCCGCGATCAACTGGCCAACCTGGGCACGGACACTCCAGTCAGGACATGGCGTGGGATCATTCCACTGCTCAGGGTTGATTTGTGCGACAAGCTCCATATTGCGCTCTCCGATCGCGTCAAGCGCGTCCATGGCATCCGTGGGCGTAGCATCCTGCGCGGGCCCTAGTGACACAATCCCCGGGACATCGCGATCTGAGCGCGTAGGCACAGGGGGCTAGCCGTCCATCCAGTCCGCCGCGTCGGCGGTAAGGCCCCGGCGTTCCCCGTGGCGCGAAGACGCAGCGTCACGATCGACGGCTCCAGCCGTGGCGCGAGAGTCGCAACCTGCCGGGCCGCGAAGTTGCGCGCCGGCTGGCTCCCTCCCGCGCGACCTCGGACCACGGTCGCGATTAGCCAGATGCGTGCAAGCTCGTCAGCCGCGCGGCCTGATCATCGTGGACTGCGATCACTGGCAGGAGCACAATGTCGGTCGTGCGGGCCTATGTGGGGGTGACCGACTACAGCTGGTATGAGTTCCTGGCCGCGCGGCCGCAGGTGACCGAGGTGAATTTCTGGCAGCCCAGCGGTGCAAGGCAGTTCCGCGTCCTCGCTCCGGGTGAGCCGTTCTTCTTCAAGACGCACTATCCGCACAACAAGGTGGTCGGCGGCGGATTCTTCAGCGACTCCGCGCGGCTGAGAGTTTCAGAGGCGTGGGACTTCTTCGGCGAAGCCAACGGAGTCGCCAGCGTGGAGGAGATGCGTACCCGGATCGGGCGCTACCGGCGCGAGCCAATCGACTCCGGAGAAGATCCCGTCATCGGGTGTCTGTTCGTGCGGGACGTGCGGTTCTTCGCCCAGCACACCGCCAGGGCAGCGCCGCCGGAGTTCGCCCGCAATATCGTCCAGGGGAAGAGCTACGATCTGGCTGACCCATCAGCGGCGTCTTACTTCGCAGACCTGCTGTGGCTCACGCTGGGCGCCGAGATAGAACTAGACTTCAGCCAGCCGTGGCATCGGCCCGGGCCGGTGTTCGGTGACCCGCGGCTGGCGCCCTACCGTCTTGGCCAGGATTCCTTCAAGGCCGTCGTCCTGGACGCCTACCACCGCCGCTGCGCGGTCACCGGCACCCACATACCGCCGGTACTGCAGGCTGCACACATTCGCCCGGTTAGCGCCGGCGGCGAGCACCGGCTCGACAACGGACTGCTGCTGCGCTCGGACATCCACACCCTGTTTGACCGCGGATACCTAGCGATCGATCCCAAGTTCCGGCTGCGTGTCAGCCCCCGGCTGCGAGCAGACTTCAGCAACGGCGACGACCTCTACGCCAAGGCCGGGCAAGCCATCGAACTGCCCGAACACCGAGCCGACCGTCCGGGCCGGGAGTTCCTGGAATGGCACCTCGACGAGGTCTTCCAGACCTGAGAACAACCAGAAACCGCACTCGACCCGCGGAGGAGGATGTTCACGGCGGGCCGCTGTTCCGCCCGCGTAACCCTGCACAGGCCGGTAAGCAGGTGTGGTTCCCGGCTGACGCCATGCGTTTGCCGGTAAGGATTTCCCGAGGAACTCGAGAACCGCCGCTGTGAACTCCGGTGCGCCGAGGGCCGTGACGTGGTCGCCGGGCACCGCGACGAGCTGCCCGCGCGGCAGCAGGGCAGCGAGTGCACGCCGCGGCCCGACAGCGCGTTCAGGTAGCACGGCAGCACCGCGGTCAGCGTCTTGCCCTCACCGGTCTTCATCTCGGCGATGTTGCCCAGGTGCAGCGCCGCGCCACCCATCAGCTGGACGTCGAAATGACGCTGACCCAGCACCCGCCAGGCCGCCTCCCGGACGGTAGCAAAAGCCTCGGGAAGCAGATCGTCGAGCGTCTCGCCCTCGGCATACCGCTGCCTGAGCTCGTCGGTCATAGCGCGCAGCTCAGCGTCGGTCAGCGCCCTGAACTCCTCCTCAATCGAGTTGATCTGGCTGACCAGGCTCTTGAGCTTGCGCAGCGTCTTACCCTCGCCAGCGCGAAGGACGCTATCGATGATGGCTGGCACTTTGTCGTCGCGCTCCCTGCGGATCTTCCTGGGCTAGGTAACTGGCGTGGCCTCTCCTGGCTGACCGCCCGCTAGCTGCAGCGGAGCAGCCCGGGCAAGTCGGCGTCGGCCGGCGCCACATCCGTAGCAGTTAAACGGCATGGCAGTAGCCAGCGTTCCTGCCTCTCCGTCATCGTAGGCGACATAGGCGGCGAAGCCGAGCCGGAGCGGAGCTTCCGCCTGTCCAGCCCCTGCCGGCCGCCGTCTCTGGCGTCATCGCGACCAGTCTGGAGCCACGCGAAGGCAGGCCGGCCGTCCTGGACCCGTCATCTAAGGGGCCGAGTGCGCACCTGGACTGACTGGCCACCACAATGATAGATACGACGACACGCAGTAGGAGAGGAGCAGCGCGCATGACGAATCAGGTGGGGTCGGCCACCACGGGCGGATCCGTGGCGGACCCCGGGTCAGGCGCGGCCGCGAGGAGCGGAGGCGCTGGCATGGCTGCCGGTGCCAGTGCGATGGGCGCCGGTGGCGAGGAAGTCATCCCCTTCGTCTCCCAGGTGCCCGGAACGCCCGTCTCGTTCCCCTCATTCCACGGCAGGCCCGTATCCTGGGTCGCGGTGTCGCTGATCATGGTTGCCTTCCTGGTCGGAGGCCTCGCGCTGGTGTTCTCGGTGTGGTGGCTGTTCTGGGTGGCACTGGGCCTGGCAGTGGTCGGTGGCCTGATCGCGGCCGGAACCGGCATCTTCGACGACTGGTATTAAACGCCGCAGCTACGCCGCAATGCGGCGTAGCGAGCACAAGGTGCCATAGTGCTAGCAGAATGCGTGCTTAATCCGGAAAGTCCGCTGTCCTCGTTAATTGTCAGTC
>Ga0335074_10003956_pt1 | contig 20405 bp, 19 predicted proteins | sample Lox_Sample_23_FD_206715 | JGI IMG/M metagenome (GOLD analysis project Ga0335074, IMG submission 206715) | Soil microbial communities from Loxahatchee National Wildlife Refuge, Florida, United States - Lox_Sample_2.3 | ecosystem: Environmental > Terrestrial > Soil > Wetlands | place: USA... | reverse complement strand
TTCTAGGTCCGCGCACGTCCCGGCCCGCCACTGCGGCCTGACCAGCTCAGAACTCTGGGACGGATTGCATGATCGTGCACCGGAGCGGCGCTCGACGAGCATTACGCGGGGCTACCCAGTTCATGCCCGGACCTGGGTGATCTCGCGATCGCCGCAGCCGGGCCCGGTCGGCTCCGGCAGGCCGCCGCTGAGATCATCGAGAATCATCCGGACGCGACCCCGGACGAGGTCCTCCTCTGGGCCGAGGCGCGCACGCTGCCCGCGGCATGACCAGGATCGTCGTCCTGGACAACGAGGCCGTCCAGGCGCTGAAGGACCAGCACCACCGCAAGTACCGTCAGGTCGTGAGCCAGATGCAGGTCGTGGCGGACCGCAAGCGACGTGGTCTTGCCGTCGAGGTGGTGGTGCCTACAGCCGTTCCTCTGGGCCTCTCATACTCGGATTACCTCAAGGCCGGCCACGCCACGGACGGACTCGAAGTCGTCGTCCTGGGTGGCAACCGGAATCTGGTGCGCGGCGGCAACCGCTGCGATCCACAAGTCGTTAACTCTGACGCGTCGCCCTGTCTCGGCGAGACGGACGCGCATCTCCGCCCAAATCCGCGCAGCCGCGGCGTTCACGTTAAGGGTTGTGATGTCAGTGATCGACTGGATCGTTGCCAGGCGCCGGGCGCGCGTCTGCGTGTCCTTGGCGGCCAGCACTCCCGCGAACAGCTCGGCCACCGTTATAACGGTGACGGCCAGTTCTTCGGGGAGCCTGTCCTCTTGAAGCGGCCGTCCGGATTCCTTAGCGATGAACACCGATGTGTCCAGTACCCCCCTGGGGGGCACCTGGGCTGCGGCGGTCATTCGAACGGCAGGTCGTCGGTAGTCTCGCCCGCCAGGCGGGCGAGATCATCGCGCAGGCCGGGATCAGCCTGGGCATGACGCATCCGGCGGATGAACTCCGACCGAGTGATCCACCGTTCCCTGGTGTTCAGCGGCGGCACTAGCTGGCCGACGGGCTCGCCGTTGACAGTGATGACGATCTCTTCGCCTGCCTGCATCCTTCGCAGCACCCCGGCCGTGTTGTTGCGGAGTTCACGAACGGGCACCATGGACATGCTACGAGCGTAGCACAGTCGTAGCACATGCTATGTGCGCAGACGACTGGCGAGACGTGCTGGTCCTTCCTATGTACGTCGATGCTTTGTCGAGGTACATGATTCAAGCGAGGTACGTGCCGATCGGTCATAACCGGACAAGCACCTCGCCCAGCGGTATGGTGTCCGGTACTGCGGCCCGACGGGCTTCCGTACTCGCTGGCGTATTCGAGTAGTGTCACCGACTCGGGACATGCCCCTACCCGCGCGACTTTGCGCTGCGCGGGAGCGGTTCCTTGGCGGTGGTGCGGCGGTCGGCTGCCAGTCTGGCCGCGATGGCGAGCAGCAGCGGCGAGAGCGTGGCCGAGCTGATCTTCGAGCAGATGCTGTACCAGCACGATGCGCTGCCTGGGCGAAGCGAGCGGCGGTCGTGGAGCCGGAGCATCCCAGTGCTCGCTCATGATCTGGTTGAGGCCGGGCTTGGGCAGGTCGAGGTCATCCTTGAGCACCGGCTGCCGCTAAGCAGCCGCCGTGTGGATGCGATCCTGGCTGGCCGCCACCCGACAACCGGTGCTGCTTCTTACGTGGTAGTCGAGCTGAAGCAGTGGAGCGAGGCCGCGCTCTTCGAGGATGACCCGGCGCTTGTGACGATCAACGGGTATGGTCGCCATCCCCGGTTGCACCCGGTAGAGCAGGTCCGTGGCTACTGCGAGTACCTCCGCGACTTCGTGCCCGCGCTGCAGAGCGACGGTGATGTCGTGGCCGGTGTCGCGTACCTGCACAACGCGACCGAGATGGGCGTGGCGCCGCTCCGTCAGATGGCTGAGTCATCGGACGGACGCATGTTCACCGGCCAGCGCAGGGCCGAGTTCCAGGACTTCCTGCGTTCCCGCCTTGAGCCCGGTGTTGGTGGGGCTATCTACGCGGACGAGTTGCTCAGTGCGCGTGCGGCCCCGAGCAGACAGTTGCTCGCAGTAGCCGCAGCCGAGATCCGCGACCGCGAGCAGTTTGTGCTACTTGACCAGCAGCGGCTCGCCTTCAGCCTGGTGCTGCATGAAACCGAGGCGGCCCGTGCAGGGGACTCGAAGACAGTTGTCATCGTCAGCGGCGGACCTGGCAGCGGGAAGAGCGTCATCGCACTCTCGCTGCTTGGCGAGCTTGCCCGGCGCGGCCGGACGGTGCTCCACGCCACCGGCTCCCGGTCGTTCACCCAGACGCTGCGAAAGGTGGCGGGCCGGGGATCGACGCGAACGAAGAACCTGTTCAAGTACTTCAACCAGTTCACCGATGCGGACCGCAACGGCCTGGAGGTCCTGATCCTGGACGAGGCGCACCGAATCCGGGAGACGTCGATGAACCGTTACACGCCGCGGCGACTCCGCAGCGACCGTCGGCAGCTCGACGAGCTGATATCCGCGGCGCGCGTGCCCGTGTTCCTGCTGGACGAGCACCAGGTGGTGCGGCCTGGCGAGCTCGGCACGGTCGGGGAGATCGAGGCGCATGCCGCGTCGATGAACCTGGCCGTCCAGAAGATTGACCTCAGCGCTCACTTCCGGTGCGGCGGCAGCGAGGCATACCTGGACTGGGTGACCAGGCTGCTCGGACTCGAGCCGGGCGGCCCGGTGCCCTGGGTTGGCGATCCGGCGTTCGAGGTGCGCGTGGCTGACAGTCCGCACGAACTCGAGCACTCGCTGCGCACGAGGCTGCAGGCTGGTTACGGAGCGCGGATCGCTGCCGGCTATTGCTGGCCATGGAGCGATCCCCGGCCGGACGGCTCGCTCGTGCCTGATGTCGTCATAGGCGACTGGGCTCGCCCCTGGAACCTCCGCGGCGACCGTGCCGTTGGCGGCGCTCCGCCTTCTGCGCTGTGGGCCACGGACCCGGCCGGTTTCGCTCAGGTCGGCTGCATCTACACGGCACAAGGGTTTGAGTATGACTGGAACGGGGTCATTCTCGGCCCGGACTTCGTCTGGCGAGGCGGCGGCTGGCTACCGGTGAGGTCGGCAACCAGGGACCCTGACTTGCGCAGCCGCACCAAGGTCAGTGACCACGATTTCGGCCGCCTAGTCCGCAACGTCTACAAGGTGCTACTGACCAGAGGCATGATCGGCACGATCCTCTACTCGCCCGATCCCGAGACCAACGCCCTGCTGCGGGAACTCGTTGGCTGACAGTGCGGGGCCAGCGCTAGCCGGTTTACCCAGCGGCAACGGGGTTGGCGTTCAACAAGTCCGTGTGCCGGATCGCACAGCCGCCCGTGATCACAAGTGGATAGCGAGAGCCGACAGCTAACACGTCTCGGAGCAGGCGGCCATGCAGCTCGCTGAGGTTCACGCCTTCGATGCGGCTCTGTGCTCTAGCTCAGGGAAGGCCGACTCCCACACCGCGCGAACGTGGCGGCTGATGCGCGGCTTAGCTGTAGACGAGTGTCCCGTCGTCCAGGTCCGCCTTGGGCAGGATCTCCCGCTCCTCCTCGTGCTCGAGCAGGTGGATCCACGGCTCTCGATCGCCCTGCTTGTAGAGGATGTGCTGCGACCGCATGACATAACCGGCGCTGAAGTTCTCCGGATCACACCACGGCCGCAGCTCCATGTCCGCGTCCTCCGGCCGCAGGGCGGGGACCACCATCGTGGCCCCCTTCTCCTTCATGTGCGTCAGCAGGCGACCTATCAGGTCGCTGACGAGGTCGACGCGCAGCGTCCAGCTATGCCGGAAGTAGCCGAAAACGTAGGCCATGTTCGGGATGCCGCTGATCATGATGCCGCGCCAGGTCACGCGCCCGGTGAAGTCGACCGGCTCGCCGTCCACCACGAATGCGATGTCGCCTAGGACCGACATAGTGAAGCCGGTGGCCGAGACGACGATGTCGGCCGGGATCTCCTCGCCCGAGCTGACCTTGATCCCGTGCTCGGTGAACGTCTCGATGGTGTCGGTGACGATCGAGGCCTTCCCCTCGCGCAGCGCCGAGAACAGGTCACCGTCCGGGACGATGGCGATGCGCTGCTGCCACGGCCGGTACCGAGGGGTCAGGTGCTTCTCGACGTCGAAGCCCTCGGGCAGCAGCGGCCGCACGGACTCGACGAGGAACGCGTGCAGGTCACCTGGCGCCTCGACCGATGTCTTGGCCAGCCAGTCGGTCAGCTGGATGAATTTGCGGCGCAGGATCTCGTAGGTCCACTCGTCGGGAATGTCAAGGGACCGCAGCGTCACGGCGAGCTCATCGTCCGCAGGCGGGGCAAAGTAGTAGGACGGCGACCGCTGCAGCATCGTGACGTGCTCCGCCTGGCCGGCGATCGCCGGGATCAGCGTCGCCGCCGTGGCGCCCGATCCGATCACGACGACGCGCTTCCCGGCCAGGTCGAGATCCTCCGGCCACCGCTGCGGATGCACGATCACGCCCTGGAAGCGGTCCATGCCCTCCCACTGCGGCCGGTAGGGCTTGGCGTGGTTGTAGTAGCCCTGGCACATCCACAGGAACCCCGCGGTGAAAAGCAGACGCTCCCCGGTGTCCTCGCGGCTGACCTCCACGGTCCACCTGCGCTCGGCCGTCGACCAGCTCGCCGCCGTGACCCGGTGCTGGAACCGGATGAGCGGACCGAGCGCGTCCTCGTCGATGACCTCATCCAGATAGGCGAGGATCTCCGCGCCCGCCGCGATCGAAGGCCCGCGCCACGGCTTGTCCCGGTACCCGTAGGTGAACAGGTCACTATCCGAGCGCACTCCGGGGTACCGGTGGGTCCACCACGTCCCGCCCCTGTTGTCCTGGGCATCCAAGATGAGAAACGTGCGGTCAGGAAACTGCTCCCGCAGGTGGTGCGCGGCACCGATCCCGGAGACCCCGGCGCCCACGATGAGGACATCTACGTGACCCGCATCTTGGCCGTCGTCGGAAGTCCGGATCTCCTCGGTGTTCTCGGCCGGAGCGGTAGTGGATGTCGTCATGCCTGGACCTCCGGGAGCCGTGCTGTTCAGTAACCCTAATCGCCGTACTCGTCGTGGCGCTTCCACCAGAAGCCGGACTCGTTACGGCCCAGCGGCGCTCGGTCGAGCCACTGGTACATCCCCCACAGGATGTCCAGTCCGCGCTCGTATGTCGAGTAGGTGTGATAGACCACACCGTCATCCAGGACGAAGGCGCTCATGCCCGGTCCCTCGCGCCGGTAGGTCTCCCAGTCGGTGCCGACGATCGACTGGCTGAAGGCGTCCCAGGACGCTTCCTGATCGGCCGCCGGGCGCAGATCCAGCTCGCGGAAGTTGTACGCGGCAGCGCCCGAGTCCCACTCCTCCTTGGTGTGAGCCACTCCGAAGTCGAAGTTGAAGTCGCTCCCATGCGACGACGCCCACGGGAAGCTCCAGCCCATCCGCCGCTTGTATTCGGTGATCTTGGCGAACGGCGCCCGTGACACCGCCGAGAGCGTCACGTCGTGGTTGGCGAGGTGAACGGCCGAGCCGTTGAACCCGTCGGCGATCGCCGAGCAGGACGGGCACCCGGCAGTGTAATCGGGCCCGAACATGAAGTGGTAGATCAGCAGCTGCGACCGCCCCCGGAACAGGTCAGCGAGCGACGCCGGACCCTCGTCGGTCTCGAAGCGATAGTCCTTGTCCACCCTGACCCAGGGCAGTTCCTGCCGCTGCCGGGACAGCTCGTCCCCGCGCCGCGTCCACTCCTTCTCAGCCTGGAGTAGCTCGACCCGGGCCGCGGTCCACTCCTCGCTCGTTCCCGTCTTGTGACTGGTCATTGTCTGTCTCCTTTTCCTGCGTCTACTGGTGGTTACGGCAACCGGCACCCCTACATCGCCGGCGGCATGAGTCCTGGAATCAGTGCGGGCTCGATCGCGATCACGAGCCCGAATCCGATGAGCGCGAGCGCCACCGGAACGTCCATGGCCGCCCTCGCTGGCAGCAGCTTCTGGGCGACCGTGAGGACAGCGACGACCGCCATCCAAAGCAGGCTCATGACGCCCAGCGCGACCAGCATCGCCATTAGCCCGACGGTGGAGCCGACGCAGCACATGCCGAAGCCGACCGCGGAGCTCACATCCGCACGGCACCTCTGCCGGAAGTGCCGCTTGACCGGGGTGAGCTCGTAGGCGCCGGCCGCGATTACCACAGCGCCCGCGACCAGCGGCCCGTGCGGCCGGTCGACCAGGTACGCAACCAGCCCGGCAGCCGCCCAGATGGCCAGGTAGACCGCGACGAACGGCACCGCAGACCGCGCGGTCCTCCGCGCCCGAGCCCGCTCGGCAACCGCGGGCGCCGCGCCCGGCAGCATCATCGCGGCCATCATCGTCACCCACACCGCGGCGAAGAACCCGAACGAGCCGGGCCGCGTCGCCAGACCCATGTCCATGCCCCGCATCAGCCAGACCGCGGCCGCCCAGCACGCGGCGGCCAGCCCGAGAGTCGCGACGACCACAATCGCGGGCGACGCCCCACGGCCCGCCGACTCCGCGCGTCCCGCCGATGCCAAACGGCCGCGCCGGCTTTCCACGTTCACCATCAGTCCTGCCCTCCTCCCTTATCGAGGTGATCTCTGAGCGCCTCGAGCGGGCTGTCCCAGTCGCGCGCGAGCGCCGCCAGGAACTGCTGCGCTACCTGCATCGGGGCGGAACGCAGCCGGTATCGCACCCGCCGACGCTCGCCCGGCTCCGCCGTCACCAGCCCCGCCTCGGTCAGCAGCGCCAGGTGCTTGGCGATCGCCTGGCGAGTGATCGGAAGCCGGCCGGCCAGGTCCGTCGCGGTGGCCGGCCCGCCCGAGGCCAGCGCGGCCAGGATGGCGCGCCGGCTCGGGTCGGCCAGGGCGGTGAAGACCTGCTCGGCGACGACCTCAATGTCAGCCCCTGACTTGATGTCAGGTGCGGTCTCGGCGTCAGGCGGCGGCATCGAGGTAGTCGACGAGCTCGCCCAGCTCGCTCTCCCAGCCTCGGTAGTTCCCCTCGAAGGCCACGCGGTGGTCCTTTTCGGGCAGCTGCGCGAAGCCGGACTCGACCATAGTCAGCCGCGTCCCGGTATCGGTCGGCTTGAGGGTGAACTCCACGTACGTCCGTCGCGGATCGTCCTCGGGCAGCCCGAAGATGCCCCAGGTGTAGCCGAAGACCCGCGGCTCCTCGACCCGCTCCACCCGCATGTTCGCGGTGTGGCCGCTGCCGAATTTCATCCACGCCGCGCCGCCCGGCCGCAGGTCGATCGCGGCCTCGTTCCCGAACCACGCGCTCAGACCCTCCGCCGTCGTCAGCGCCGCCCACACCCGTGCCGGAGGCTGAGCGATCTCGACGCTTCGCTCGATGCGATCAGGGAATGCCATCACCGCTCCCGTCATGTAGCAACTGAACGGTTGCAACATTATAGCAACCGGGCGGTTGCGTCAACCGGGTCTGAACATTACTGACCGCCTGCGGTCGCGATCATCAAGGCAGGGAACGCGGGGCGCGTGCGGTCGCTGCCGTCCGACCGCAACTCCGCTCTGATCGACTGCGAATGCCTGCGTAAGCCAGCGAACCCAGCATTTCTGCATCTCCCGTGAGACTGTGCGCTCTAGTGGTTATGCCGAAGGCTCAGGAAGACAAGCCCGCAGCGCGGACGGACGACCTTCATCCAGACGTCGTCAGCGAAGGCGAGCCGGCCCGCGCCGCGCAGCGATCGTTACTGGCCTCGTTCGACCGGGATGACGCGAAGCGCCGTTGCCACGAAATTCGCGGCGGGCCCGGCGAGCCGCTCGCGCAGTTCGAAGAAGGTGTCGGCAGCTCGAAGGCCGTTCCAGCCAGCTGGCAGAACGGCTTCCGGCAGGCCGGGATCCAGGAATGGGAGTCGGCGCCACTGCGTCAGCGCGCCGACGTAGTCGGCAAACGCCTGTCCCTCATCGATCCGCTTCCGCCGCCGGCAGGACGCCAGTACCGGCGCCTGCCGGGCAAGGAACGACCGGTACTGCTCGTCGAGCCGGTCCAGATCCCAGCTCCTGGCAACGAGTTCGGCCGAGTCGCCAAAAGCCGCGTAGCTGGCACTGAACAACTCGACGTAGTGCTCGAGGCCGTAGCGCGTCAGCACCGCCCGGGCTTCCTCAAGCACGTGCGCGGGAGCGATCCACACTCCGGCCGCAACCGTGCCGAAGCCGAGCCACGTCAGCCGGGACCGCAGCTGGTGACGGTGGTGGCGATGCGTCTCGGGCACGCTAAACACGGCGAGCACCCAGCCCTCGTCGATCGTGGCCCGCCCGCGCTCGAAGATGCGCCGATCGCCCTCGTCCAGGATGATCCGCGCCCCGTCCGACAGCTCGTACCCGGCAACGCCACTCCGCCGCGCGGCCAGCAGCAGGCCGCGCCGCTTCAGCCGGAATATCGCTGACCGCACCGACGGCTCGTCCACACCGCACCGGGCCAGCAGCTCGACCAGCGATGCGACGCTCATCCAGCCGCCGGTCTGCCGTGCGTACAGCCCGCAAACGGTGACGATCAGCGCCCGTGGCTGAGTGGCAGGCGGCTGCGATCCGTCTGGCCTAGTCCCCGCCACGGCCGCTCTTCTCGTTACGTCCGATTGACTACCGTCACTGAAGCGTAATACTAGGAGCTATGCGGGAGCTTCCTCCGCCTGCCAAGTCTGCGCATGTCGACACGTTCTGCCGCGATAACCTCCCGCCCGCGCACTTGTGGCCGGAGTTTCTGCCCGCGCCCCAGTACCCGGAGCGCCTGAACTGCGCGACCGAGCTGCTTGACGCCACCATCGGCCGGTACGGCCCGGACCGCCGGTGCCTGCTTACGCCTGACGGCGAGACCTGGACCTACGGTCAGCTGCGCGCGACCGTGGACCGCATTGCCCGGATTCTGGTCACGGATCTTGGCATCGTGCCCGGCAACCGAGTCCTGCTCCGCGGGCCGAACAACCCGTGGCTGGCCGCCTGCTGGCTCGCGGTGATCAAGGCCGGCGCAGTGACCGTCACGACGATGCCGCTGCTGCGGAGCGGGGAGCTGACCAAGATCGCGCAGATCAGCCAGCCGAGCCTCGCGCTGTGCGACGCGCGATTCCTGCCGGACCTCCTCGAGGCCGACCTGGGCGGCGCACAGATCGTTCCGTACGGCGGCCCCAGTCCCGACGACCTCACGGCCAGGATGCCGGCCATCGTCGGCGACAGCATCGATGCAGTCGACCCCTTCCCGGCAGTCGATACCAGCGCGGACGACGTGGCCTTGCTGGCCTTCACCTCGGGGACGACTGGCCGGCCGAAGGCCACGATGCACTTCCACCGGGACGTGCTGGCGATCTGCGACACCTTCTCCGCGCGTGTCATCAAGCCCCAGCCGGACGACATCTTCACCGGCTCGCCTCCGCTGGCGTTTACTTTCGGGCTCGGCGGCCTGCTGCTGTTCCCGCTTAGGGCTGGAGCGGCAGCCTTGCTACTAGAGCGCGCAGGCCCGGAGCAGCTGGCCGATGCCATCGATGCCTGCGGTGCCACGATCTGCTCCACCGCGCCGACTGCCTACCGGGCGATGCTGCGATCAGGACGAACGGCTAGCCTGAGCCGGCTTCGCCGCGCCGTCTCCGCCGGCGAACACTTGCCGGAGTCGACCTGGCGGGCCGTGTACGAGGCCACCGGCCTGCGCATCATCGACGGCATCGGCTCGACCGAGATGCTGCACGTGTTCGTATCGGCCGCCGACGACGACATCAAGCCGGGCGCGACCGGGACGGCAGTTCCCGGCTACGAGGCCGCGGTGCTTGATGTCGAGGGCGTTCCGCTGCCGCCGAATACCCCCGGCCGCCTGGCAGTCAAGGGCCCGACCGGCTGCCGGTACCTCGCCGATGACCGCCAGGGTAGCTATGTCCAGCGCGGCTGGAACATCACCGGTGACACGTTCCTGCAGGACCTTGACGGCTACTTCCACTATCTGGCCCGCACTGACGACATGATCATTTCCTCGGGGTACAACATCGCCGGGCCAGAGGTGGAAGAGGCGCTGCTAGGGCATGACGCGGTGCTGGAATGCTGCGTTGTCGGCGCGCCCGATGACGAGCGCGGCCAGCTCGTTACCGCTTTCGTAGTCGTCCGCGAGGCTGTGACCGCCGACGAGGCGCTGGCCGCAGAACTGCAGGACTTCGTCAAGCGGAAGATCGCGCCTTACAAGTACCCCCGAGCGATCCGGTTCGTGCCGAGCCTGCCGCGCAGCGCGACTGGCAAGGTTCAGCACTTCGTCCTGCGCGAGCGCGCGGCCGAAGGGCCGCCCAGCGGGGGTACGGCGGTCGCCCCCCGGGCTGGCACCGGGCGGCAATGATGCGCATCGCCGTCGTCGGCGGCGGGCCGGGCGGTCTCTACTTCGCCGCCCTCGCCAGGCAGCTCAGTCCTGCCGGCGAGATCACCGTCTGGGAGCGGAACGCGGCCGACGACACCTTCGGCTTCGGCGTTGTGTTCTCGGACGAGACGCTCGGCGGTATCGAGCACGCCGACGAGCGGATCTACGCCCAGATGGAGCGCGATTTCGCCCGCTGGGATGACATCGACGTGCACTACCAGGGCCAGGTGCTCACCAGCGGCGGTCACGGCTTCGCGGCGATGAGCCGCCAGCGGCTACTGCAGATCCTGCAGCAGCGCTGCGCCAACCTCGGCGTCGAGGTTCGCTTCCAGACGCCGGCGCCAGAGACCGAGCTCCTGGCGGCCGAGTACGACCTTGTCGTCGCGGCCGACGGGCTGAACTCCGGCGTCCGCGCTCGCTACGCCGGGACGTTCCGACCTTTCCTGGAGTCCCGGCGCTGCCGCTATATGTGGCTCGGCACCGATAAGGTCTTCGACGCGTTCAAGTTCTACATCGCGCCCACGCCGTTCGGCATCATGCAGGTCCACGGCTATCCGTATGACCGCCACGGCAGCACATTCATCGTCGAGATGACCGAACAGGTCTGGGAACGCGCAGGCTTCGGCGCCTACGCCGACCGCCAGTTCGCGCCCGGCGAGTCCGACGAGAAGTCCGTGGCGCTGGTGCGAGAGCTGTTCGCCGATGTCCTCGGAAATGCCGAGCTACGTGTCAACAACTCCCGCTGGATCACCTTCACGACCGTCAGGAACGAGCGGTGGCACGCCGGGAACGTCGTCCTGCTCGGCGACGCGGCCCACACAGCGCACTTCTCGATCGGCTCGGGTACGAAGCTGGCGATGGAAGACGCTCTGGCCCTGGCCGCGTGCCTGCATGAGCAGCCGGACGTGGAGTGCGCATTGGCCGCCTACGAGCAGGAACGCCGGCCGGTCGTAGCGTCGACCCAGCGCGCCGCGCAGGCCAGCCTGGAATGGTTCGAGAATCTCGGCCAGTACACCGCCCAGGAACCGCTGCAGTTCGCCTTCAACATCATGACCCGCAGCCGCCGGATCACCAGGGACAACCTGCAGGTCCGCGACCCGGAGTTCGCAGAACGGGTCGACCAGTGGTTCGCTGCCGACCAGAGAGGCCGCGGCCACGGCGACGGCGAGGTCCGGCCGCCGATGTTCTACCCGTTCCGGCTGCGCGGTCTTGAGCTGGCCAACCGGGTCGTCGTGTCGGCTATGGACATGTACCGGGCGACCGACGGCACGCCTGACGACTTCCACCTGGTGCACCTCGGCGGCAAAGCCCTCGGCGGCGCCGGCCTGGTGATGACCGAGATGGTCTGCGTCAGCGACACCGGCCGGATCACCCCCGGCTGCACCGGCCTCTACACCGACGAGCACACGGGCAAGTGGCTCCGGATCACCGACTTCGTCCACCACGAGTCGGCCGCGAAGATCGGCATCCAGCTCGGTCATTCAGGTCGCAAAGGCTCGACGAAGCTGATGTGGGACGGCATGGACCAGCCGCTGCCAACGGGCAACTGGCCGCTCGTCGCACCGTCACCACTGCCTTACCTAGCCGGCGTCAGCCAGGTGCCGCGCGAATTGACCGCGGCCGACCTGCGCGAGATCCGCGCGCAGTTCGCCGCCGCTGCCCAGCGCGCAGTCCAGGCCGGCTTCGACCTCCTCGAGTTGCACTGCGCGCACGGCTATCTGCTGTCGTCGTTCATCTCACCGCTGACCAACCTCCGTACCGACCGCTACGGCGGCACGCTGGCGGCGCGGCTGCGCTTCCCGCTCGAGGTCTTCGCCGCGATGCGAGAGATCTGGCCGGGCGACCAGCCGATGAGTGTGCGCATCTCCGCGACCGACTGGTACGACGGCGGCATCACCGGCGACGATGCGGTGGAGATCGCCCGCGCGTTCGCCGACGCTGGTGCCGATCTCATCGACGTCTCGACCGGTCAGGTCCACGCGGACGAACGCCCGGCGTTCGGCCGCTCGTACCAGACGCCGTTCTCGGATCAGATCCGCAACCAGGCAGGCATCGCCACGATGGCGGTCGGTGCGATCTCGTCCTACGACGACGTCAACTCGATCCTGCTGGCCGGCCGCGCAGACCTGTGCGCCATCGGCCGGGCTCACCTCTACGACCCGAACTGGACCCTGCACGCCGCAGCGGACCAGGGCTACCCCGGCCCGGGCGTGCAGTGGCCGCAGCCCTGGCAGGTCGGCTCCCGGCCGCCGCAGACCGGCCGCCGGGACGAACCAAAGCCACGACTGGAGCTCATCCGCTCCGGTCAGCCGACCACGGGGCGTCGTCGGTGGCGACCATCCGACGCGAGCCCGTGAGCCTCAGCTCCCAGTCAGCCGCCGGGTGACGGCGAGGCGCTGGGCTGATCGCTGGATGGCTGGGGGCAGCCGGGGGCACTGCGCCGCCAGATGACCGGCTTCAGGCTGCGCTGGGCACCGGGCGGCAGCTGACGGTCCGAGTTGACGTAGCCCGTCGCCAGGACGGCATACTCCGATCCTGGCGGGCACTGAACCCTCGAGCCGACGAGTTCTGCTGTGCCCAGGACAGCGCTTGTCGACGGGTCGAAGAACAGGGCATAGCCGTCGTTGCCGGGGAACGCGGGCGGCAGGTAAACCTCGGCGGCAGCGCGGCCGATCAGGTCGTGAGCGTTGTACACCAGCCTGACGCCGGGCAGCCGGGATGCCGCGATGAAGAGGGCGGAGCGCAGCGCCGGCGGGGTAGGTGACTCGAAGAGGAGTCCGACGATGGTGCTGAAGTCCGCTTGGGCCGGAGGCTGCCCGGTGTTTCGGGACGCCCTCCCGATCACGGCCAGCAGCGCGCTGGGCGCAGTCGGCAGCCGGTGCAGCTGCGCCCAGGTGATGACGAGCCGGCCAAACGAGATGCCCGGAGGTATGGACGCCGATCCGTGCTGGGGCCCGCTCTGCACAAGTCGCCCTGTAACGCCGTTGCCGGTCCAGATGGTGCGCTTGGCCGGGACGTCCTGGCCATTGCCAGGATCGATGTACTCCGACTCCGAGACAAAGAAGCGTCCGTGGCCGGACGCCTGTCGCGCGGCCGCCGATGCGGCCTTCCGCAGAACGTAAACAGCGGTTAGTGCCTCGGATCGAGGGCCTGGTCGGTTCGTCCGGTGGCCCGGTGACATGACGGCCAGAACGGCGATAACGACAGCAGCCGCGCAGCTCAGGGCAGTCACCGCGAGCAAGCCTCGATGTGCCCTGCGACCTGCGGGGAAGGCCCGGCGGGTCGGTCGAGGCATTCGGACGGTTCGTTCTTGCTCTATCGCGGCAAGCAGCAGGTCCCTGGCTGCGGTGGTCTCCGCGATTGACGGCCCCGGCGTGTTCGATCGGAACTCGGCGAGCGCAGTTAGTTCGTCCATACGTCTATCTCCGTAAAGTTGAGCGAGCCCGAGTTGACTAGCGTTCTCAGCTGGCGCCGGGCCCGGCTGAGCCGAGACCGGACCGTGCCGACGGGGATGTCCAGGGCCTGAGCGATCTCGGCATAGGACATATCGGCCCAGGCGAAGAGCAGCAGTACGTCACGATCCCGCGTTGGCATCGCCGCGAGGATCTGCGCGAGCTTCCGGCTGACCGCCTCTGAATCGGCGCGCCTATCGGCCGCAGCGAATGCGGTGTGGGCGTCCGGGTCTGCAAGGGGGTCGGCCCCGTGCCGTGCATAAGCGGCGAACTGCCGGCGCTCAGCTCGCAGGCGATTGCGCAGCAGGTTGTGCGCGATGCCGTAGAGCCAGGGCCGCGCATCCTGTGCTTCCCGCGCGTCTGGGCTGTAACTGGCGCGCCGGGCGAAGGCGATGACAAACGTCTCCGATGCCAGGTCAGCGGCCAGTTCGGCGCCTGCGCGCCGACGGAGATACCGGTACAGTTCGGCGTGGTGGCGGTCGAAGATGCCGGCGAAGGCCGCCGGATCGGATCGCGAGCGCTGAATCAGCTCGGCGTCAGGCTGAGCTGACGTCACGGCACCTCCCGATAGTGGTTGCCCAGCCTGTCTATGTCCGAAGGCGGCCGACGAGTTCACGCGCAAAGACCAGCCCGTAGTCGACGTGGCCTTGGCAGATGCGCCACGCTTGCGTCGAGCGTCAGGGCCGCCAGGGGACCGTTCGCGGGCCGGCGGCGCGGGAGCGGAGCGCCTCCAGCGCGGTCGCCGTACCGATCTCGGTCAGGCCGCAGGTGTTTCCGACCGGCAGATCTCGGCGTATCGCGACAGCTGGAGGAGATCGAGCGCCCGGGCAAGGGCTGCAGCGACTCTTAGCTTGTCGTCGAGACAGGTCACCCATTTCATCGGCAGCTGGTACCAGCAGAAGCTCTGCACCCGCTCCTGCGTCAGTGCTGCGAGGCCCACCGCACCAGCTAGCCAGCGCAGGGCCGGTTCCGCGGCTCCGGCGGCCGCGGTGTCGTCCAGCGCCAGCTTCTCCAGCGCGGCGGCAATCTCCGGCGCGGTCTCCTCGCCCACGGCCGTCAGCCTAGGGGCGCAGTGCACGGCAAGCCAGGTGGCGCGGTTACGCCGGTAGCGAGACTGGCCCCAGCGGCCCCGTTTCCTCGGGCTTACTGGTTTGACCAGGGCAGCAGCTCAACCTAGGTTCGTGGGGCGGACGTGATCGGGAGGGTTCGGGGTGACGCAGTCAGCAGTTGAATCAGCCATCTACGCCGAAGATCTGGCGAAGTCGTTCGGAGAGGTGCAAGCGCTTCGCGGCATCAATCTGGCGGTCCCGCGCGGGACTGTCCTCGGAGTGCTCGGGCCCAACGGGGCCGGCAAGACAACCGCCGTCAGGATTCTCACGACGCTGTTGCAGCCGACGCGGGGCCGGGCTCTGGTCGAGGGCCGCGACGTGGTGCGTGAGGCGCCCGCGGTCCGGCGGCTGATCGGTCTCTCCGGGCAGTCAGCCGCGATCCAGGAGGAGCTGACCGGTCAGGAGAACCTCGAGATTATTGGTCGTCTCTACCACCTGAGCCGGCAGCGGGCCCGGGAGCGCGCCGGGGAACTGCTGGAGCGGTTCGACCTCGTGGACGCGGCCGGCCGCACTGCCAAGACCTACTCGGGTGGCATGCAGCGCCGCCTCGACCTGGCAGCGAGCCTGGTCGGCGATCCGAAGGTGCTATTCCTCGACGAGCCGACCACCGGGCTCGACCCGCGGTCGCGCCTTGGCATGTGGGAGATCATCCGCGGGCTGGTTGCGGGCGGCGCGACCCTGCTGCTCACGACCCAGTACCTCGACGAGGCCGACGAGCTGGCCGATCAGATCGTGGTGATCGATCACGGGCTGGTCATCGCCGCAGGGACATCTGAGGAGCTGAAGAGTCGGGTCGGCGGCGACGTGCTCGAGTTCACGGTCCCGGACCGCTCACAGATCGCCGACGCCGTCATAGCTGTCGCTGCAGTCGGCGAAGGCGAGCCGAAGGCGGACAAGGAGACCGGAGTCGTCAACGTGGGCGTCGGCGGCCGCGGCTCGGACGCGCTCATAGACGCGGTGCGCGGCCTCGACGCGGTCGGGGTACGCACGCAGGGCCTCGCGCTGCGGCGGCCGTCGCTGGACGACGTGTTCCTCGCTCTGACCGGGCATGCGGCGGAGGAAGACGAGGACGGGCCGGCGGACGGCAAGCGCGGCGGTCGCGCGAACCGCCGCGGCAGAGCCCAGGCCGGCAGCAGCGCAGGGAGGACATCATGACCGCCGCGACCGCGACTGTGCAGGCCCCGCTCGGTGATCCGGGCCTGCTCGCCCGCACCCGCTGGGGCATCAGCGACACGCTGACCCTCACCCGCCGGGCCCTGCTGGTCTGGTTCCGGGTGCCGGCCTATCTGGTGTTCACCGTGATCCAGCCGGTCATGTTCGTGCTGATGTTCCGGTACGTGTTCGGCGGCGCGATCCATGTCAGCAACATTCCCGGCGGCTACGTTAGCTTCCTGATGCCGGGCATCATCGGCCAGACGGCCGCATTCGGCTGCTTCGCCACCGCGATCGCGCTGGCGCAGGAGCTGAAGAAGGGTGTGATCGACCGGCTGCGGTCCATGCCGATGGCCCGGTCCGCGGTGCTGACCGGGCGGCTGACCGCCGACACCATGCGGATGACCATCACCATCCTGATCGTCGTGGGAGTCGGCTACGCCGTCGGCTTCAGGTTCCAGAACGGCGTCGTGCCCGCGATCCTCATGGTGGTGCTCGCCGTGATCTTCGGCCTGGCGTGCTGCGTGATCGCCGCGTTCACCGGACTCGCCATCAAAGATGAGGAGTCGGTGCAGGCGTTCGGACTGATCTGGCTGTTCCCGCTGACATTCCTCAGCTCGGCGTTCGTGCCGATCTCGTCGATGCCGGGCTGGCTGCAGGCCTTCGCAAACAACCAGCCGGTGACCTTCGTGATCAACACGATGCGGGCACTCGCGATCGGCGGACCCATCGAGGCGAACCTATGGAAGAGCATCGCCTGGCTCGCGGGCATCTTCATCGTGTTCATCCCGCTCGCGGTGCGTGCCTACAAGCGCGCCAGCTAGGGCGTCCGGACCTCTCAGCACCCGCTGCCTTCACTCCGGCCCGCTGAACCCGATGAAAAGCTGACCGCGCTTCACGCCTTCCAGCGCGACCAAGGAGTAGCGCCCAGCGGCTTCAGGCTGACAGCACCCGGTCCCTGGCCGCCTCCAGCAGGAGCGCGGCCTGACGGAGGCACACCTTTGCGTCGCTGACCGAGATGTCCCGCGATTCGTAGGCCGCCTGGGCGCTCCGGTCCAGCGCCCGTTTCAGCGCCGCGGACAACTGCTTGTCGATGCGACTGAGCAGTCCGATGGCGGCTAGCGGGTCACCGTCGGCTGGCCGCTCGCGGAGGGCGATGCAGCAGATTGCATCCGCCGCGGCAATCGCCGCGTCAATGGCGTGCGCGGCGATGACGGCCGGGTCGTTCACCGGCTGCGCGGCGTCGAGCGATCGCTCCGCGTCCCGCAGGCGCGCCCGGGCGGCGGCGACCGTGCCGGGGCGGCGGGACGGCGACGCTGCAGCGGGCGGTGCCATTGCGCGGCTCGTCACTACGGCCGGTGCGGCGCGGACTGTCGCAACAGGCTCCTGCTCCCTGGCGTGAGCGGGATGCCTTCCCCCTGTACCGCGATCACCAGGCGGTTGCGGTCCCGCAGCAGCAGCGCGAACGAGCCGCGCGAGTGCTCGACGAGCTGCGCATGGTTCCCGGTCCAGGTGAGCACCTGATCCACCAGGCGGGCCGTCGCCTCCGCCCACGCGGTCGTCTCGGTGCTGGTCTCGGCGACGAGCAGGATGTCGATGTCGGACTGCCGGCCGCCGCCGCCACTCGCGGCCGAGCCGAACAGCCAGGCGCCCGCCAGCTCCTTCCAGCCGGTCAGCTCACGAGTGAGACGCTCGATCAGCCGGACCCTGGTACGGCTTAGCGCGATCAGCGGCTGCGCCAGCAGGTGCGAGCGGTTGAGTGTGACGAGCTGCGCCTGACCCGCCCGCTGCGTGAAGACCAGCCCGGCCGCCATGAGATCGTTCACGACCGTGAGTGCCGTCTGCGGCGCGACGTCGGCGTGCCGCGCCAGCGCGCGGATCGTCACCGGCGTCTCCAGCTGAACGAGAGTGGCAAGAAGCTGCCCGCGCGGGCCGGGAATGACGTCCCGCAGCGGCGAGGTCAGGTCCACCATTCGAGGCTAGCAGAACCGTCTAATTTCACGGATAACTGTCTGAGCATCCAGACGTCCGTCTAACAACTCAGACGGACGTCTGGCAGCGTGACACGTTGCCGGAAAACGCATGAGCAAAGCCGCGCCGGGTATAGCGGGGGGCGCAGGCATCGGGAGAAAATCCCTGTTGGACCAGGCAGCAACGCCGCAGCCTGGCCGTACGAGGAGCGGCGCAATCATGGCTAGGCCCACGAGGACGTGGCGGAGCGGGCGGCTCGGCAACGCGCGCACTGGTGGCGGACTGACCCGCCGGCTGGCGCTGGACGACAATCCGCTGAGGCGGCGCTGCGATCTCGTCGAGGCCTGGCTTGCGCCTGCTGGACTCGCCCTCTTCCTCATCTTGTGCCCCGTCATCTTCCTCGTGCTCGGCCTGCTGATCCGCGGCGACAACGCCTCCATCGCCCGAGCACAGCAGTCGTGGCAGCCAGTCACCGCGACCTTGCTGCGGTCGGTGCCGGGACCGGCGTTCCCTGACAACGGCGCGAACACCTGGACCACCTGGACAGCCGCGCGCTGGACCTATCAGGGCCAGACACACAGCGGCGAGGTCCCGGCAACAGCCGGATCGAGCGCGGGCACCAGGGAGACCATCTGGCTCAACCACGCCGGCCACGTGCAGCAGCCGCCGATGTCGTCGGCTCAGGTCAATGGCTGGATTTCCGGTGACACGCTACTGGCCATCGGCGCGCTCGCGCTGCTGCTGTTCGTCGCGGTCTGGCTGAGCCGGCGAGTGCTGGACCGGCGGCGCATCGCGAGCTGGGAGCTGGACTGGCTCATCGTCGAGCCGCGCTGGAGCCGGCAAGCCTAACCGCCGTCGGCGCGCGGCAGCGATCCCTCGATCCGAGCGGCCTCGGCCAGGTGCTGAGCACCCTCGGATTGCCGTCCATGCCGGATGAGCAGCTTACCGAGTTCCTGATGCGCGAAGATCTGCCCGAAGCTGTCACCGGCCTGTGCCTGGATGGCCAGCGCCTCGGAGTACTCGGCGGCTGCCTGCGACCAATTGCCCAGCCGGTCGTGGATCTCCGCCATCGTGGCCAGGCTCATCGCTGCACCGTCGCGGTCGCCGATCGCGAGCGCGATGTCACGGGCGCGGGTGATCGTCTCAAGCGCATCGTCCGGCCGACCGCTCCGAAGCTGCTCCTCGGCCAGGTTGTGCAGCGCGATCGCGGCGCGGAAAGGCTCGGCATCCAGGTCCAGCAGCTCCAGCGCCTGCGTCAGCGCGGTCACCGCATCCTCGTGCTGCCGCAGATGCGTGTAGATGGTGGCCAGGTTGTTCAGCGCCATGGCCTGGCCCACTGGCTGCCCTGCCTTCGCATAGGACTGGTAGGCGCGCCGGAAGGCAGCGGCTGCCTCGGCCGGGCGGTGTGTCTCGCGCAGCGCGATACCGAGTGACACCTCGAGATTCCCGAGGTCCTCTGAGCGGTCGTAGCGGCGTGCCACCCTGATTCCCGCCTGGCACATGAGCTGCCACTGCGGCCAGGGCTTGCGGAGATTGAGATAGCTGGTCAGCACGTGCGGCAGCAAGTACGCCAGCTCGTCACCCGTCACCTCGGCCTGCACCACGGCCGCCGTCATGCTGGCCAGATTCTCGCCCGCCCAGGTGCGCGCCGCCGCGGGTGACCTGAGCCGCGGCGCGGCCGCAGGGTTCGGCAGCCTGGTCGAAAGCTCGGGACGGCGGCGCTGCGGCAGCAGTATCCGGTCCGCCGCGTCGGCGGTCCACAGGTAATAGCCGTAGAGCCGCGTCCTGGCCGCATCCCGCGCGGCAGCGCTCAGCGCACCACTCATGATCCGGCCGACATGCTCGCGTACCAGCGGGTGCAGCTCGTACCGCTGCGGTCCGGCGACGGCAACCAGGTGGCTCCCGGCCAACTCGGACACGACCCGCGGCGCACGCCGGGCCGGCAGGCCCAGGACCGCGGCCGCCTCATAGCCGTCGAATGTCGTGCCTGGCAGCAGCGACAGCATGGCGACCGCCTCCGTGTCGGCGGGCGACCTGGCGCCGAGCGACCAGCTGATGACGCCGCCGAGCCCCTCCGCAGAACTTGGCAGCTCACCGCTCGCGCCCTGCAAGGTGTCGGCGGCGATCCGCAGCGGGAGCGGCAGGTAGCCGCATGCTCTGGCGACCTGCCCCGCTTCCTGCGGCCCGACACCCGGCGCGTACCGCTGTAGCATCTCGATCGCCACCGCAGCCGGCAGCTCGCGAACTTCCTCCGCGATGGCGCCGTCGAAGATCGCCAGATCCTTGATCCGCTCCCGCGCCGTCACCAGCACAACCGACTCGCCCGAACCGGGCAGGAATGGCCGGACGTCCCCGGCGC
>Ga0335074_10003955_pt1 | contig 20406 bp, 20 predicted proteins | sample Lox_Sample_23_FD_206715 | JGI IMG/M metagenome (GOLD analysis project Ga0335074, IMG submission 206715) | Soil microbial communities from Loxahatchee National Wildlife Refuge, Florida, United States - Lox_Sample_2.3 | ecosystem: Environmental > Terrestrial > Soil > Wetlands | place: USA... | reverse complement strand
GCGCCACCAGCCGCGGTGCGCAGGCACCCAGAACTTGCTGGATGGCAGCGGGCACGGAATCTTCCACCCAGGACCAGCCAGCTCACTCATAGACGAGCAGTCAGTAACAGCCACAGGCGTGCCGCAGTTATGAACCAGGTACCCAGCAGCTGTGTACGTACCTGAAGTCGTTGTCAGGTTGTAGACAGGGAGTTCGCGGACAACTCTGCGCGCAATCGAGCGGATGGCTTGATATTCAGGTTCCGCACGGTAGAGACCAGTTCCAGTTGCCGCTCCGACAAGGGATCCGAACGATTCTGAGTCAGGCGCAGCTCGGTGAACTCTACTAGGCACTCCATTTGCTGGCGTTTGATAACCAGCCTGGGAACCAGCGCCTGATACAGTGGCAGGTGCCCGAGTCCCTGAATATGGTACATGTAGCACTGAAGTTCGCTGGCTGGTCGGATACGACGATGCTCGATAAACGTCGAAGGACCGTCGAAGTGTCTCTCCAGCCATGCCATCAGAGGCTGAGACGTATTCGCAACGCGGATAGTCGGTTTGTACTTGCCGCTGAATTTGCGAATGGATACGGTTCCCTCGCCGTCGATGAGGCCAGCCAGGTAGCTCAGACTCTCGGGACCAACGGTAACTGGGTTCAGCTTGACGATCTGCGAGAACTGTTTGCGTAGGCCCAGCTGCCGCACCTGCCAGAACGCCGCCTCGTAGGTCATACCTGCGTGCTCTGCCGCTTCCCTCAGTGGCATCTGTGCGTAGAGCTGCGACAACCTCCCCAATTGTTCCGGCGTGTACTTCCTGTATCCCGCTGCTGGCATACCCCCCAGTATATAGGAGCAGGTCATCATGCCTTAGCTGAGCTGCGGGAATCCATCCCCTATCGGTCCAGAATGGGTGCTCGGCAGTGGCCTCCACCGTGTCACCCCGAGCAGTAGTAACGGAGACCATCTCTCCGCTGTACGTCCTGCTCATGGTACGCTCAATGCCTGTAGCCGAAACCGGAGTTTCGGCTGGGAAGCAGGCTTGCGCTTCCACAATCGGCAAGCCGAAGCCCTCGCCGTAGCTGCAGTTACTCAGCAGGTCCAGCGCACCATACCAGCTGGCCATGTTCTCAGCAGTCATCATGCCGGTCGCGTACGCATACTGGTCGGGGAACAGCACACTGGCAGAAATACCTGTTTCCTCAGCCAGCGCGCGCAAATCCACCGACGACGGGTCCGCAACGCACGAATGCACCAGCAGCATCGAATCGGGATGCTGCTGGTGGAACTGGCTGAACGCCAGAAACTGCTCCGCAAACGCCTTGCGCATCACGTCTTTGTTGAAGGCGTTAATGCCGATGACGAATGTGTCTTTGCCCAGGCCAATGATGTTCCGCTGCTCCATGTGGTCAGCGGGCGGCGAGAACGTCTTGATGTCAATAGCATGCGGCACATACCTGGCTGACACGCCGCGGCCCTTAAGTGCCCGCTGCCCGAACCTGCTCATAGCTATCGGCAGTGCACCCGTCTGGCCCAGGTTAGCTACCTCACGGAAGTTCGGCGGGTCACAGTCCACCGGAATCCAGTGCGCACAGCGCATCTGCCGGACCAGCTCAGGGTTCAGCACATAGCTGTCACACAGGGTGATAACCAGGTCCGCTTTAGACCACCTGTAGTGGTCCAGCAGAATGTCGTTGCCAGTGCCGTCCCGCCAGCCTGGTAGGACAGTTATGCCTTCCCAGGCTAGCGGCGCACCGTAATGCGACGACGGGGCAGCGCACATCACCTCGTGCCCTAGCTGCGCCAGACGGGGCAGCCAGGTAGCGGTTTGCGTTCCGTATCCCGTTGGAATGTACGGAGCGTTCGAGAACCACAGAATCCTAATTGTCCAGTTTTCCTTCCTGCTACGTTACCTGAGTCATGAACCAGGAAACCTGCGCATTGTTGTTACCCCAGGCCCATATTGAGTCGCCATCGGTAAGGCGGAACTTGATGGCTCCAGTGCCGGTTGCGGCAAAGTCGAAAGCGCCTGCTGGTGCCCCCGAGACTGAGCCCGTAAAGGTGGCGCTGGAGACCTGCACCACTTCACCCGAATCGTTGGTGAGGATGGCCGAAAGAATTACGTCCCAACTGCCGGACACTGCCGATATAACTTCCACTGCTGAGCCAGACGTCTCATCGCTGGTGAAGCTATAAGCGTTAGCTACGGCAGAAGCTGGGGTGGGCGTTTGCAGTACCCACCCCAGCGATACATCAGCGTCGGCTCCAAGCTCACCCCAGAGTTCTTCACCCTGGTTCAGAGAAAGACTCACGCCATCCGGCCCGCTGGGAACCGGCATCACGAAGACCGCGGCTGAACTAACGCCAAGCGCAAATTCACCTGGCTGACTCGCGAATACCGTAACAGTGGACGCAGCACTAACGGCGGAAAGAATCTGAACAACACCACTATTGGCAGCCAGACTCCCGAACTGGACAGACATTACGACAGGCCGACCCAGAACACTTCTGCGGTAGCCAGCTGGTTGCTTGTCAGCGCCAGCGACACGGGCAGCGTGGAGACACTGGTGCCGTTGATAGCGAACGGGTACTGCGACGCCGTAGCCACCGGCCCGGCCACCGTAGTAGCTCCTGTGGTAATGGCCGTCGCTGCAGCGACCGACAGAGAAGGCCCGTTGCTGCCGTAAACCAGTCCTACGTAGTACGTGCCCGATGACGTTGTCGTGTACTGCGCGGTGAGCGGATAGGTCTTGAACCCAGCAGTGGTACCAGTGGCCGTGCCGATCTGCGCCGTGGAAGCCACGAGGGCAGCCGTAGATGAAGTGTTGACATACCACACCCCAGCAAACGAAGCCGTCGTAGACGGCAGCGCCGCAACTGTGCCGAGCATGTTGACGTAGATGTTGCTGAAGGCCGTGTTCACAGGCAGGTTAACCTGAGCCAGATACAGGTAGGCTGAGGTCAGCGCAGCCACGCTGCCCCCTGCCAGGGCCAGTGGGAACGACCATGCCTTCAGCCCGACGACAGCAGGTGCCAGTGCGCTGGCACCGCCGGCAATGTTGGCACCGCCGATAGTGACCCCGCCGTCAAACTGGTACGGCGCTAGCGTCTCGTTAACCTGCGGATTGATGATGCTAGTGGGCAAGAACCTCCCTAAAAACGGAACGCAGTGACCGCACCAGCGGCCGTATGAGTAACAGAAACTGCTGTCATCACTGCTGGCTTAGCAGCAGCAACAGCCGCCTGGATGGCCGTAGTGCTGACGGGCAGGCTCCAGGTGAGCGTCACCAGTGCCCCGTTGCCCTCGATGCTTGGCATGGTCCCGCTCCAGCTGCCAGGGCGGGCCAGTACCTGCGACAGCCGCACACCATCGGCTGGTGATGCGCACACGATGGTGGTGACAGCCACACTCACGAAACATTCACCGACCAGGTGACGTTGCCAGCGTAAGGGCCAGTGACGATGCCCCACACCTGCTGGTCGCCGCTGGCATAACCGCGCTGCAGAACAAAGTCACTGCCGCCGCCGGCAGGGAACCCGTTTGACGTGGTGACTGAGTTGCTGGTGCCAAACCAGACGGGCGGGCTGGCGGCGTCAACATGAATGCGCAGCGTCTGGTTGGTGGTACCGCTGAACGTGCCGATCAGCGTTGGCGTTACACTGCCGATGCTCACGTAGCTGACCGGAGCCATGAACCTCCACACAGTCGGGTAAGTTAGTTCCTTCTGGTGACCGCGGCTGCCCAGTTACGGAGCGGAAAACCACGCCATATACGGCAGCCGCGGTCACCAGAGACCCAGCATCGCTGGCTTTACTTGCTGAGGATTTCGTCCAGGCGGGTGAAGTCCCCAGCGGTAATCTCTTCTTCGGTGATGCGCAGGACCGTATAGCCGAGCGCCTTGAGTTTCTTATCCCGTACAGCATCGTGCTTGACGCGGTCTGGATGAGCATGCCAGTGCCTGCTGTCGCACTCGACATCCAGGTTCAGGGATTCGACGTAGAAGTCAAACTCGTACCGGCCAACCGTCATGTGGATATGCTCGGCAGGCAGTGTTACGCCCCGCGCAGCAAGGGCAGCCAGCACCTGAATTTCTAGTCCTGTTAGCGGCTTGTCATGCCGCCAGTGCAGGGAGTTGAGACGTTCAGGTGTAGGTGTTACCCACGTCTGCCTGATAGCTTCGCTCTGCCGTTCATGCTCCCCAGGCCGCGCCCAGCGCTTTCGGGCTGCGGCACTCCGGGCAGCTTTGGTTTCCGGCCTGGCTTCTATTTCAGCACGCCGCGCTTTGTCCGTCTCACTGGAGCGGACACGTTTCTGGGCTTTGCTGTGTTTGGTCCTGGTTTCCGGCGTCATGCTGGCCTTGAACTTTGCCGAAAGCCTTGCCTTGTACTCAGGGTCAGCCCAGCGCCGCTTCATCGCTTCTGAACGCTTAGCGTCCGACTCTGGTGTGTGGGTTGATTTCTGGTTCGGGCGCTTCTCGCCCATACGCCGGCGGTTAGCTGCTGCTACTGCCTCAGCCTGCTGCTTCTTACCTTCTTCGGTTGGCACATGTACCTCCAGTCAAGGGGGCCGAGACCCCCGGCCCCTTGACTGAAAGTATACTACTACTTGAGCATCTTGACCTAGTACCTAAACTAGGGCATATCAGCTATATGGGGTCTGATCGGACACCTGAATGCCCTGCAGAAGACCGCTGTAGTACGGTGCCTGCGCCACCAATGCCCCATATTGGAATAGACTGTACCTAAATGTCGCATCTATGACTGGCCAGCTGATGGACAGGTAGTCCTGCACCATCACCATTTCCCAGCAGTTGGCCACGTTGGACCAGGTGAACGGCAGCGTGTAACTCATCAGCATGGCGGTGCCCTGCGTGAGCCACGGGTGCACCAGCAGCTGAATCTTGCTGCGGGTAATCGGGTTCTGGAACTGGCTGACCGCAGCACCCGACATGATGCCGTCGACTTCGCTCTGCTGAATCAGCAGCTGGTATGTGGTTGCCTGACCCGACTGCACAATGTCGTTAGACATCCGCATGATGTCGCCACCCTCACCAACCAGCTCCGCTGGGTCAGCTCGGAAGGAACCAGGCGAAATACCGCTGCCGCCGTCGAACAGCGACTGCAGGGCGTTGTTTACTGCGCTGATGCTCAGGTGCGTGCCCAGCGACTGGTTGATGTACCCGGCTTCCCATGCGGACGGCGACGTTGGGTACACACCCGCGGTAGCCGCCTGGCCTGAGAGGGTGGGAATCATGCCGGCCATGCGGGTGCTCTTGCCGGTGCCGGTGTCAGAGGTTGGCGGAGTGCCGTTAGCTGAGGTAGCTACCGTGCCCTGGAGGGTTATCTTGTGCCCGCCGACCGAGTTAGCTGACTGCGCCCCCACGTACGTGGTGGAACCCTGGTAGCTGGTACCCACCTGCAGGTAACAAGACGTCGATGAGGCTGAGGTGCCAATGTACACGTTGTACTGCTGCGCACCAGCAACAGGGCTGATGGTGACATCAAGCACCTGGCTGCTGACAGCCTGGCTGGCCGACACCGTCCCGGCGATGGTTTCACCGTAGAAGTTGACTGCCGTCACGTACACGTAGTAGGTGCCGTTGGAAAGCGCAGTCTCGTTGCTGCCTGGCGTGCGGACAGCCAGCGTTGAAGCACCTGGTGCGGCCAGGTTGGTTGGAGTAGCCGCCAGCATGGCGTACTCCTCGGCCAGCATGAACTCCTGAAGCAGAATCAGGTTAGCCAGGGCGCTGATGTCCTCAAAGCCCTGACCGCCGAACTGCGCCAGCCACGACAGTGCTTCAGTCAGGCCGAAGAACTGGTAGGGGACGTTCAGGTCGATAGCAGTCTGGTTGCCTGACCCAGGCAGGTTCAGTGGCCACGTGCCTGTGATGGAAGTACCGCTGACCAGCTCAGGAATGCTGATGTCGATGACGCCCTGACCACCGGTCTGGGAGCCGCTGACACCAGTCACGACCTTGACACGCCGGCTGGTGCCCTGGCCAGGCACCCGCGGAATCTTGTTCCGCAGCGGCGAGTACACCGGGTAGATAAGACGCGACGGCGCAACCAGGTCAAACGGCACAAAGCCGCTGGACAGCGGCGCAGTCAGCGTGAAGTTCTTAAGCGCATCAGTCTGGCTGAACGCAGAGTTAATCTGCTGCACCAGCTCAGTGAGACCGCTGTTGCCGAACCCTGGGGTGCCTGCCGCCAGGAAGTTGCCAAACTGGCTGGTGAAACTCGGGTTCAGGCTCTTGCGGACTTCTTCAGGATGCTTCTGGCCTTTAGAAACCGCGCTGCGCAGTGCCTTAGTAGCCTTGAACGCACGGTCAAAAATCTCGTCGTCGTTGTCGATGGGCTTGTTGCCGCCTGGGCGGGCAAAGCCAGCACCCTTGACGGCTTCGGGCATGCGGCCGGCCAGCATGTCCATTGGGGTGTCATACCAGCTGGCCTCGGCAGCTGCCTCCGCGCCAACCTTAGATACTTCTGCGGTCAGAATATCGGCCACAGACCTCCTTTGCGGTGCTGTAAGCTAACAGGCTTCCAGGACTAGCTCGGAAGCCAAGAGCATCACGGCGCACCCAGCATCTTGCGGATCTGGGCTTGTGCGCCTTCGCGTACGGTGGGGTCACCCGAGTTGGTAAGCGACTGCAGAAACGCCAGCTTCTCGTCGTGGACTGCCATGGCTGCCTTTTCCACTGTCGACCGCCGGTCTTCAGTGCCAGCACCGCTTTCAGCACCATGGTCAGGCCCGTAGACAGCTGCGCGCAGTGGCGCCAGGTACGGGTCGGGCTGGGAACCTAGCTCATCTATCTGAGCTTGCATTTTGGTGATGGTGTCTGCGGCTGCTGCTTCACGTTCACCGAACGCCTTAAGCAGTGCCGCGTTCTGGTCGGTCAGCTCCTGCATCTTAGCGAGCACGGCCGCGCCAGGTGATGCGGACTTGGTCTTTTTGGTCTTCTTGTTTCTGGTTACGGGTACCAGCGGCTCAGCTGCCTTGGTGACCTGGGTGGCTGCGGCTGGGATGCTGGCCTGGACGTGGTTGCTTATCTGGGTGGCAATCTGGCTCATTGAGCCGTTACGGGCGTCAATGGCATCCTTGTGGGCTGCAGCGGGCACCGCCGAGCTGTGGCCCATTGGGCAAAGGTCAGGGAAGCTGTCAGCAATGCTGTCATGTATGACGGTCATAGCTGACATGGCGCTGCCCTTGGGTGCGCTCATGTGGCTGGCGTTCACCCCGCCGAACGACTCCACCCGCGTGCCGCCGTCAGCTGGCGACTGTGACTGGTGGCCGTCGCTTATCCACGGACGGGTGAACTGGCTGGCGGTAATACCCTGCGGGGGGATTTTAGCATCAGGCTGGCTGCCTGGCGGCTGGGCTGAAAGCGGCGCATGGCCGTCGCTGATGTAAGGGCGGTGGAACTGCTGGGCTGTTACCTGCCCTGGCGTCAGGTGGACACTCGGGTACATGTCAGCGAACGCCTTGCGCAGTGCCGCACGGCCGTCTTCAACTGCGGCGGGGTCAAGCGCCTTAAGGTGCTCAGCCGCCGCAGCGACGCCCAGCGCCTTCTGCCCGTCACTCAGGTTGCCTGAGTTAACTACGTCACGGGCAGCGTTACGCCATGCCTCAGAATCCACAGCGTCGGCGTAGCCCTTAAGCGACGGGTACTCCGCCAGCACGGCAGGCCCGTCGTAAGCGGCGCAAAGCGCATCGTGGCTGCGCATAAGCGAATACGGGGCCTGCGTCTGGCGCATCTTAGCGCCCTCGCTGGACACCAGGTACGGCGCATTGTTGTCGCGCTGTTCCTCGTCGTCTTCAGCGGGACCTGAGTCAGTGGGCTTTTTGTTGTCCACTCCAGCGGCTGGGTCAGTTCCCTTAGATGCACTCCACGTTGGCGCTGGCTCGGCTGGCTTAGCACCGTCAGGACCATCGGCGTCTTCCATGCCCGCGTCCTTCTCAAAGTCTTCAGTCTGCGGGCCGTCTGGCTCACGGTGAGCTGGCACAGGCTTGGTGTCCTTGCCGCGTGCACCATCCCCAGGAGACGGGTGGCTATGCGGGATGACGTGCTTAGTCTTAGACGGCATGGCAACCTTAGCCCCGCAGCCAGGGCAGAACGAGCCCTTCTTTTTAAGGCCGCTGCCGCACGCAGGGCAGAACATTTTGCCCTTGGCTGTCTTTATGCCGTCTTCGTCTTCGTCGTCGGTGGCTGCGTCTGGCCCGTCGCCGTCAACGTTGCCGCTGGCGTCAGCACTGGTGTCACCCCTGCTGCTGTCACTGCTGCTGTCGTCATCGTTGTCGTTGTCGTCGTTCTCCGCCATGCGGTCCACCAGGTCGCCGTCGTCGTGACCTTTGCTGACGGACTGCTTGCCGCTGCCGCCGCAGTCGGGGCACTTACGGTGACCATCGAGAATCTTGCCGGTGCCGTGGCACAAACTGCATTCGCCGTCTTCAGCCTTGGCGACAGGCAGCTTAGTGCCGCAGCTCTCGCAGTTCATCATCTTGGAGTCGGCATGGTAGTTTTTGCCGCACTTGGGGCACGCCTTAGCGCCAGCCTTGCCCACGTCAGGCTCGGTGGTGGTCTTGCTGCTGTCATCCCCTCCGCTCAGCGACGGCGGCAGCTTCATCCCGGGCCACTTACGGCTGGCTATCGAGCGGATGCGGCTGCGCACAGCCGACGGGTCAGCAGCATGATGTGCCAGGCTAGCGGCATCGCTCACGTCATCCTGCGTCTTGATGGGGAAGGTCTTGTGCGGCCCGGCAAAGTCCTTATCGTCCAGGCTGGTGACATCACGGCCGCCGGAATCAACCACGCGGCCCGAGGCTAGTTCCCGCTTATCCAGGCGCAGGGCCTCCTGCAGGCGGTTAGCCACCGGGTTAGCAAACGGTGCCGCTGGTATAAACCCAGCTTCGACATCGGGCTGTTGCGGTGGCGGTGCTACTGCGGACTTGCCGAGCATGCGCGCCATGTCCGATGGCGTTGGGGTCAGTGCCCTGGCGACAAAGTCAGGGTCAGCATTCAGCGCGCCCAGCCATTCAGCATTGCCGTCTTTGTCGCTCTTGACCAGGGTAAAGGCGCAGTTACGGTTAGCAGGACGGTCTACCAGGCTGACCTCACCCAGCTCGCCGCCAACAATACGCCCGCCGCGTGCCTTGTTGTCCGTGACAATCTTAGGCCGCATAATGCCGACGCTGAACGCCCGCAGCGCACCCTTGCTGACTAGCTTTTTAGCGATGGGCTCGCTGATTTCCGCCTGCAGGTAGTGACCGCCGTCGCCGTCTTTGTCGAGGTCAATCTTGAGGCCAACGCCAGCAGGGTCACGGTTAGCCTGATGCTGCACGCGGACGTTACCGCCAGTAGCCAGCCACGTCTTAAGCGCGGCTGCAGACCACTTTGAGTCCACAATCTGGTCGTCGGAGTCAACGGTCCCATCGGTGGCCTTGCCGTAAACGATGAGGTCACCGTCAGCGTTAGTTTCAGTCTTGAGAATCGGGAAACTAACGTAGACGTCCTTGGTGTCGGTCAGGACAGCGGCCACGTGCCTCCGGGTGTCGGACTTGCTCTGCTGTTGCTGTTGCGGTGCGCCATGCACCTGGCTGGCCTGCTGCCGCAGCTGGGCAGCCTGCGAATGCAGTGACGTCACCTGAGTCTGCAGCTGCGTAATCTGCTGGCCAACGGCCTGCGCTTGAGCCTCGTAGCTGGCGGCCAGCTGCTCGTCGGACTCTGCTGCTGAGCTGCTGGATGTGGAGCCGGCCGCAGTGCCAGTAACCGTTGGTGACGTGGACGCCGCAGTGGTAGATGATGAGGTAGAAGCGGACGTGCTGGAGGATGTGCTTGAACTGCTTGACGACGAAGCCGCTGACGCAGCCTGCTCAGCGGCTTTAGCCTGCGACTCGTAACTGTCCTGCAGCGACTGCAGGTTAGTTATCTGGCCAGAAATGTCGTCGGCTTCCTGGTCGAGCCCCTGCGCCTGGGTGAGCAGCGAATTTATCTGCTGCTCAGCTGGCGTGGTCTCGTTCTGGCCAGCACCAGCAGGCCGGCCGCCCCCACCGCTGCCAGGTGGGCGCGCTGGTGCCATTGGTGAAGGCGCAATGCCTGATGCTTCATCTGCTGATGACACCGATGCCTGGGCTGCACCACCCTCGGCGGCGAACTCACCGCCAGGCCCCCGCGGCTGGTCAGGGTTGAACGCCTTCAGCGCCTGTGCCAGACGCTCCGCTACTGGAGTAGGGAAGCTGGACGTGAACCTCCCCGCACCTGGCGTTAAGCTAACTGGGAGTTGCCTCCAAGGAGGAAGCGGAAACCACTTGTCACACGGGAGAGAGACTTCTCCTGTCCGCAGAATTACGTGCAATCATAGCAGAGCACTGGGTGCTGTAAGCAACACCTGGGGGTATATAGTTGGCTCACGCGCCCAACTGATCGGCGGGAGTCAAGGTTGATACGGCGCGTATCCGACAGGGAAGAGGGAAGCTATGACGAGTCTGGCTGCGCTTATCCGTGCCGCCTACGACAGCGGGGAACGCAACCCAGATGTGGTTGCTGCGTCAGTGCTGAACCTGGCGCTGAATGACAGAGGCTCGGCGTTCGAGATGCTGCTGCCGGCGGTACGGGACACCGCCAGCACTGAGCTGCGCCGGCTGGTCCGCGGTCTTGAAGGCCGCGCGAGCCTCACCGAGCCAGCCAGCGGATTCAGCGACGCCGCGCTGGCGGCACGGGCCAGGTTGCTGAGCGAACTGGTGTGGGTGCCGAATGTTGGCCGCCGCACCTGGGGCTCGCTGACTGTCGAACAGCATGAGACCGTCATCAGCTACTACGGGCTGATGATTGACGGGCTGAGCAAAACCATCCGCAGGCACGAGGAAGCCATAGTCGCCATCAAGGGCACACCTGGGGCAACCTGCCTGGACGATGTGCCTGTCAGGCCACGGGCGCACCAGCAGCGGGGTCTGGCAGTCAGGCAGCCAGAGCGACAACGGTAGCCATCAACAACGCGGCGTTTAAAAGCCAAGGGAGTGACGGGAATGGAAGGGAACGAGCTGCGGGCCTCAGCTGAGGAGCTGCTGGCGCTGCGGGCACTGAGTGAAGGGCTGACTGATGCCATCAAAGCACGGGTGGCTGCGGAGAACCGAGCCGACCGCGGCACAGTAGCTAACAAGGTGCTGGCGGACAGCATCAAAGACATCGCCCGCGCCACTGAAGACAAATACCGTGAGCTGCTGCGGGACGAATACGAGCGCGTAGTGCCCAAGCGGGTTAAAGACTGGGCTGCGGGAATACCTGGCCTGGCCAGCGGGGTGCTGTTCCCGCGGCTGGTTGGCCTGGTCGGCAACCCGCGCATAGCCACCCCATACCACTGGGCAGATTCAGACGGCAAGCGCGTGCTGGTGGCCGATGAGCCGTATATACGCGGCAGCAACAAAGCACCCAACCCCATGTACGGTGAGGACTCCCAGTATCACTACGGGCTGCGGAGTTTCTGGCGGTACTGCGGCTGCGGTGACCCAGCTGACCGCCCGCGTTCTGGTTCCACCCAGGCTGATGTACTGCGCGGTGGCAAGCGCACAACCGTCCGCCCGGTGCTGTACACGTTCAGCAGTTACCTGGTGCGTAACGCCAAGCGCAGCCCAGCCATCGCCGACAGCAAGTACCTGGCTATCTACCAGCGGGAACGTGCCGCAGCTGAAGCCAAGCGCCATGAGAAGCAGTGCCAGAACAGCCACCGCCCGCCGCTGGGCTCAAACGGCTGCGGCACGGTAGCTCACCCTGAGTGGGGTGCGCCTGGCTCACCGTGGCGTCCAGGGCACTGCGCTGCGCACGCACACCGCATAGTCGCCAAGGAGCTGCTGCGGGACCTGTATGAGGTGTGGCCAGCGCCAGACGAGGAACTGGTGCCAGCAGTGAGCGACGAAGCCAAGCAGCATGCTGCGGAGTTCCTGGAGCGTACAGCCTGGAGCGGAGTGGCGTCATGACGGGCGGCGTACTGCTGGCCGCAGCGACAGCGCTGCTGTTCTTCCTGATGGGCAGGTACCTGCCTGGCCGTCGCAGAACCGCTAAGCCACCCACGCCCCCTAAGCCGCTCTGCGGCTGCGGTCACCACTTGTCATTCCACGAGGCCAGCAGTGACGAAGGTGGCAGCTGCCACGCCAGGGTGAAAGGCAAAGCTACCAGGTGGAACACCTATGGCGACCCAAAAGGCTGGGAACTGGTTCAGTGCAGCTGCCAGCGTTACACCGGCCCGCGCATGCTTGACCCTGGCTATGTGGCCAGGGAAATCAGCTAGGGGCCAGGACGATGGCGGACAAGTATGAGCGCCTGGACCGTGAGACGCTGGAGAAGCTGCTGCACCTGGCGCATAACGTAATCCTGGGCACCACGCAGGACGTGCTCCGCACCGATGCAGCCTACTACCCGCACCTGGAGCGAATGCGGAACACTTACGCCAGGGCATACATCGAGGCCCTGGCTCCCGTAGTCCCGCTCCAGGTGCACGACATCATCACGTACTACCATTACGCGGCCCACCTGCAGCCATGGAACCACGCAATCCCGTGGAACTGCCCAGCGTACTATGACGGCTGCAACTGCCCTGGCGGCCCTTACTACACGCGCCCCGAAGCTGAGAAATGACAACGAGCAGCCCAGCCGACGCACGAAAGCCAGTGGTCTCGCGGCCTGAGCTGCCGCCAGCCGAAGTGGTCCAGTGGCTGGACAGCACCGAAGGCCAGCACTGGCGGGAAGACAACATCAGCCGCACCAGCCGCATCGGCTGTTTTGCTGAGTTCAAAGATGCCGACGTATTTCACGTCTACCTCAACGGCATGGAAGTGCGAGCTGAGTGCTGCAGTATTTGCGCCACGCCGCTGAGTATATGGCGGGAGTTCTGGAAGGAGAACCTGCGGCGGTACAACGTCAAGTGGAACCCAGACGACGACCCAGCTGGACAGTAACCCCCCAGTGTACGAGCGGAAACCATATCCTCAGCGGGGTTACTGCGGCCGGTCAGCCAGCCATGCTGCCACATCCTGCCGCAGCGCCTGGGAGAAGTCGTTCCACTGCGGCTGGCTCATCAGCTCCCTGACCGCCTGGGGGTCTGTGGTGCCCAGCTGGTTAAGCAGGTCCTGCACGGTGTCAGGACCGTCATCCCAGCTGCTGTCACTCAGCACCTCACCCGACGGGGTTTTAACAGTCACGGCTGCTTCTCTCTGTCCTTAAGATAACGCATCACGTATTCGCCGTAGGCTTTAGCCGCAGCCCGCGGGTTAGACGACTGCGTGTACTCCTGCCACAGTTCCGCCAGCATCTCATTCATGTTGGCGGAACCGTAGTCAGACACTTCCCTGGCAATTTTGGCTTTGTTTGAGCCAATCCAGCGGTTAACAGCCTGCTCGTAGTCGAACTTGCTCTTTTTTTCCAGGTCCATCGGCGGCATGACGCCAATGCCGTCAGCTATTTTCTTCCACAGGTCAGGGCCGGCGTACCGTGCGCTGAGGCCACGGTCAGCCACGCCGTGGCCTATCTCATGTGCTAGCACCGTATCAGCCAGCGACCACTTATCGTCTGCTGGCGGCCACCAGGTGCCCTGGCCGCTCACCAGCGTGCGGTCGTTCTTGACTGGGTCCCCGAGGGAGTCCAGAATCTCAGGCTTGATGTTGATGGTGCCGTTGGTGCCGTAGTGCTCGCCAAGCCAGTTGCTGCGCACTCCCCCGCCAGTTGGCTTGGTGACGTTCACTTTGGCACGGGCAACCACGTTCGGCACATAGCGGGCCTGGTGGTTAAGCTGGTCACGTATCTGCTGGTGCGCGCGGGCCAGCTGCTCCTGGGTGTAGGTGCCGCTCAAACTGTCAAGGCTGTCAGAGTTGATGGAGTGGTCGGCCAGGAACCAGTCTGGTGGCTTGTCAGGCAACGCTGGCACGGGTGGTTCTGGTTCACGTGGCGGCGCTGGCTCCAGCCGCTTGTTATGAGCATCAATCAGGCGGGTGAGTGCTTTGTCTGCACCTGGCTGCTTAGCATCACTGGCAGCAAACGACACCACGCTGCCGTCAGCATGCCGGCCTGTGTAATAGGCTTTGCTGTCGCTGGCAATGGTGCCCTTAGCCAGATGCGGCTGCCTTTTGCTGAGCCACTCCTGGTCAATTGTGCCAACCTGAATCCCGGTGGGCTTATGGATGACCTCAGCATGGCTGCCGTCACCCCAGTGAACTTCTAGCTGGCTGCGGCGTATCTTCCCTGTTTTAGCCCATGGCTCGTCAGGGACTTCCAGTTTCCGCTCAGGCAGCTCATCGCCAGTTAGGTCATGGTAAAGGTCCACGACGCCGTTACGCAGCTGGGCTACATCTTTAGCGTTGGAGAAGCCACGCGGGTCGGTAACTGGCGGTATCGCGTCCAGTGTTTGCTGCGCGCTCCGCAGCGACTCCGCAGCAGCGTCTTCACGGCCGCCCATCAGCTGGTTGCGGGCATTGTCCAGCTGCCGTCTTGGTTCGGTGAACCCAGCGGCACTGGCTTTGTCACGCAGCAGCCGCAGGTCATGCTCGCGGGCTACCTGCCGCAGGCCGCTCGCTGGGTCATCCCCCACAGCAGAAGGAGTGTGGACGTTGGTGTTGTTGTACGCGGCGAACTGGACGCCGTGTTCGCGGTCACCTGTCGGGCGGACGGTGCCCAGCTGCTGGCCAGTACCGCCGTGCACAATGCGGTAGCTGGCCATCATTCCGTGACCTGGGATGCTGAACGTGGCCTGCTCGTTCTCTTCCAGGTGGAGGCTGTCTTTTTCACCGCAGGGCGGGCGGACACAAATCCAGCCGTGGATATAGCCCTCTGGGCCGGCTTTCACCAGGTCGGCGATGGAGACGTGCTTCTTGCTCCCACCCGAAGCCTCGCGGATGTCCTTAGCGTGCGTGGCTGGCCATATGCCAAGCGCATCATGATGCCGCTCAGCGCAGTAACCTTTAGCCTGCTCAGGTGACATCTTCGCGTGAGTGGTCACCATGGCGACGCACCTGTCGAAGTCGCCTGGTGTGCCCCAGGCTATGGCGTCACGTTCAGCACCGTGTGATGGTCCAGCGTGCCCGTGGCCTGACCAGTAATCACGTAGCGTCTGAGCATTACCACGGGGTGACTTCTTTTTGTACGCATGCATCAGTGCGTCGTCTATGCGGGCTATCTCATCTGCGGTGAGCACCTTAGCGGTGGGTGCGTCGTCAGCATCAGGCTGGCTGCGGTACCAGTCGGCTATGTTGCTGGCTGCCTGACCGCCAGGCAGTTCAGCAGCAGCTGCCGCGGCCTGCACGTCGTCCTGGGTGATGTTACGCGGGTCGCCGTGGTCGTCATGGGGAAGGCCGCAGCCGCAGCTCAGGCACTTCCCTGTCGGCTGCTTGCCGGTGCCGCCGCACTGCTCGCATGTTCCGCCGATGCCGTTACATGCTGGGCACAAGGTCGGCATGCGGCCATAGGTGACTTCATGGTCGCCAGCGCCAGATATGTTCTTGACTACGGTCTGCAGGTCTTTAACACCTTGCGCTGGTTTCATGCCAGGTATAAAGGTGTCTATTCCCGCCCACTCACCGTGGAAACCGCGCGCCTCGTGCATCCACGCATCGTGCCAGCCCTTATTCTGCAGCCGCTGTTCTTCAGTCAGCGACGTGTCAGGCCAGCCAAACCACCGCAGCGGCTCACCTTCCCGTTGCTGAACGTACGGCGGGACACTGTAATAGTCAGTCGGCGTGTGGGTACACCGACAGTTGTGGGTTACAATACCGTTGGCTATGTACCATCCACTTTCGGTTTCAAGGTTGTAAACATGGGTGTTCGCCGTAGCGACTTCGACGTGGACGACCTCATCCAGCGCTATGTCGCTGGAGAGAGTGAGAAGGCGCTGAGCGAAGCCTTCGGCGTCAGCCGACCAGTGGTACGGCTTCGGCTCGTGGAGAACGGCATTGAGCCAAGGGGCCGAAGCACCAGCATGTACCTGCGTATGGCCAGGACCAGCCCCGAGGAGCGCCAGCGGCTGGTTAGCGCTGCGCATGCGGCGGTGCGCGGAGTGCCTCTTACCGACGAAAAGCGCGTTGCGGCGGCCAAGGGGCGCGAAGCCAAGCCTGGTAACATCTCTCCGCTGGAAAACCTGATGGCCACATTTATGGACGACCGTGGCATTGTATGGCGTCGGCAGACGGCGATAGGCCCCTACAATGCAGATTTCACTGCCGGCCCCATCGCCGTGGAAATCTTCGGCGGCAACTGGCACTTCAGCGGACAGCACCTGGCCAGAGCGCAAAAACGCTTCCGCTACCTGCTTGACAGTGGCTGGCATGTGCTGGTGATTGTTGTCAACGCCACGCACCCGCTGACTCCAGCTGCTAGTGACTACCTGCTCGCCTACCTGCACGACGCCCGCAGGAACCCAGCCCTGGTTCGTCAGTACCGGATGATTGGGGGTAGCGGTGAGGAGCTTGCCCGTCAGAGTGCGGATGCTGACGAGATCACCGTTGTATACCCGCGAGGTTGCACCCGTGATACGGCTACTGGCCGTTACAAGAGTGTTCCCAGGTAGGCACCGTGGGTGCGCTGGGGGCATAAGGTCACCAGACGGAAACGGCATGCCCATGGGCACTGCGCCTGCGGCTTCGTTAGCGGCGCAGATGGGGCATACTTTTTCGTCTTCTGCTGTAAGCCATTCAGTGGCTGCCACGCCAGCGTTGCGGTAGGTATCATGAGCGGCTTCAGCCACGGCAGCGGATACTTCGGTCTGGCCGACGTTAGCCGCTGAGCTGGCTGCTGGACCGTCTGGCGCACCGCCGACTGCGGGACTGGCGAGCACCGCATCCAGCTGCTGTTTCACTTCTTCAGGTTCGGGAACTTGACCATCGGCCAGTGCCTGCTGCTGAACCTGATGCAGCACCTGTGCTAGCTGCGCAAGCCGTGTACCTGACATGCCTGCCACGTAGCTGCGGCGACGCTGCATAAACTGTGCCAGCGGCGGATGGGTGAGCAGATAGCCAGCTATGAGCGCATCAAGAACGGGATGCTGGAGTTCTGGCTGTTGCTGAACTGGCTGCTGGGTTTCCGCAGTTTCTGCAGCTGGCACAGACACAGGGGCTCCTAGGGGAAATAAACAGAAGGCAGCAGGCGTTTACGTAGTTGTCACACAAAAGGGAAAGAAGGAAACAGGGAAATGAAGGTTACGATTCTGCACAACACTGACCGTGATGCCAGCTTTGGGCTGAACACACGGCTGGAGCCAGGCAAGCAAATCACGCAGCCACGCTCACATCAGCTAGTCAGGGTGTTCCAGTTTGAGCAGCCCGAGGACTACCTCCAGCACGTGCTGGAGGACGTGTACTGGCGGCTGAACGTCGGAGAAGACCCCGACTTTGGTGAGCCAGACCAGATTGCGCTTGACTACCGGGCGCTGAGGCTGCGGTCGCTCAGCATAGGCGATGTCGTCCAGATAGAAGACGGCAGCGACCTCTGCCCTGACGGCTACTACGCCCTGGACAGGTTCGAGTTCAAGCCAGTAGCCGCCAGCCAGCTAGCCATAACCACAACGCGGTAAGGAGGAAACCGCAAATGTTGCTCACGCCACATCCGTACGTCCACTCAGATCAGCTGACCTGGGTGCCGCAGAGCAGGAACTTCGTTGCTGAGATGTCAGACATTGGCGGGTTCGGCCGCGTGTATGACGACTCAGCCGATGTTGGGCTCACGCTGGTGAGCCGCTACCCTGGTCACGACGACATGGTGTTCGTTGTGGACCATGAGAAGCGGGACAGCGAAGGTGAGGTGCTGTACTGGAAGCTGAAGCCAGTTAACCCCAGTCAGCAGCGGAAGACCGGCCACTTCAATATCACGGTCTTCAACGACTGAAAGGGAAACAGGGAATGACGGAACTACGTGATACCGCGCGCAGATGTGCTGATGCTGCGCGCGGTATGCGGCTGTCACTTGAAGCTGACGTCTGGCATGCGATAGCTGACCGTGGCGAGGAATGGCAGCCGCCTGTTAAGCGCCGCGGCCAGTGGATGAAGCAACAGCAGTGCTTCCGTAACGCTGCGCTCACAGCCATGGGATGGACGGCGCTGGACCCCGATGGACTGCAGTATGCGGAAGGGTTTGCGCTGAACGAGTTCGGCCTGTGGGTGCATCACGCCTGGGTAGTCAGCCAGGACGGCGAAGTCACCGACCGCACCTGGCGTGAGCCTGGACTGCGGTACCTGGGCGTCACCTTCGATGCTGACTCGTTCACCAGGCCGCTTGGCAACTGCCAGCTGACTGATGAGCCATGCGGATTTGCGTTCTGCTCACCAGAGCTGACGGAAACCCCAGGTGCCCTGGAGTGGATTACTCAGGCCCGCAGGTAGAGTTACGCCTGGCCAGCAGCTGGTGGTGCGCTGAGCGCTGTCCCAGTTCCCATGCCTGCTGCCAGGCTGGACCGAGAACGGCTTCCAGTGCGCCACGTACCCGCGGCAGCTGGGTGAGCAGGTAGCTTTCGGCTGCGCCTGGTCCCAGACTTTGCGTGGACAGGACCTGCACCCAGTCGCGGGCGATAGCATCAGTGTCCACCGCTGCCAGGAGTGCCTGCTGCAGGCTGTCAGCCAGCTGCTGAGCCTGCTGGCGGTCAGATTCCCATGCCAGCCAGCTTGCTGATTTGGCTGCGAACGCGTCGGTGGTTTCACGCTGGCCAGCATCGAACTGCTGGGCGTGGAACTCGTCCCACGGACCAGTGTTACTGTCTGTTTTCGCAACGTAGCCCCACACTGGCTTGCCTAGCTGACGGTAGGCCAGTGAGCGGTGATGGCCGTCTATCACCTTGTAGTTGGTGCTGCGCTCGGTGTCAGGTGTGTCTACCAGCACGACTGGCTTAATGCGCCTGCCTTGCTGCGCTCGGCTGGCTATTTTGGCTGCCATCTCGCTGACGCGGTCTGGTTCCTTCCAGGCGTTCCAGCGCCGACGGTGAGTGAAGTCGACCTGGTCTAGCGGTATCTCCTGCGGACCGTGCCAGGTCAGCTGCTTAACCCAGTCCAGTGCTGACTCTGGGTAGTCGGCACTGAGCTGGCGGGCTACCTGGTCAGCGCTGACGCTTACGCCTGCGGCAGCGTTCCTGGCCACTGCTCACCTTGTTTACGTGCTTCAGCTACCAGTGCCTGCGCGGTTGCCTCGGCATCTTGCTCGCTGGCACCTTGCTGCAGCATCAGCTGCTTGAGTGCGTTCACTACCAGGGCCTGGGTTTGCTGCGGGGTCAGGGGCTGCTCATCGCTCATGCGTGTTCCTTACCACTTGTGGTGGAAGTCAATCCACTCAACGGCGACAGATGGCAGGCCGCCAGCCACTGCGGCGATTACGCCAGCTACAACAGGCCCAGCGAACAGCGCTGTGAAGGCTGCCCCAGCAGCCAGGCCCAGCCCAGCCAGGATGGTGCCCAGATGCCATGACAGTTTGCCTTTGGCTTTAGCCAGCTCTTTGGCTTCCTCCCGCTCGGTGGAAGCCAGCTGCTGTTCTTGCTGCTCAATCTCGTGGTAGCGGTCACGCAGCTGGTGGATTTGCTTTATGGCCAGCTGCATCTGGTCGGCTGTAACGTGGTATTCGCCTGGGTCCATTCCCGCTGCCCAGCTGACGCTTACGCCTTGCGCATCGGGCGGGACGCCTGGGATGGCTTTAAAGTCGTCAGCAGTGGCTGGCCTCACCTGCGGGGCCAGTGCTGGCACTGTGGTGGCGGCATCGTGGCCAAGCAGGCCGTGCGTGCCGTCTGAGAATGTGGCATGCAGGTTGCCGTCGTGGTCGACACTGGTGATGGTGCCGGCACCGTGAGCGTCGTGCAGCAGCTTGTCGCCAACGCTGCGGCATGGGGGTTCCACGCACTCCCACCCGTGAATGTAGCCTTCAGGCCCGACCTTGGTTATCTGCGGCGTGGGCGTGTAATGGATTTCCGCTACGTCCACGGCCTGGTCGGCATTCATGCCTTTGGCTATCATCTCAGCAATGCTGGACAGAGTGCCTTCTGTGACATGACGGCACTGCCAGGTGGTAATCTGCCGTCCCTTTTTAAGATGACGGCGCAGGGCATCCAGTTCACTCAGCGCAGCCTTATACTGACCGTCTGAGCTGTCCACGGACCGTGCGGAATCCATAGTACTGGCGGCGCTCTTAGGCACAGGATGTGCCCGTTCAGCAGAAGCAACAGCTGCCGCTGCGGCTTGTGCGGCCTGGTGCCCCGGTGATGGCGCACCACCGGGGCCACCTGGCTTGGGGACAGCACCAGCAGCTGGCACCCGCGGCATGGGTGCGGCTCCAGGTTCGGGTGGTGCCATCTGCGGTGCTGGTGGCCGCGGTGGCTGGCCTGGGGCTGGCAGCTGCTGACCTGGCGGTGCGCCACCTGGAGCGCCTCCAGGCTGGCCAGGCTGACCAGGTTGCGGCAGCGTGGGTGGCGCAACGCCAGGTTC
>Ga0335074_10003954_pt1 | contig 20414 bp, 22 predicted proteins | sample Lox_Sample_23_FD_206715 | JGI IMG/M metagenome (GOLD analysis project Ga0335074, IMG submission 206715) | Soil microbial communities from Loxahatchee National Wildlife Refuge, Florida, United States - Lox_Sample_2.3 | ecosystem: Environmental > Terrestrial > Soil > Wetlands | place: USA... | reverse complement strand
GTACCCGTCCAGCAGCCGCTCAGCAAAAAACACCGCAACATAGTTAAGGAATGCCGCTGTAGACCCTGTGGACTGCCCGACGATGGGGTCGGTAGAGCTGCCGAGTTCCCATATGCCAAACGGCTTAGGCGGGTTAGCATTGTTAGCTGGCGTAGCCGCGGTAGTGAGCGTGTACCCGTCGCCAGCGTAATCCCAGCAGAAATAGTCCGTAGCACACTTGTCTACGTACGCATCCCCTGGGTAGTAACTGTTCTCGCTGTTGTTCTGGACGCTCTGCACGCTGGTGACAAAAACCAGCGGGTAATACTGGCGGACGGTGGGACCGTAATATTCGACTGCGTTCTGGTACTGGGTTACGGTCAGCCCAGAATAGTATGGCTCATGCCAGATGCAGATGTCACAGTTAGCGCCAGCAGCCCGCAGGGTCTGCAGCAGCGTGGTCAGGTTCGCCAGGTCAGTGGAACTTACGGGATTGTAAGCTGGGCGGACATCCAGGCAGATTTTGATGCCAGCCGCCACCATCTCCTGCATGTTGGTGTCATACGTGAACGTGGACTGCGCCAGGTAGTAACGGCACACAGACGGCCGGGGCAGCCCCAGTCCCGTCCACTGGGCCAGCGCCGCAGTGAAGTTAGCCACCTGCATTGGGCCAGTGTCCAGGAACGCACCCACGTGGCTGAGTGCAGCACCCGCGCTGGTGTTGCTGCCCAGGTACGCGGTGGCGGTGTATACCTGGTTAGGTGTGACCGCCTGGCCAGACAGGCTGTATGCCAGCGGGTTCTCGCCGTTCACGCTGGCGAACTGCACCTGCCATGGGCCGCCTGCCCATGCCTGGCGCACACGGAACGGCGTCCCAGAGTCCAGCCCTGAAAACTGGCCTGAGCCAGGCGGGATAAGCGTCTGGTCAGGGTCATCCAGCGTCATGGAACCCTGGCCGGCCTGCAGCTGGTCAAGCATGTACTGCTTGCCTTGCGTCATCTGCATGCTCAGCACGCGTGACCGGGGCGAGCCGCTGGCCTGTGAAAGCGGCTGCCACGTCAGCATGTCAATGGTGTCGCCAGGACCACGGTCAGCTGCTATTTCCGTGGTGGTCCACGGCCAGTACGGGTTGCTCTGCGCGGGGGCGGTCCCTGTTACGCTGAGCACCAGCGACTCAGCGCTCATGGCTGCGGCAATGGTCGACGTCCACGTGGCGCTGGTAGTCAGGGTGGTGTACTGCCATGCCAGCACGCTGTAAGAGTCGCCGTTGTGGTCAACACCGTTGACCGTGGTTGCTGCGACAGTCGCAGACCAGCCGCTGCCAGTGAGCACTGGGCTGTTAGGCACGTAGCCTATGTTCACTGAGCTGAACACCAGCGCCTGGGCTGGCGGGGTGCTGGTGGCAAGCGTCAGCGTGGTACCGCTGGCTGCGTAGGTGCTGATGTTTGCCTCAAGCGCCGCGTACGGGCTCAGTCCTGAAACGTCAAGCAGGGTGACGTTAAGCGCTGCGTACACCCCACTCGGGGCAACGGTAAGGTAATTTACAGCCCGTGCGGCTGGTGCGGCCCACACAGTGGTGCGCATCAGCCCGGCGGCGCTGCTGGTGGCGGCGTTAGAGAAACCTTGCACGGTACCCAGTGGGTACCACCAGTTGTGTGCGTCGTCAGCCACGGAGACTGTGACGCCGCCTTGCGTCAGCACGTTGCCAGCGGTCATCAGGCTGGTGCTGGCTGGCGCGTAGTAGACGGTGATGGTGCCTGTGGTCGGCGCGGAGACACTCTGGATGACAAACGTCTGGCCTGGGTTGCCTGAATCGGTGAAGCGCGACCCAGGGTAGATGCCGACAGCCGCCGCCGTGCCAACGAGGAAGTAGTTTGCGGTTTGCGGCGTGCCGACAGTGGTTACCTGCCAGCCAGCAGCAGGCTGGCGGATGCTGACAACAGCAATCAGCCAGTCGCCTGGGTTGTTGCTCTCAGGGTCAACCTGCAGCGAGTACGTCGGTGGTGGCGGGGGTGCCACAAATCCTTCCTGAGCGCTGTAACCCGCCGAGGCCAGCTGCGTAACGCTCAGTGGCGAAGCCGGCCCCATGTACCCGCTGGCTGAAACTGCCACATCGTCCAGGTAGAACGCCGCGGTGCTGGCTACCGCGGTGCCCTGGCCAAACCAGAACGGCCCAACCAGGCCCAGCGTGTTAACGCTGCTGGCTGTCTGCGTCTCAGTTGGGTAGGCGGAATCCATCACCGTGTACAGCCTGGCGGTAAGGCTCCCAGCAGTCGCGCTGCCAGTTATCTCGCCTTCCATGCGGAACCACTGCCCGGTGGGCAGCGTGGAAGCGAACGTGGCTTTAGCCAGGTTGGTGGAGTCGCACACCTGAATGGCACCAGTGGTAGACAGCAGCACCGAAGCCGCATTACCAGACGACCCCTGGGCGGTGAACACCCGCACGGGCGTGGTCAGCGGCGAAGGGAAATACGCATAGAAGCGGAACCATGCCTGAGCCAGTGACCCTACTGACACCCCCCACTCCGCTACCGACGTGACAGCAGCAGTGCCCGTGGTCACCTGGGCAGCCAGCGACCCGTGCGCCACAACCGTGCCCTGGTAGGTGTACGCTGCGGCGGTGCCTATGGCCACGGTGTCAAAGGCGTTGTTCCAGAAGCCTGAGCCACCGCCAGAGTTAGCCGTGCTGACCGTGGAGCCAGCCGTGCCTGTCTCAAAGCTGTTGAACACAGCATTGGCATACAGCCGCAGCGTCACCAGCAGCATGCACCACTTGGCACTGCTGATGGTACCGCTGGCCGTGACCGCCGACGATGATGCGGTGGTCATGGTGGCCATGCTCATGACCTGCCCGCCGGCACCAGCAAACAGGTCAAACCAGCTCGTCCAGCCAGCCGCCCACACCATTGACTCGCCGCCGGCGTTGCCGTTAGTCATTATGGCAACACAGATTTCCACTGGCTGGGTAAGCGCACCCGAAGTAATCGACGGTGACGTTGACCCAGCGTTAGACGTGGTGGTGGGGTTCTGGTCTATGGGACTGTCAGCCACACCAGGGCAGCCAACCGCGCCAGCTATCTTTGTTCCAGTGCTGGCATTAAATACGACCGTAATAGTGCCCGTCGCACCCAGCGGCGCTGGGCCGCCAGGATTGCCGCTGGCGTCAGCTATCCATCCGCTGGTCGGGTTCTGGGCAGCGCTGGAGTTCCACTCGGTGTAGATGTTGCCAGCGGAGTCGGTGACGCTGGAGACCGTCTGCGTGCCCGATGCTGATGCGCCTACGATAATCGCATCGCCAGCGTTGTTCTGCTGGCCACCCCCACTGCCAGCGGTGATGACGCAGGTGGTACCTGTAGCCAGCGTGCCAACGCCAATAAGGTAGGCGGCTGGGCTAGTCACGAGCGCCTCTGGAAGCCAAACATGCCGTTAGACTGGTTTACCTGCGTGTACCGCAGAATTGACTCCTGAATGACCTGCTGCATGCCGTTGAGGAACTGGGGATTGGTGTAGCTCAGCCCTGGGGCCAGCGACACCGGCACCGTCACATGCACCCCAGGGCTGGCTGAGGCAGCGGTAGTGCCGCCAATGCTGGCACCCGCAGCTCCCGCAACAGCCGATATCGCCGCCTGCACCTGGGAACGGCCAGCGAGAATACCACGGGCCAGGTCCTGCGCCAGGTGCAGGCCACGGATTTCAGGTGCCCCACTGCCTGAGAGCGGCCCGTACTTGGCTGGGCTGTGGCCGATAGCGTCAGCTATCATGCCAGCCACGCCACCCATCACGCTGGTGATGCCGCCGATGCGGGACTTGATTCCGTCTATCAGGCTGTCGATAACATGCTCACCGGCCGTGAACAAAACATTGGCCAGCCCGTCAATAATGTCCTTGGCTGTGTTCGCCATGCCAGTCAGCAGCTGGGAAACCAGCGTCCCCATGTCGTGCCACGCCTGGCTCCAGTGCCCCGTCAGCAGGTCCAGCGCCACCGAGATAATGTTCACAATCAGGTGAATAGCCGTGGTGACAACGCTGGCAATAACTGGCCAGATGAACTTCATAATGGCTTCCATTGCCTCAAAGCTGGCCTTCCAGAATGGCACCAGAACGGCCAGCGCCACCTTAATCACAGTGGTGATAACCTTCATGGCTACCGTGAACTCGGTTGACACCATTTTCAGCCATGCTGAGACAATCTGCTCAACCTCTTTGCCGTGCTGCTTCCACCAGGCTTCGGCCTGCTTAAGCGCGGACTTGATAGAAGTAAGAGGTGCGCCCTCGAACCATTTGATAATCGCGGCGGCAGCCTTAAAGCCAGCTTCCAGGTCATCTTTAAGCGCCTCACCGACGTCCTTGACTATCTTGCGGAACTCAGCGCTGTGCTCATACAGCTCGTAGAATCCGAGCGCCAGCAGCGCTATGGCCGCAATGACCAGGAACACCGGGTTAGTAAAAATGGACAGCGCTGAGGTCAGGCTGCTGAACCAGCCTGACAGGATTTTCAGGGCTGCGTAGGCACTCAGGATGTCGACTGCCAGCCGGGTGAACATCGGGTGGCCAGCCAGGAAGTTCATAATCTCGTCCAGGAAATGCAGCGTAGACGGCAGCATTTTAAGCAGCGCGCCCAGTGCGGTCATCAAAGGCGAGTTCGGGGTGAGCATGTAAGCCAGCAGCGGCTCAATCACCTTTACGGCATCCCGCAGGCTGGGCAGCAGGTCCTCAGCCAGCTGCTTCACCATAGGGATAAGGCCAGCGAACGAGCTTCCGACATCGTTAATCAGCACTGTCGCAAACTTAGACAGCAGCGGCAGCACGGGAGAAAGAGCACTGGCCAGCCCGACGAATATCTCAATGACCAGCTTGAACGCGGCTACCAGCGGACCCGACAGCACCTTAACCAGCATGGTGATGGTGTTGATGAACGGAACCGACAAAGGAGCCAGCGCCTCAATGGTCGCATTGATGAACTGCATCAGCGCCCCCAGCAGGCGCATAATGGCCTGCGTGGCTGGCACAGCCAGCGCGGTCATCGTCTTGAGGAACTGCAGGAACCCCTGCGACTGGAGGCCCTGGCCCAGCATGCTCAGCATGCTGGAGATAGCCTTACCACCCGCCTGGGCCAGCGGCACTATCTCAGGCAGCAGCTTGTCAGCTATTCCCAGTGCCTGGTTCATTATCTGGATTACCTGCGGCTGGAATGTGCCAGCCAGTTTCTTCCAGGCGCTTTCCAGGTTCAGCACGCCGTTAGCTACCGTCTGCAGCGGCACTGGCAGCTTGGCAATAGCCGAGGAGCCGCCCTCGATAGCTGTGACAACCTGGCTGACAGCCGGGTAAGCAAACGCCGCAAACGCACCAAACGATGCCGCCACAGCAGCTACCGCTGGCAACACAGCAGCTATCGCCACAACCAGCGAGCCCCACAAGGCGACAGTTCCCAGCAGGCCGCTGCCTTCGCCGCCCTCGCCTTCTGCTGCGGCATCAACCAGCCCCAGCGCACCAGCGGTCTCCACAGCTTTGTCGCGCAGCCGGGAAAAAGCACTGGCTGTCTCATCGGCGCGGTTGCGCACACCGTCCAGTGCAGCATCGTCTTCAACGCTGGCATCGCGGACCTGCTTCAGTCCTTCAGCGGCTTCCGCACCTTTGTCCCGTACGGAGTCAAGCGCCTCACCGTTTACCTTCAGCGTGGCAGCCAGGTCATCAACTGGCCCCAGCAGCTCCCAGACAGCATCAGTCAGCCTGTCCAGGCTGTCCCGCAGCTCGTCGCTCGAAGCATCGTCTTCAGCGGTGGCATCGCGGAATTCTTTGGCCGCCTCAATCATTTCCCGCATCGGGCCGATGTACCCGGCGGTGTCCGCTATAAAGCGCTGCGTCACATCGTCAAGAGACGGCACAGCACCTCCCGTGAGCGGAAATAAACAAGAGCCCGAACCTGTTTACGTATACGCCTGGCACTACAGGGAAGGGAAAAGGACGATGAGAAGAACCAGGAGAACCACGGTGTGGGTGCCGTGGTGGATGATGGCTATAGGCAGTGCTATAGCGCTGCCGTTCGTCATATGCTGGGTGGTCCTGAGCAGCCTGGCCAAGTTCATCCACTGGACGTTCACACCGAACGACCAGCAGCGCAAGGCTTACCAGGCCATCGGCCGCAAGGTTGCCCACAGGCACGTGCAGCACCAGCAGCCAGCATCTGGGTGGCGGTTCAGCCCAGCCCCAGGCTGGCCACAGCCGCCAGTCGGCTGGCAGTGGACCCCAGGCTGGCAGCCTGACCCAGCATGGCCACAGCCGCCCGCAGGCTGGCAGTTCTGGGTTCCAGCTCAGCCAGCGGCTGACACCACTACTATGGACCTGTCACGGCACTTTCCCGCTGCGGGGAGGTGGTGACAGTGCATGCTTTTCTGACCCGCGGACGGCCAGTGATTCTCACCTGGGCTGACGCACGGGACTACTTCAGCCGCGAACTCACGTACACACTGCTGCTGGCCGCTATGCTAATGACGGCTGGCATTGGGCTGGTTTTTCTGGTGCATGTGGAGCAGCTGGCCCAGTGCGCTGGGCACTGCATGTTCACTTCGCTGACACCAGCCAAAGGCAGGCCCTGATGAGGTGGCTGCGCCGCTGGCGGAACTACCGCCACACACGAGCCGCTCAGCAGCGAGCCGCTAAAGGCGGCACCCGCAGCGGCTGGTGGTAAGTTAAACAGGAAGGGGAACGAATGTGCTACATCCAGTATTTGTCACCTGGCGTTACACCTGCCCTTGAGCAGCTGCAGAACGCCGCTAAGCTGAACCCAGACGGTTACGGCTGGGTCATACCAGTTGCGCCACTGCGCGGCGGGCTGCTGTTCATGCGGACGCTTGATGCCCAAGAGGCAGTGGACACCTTTATGGCGGCGCGCATCAGATGCCCTGACGGTCCAGCAGCCTTCCACTGCCGTTATTCCACAGGCGGTGAGCTGTCGTCAGCTAACTGCCAGCCTGTCAGCGCTGGCGGCAGCACCCTTATTATGCACAACGGGTACATGTTTGACACCGCTGACGGCCGCAGTGACACCCGCGTGTTCGCCACGGAGATACTGCCCCGGTGGGAGCTGGACGACCTGGGCCGCAGAGCCCTGCTGGAGTCCACCCTCGGCAAGGGCAACAAGGTGCTGATACTGACCAGCGAACCCAGGTACAACCAGCAGGTGTACCTGCTGAACGGAGACAGCAGCACATGCACGTGGGAAGGCAGCCGGCGCTGGCACTCCAACGATGACTACACAGGTGCTGGCCACCGCCACCCAGGCATATGCGGCGTCTGCAACCAGCAGCCCACCACCGAGCTGATCTGCCGCTCATGTCACCTGACAGGTACCCTGCGTGAGCAGGCTCTAAGGGAAAGGTGAAGAGATGGACCCTGACAAGGCACTGGCCGCCTGCCGTGAGGCTATGCGGAACTGGGAACGTGCCGAGCGTGGCAGCGCTGCCGAGTTCACCGCTGCCGAGGAATTCACTGGCTCGTTTGCGGCACTGGACGCCTGGCTCAGCCAGGAAGGGTTCCTGCCGCGGGCATGGCAGTCGTTGGCAGACGACCTGTGCCACGCGGTACGGGTAGCCGGCGTGTGCTCACTTCCGCGCGACCACAGCGGCTCCCACGACTGGGAGTAACCCCCCAGAGGGCGTACGTAAGCCAGTGTATGCACGGGGTTCAGCTGAACCCCATCTCAGCATTAAAGCTGCGGACGGCACCATTTCTCAAGGTGCCGTCCGCAGCCATACGCCTGGTGCCTGCGCTCATGTACGGGCGCTTAGGCAAGTGAACATGCCGTGCGAAGTGAACCCCTCCTGGTCCTGACCACCGCAGGAACCCTGGCCTGGTTATTCCTGTCCTGCGGTCAACGTAAGTGTGCTTAGCCCAGATGTCGCCACCGTACTCCTGAATGTGAGCGTAGACGGTGTTCGGGTTGACGGCTGAACGCCAGCGGTAAAGGCCAGCATCAGCTGCCTGGGTTATCCGCAGGCTGTCCCGCAGCCGCCCGCTTTCCAGCGCCGGCGGTGACCCAGGTGCTGACGGGTGACCTGTGGTGCGCACCAGCTCGTCAGTCTTAAGACCCTTGTCGTAGGCTTGCGCCATGCCGTTGGCTGCTGCGCGGGTAGCTGGGTCAATGCGGTCAGCCAGCGCATCCAGGTAGTCTGGCAGGTCCGCTGGCTCCACAGTCAGTCCCCGTTCTCAATACGGCGGATGGTGAGCGCCACTGGCAGCAGCCAGGTGTCCACCTCAACTGGCAGCGCATCTGACACATCAGGATGCAGGCCGAACTTCACCAGGTAAATGCAGCGCCGCAGCGTGACAGGGTCTAGACCGTCTGGGAGCTGCGTCCCCTGGCCGCGGAGGAAGACGCTGAGCGTGTAGAGGTCGTTCTTTTGCCTTTTGGGGACGCCCGCAGCTTGTCCATGTGCGGGGCTGTGATTTCTTCCAGTTCGTTCCAGTCGTCCAGCGGCAGCCGTTTCAGGCTCTCATCGTAAGTGCGCTTGCCGTTGTCATCCTGGGTGATGTCGTCACGCGGCAGCACATACGGGTAACTCCATGCCTGAATCAGGCGGGCCAGCACGTTATACAGCTGCTCGTCCACGGTCCCCAGGCTGAAGCTCATCCGCCCGCGGCCTTCCGCCAGCTCGTCCAGCTCGGCACCGTTCACAGGCAGCACGGTGGACTGGTGCAGCGCCAGCTTGTCCCCAGCTACCAGCTGGTCAGCACCGCGCAGCTCCACCCAGGCACCTGACTTAAGGTCAGCGCGCATTCATCACCCCTTGTTTTTGTGCTCAGACGTAACGGGTATACGGTTGCTGGTAAGTCACCAATGCTGATACGCAAGCCAAAGCACCTGCGGCCCAGACCTGCGGCGTGAGCCAAAGTTGCAACGGCCCAGGGTTGTGACGTAAGCCATGGGACAAACGGCCCCAAGTCGGCCACGGAAGCCAGAGATCCTGCGGGTCAGTACACGGGGATGGCGTTAGCAACAGCGACGCTGATAGGCGAGTAGCCACCGCTCCAGCCAACGTTGGTGGTGTTGGCTATCAGCTTCGCTGTCACGTCATACCCGAACAGTGCGCTGGACTCGTTGATGTTGGACGTGTCAAACGCACCCAGCTGCACGTTGATGGTGTACGTAATGTTGCTGGTGCCCGACAGGCCGTTTGAGTAGATAATCTGCAGCTGCGGCTGGGTGTTGTTCAGCATGTAGGTCAGCGCGGTCAGGTCAACGCTGGGCTGGTAGGTCAGCTTGGCCGTAGCGGTGAACTTACCGCGGGCAATGGTGTACGGGCTTTGCGTGCCGTCAGTGGTGGGAATCGGCTCAATCACGCGGTTGAGCTGGAACTCCCATTCAGTCAGGTCGTTCACAGGCGACCCAGACACGGTCCCGTTGATGCCGACAGTGGAACGCCAGTTAGGGGTTGCCCGCACTGAGCTGACGTTCGCTGTCGGAGCTGAGTTAGGAGCGGCATAACTGAACGAGGTCATGTTGCCGCTCATCATGAAGATACCCTGGGCGCTGCCTGTGAGCGTCAGCTGGCTCAGGCACCCGAACGCATACTGTGCCGCCAGGTTGTTAGACACCCCAGGCACCTGCGTACGGTCAGTGAACGTGTGCGACGGCGGCTGGCCCGAAGCATACGGCTGCCCCGTGTTCACAATGCTGTTCAGCAGCGAGAACGTGTTGGTGAACGTGGACGAAGTCCCAGTGGTGTTCACCACGGTTGCGCCGCTGCTGTGCCCAAAACGGATGGGCGTGCCAGCCGACAGCACAATAGTGGTGGACGTGGCTGAGGAGACCTCCACAATTTCCGCTGGCCCGCTGCTGCCTGACTGGAACACCTCAACATACATGCCGTTGGTGAAGCTGGTCCCAGTGGCCACAGGCAGCGTCCCCGCAGTGGCAGCTACCGCAGTGGACAGCGTAGTAATAGGTGCCGTGGTTGAAGCAGCCTGGGTGTAGTCACCCAGAATGTTGTACAGCAGGTGCCCAACGGTGTCACCGTACACAGGGCCACCGAACGAAGTCTCAGCCCACAGCGGACCCTGTAGCATGTCATACTCGCCAGCCATAGCCCCACGCCAGGCTTCGTCCATAATCCATACAGGCTTATCCTGAGGGGAGAACGAAGTAAGAGGAATCGTGACAGAAGGGTTAACTGGCGTCCCATAGGTAGTTTCTCGGGCAATCCCCACGAACCTCTCCGAGACCGGGAACACCGGCTGGGGAGTTGCAATAACGACTGCCGTCAAGAACCTCCACTTTTACGGGCTAGGTACTTCTCGTGTTCATAGATGCGCTTACACTCCCGACACCTGCGCCCACCGTTCTCACGGATGATGGTATTGGCCAGGGTGAACTCATGCCCCTGCTCACAGTGCGTCCGCTTGCCGTATCTGGCAGCGGACGACTCACCGCGCCTCAGATTCTCCAGCGGCGTAACTGGCTCAAGGTGAGCTGGGTTTACGCAGGCCCGGTTCCGACACAGATGGTCAAGCTCCAGACCGTCTGGAATGGGGCCAAACCACAGTTCATACATAGCCCGGTGGACGTAGACTTTAGTCCTGTTGCCAGAACCTCGGTTGGCGTCACGTATCTGTCCGTAACCACCCCTAGTTTTGCATCCGGTCCATAGCCAGCACGGTGCATCGTCTACGGTAGCCGGAGCGTCCAGGTCAATGACGGTCTTAGCTAGCAGCCGATCCCGCAAGCTGCCGTGCATTCCAGGGTAAGAACCAGGCACATCCTCCTCCGTCCCGCTTCCCCCAAGCAGCTAAATGCTAGCGGAAAGGCGGGCACGACAGGCGAAGGCTTGCCGGAATTACGATTGCAGTTCTTCAATAAGTACGAGCGTCAGCTGCGCATCGTAACGCAGGTATCTCTGGTCAGCCACGGAGCGCACGCCAGCCATGCGGTATGTCATGCGCTCACCAACATCTATCAGCTGGCTGCCGATGCCTGTCAGCTGGTCGTATATGACGGCTGGGTTGGCTGACGAGCGCAGCGTGTACATGACGATGTCAACTACAGCGGGGAAGCTGATGTCCGCATTTGGGTCGGAGTCGTCGTTGAACCAGGTGAGCCATATGTCCAGCTCATGAGTGGCTTCTTTCCATCCTGCCTGGGTGGGGTGAGCTGTGTCTGCGCCAACCCGTGGCACGGCCTGCCTGTTCTCGCTGCCGTTGCTGGGCCAGATGTATGCGGCAGGGTTCTCTTCATCACGGGGGTCTTCTGGTGTGATGTAAGCTTCGAGTGTGCGGCTGTTCCCAGGCACAATGAGACCGTCCAGCAGGCTCTTGATGTATACCTGAGTACTGTTTATAGGCAACGGGACTGTTCCACGGTAGAGGCGGAAACCATAGGCGAAGCGGTCTCCTCCAGATGCTCAGCGGTAGCCAGTAGCACGACGTGGACCGCGGAAACCACGCCCCGCACGGAAACCAAGATCCTCACGGCTACCACATCCGCTTGTACGGCTCGCACAGTGCTTTAGCATCAGTCATCAGCTGCTCAGAACCTGAAGCCGTAGCCTGGCCCGTACCGCTGATTGTCTGAATGGTGGTGGCGGTAGCACCACGGGTCAGCGCCTGCGCCGCAGCAAACAGGATGGTGGCCTGCTGCAGCTGCTCAGGAATGGTGGTGAGGGTAACGCCAGCACCATGGTCAAACGCCAGCGGCGCTGCCAGTGTCACATAGCCTGGACCTGACTGGGCTGATGCCGCAGTCACTGTGACGGCTTCCTGGTTGGCGGAGTCTTTCAGCACGCCGCATGCACCCTGACCGCCGGCGCTGACAGGAGCCCAGCCAGTGCAGTCGTCAATCTGCAGAATCATGGAGTCGGCCACAGCATCCGCAGTGAGCGAAGCATGCGGCCAGCCGTTGACGTACGTAATCTGGATGGTGCAGCCGTTACGGCCGTATCCCCAGTTAAGGTACCCAGGAGCGACCAAGACAGCCTGGCCGCCTTCACCAGCATCCGATGGCACGTTAGTGCCGTACAAGCCGATGATTGGGCGTTCGATAACGAACTGGCTGCCAGCTATCGGCTGCCAGTCAGGCGGGAACGTCGCTGTGGGTGTCCACTGGCCACCGAGAACCTGTATGACAGGCCAGCGCTGCAGCACCACGCGGCCTACGCCAGTCTGGTAGTTGATGGTGACGAACAGGTCAGGACCCTGCTGGGTTTCGGTGTCCACAGTCGCACGGACAACCTGGTTGCATTCGGTGTCAACCATGCTGGTTGCGCGGGCACAGATGTTCAGCTGCTCCGCAAACTGCTCAGCTGGTGTAGCCCGCGGCGACGGAATGGACTTCCAGGTTATGCCAGTGGGTGCATTGGTCAGCAGCTGCGGCGTCACATACGGTGTGCCTGGCCCGTAGACGCTTACAACCACGAGCCTCCGATGGGTTTATAATTTCGCCTGGTAAGGCGAATTGCTGCGCAGTCCAAGGAACCAAGCGGAATCCACATCTTCAGCGGCTCAGCGCAGCTTCACGTTGTAACCCAGGTCACGTGCGCATGTGGTGCAAAGCGAATCGTCACCTGTCCACCACTGGTGCCGTTCGCAAACCTGGGCGTGGCACTCATAACACTGGGCTACGGCTGGGTGGCGGCGCGTGCGGCCCTTGCCTGATGTGCCGCAGCGCTCACAGTCGCTGCCGTGCATGCTGGGTGCACCGCGCCGCCGCCATGACAACCTAGCTGTGACTCTTCCCGTTTGCCCGGCATGCCTCACACCTGGGCGTAGGGCCTTTACGGTTACGCCGCACCGAAGGACCACCGCACGCTGGGCACTTGCCTGCTGCTGGCTGGGCTGGCACAAATGCTTCAGCAGCCACCTCAGCCATGGCCTGCACGTTCTGCTGACCCTGAACCAGCTGCTGCAGTTCACGAATCTGGGCCTGCAGCTCCGCAATATGCGAGTGAGCTGCCTGCATCATGTCAGCCTTGACGGATTCATCAATCTGGGTGACACGCTGCACCTGATGCTTAGACATCACCTCAGCAGCCAGGCCCTGCATGGTAGCAGCCATCTGCTTCTGGGCTTCGTGTTCCATGTCCATGGTCAGGCTGGCTTCGTCTGGCGTCTGGGGGATACGGAACTCGTGGTCACCCCAGGTAGACGTGTTCACGGTACGCTTTTTGCCTTCTTTGTCAGTCCAGCTGACCGTGGAAGACTCTATGTCTTTGCGGATGGGTGTCTCGCAGCGCGGGCACACCAGCTTCCACACTTGAACGGGGGCACCCTGGTGAACGGGTCGGCTGTGCGTCTGACCGCAGCCTCCGCTTTCCACGGGTATGGCAACCGACATGACGTCGGCGCGAGCAAACACCGGCAATTGTTTTCTCCTTTACGGCGTAGTAGTATTCGGGGAGCTGTAACCAGGGAAAGGGGAATGAAGTATGAAGCTACGTGCATACCGCGTGCGCGCTACGCCGCGTGAGTACCTTGCGGAGCTGCGCGAGGAAGTCGTGGCTCTGCTGTACGCCCACACGTTGTGCGAGCTGGGGCATCATTGTGCCCCTGCTAAGCGCATACAGAAGTTCGACGGCGGCAAGCTGCCGCAGCTGTGCTGCTACTGCCGTCTGATAGTGGCCTGGGGGCCGAAGGGAAACTAGGCTCCAGCGAACCGGGGTAGCTCAGTGCGTAAAGAGCGTCGCTCAGATGAAGCGAAGGTCGGTGGGTCGCAATCCATCCCCCGGTACCAATTCAGGTGGCGGGAACCACTCGGGTTCCCGCAGTGCCCGTACGTCATACGGTGGCGTCTGGAAATACGCGGCGTAGGCTCAGTGCGTGTTCACCATTGGCTCGGCCCAGACGACGACCGTGCTTTTCATGACCATCCGTGGTGGTTCATTACCCTGGTGCTGCGCGGCGGGTACACTGACCGCACCCCAGGCGGCAACGAGCACCTGCGGGCTGGGATGCTGCGGTACCGGCCAGCCTCGCACCAGCACACCGTCGTCCCAGACCGTGGGGGTGCCTGGACACTGCTGATAACTGGTCCTAAAACCCGCAGCTGGGGATTCTGGAAGAACGGCAAGTTCCGTAAGGCTAACAAGTGGTTCGCTTCACAAGGTCATCATCCTTGTGCGGGCCGGGTAAGGGAGGAAAGCGGATGAGCAATGGGAAAGCGATGCACGACCTGCTGGCCAGAATAAGCGAGATAAGAGCCAGGGAAGGTTTTGACGCCGATCTCTTTGGTTTTAACAGGAACGGCCTCCGCATGGCAATATCCAGCATTCAGGACGAGACGAAGGAGCTGTATGACCTCTGGTCCGAGAATAAACGCTTCTTGCACCTAGTATCGGATCGGGCAGGTAACGAGCTTCTGGACATAGCCGCTTGCGCCATGCTTGCCTATTCTCAGGTGAACGCGAACAATACACTGCAGGCTCACGAAGAGTCAGTATGCGCTGCGCACATTCCCGACTACGCCAAGGACGGCCGGCCGCTGGTGGGGGCTGGGCCGCCGTGCGTGGTGTGCGAGGAACCATCCGCAGTCGTGCTGCCGGCGATACTCCCCGAAGAGGACGCCTGAGAAGGAAAGGGGAAACAGGGAATGGAAATCGCTCAGTACGTACAGCTGGCCTTAATGCTCATAGGCTACGTTTGCCTCCGTAAAACCCTGGAGCATTTCGTGCCGTGGCTGGCTGCGAGGGCAGCCTGGAAGCGGGGCCAACAATGAGCGCCAGCAGAACGGCTAAACGCCAGCAGCGGGCGTGGGCCAGGCAAGCATTCGCCTGGTGGGTACGCTGCTGGCTGCGCTGGCATGCTGGACGCCGGCCACCGTACCCGTATCACTGAGGGGTGGTCGGCTGGCCGCACTTAGGGCACTCAGCTGACCATGCCTGCCACAGGCGTCCGCACGGCCAGCACCACTGGCCGCGTTTAGTGCCAACCACCAGCGCCTGCGTGCCAGATACGATGCCCAGCTGCCCGTTTGAGCTGGAACCTATCTCCCTGGCATGCTCATCACTGACGTTCACATGCCCGCCACGTTTCCCGTAGTACTCTTTACCGTCGCTGAACTTCAGGGAATTGCAGCCAGTAGGCAACTGTACCTGCGGCATAGTATACTGAAGCCTCCACCAGGGAAGGGAAGGAAAAATGGCGAGTAAGCCAACGTGCCCTGAATGCGGAACTACGCTGCGCAGCTACGGCAACCCGCCGCGGTGGCGCTGCCCCACTCACGGCAATATCAGCAGCCCGCTGCGGCCTGACGCCAGCGACCAGGAAATCGTGAACCCGAGAATGCGGCGGCCACCACACGGGAAGGGAAGAAATAAGAAAACGTAAGGGGGGTCCAACACCGTAGCGGAAACCAACGGGTGAGCGGCCCATCGAGTCAGCGGAAACCAGAACCATGACGGCTAGTACGCTGAAACCCAGGCCAGGCCAATGGCCTGGTTGGTGGCAGCGGCAATAGCCTGAATAGTGGCCGACTGCGACGTGGGTGGCAAAGATATGAACACAGGCGCACCGCCAGCATTAAGCAGGTAGCCACTGGTCAGCGTCACCGCACCAGTGCCGTTGCCGATGGCTACGGTGGTGCCACCGCTGGCTGGCGGCTGAACTGTCAGCGAGCAGCCTGGCCCCAGCACCCCCAGGGTGACAGCGGTGGTGCTGACTACGGTCTGGCTGAGTGCTAGCATAAACCCTCCCACAGTTCCCACGGAAGCCAAGCATCGCGCGGACCGTACAGCTTTCGCGCATTGAGTGCGCGGGCAGCTGGAGCCGCGCCAGTGGAGCCTCGCATCGCAGCCCTCCTCATCTGGAGAACCTTGAGCATGGATAGGCGTTCCCTGACAGGGATCAAGCCGACAGGCATCCCGCATGTCGCGAACTATATCGGTGCCATCCGTCCTGCCCTGGCGCTGACAGAAAGCTACGACACCTACTATTTCATCGCCGACTATCACGCGCTGACCACAGTGAAGGATCCTCAGACACTGACTGACCTCACTTACGAGGTGGCTGCGGCGTGGCTGGCGATGGGCCTGGATCCGGATCGGGTGACGCTGTACCGGCAGTCAGACATTCCGGAGGTCTTCGAGCTTTCGTGGATCCTTGGCTGCGTCACGCCTAAGGGTCTGATGAACCGGGCGCACGCCTACAAGGCTGCTGTTGAGCACGCTCAGGCGAAGGGCAAGGCCGACCTCGACGCTGATGTGAACATGGGCCTGTACTCCTACCCGGTGCTGATGGCAGCCGACATCCTGATCTTCTCCTCCGACGTTGTCCCGGTAGGCAGGGACCAGTCCCAGCATGTGGAGATGACCCGCGACATAGCGGGGAAGTTCAACCTCACCTATGGCGAGGTGCTGAAGGTTCCTGAACTGCTGGTGAGCCCGACAGCAGCCAACATCCTTGGCACTGATGGCCGGAAGATGAGCAAGTCCTATGGCAACGTAATCCCGTTGTTCGCCGAGCCTGATGAGCTTCGGAAGCTGATCAGGCGGTTTAAGACCGACTCCTCAGCGCCTGACGAGCCGAAGGACCCCGAAAGCACCGGCCTGTTTCAGATTTACCGGGAAATCGCCGACCCTGAAGACACCCTGCGGGTGCGCCAGGCGTTGGAGGCCGGCGCGATGTCGTGGAAGGAACTCAAAGACCAGGTGTTCGGCCTGCTCAACGAGTTCCTGGCCAAACCACGCGAGCGTTACCGGGAGCTGATGGCCGACAAGCGCCAGATCGAGCACATCCTTGCGGTAGGGGCGCAGCGCGCCCGTCCAGAAGCGGTGGAGCTGATGACCCGGGTCCGCAAAGCTATCGGCCGCGAGCCGTCGCCATCCTGGAAGCGGAACCTTACAGCAGGCTGCGGACGGTTTTAAGGTCGGCTTCCAGGCCGTCCGCACGCCAGGCTTCAAGCGCCTGGCGGTCAGCATCAGCATGCCACTCACCTAGCCGCACAATGTGGTCACGCGGGCCTTTGCCGTACAGCGGGTTCAGGTGCTCCACCACCACGTCAGGCAGGTACGTTATGCACTGCGCGCCGTTGCCCAGGTCAGCCCAGGCTTCATCCACGTAGTAGTGCCTGATGGACGGCAGCCCGAACCAGCCGAGCGCGCGGATGATGTCAGTGGAGATAGCCACATGCTCGGGGATGTCGGTGCGGCCCAGGCCATTAGGGTAGACGTAACCCGTAACCAGGTCACTCATTGCTGACACAATGTCAGCATCCCACCAGCGGCTGCGCGGCACGGTGTCATCGCCTGTGAACATGATGACTGGGTATGCGCCGCAGTAAGCCAGCGCTGCGGCGTTAAGCTTGGGCACCGTCAGCATCCGCGGCTGCACGCGGGTAAGAATCCTGTTCTCAGTTGCTACAGCGATGGCGTCTTCAAGCAGCGGGTCGTCTTCATCGAGAACGAACATCAGGTCAGCTGCGCCGCCGAGGGTGTCCTGTGCGGCTGCCGTGAACCGTGCCAGGTTAGCTGGCCGTTCCCTTGACGGCACCAGCACCAGCATGTCAGCCATCATGACCGCCGTCTTCGCTTAGCCAGATGGTGCCCTGCTGAGGCAGGGGTGGCCGCAAAGGCGCATAAAAGTAACAGGCTAGTGATTTGCGCCAGTGCTCACCTGTGACAGGCTCAGGATGCCCGTGCCAGCTTTTGCCTGTGCAGGCGAAGATAGCCGTGCGGTTAGCCACTGGCAGTACCTCGACTTCACGGTGGCGGCCCAGGTACAGCACCCCGCCCCAGTCGCGTTCCCAGACTGGGTTCAGGAACACCAGAAAGTTGAGCCGGCGTTCCAGCCGCAGCTGCGGGTGAATGTTGAAGTCGCGGTGCATAGCCAGACGGCCACCTTCACCTGTCATGTGCATGCCACCGCCGTAAGTGTCAGCGGTCAGCTGCTCAATCCCGGTGATGGTTTCCAGCTCGGGTGCCATGGCCATCATGTCGGCGAGCATGGAACGGGTTTGCGGACCCCAGGTGGCTGGGTCGCTGCCTTCGCCTTTGCCGCGTTCGTGTGCTTCACCGTACCAGTGCCAGGCAGGTGAATCTGGCGACGGGAACTCATCAGCCACCGCAGCCAGGCGGTCAGCGTCCCACAGGCCATCAGTTACAGCATGCGGAAACGGCTGCGGCTCCCAGCTGATCTGATGGGAAGTGAGCGGCGCTGTGGCCACCGCCCGCACGTCATGCCCGGCCTGGTCTACTGTCACATCCGTCATCCCGCATTCCTTAAGCACCGCTGCCAGTTCTGCTGGGTCAACGTTGCCGTAGTATTCGCCTGGCTGCAGCGTCAGTGCGCCGTCGTAAGCCGAATGCTCGGGACGGCCTGGCCCGGCACAGGTGATTATCAGCCGGCCGCCTGGTGCCAGCGCCAGGCCGCAGGTGCGCACCACTGCCCGCCATTGCGGCGTGTGCTCCAGCACCTCACTGCACACCACCACAGGCCAGCGGCGGTCAGTTCGCCAGGTGGCCGCGTCAGCAACTATGTCCACGTTGGGTGCTGGCCGCATGTCCAGCACCGTGTACTCGCCTGGGAACAGATGCCGCGGGGTGCCGTTCACATCACGCCCGCCAACATCCAGCACAGGCCCGCGGCTGGCGTGCCCCGCAATCCACTGCATTGCTTCAGCGTGCATTACCACTTCAGCTTAGCTATGTAGTCGCGCAGGGTTACCTGCGGCGGGCAGAAACTGTTCAGCCGCGCTGGGTCAGCCACCAGACGGTGCAGCCCCGCTGGGCGGCTGCTGTTCACAACCACCGCTGGTTTGTACCCAGCGGCGGTGGTCATCATAGTCATCAGCTCATCCAGGCTGGTACCAGTGCCTGTGCCCAGGTTCACGGGTCCTTCAACCCCGTCAGTGACTATGCGCAGCACTGCGGCTGCCACGTCGAAAATGTGGATAAAGTCCCTGACCTGACTTTCGTCCCCCCAGATTTCAGCTGGGTCAGCACGGGACTGCACCTGCTCCGCAAACGACCTGAACGCAAAGCCGCCCTTCATGCCTGGGCCGTACACACTGAACGGGCGCACCACCGTGACTGGCACCCCAGCCTCGCGTGCAGCCGCAGCCAGCTGCTCGCCAGTCAGCTTCACCCATCCGTAGATGCCGTCCGGCCAGCGCGGCTCCTGCAGGTCTATGTCAGACTCGCTGAGCTGCAGGCCAGCCAGCTCACTCAGCCGCGCAGGGTACGCACATGACGAAGAGAAATACACCAGCCGCCCAGGCTGCACCTGCGCCGCCCACTCAAACAGCGCAGCATCAATCGCCAGGTTAGCTGCCACCCCAACGCTGGCTGCGGCTTTAGCTGCGGTAGTGACTACCGCAGCCGCGCAGTGCACGACGACGTCATACTGGCCCAGGTAAGCCATGTTGCGGCGCACGTCGAACCCGTCCAGCAGGTCCGCGCCGGCAACGTCATAGCCAGCCTGTGCCAGCGCCCCGCTAATATGTGCGCCTATAAAGCCCTGGTCGCCTGTGACCAGCGCCCGCTTCACAGCGGCTCACCAGCCGGCTCAGGACGGCCATGGTTATGTTCGCGCAAGGTGACGGTTGGCTCAGGCTTGAACGCCCACCTGACGCCAGCCGCAGCCCAGCGTTCGGCTAGCTGGCCGTCTGCTGTGTAGCCGTCCAGCGCCTGCCACATGCTTACCGTCAGCAGGCGGGGACGGTGCATCATCATCGAGGTGCCAATATCGCCGACTTTGGGTTCAGGACCGCCGATAACGCACTCACCTTGACGCCAGGCGCTGAACAGCAGATCCGCACCAGGATTAGCCTCAGCCAGCTTGAGCATGCTTTCCAGATGCTCAGGTGCCCAGTCGTCATCATCATCCAGGTAAGCAATCCACTCACCTGCGGCTGCCAGCGCCCCAGCCAGGCGGGCGGTAGTACCCACCCCACCCGCCTCGCCATACACCTGCGACCAGTTACGGCCCAGCTTTACGAGCCTGCGCCGCCCGTGCGCGCCACCGTGACAGTCATACCCCGCGCCCCACAGCCGCTGCGTAAGATGCGCATCATCACCATCGGTGACGACCACATGCTCAATGTCGCGGCAGGTTTGCGCTGCCACCGAACGCAGCGCATGAGCCAGCAAGGTCTGCGGACGCTGCCACGTAGGCGTGACAACTGAGACAAGCGGGCTGCTCACCCGTTTTCCGGCAGATTCGACTCAATCTCGTCAAGGACGGGCTTCCAGCGCTGCGTCAGCACCACATCAGCATCATACGCCAGCGCAAACTCACGCGACTGACCGCGCAGCTCCATCATCTTGCCGTTCTCACGCACCTGGAAAGCCTGCTCATATGCGTCAGCTATCAGCGCTGGGTCGGGCCTGCGCCACCAGCCGCGGTGCGCAGGCACCCAGAACTTGCTGGATGGCAGCGGGCACGGAATCTTCCACCCAGGACCAGCCAGCTCACTCATAGACGAGCAGTCAGTAACAGCCACAGGCGTGCCGCAG
>Ga0335074_10003953_pt1 | contig 20415 bp, 20 predicted proteins | sample Lox_Sample_23_FD_206715 | JGI IMG/M metagenome (GOLD analysis project Ga0335074, IMG submission 206715) | Soil microbial communities from Loxahatchee National Wildlife Refuge, Florida, United States - Lox_Sample_2.3 | ecosystem: Environmental > Terrestrial > Soil > Wetlands | place: USA... | reverse complement strand
CACAAGCACTTGATTTTACAAGGTTTTAATTGGGGCGTGACGGAATCGAACCGTCGACCAGCGGATTAAAAGTCCGATGCTCTACCGACTGAGCTAACGCCCCGGGGATTGGCAGCGCGCGGGGTCCGGGATGGGGCGGGCGCCGCGGGGCGGGCATGATACTACAGCCGTCAGCCCACCGCCGCATTCGGAGCCACCCAGGCAGGCGACCGCCCGCGCCTCGGCCGCACTACCTCGATGGAGAGAGATGGCGCACTCGCCCCGGAACGCCGAGCGGGCATTCCAGTTGCACTCGATCCCAACCACCGGCATCCGCCGCAGCCGTGTAGGTGCTCCAGAGGAAATCGAGCACCAATGCCTCCGGCGCCGCCGCGAGACGAACCGTGTCGTACGGCAGGATGAATTCGCCGAGCTTCGCGTCGAAGTAGGCGCCTGCCGCCACCGACCGGTCGCGAAAGCCCGGCGGCTCGGGGTACGCGTAGGAGTAGAACACGGCCGAGGGAAAAGCATCGTTCCCGGGCCAGAACCCTGCGCTGCTCACCTCGTGCGAATAAGCCTCTCGCGTGATGGCATCGGGCAGCCCCGGCACGCCGCCCGGGTGAGGCGGTGCCGGTCTCCCGGAGAAGCGCGTGACCGCAAGGTCGAAGCTGCCCCAGAAGAAATGGACCGGACTCGCCTTGCCGAGAAACCCGCTGCGGAAATGCTTGAAGAGACGGTCGGCTTGGATGAGCACCCGCCAGAACGCATGAGCGGCGCCGGGATCATAGGCGCGGCGGGAGTGGTCCTTCGAAAAAGCAATCGGATCCGGCAACTCGTTCGGCATCTCATGGATCGCAACCACTATGCCGAGTCCCTGCAGCAGATCCATCACCTGATGATAGAAATCGGCAACCGACTTCGATTCGAGCGCGAGCGCTCGCTCGGCACCGGAGCTGAGGCGCACCACGAGCCGATGCTCGATGAAATCGAAATCGATTTCGAAGATCTCCCCGCCTGCCGGAATCGGCGAAGTGCCTAGCCCGCGGGCGGTCACGTACAACGGGACTTGCCAGCTGTGATTGATCCACGGCGTCAGAACGAGGCGCACCTTACCCACGATTTGGGTCCACAGCTGCAGCGTCGCGGCGGTATCACGCCACGCTGGGTAGGCCAGTTCTGGCCAGAGCGTGTCTGAGCAGACCATTGGAGCCTCCTCGATCGTGATGCCGGTCGTCGACCGGCATGATGCTACAGGTGCCGGTAGACCGTGGGGTCGGGAACGCCGGCGGCCTCGAAGCCGGCGCGGCGCAAGCGGCAGGAGTCGCAGCGGCCGCAGGCGCCGCCAAGGTCGTCCGCCTGATAGCAGGAAACGGTCAGAGAATAGTCGACGCCGAGGCGAGTGCCCTCGCGGATGATGCGCTGCTTCGACCAGGACATGAGCGGCGCCTGGACTCGACAGGGATGGCCTTCGACGCCCGCCTTGGTCGCCAATGCCGCCAGGTGGCTAAAGGCCTCGATGAAAGCCGGACGGCAGTCGGGATAGCCGGAGAAGTCGACCGCATTTACCCCGACGAAGATATCCTCCGCAGCGAGCACCTCCGCCCAACCGAGCGCCAGCGCGAGCAGCATGGTGTTACGCGCCGGCACATATGTTACCGGAATGCCGGCCGTCGGCTGCTCCGGTACGGCGATTGATGCGTCCGTCAGCGCCGAACCACCAACGCCCGCCAGATCGACGCGCATGATCCGATGCTCGCGCGCACCCAAAGCTCCTGCAACTCGCATTGCGGCGTCAAGCTCCGCAGCGTGCCGCTGACCGTAATCGACGGAGAGCGCATAGCACTCGAAGCCCTGTTCGCGTGCAATGGCCAACGTGGTGGCCGAGTCGAGGCCACCGGAGACGAGAACGACAGCCCTATGGGACGCCATGGTCAGCCTGCTTTCGTTGTCTACTTTCCAGGCACATTGCCCCAGAGGTACTTGTGGAGCTGGATCTGGAAGCGCACCGGCAGCCGGTCCTCGAGGATCCAGTCGGCGAGCTGCCGGGCAGCCAGTTGCTCGTGGCTCGGGGAGAAGAGCACCGTGCAGCGGCCCTCCAGGCCGAGCTCACGGAACTTCGCGCAGCTCCACTCGTAGTCGCCGCGGTCGCAGATCACGAACTTCACGAGGTCCTGGGCACCGAGGCGCGCGAGCTCGCCATAGCGGTTGCGCGACTCCTCTCCCGAGCCGGGAGTCTTGACGTCGACGACCCGGACCACCCGCTCGTCCACTTCCTGCAACGACATGGCGCCGCTCGTCTCGAGCGAGACGCGGCAGCCGGCATCGCACAGTCGAGTCAGCAGGTCCAGGCAGCTCTTCTGTGCCAGGGGCTCGCCACCCGTCACGCAGACGTAGCGACCACCCAGCTCCCTCACCCGCTCCACCACGGACTCCACCTCCCACCACTCACCGCCGTGGAAGGCGTACGCCGTATCGCAGTACTGACACCGCAGTGGACAGCCGGTGAGACGCACGAACACGGTCGGGATCCCCGCCGTGTCAGCCTCGCCTTGCAGGGAGTAGAAGATCTCAGTGATCTTGAGTCGCGCCACCTGCATCCATCATTGCGATGACAGTTGCTTCAGCCGCGATTGCGCCCGCGCGGCGGCGTCAGTGCCGGAGTACTGACTGACGACCCTGCGAAGCGTCGCGCGGCCCTTGGCTGTCTTGCCCTGCGCGAGCTGAGTGTTGCCAAGGTCGAGCATGGCATCGGGCGCCTTGCTCGAGCTCGGCCACTTGTCGAGGACGGCCTGGAAAGCATTCTCGGCGGCCGCGAAATCCTGGTTCACATAGTGCGCCTCGCCGAGCCAGTACTGGGCATTGGGCGCGAGCGGGCTCGAGGGGTACTGCTTGAGAAAGCTCTGGAAGCCACTGATCGCGGTGGAGTAGCTGCCGGCCTTCAGGGCATCGAACGCCTGCCCGTAGATCGACTGCTCGGTGGAGGAGACCCCTTCCGCGCCGCCGTCCGCCGCCCCGCCCGCCGAACCCGCCGCGCCCCCCGCGGCGGCACCGTCGCCAGCGGCGCCTCCGTGCTCGAGCGCCCCGACCCGCTTGTCGAGATCCGCATAGAGGTCGTGCTGTTGCTTGCGCAGCTCACGGTTGCTGTTCTGCAGGTCCTCCACCTGCCCGCGAAGGTCGCGCACCTCCGCCTGCAGCGTATCGACCTCGGTCGCGAGCTGCACCAGACTCTGGTTGGACACCACCCGCTCGACCTTCGAGACCCGCGCATCGAGGTCGTTCAGCCTGATCTGCACCGGGTCCTGGTCGGGAGGAACCGAAGCGCAGCCGGCGGCGAGCACCGTGACGAGCGCGAGCGGGATGATCGGGCGCATGGCGGACTCCTTTGGTGAGACTGTGCCGGCAAGCTTACTGCGGCGGCTGAGTCGGCTGCCCGTTCGGCGCCAGGTACACGATGTCGACGCGCCGGTTCTTCGCCCAGGCATCCTCGTTGTGCGCCGGATCCACCGGGTGCTCGGCGCCGTAGCTCACCACCGTGATCTGGGCCGCGGAAGCGCCCTGCAGCAGCAGAGCCTGGCGCACTGCCTGGGCGCGCCGCATCCCGAGGCCGATGTTGTATTCCGGCGAGCCGCGCTCGTCGGTGTTGCCCTCCAGCCGCACGCGCGCATCCGTGTGATCGGACAGATACCTCGCATGGGCCGAGACGATGTCGGTGCCATCGCCCTTGATCACGGCGCTATCGAAGTCGAAGTAGATCGTGCGCTTGGCGAGCATGCCCGCCTGCGGACCGGCGATCGAGTTCTGGTTGCCGAACGGGCCGCCGCTGGCGTTGGCGCCCCCTGCGGCGCCCTCAGAATTGGCGCCGGCGCCATTCTCAGAAGATGACTGCTGCTGCTCGGCCGATGGCTTCGGCTTGTGGCTCGCACAGGCGGCGAGCCCGAGACATCCGGCCAGCAACATCAAGACAGCAATTCGACGATACATAGACCCTTCTCCAGGTTCGCCGCCAGGCGGCAGCTCTTGTTGGACGTTCGGACTTGACTACTGAACCGCTACTGAATGAACGGACCCCACGCCGGGTCGCGCACCTCGCCCTGGGTGGGCTTCAGGGACAGGCCCGTGAGCCCGTCGACGGAGATCGTTGCCAGAATGCCTGCCTCCGCCCGGCCCGGCCGGGCGGCGTACATGATGGTGGCGCCGTTCGGCGCGAAGCTCGGCGACTGGTCGAGACGGCCCGGCGTCAGCACCCGGAAATCGCCGGTCACGAGGTTTTGCACGGCGATGCGGTAGCTGCCGCTGTCGTCACGCGTAACCATCGCCAGCAGCTTCCCGTCGGGAGACACATGCGGGCCGGCGTTGTATTCGTCGGTGAAGGTGATCCGTTCCGGGTTGCTGCCCGGGGTCGCCGCGCAGCGGTAGATCTGCGGCTCGCCCGCGCGATCCGAGGTGAAGTAGATGGACCGCCCGTCAGGCGACCAGTTCGCCTCCGTGTTGATGGACGGTGAATCGGTGATCCGCGTCAGGTGCTGGGTTGCCAGATCGAGCACATAGATCTCCGGGTGCCCGCTGCTTCCGCTGAGCGTGAGCGCGAGCTTCTTGCCGTCCGGCGACCAGGCCGGCGCGCCGTTGATGCCGGCGCGCATGGAGACGCGAGTCCGCTCGCCCGTCAGCACGCGCTGCACATACACGGCAGAGAGGTGATTCTCGAACGAGACATAGGAGAGCCACTGACCATCCGGAGACCACGCCGGCGACATGAGGGGAAAGCGCGACTCGAGTATCAAATGCTGATTGTAGCCGTCGGCGTCGGCGACCACCAACTGGAAGCGCTCGTCGGCGCCCTCCCCTACGACGGCGATGTAGGCGATGCGCGTCGCGAAGGCGCCGCGGATGCCGGTGATCGCCTGGTAGATGACATCACTCACGCGGTGCGCGGCATTGCGCAGCGCCGAGGTGGAGCCGACGAATCGCTGGCGCGCAATGCTCTGCCCGGTCAGGTCATTGAGCAGGTTGAAATCCACCGCGAGCTGCCCGCCCGCGACCGGCACCACCTGACCGACGACGACGTAGTCGCTGCCCGCCGCCTTCCAGTCCGCGAACCTCACGTCCGCAGCGCTGGTAGGGGTCGCCGGCATCTTATCGCGCGGCAACTCGCTGAAGCGACCGCTGCCGACGAGGTCGTGTTGGACGACAGCGGCAACGTCTGTGCCATCCGTCGGTGCCTCGGCGAAGGGCACAATCGCGATCGGTACGGGGTTGTTCACCCCGGAGGTGATCTGGATCTGCAACTGTGCTCGCGCCGCGGGAGGCGTCAGGCACGCGGCCGTCAGTACCACCACGAAAATCCGCAGCAGGGATGCCATTCTCAGTGTCGGGTTCATGAATTTGAAGAGATCAGTGGGTCGGCTGGAAGGTGATGATGAGCTGGCGCGGGAACGGAATGCCATCGGGCGGCGGCGGCAAGGGCGCGGCGTTGTACACCGCAGTCTGAATGGACTGACGCACGGCGTCATCGCCATTGCAGTCGCCGATGCTCACCGAGGTCACCGAGCCGCCCGGCACCAGGCCCACGTTGAGCACGCACTTGATGCCCGGCTGGGCCGTCGGCGGCCTGATCCATGCATTCTGGATGCGGGAGGTGATCTCGCTCTGCCAGCTTGCCAGCGCGCCGCTTGCCACCGAGGCTTGCTCGTCCTCTCGCAGGCTCTGTTGCAGGTCGGCCACGCGGGCCGCGCGCTCCGCCGCCGCCTGCTGCGCGGCGAGCTTCTTTTCCTCAGCAAGTTTGCGCTCCTGCGCCAGCTTCTTCTTGGCCGCGAGCTTCGCCGCTGCTTTCTTCGCCGCCGCGAGCTTACTGGCCTCTGCGGCCGCCTGCGCTTCCTCGGCCTTCTGGGCCTGCGCAGCCTGCTCCGCCGCCGCGGCTTGCGCCGCCTTGCGCTGCGCCTCCCGCGCCTGCTCCGCCTTTTCGGCCAGCGCCTCGTGCTCGGCCTCCTCCTTGGCGGCCTGCTCCCGCATGGCAATCTCGTCCGGGGTAGGCGGCGGAGGGCCTTCGACGGGGGCGGGCGGAGGCTGCTGCGGCTGAGCCCGCGGTGGCGCCTTCGGCTGGGGTGACGGCCTCGAGGCGGTCCCGAGGCCCTTCAGGGTTCGAGCATCCACCACGGTCGCATTGATGGGCAGGCTCGGCGCCGGCGCCGTCTGCCGGAAGTGCCACCAGCCGAGCGCCAGCAACGCGATCAGGCTGCCGTGCAGCACCACGGACATGCCAATCGACAGCCATCGGTCGCGTACAGACTCGGCCATCGCGGGTCGGTTAGCCGCCCGGCCGCGGCGGCGGCAGCGGGTCAGTCGCCATTCCGACCTTGCTCGCGCCTGCCTGCTGCAGCATGACCATGGCCTGCATGACGACTCCGTAGGAGACCGACTTGTCTGCTTTGACCACCACGGCCCTGTCCGGGTCCTGCTTCAGAGCCGCCGTCACCTGTGCCGAGGCAGCATCGGAATCCAGGGGCGTCTGCGGGTCGGAAGCGATATTGAGAAACAGTTGGCCCTGTGAATTGACCGATAGCACTACCGGATTGTTCTCGCTCTTCGGTAGCGGTTGCGCATGGGCCTTCGGCAGGTTGACCTTCACACCCTGCTGCAGAAGCGGCGCCGTGATCATGAAGATGATCAGGAGCACGAGCATCACGTCGATGTACGGGACGACGTTGATCTCGCCCATCAGCCGCCGGCCGCGGGAGACTTGCGCCATGCGGATCTCCTAGCGGGCTCCGGCAGCGCCCGGCACGACACTCGGCGCCCCGGCGCTGCCCCCGGTGGCGGACACGTGAGTCGCCCCCGGTGCCGCCGGCGCGCCGCGGGTCGCGTGCCGCTGCAGGATCGTCGAGAACTCCTCCGTGAAGGCGTCAAAGCGCACCTCCAGTCGGCCCACCTGGTCGGCGAAGCGGTTGTAGGCAATGACGGCCGGGATGGCTGCGAAAAGGCCGATCGCCGTGGTCACGAGCGCCTCTGAAATGCCCGGCGCCACCGATGCGAGGGTTGCCTGTTGGACATCGCCTAGCCCGGTGAACGCCGTCATGATGCCCCACACCGTACCGAAGAGACCGACGTAGGGGCTGGTGGAGCCCACCGTGGCCAGGGTCGCCAGACTGTGCTCCAAGCGGTCGATCTCCTTCAGTTGCGCCACGCGCATGGCGCGCCGGGCGCCCTCGAGGAGCTGCTCGGCCGGAATGGATCCCTGTTGGCGCTGGCGCGCGAACTCGCGGAAGCCGAACTCGAAGATGCTCGCCATGCCGGTCGCGCCGCCGTGCGACTCGATCGCGCGATAAAGCTGTGCCAGATCGCCGCCCGACCAGAAGTTGTTCTCGAACTGGTCGGCCTCGCGCTGCGCGCGCCCGATGAGCAGCCGCTTCCTGAAGATGATGGCCCAGGAGGTGAGCGAGGCGAGGAGCAGCAGCCCGACGACGATCTGCACGGGGATGCTCGCCTCGACCACCAGGCGAATGATGGAAAGTTGTCCGTTCATGCTGTGTCAGACGGTGAGATCAACATGTTCATCAGGGACTCGGGCAGCCTTCTTGGCTTCAGCGTGTGCGCATCGACACAGGCGACGAGCACCCCCGCGGTGAGGAGCGGCGGCCCCTCCCCGGGGCGGTCCCGGAAGATCGCCTGCTCGAATCGGATCGTCGCCGCCCGATCGGCCTGCGCCTCGCAGGTAATGGCCAGCTCGTCGTCGAGCCGGGCCGGGCGCCGATACTCGACGGTGAGACTGACCACCGTGAACACTATGCCGGGCTCCCGGGCGAGGGTCTGCTGCGAGTAGCCGAGCGACCTCAGCCACTCCGTGCGGGCCCGCTCCAGGAAGCGCAGGTAGTTCGCATAATAAACGATCCCGCCCCCATCGGTATCCTCCCAGTATACACGGGCCGGCCACCAGAAGACGCTCACGGCCCGTCCTCGAACAGCGACAGCGGGGTCGCGGCGCGCTCCGGGGGCTTCAAACCGAAATGCAGGTACGAGGCGCGCGTCACCATGCGTCCCCGCGCCGTGCGGACCAGAAATCCCTGTTGGATGAGGAAAGGCTCGATCACATCCTCCAGCGTGTCGCGCTCCTCGCCGATGGCCGCCGCGATGCTGTCGATGCCCACCGGTCCGCCGTCGAACTTCTCCATGATCGTGGTGAGGAGCTTGCGGTCCAGGCTGTCGAAGCCCTGCGGGTCGACTTCGAGCAGGTCGAGCGCAGCGTCCGCGACCGCCTCGGCGATGCGCCCGTCGGCTTTCACCTGAGCGTAGTCGCGCACCCGGCGCAGCAGCCTGTTTGCGATCCGCGGCGTGCCGCGGGAGCGCTGCGCGATCCGCCGCGCGCCCTCTCCCTCCACCGGCACGCGGAGGATGCCGGCGGAGCGCCCCACGATGCGCTCGAGATCCTCCACCCCGTAGAATTCCAGTCGCTGCACGATGCCGAAGCGGTCGCGCAGCGGCGAGGTCAGAAGCCCAGCGCGGGTCGTCGCCCCAACCAGGGTGAAGGGCGGCAGGTTGAGCTTGATCGAGCGCGCCGCCGGCCCCTCGCCGATCATGATGTCGAGCTGATAATCCTCCATCGCCGGATACAGCACTTCCTCGACGATGGGCGAGAGGCGGTGGATCTCGTCCACGAAGAGCACATCGCGCGGCTGCAGGTTGGTGAGGATCGCGGCGAGGTCGCCGGGACGCTCCAGCACCGGGCCCGAGGTCTGACGCAGGTTGACCCCGAGCTCCGCGGCGATGATGTTGGCGAGTGTCGTCTTGCCGAGCCCCGGCGGCCCGAAGATGAGCACGTGGTCGAGCGCCTCGGCGCGCTGGCGCGCGGCGCTGATGAAGATGTCGAGCTGCGCCTTAACTTGCGGCTGCCCGACGTACTCGGCGAGGCGTCGCGGCCGGATGGCCTTCTCCACCGCCTCGTCTTCGCCCGTGGCCCCGGCGCCGATCGTTCTTTCAGCTTGTTGCAAGGTAAGTCTACTCCGGCGCCGCGCCCTTCAGCGCGCGGCGGATCAGCTCTTCGGTGGAATGTGTACCCGGACCCACGGCCTTGAGCAAGCGTGTCGCCTCCACGGGTTTGTAACCAAGAGCAACCAGGGCACCGAAGGCCTCGGCCTCCGGACTCGCCCCCACGGGCACCGCGCTCGCCGCGCCGCCGCCGGATGTCTCCAGGCGGTCGCGCATCTCCACGACCAGGCGCTCTGCGGTCTTGCGGCCGATGCCGGGCACCTTGATGAGCGCGGCCACATCCTCGCTCTGCACGCACAGCGCAAATGCCTCGACGCTCAGACCCGAGAGCAGCGCCAACGCGATCTTCGGACCGACGCCCGAGACTTTGATCAGGCTGCGAAAGAGTCGCCGCTCGTCTTCGGTGCCGAACCCATAGAGGACATGGGCATCCTCACGGACCACGAGGTGAGTGAGCAGCCGCACCTCCTCGCCAACGGCCGGCAGATGGAAGAAGGTCGACATCGGCGCCTGGAGCTCGTAGCCGAGACCGCCCGCCTCCACCAACAACTGCGGCGGAGTCTTCGAGACGATGCGCCCCCGGACCGATCCGATCATCGGGAGGGCTGCGCCGCCGCGTGCATCGCGCCTGCCTCCGATTGCGCCGCCAGCTCGTACAGACGCAGCGAGTGCGCGTGACAGACGGCAACGGCGAGCGCGTCCGAGGCGTCGGGGGAGATGCGCCCCTGGAGGCCGAGGATCGTGCGGATCATGTGAGCCACCTGCGCCTTCTCCGCCGCGCCCGAGCCGACGAGAGCGAGCTTGATGGCCCGCGGCGCATATTCGAACACCGGCAGGCCCTTCGGCACCGCGCAAAGTGCCGCGCCGCGGGCCTGACCGAGCTTGAGCGCGCTGTCGACATTGCGGTTGACGAACACCCGCTCGATGGCCACCTCCCCGGGTCGGTGCGTCGCGATGAGCTCGCGCAGGCTCTCGAAGATGACCCGCAGGCGCTCCGACAGGGACGCCGCCGTCGCGGCCACCGTCACGCACCCGTGCGCAACATGCACCCAGTCCGCGCCGCGGCGCTCGATGACACCGTAGCCGGTCCGCCGCGATCCCGGATCGAGGCCGAGGATTCGAAGGCCCGCGGCGCGAGCGAGCGGCGTGCGCGCGGCGCCCGGGTCAAATGCGCGCCAGGACCTCGTCCGATATCTCGACATTCGAGTACACGTTCCTCACATCATCCCGCTCTGCCAGCGACTCGAGCAGGTGCACCATCCGCTCCGCCGGTTCCCCGGAAAGCGGCGTCGTCAGAGAAGCGCGTTCGGTCACCTCCGCGGCGGCCGGGACGAAGCCGCGGTCCGTGAGGATCGCACGCACCGTCTCGAACTCCATCGGATCGGCCAGCACCTCGATCGAGCGGTCGGAGTTGGCAACCACGTCCTCGGCGCCCGCCTCGAGCGCCGCGTGCATGAGGCGCTCCTCGTCCGTGCCCGGAAGGTAGGTCATGAGACCGACGTGATTGAAGAGGTAGCTCACCGAGCCTGCGGCCCCCAGGTGGCCGCCGTGGTCGCTGAAGGCCTGGCGCAGGTCCGCCCGGGTGCGATTGTGGTCATCGGTGACGCACTCGATCAGCACGGCCGCCCCGCCGGGGCCATAGCCCTCGAAGCGGATCGGGGCCTGGCCGTTGGCGAGCGCCGTGCCATCGGGCCTGCCATTGCCCCTGCCCAGGCTGCCGCTGCCGCCGCGGGCCGCTCTCGCGGCACGCCCGGCGAAGTGCTGAATGTTCGCCCACTTGGTGTGACTGGTCATAAAGTATTGGCACCGCCAATCATAGCCGCAAAAAGGGCCCTTCAGGCAGCAATGGAGACCCGGCAACTCTGCCCACCCGAGCTGATCGAGTCGATCGCTGCCGCCCGGCGCGGGATCGAGGAGCTGAGCGTGCTCGGCCCCAATGCGCTCGCCACTGCGGCCGAAGCGGCCGAGCTTCTCGGCGCGCTGACGTCCGACGCTGGCCTTGCCAAAGCGCTGCTGGTGAAGGCTGCCATCGACCTATCCGTGCAAACGGGGTTGGATCCCCGCCGTGCCGCCGACGGCCTTGCCTCCGTGGCCGGTCGGTCCGCCGCCGACACGGCCGTCGCCCTTCTCAAGCTCGGTGACCTCGGACTGCCACGTAACTGGTCCCCCGCCCAGGGACTCGACGCCCGTCAGGCGGAGACGCTGCGCAAGATGCTCCTTGCGGTGGTGAGCGATCCGCGGCTCATCCTCGCGCGCCTCGCGGAGCACTTGGTGGCCCTGCGGCATGCCAGGGATCTGCCGAGCGATGCGGCCGGGCTCGCCGAGCGCGAGCGCCGGGCGATCGAGGCGCGGGCGGTCTTCGCGCCGCTCGCCAGCCGCCTCGGGGTGTGGCAGCTCAAATGGGAGCTCGAGGATCTGGCGTTCCGCTACCTCGAGCCGGAGGAATACCGCCGCATCGCGAGCGCGCTCAACGAGCGGCGCGCCGATCGCGAGCGGTACATCGAGGAGCTCTGCGAGCATCTGCGCACCGAGCTACAGGCGGCCGGCGTCGCGGCCGACGTCTACGGCCGGCCGAAGCACATGTACAGCATCCATCGCAAGATGCAGCGCAAGCAGGTGGCTTTCGAGCAGCTCTTCGACGTCAGGGCCGTGCGCATCATCGTGGCCACGATACGCGATTGTTACGCCGCGCTGGGCGTGGTCCATGGCCTCTGGACCTACATCCCGGGCGAGTTCGACGACTACATCGCCACGCCCAAAGGCAACTTCTATCGCTCCATCCATACGGCGGTGATCGGACCGCAGGGCAGGAGCGTGGAAGTGCAGATCCGCACCAGCGAAATGCACGAGCACGCCGAGCTCGGGGTCGCGGCGCACTGGACCTACAAGGAAGGCGCGCCAACGGATGCCGAGTATCAGCGCAAGATCGAGTGGGTGCGGCGGCTCCTCGAGCCGCAGGCACCCGAAGCGGAGACCGATCGGGAGTTCCTCGAGCAGGTGACCTCGGAGCTCTTCGAGGACCGTGTCTATGCGCTGACGCCGAAGGGCGAAGTAGTCGATCTGCCGCGCGGCGCGACACCGCTCGACTTTGCCTACAGCGTCCATACCTCGCTCGGTCATCGCTGCCGCGGAGCCAAGGTAAACGGCCGGATCGTGCCCCTCACCTACGCGCTGTCGAACGGCGAGATCGTCGAGATCATCACCGGCAGGCAGGATGCGCCGAGCCGTGATTGGCTGGCGCCCGAGCAGGGCTTTCTGGCCTCGCCACGCAACCGCTCGAAGGTGCGTGCGTGGTTTCGCAAGCAGGACATGGAAGCGGCTGACGATGAGGACGAGCCGTCCGATGACAGCGAAGCCAGCGTCGTCCCCGAGCCGCCGCCCCTGCCGCCACGAGTGGCGCGGGCAAAGTCCACGCGCAGCGGCTCGCCGGTGGAGATCGAGGGCGTTGGCAACCTGCCGATCACACTGGCCCACTGCTGCGCGCCCCTGCCACCGCAGCCGATCACGGGCTACGTGACCGTTGGGCGCGGCGTGACCATCCACCGCAGCGGCTGTCCGAGCCTCGCGCGCATGCGCGAAATCAGGCCGGAGCGCGTGCTGCAGGTCGACTGGAGCTCAGGAGATGCCGCGGGGCTGACCGCGGAGATCGCCGTCACCGCTTACGATCGCCGGGGACTGGTGCGCGATCTGACGGATGTGCTCGCCGTGGAGCGATTGAGCATCGAGTCGATGTCGACCGTGACCGATCAGGACGCTGGCACCGCGCACGTGCGCCTGAAGGTACCGGTAAGCAACCTCGATCAGCTCGCGCGCGTACTGCACCGCTTGGGCGCCGTGCCCAATGTCATCCAGGCGCGCAGAGCCCGCTAGCCGTCAACGGTTCAATCCGTCGATGGCCCGCTTGTCGGCGTTGAGAGCAGCCTCGTGCACCGCCTCCGACAGCGTCGGGTGCGCATGTATGGTGCGCTGCAGGTCCTCGGTGCTCGCCGAGTACTCCATCGCCAACACCGCCTCGGCGATCAGCTCACCGGCCAGCGGCCCGATGATGTGCACGCCCAGGATCTCGTCATCGTCCTGCGCCGCGACGATCTTGGCGAAGCCCTGCGCCTGCTCCATGGCCCGTGCCCGGCCGTCGGCAAGGAATGAGAACACACCGATCTTGTAGGGGCGGCCGCTCGCCTTCACCTGCTCCTCGGTCTGACCGACCCACGCGATCTCAGGCGCGGTATAGATGACGGACGGAACGGTCTTGTAGTTGACCTCGCCGAAGCGGCCCGCGATCAGGTCGGCCACCATCGCGCCCTCCTCCTTTCCCTTGTGTGCCAGCATGGGGCCACGCACACAATCGCCCACTGCCCAGACGCCTTCGGCGCCAGTGCGGCATTGATGGTCAACCTTGATGAACCCACGCTCGTCGAGCTCGACTCCCGTGCCGGCGGCCAGCAGATCACGCGTGTAGGGCCGGCGACCGATCGCGACGAAAAGCCTCTCGACGGTGAGTGTCTGATCACCTTTGGAGTCGGTGTAAGCCACCTCGACCGCATCTCCTGTGACGCGGGCTGCGGTGACCTTGGCCCCGAGGCGGATATCGAGCCCCAGCTTCTTGAAATGCCGCGCTGCTTCCTTGGCCAGCTGCTGGTCGGCTATCGGCAGGAAGTCCGGCAGCGCCTCGAGCATCGTCACTTCGCTTCCGAGGCGGCGCCAGACGCTGCCCAACTCCAGGCCGATGACGCCGGCGCCGATGATGCACAGGCGCTTGGGTACCGTATCGAAATCGAGCGCGCCCCAGGAATCGACGATGTGCGGCGCCTGGAACGGAGCCGATTTGAGCTCGATCGGGGCCGAGCCCGAGGCGAGGATCACGTGCTTCGCGGTCAGCTCCCGGCGGGTGCCGTCGGGTGCGGTGAACTCGACCCGCTTGCCGGGGAGCAGCTTGCCGTGTCCCGGCAGCGGCGTGACGCCGCTGCCCTTGAAGAGGGCGAGGACGCCCTGCGTCATCGTCTTGACGACCCCGGACTTGCGCTTCTGCATCTGGGCGACATCGACGCTGACGGCGCCGGTGCGGATGCCGTGCACCGCGAACTCCTGTTGCGCGCGGTGATACAGCTCGGTCGACTCGAGCAGCGCCTTGGAGGGAATGCAGCCGGCGTTGAGACACGTGCCGCCGAAGCTCATCGTGCCATCGCGGTTCTTCCACTCGTCGATGCAGGCGACGGTCAGCTTGTTCTGTCCGGCGCGGATCGCGGCCGGGTAGCCGGCCGGGCCGCCGCCGATGACGACGACGTCGAAGGAATCTGGCATGGTTAAATCCCCAACAGCATGCGGCCGGGATCCTCGAGGCAATCCTTGACCGTCACGAGGAACTGCACGGCCTCACGGCCATCGATGATGCGGTGATCGTAGGTGATGGCGATGTACATCATGGGCCGGATGGCGATCTGCCCGGCGACCACCATCGCACGCTCCTGGATCTTGTGCATGCCCAGGATGGCGCTCTGCGGCGCGTTGACGATCGGTGTCGACATCAGGGAGCCGAACACCCCACCGTTGGTGATGGTGAAGGTGCCGCCCGTCAGATCCTCGATCGCGAGACCGCCGGAGCGCGCCTTCCTCGCATACTCGCCGATTTCCTTCTCGAGGGTGGCGAAGCTCTTGACGTCGGCGTCCCTGACGATCGGCACGACCAGCCCGCGCTCCGTCGAGACCGCGACGCCGATATCGTAGAACTCGTGATAGACGATGTCGTTACCGTCGACCGAGGCGTTGGTGACCGGGAATTTCTTCAGGGCCTCGATGGAGGCCTTGACGAAGAAGGACATGAAGCCGAGCTTGATGCCATGCTCCTTCTCGAACCGGTCCTTGTACCGGGCGCGCAGCTCCTGCACCGCGGTGAGATCGACTTCGTTGAAGGACGTCAGAAGCGCCTGGGTGGACTGCGCCTCAACCAGGCGCTGCGCAATGCGCTGACGCAGACGCGTCATGGTCACACGATGCTCGCCGCGGGCGCTTGCGGGGAGAACCGGCGCCGCAGGCGTCGGTGCTCGCGCGGCTGGCTCCGCAGCAGAAGCAGCGACCGACGGCGTCGCAGTCGCGGCGGGCGCAGCGCTCTGCTTCTTACCCAGAAACTCCACCACATCAGACTTGGTCAACCGGCCGTCCCGCCCGCTGCCCGCAATGGCGCTCGCGTCGAGCCGGTTCTCCTCGATGAGCCGGCGCACCGACGGACTCAGCTTGTCTTTGCCGGCCTCCGTGCCGGTTGCCTTGAGCTCTTCAGCCGCGGGCGCCTCTTTTGCTGCGACGGCGGTCGCCACAGCCTGAGCACCTTCTTCCAGCAGCGCCAGCAACTGCCCGGCGGTGACCACCGCCCCGGCCTGCACCTTCACCTCCCGCAACACGCCGTTGGCGGGTGCCGGCACTTCGAGCACCACCTTGTCGGTCTCGAGATCGGCGAGGTTCTCGTCGCGCTTGACGGCATCGCCCGGCTTCTTGTGCCAGGCGACCAGCGTCGCGTCGGTGATGGACTCGGGCAGCTGGGGAACTTTGATCTCGGTCATCATGAAGTCTTCTTTCTGAGCGGTGTCGCGGCCGCGGCATCCGGCGTGAGACGCGTCGTCTCTCTCGCGGAATCCTCCGTCGTCGTGGCATGGAGCGCCGCGGCGATGAGCGACTGCTGCTCGGCCTCGTGAATCTTGCCGATCCCGGTGGCGGGCGCCGCGGCCGGCGCGCGGCCGGCGTAAAGCACGATCCGCCGCTGGCCGAGCGGCTCCTGCAGGCGGTGGCGGATCTGATACCACGCGCCCTGGTTTTGCGGCTCCTCCTGACACCACACCACCTCGCGCGCATTGGGATAGCGCGCGACCACTGCCTCGTAATCCTCGCTCGGGAACGGATAGAGCTGCTCGATGCGCACCAATGCGACTTCACGCGTGCCGTCCTTGCGCCGCGCCTGCAGCAGATCGAAGTATACCTTGCCGCTGCAGAAGACCACCCGGCGCACGCCCTGTGCCGGCAGGTCGTCGCTCTCGGCGATCACGCGGGCAAAGCCGCCGCGGGTCAACTCCTCCAGGCTCGAGACCGAGAGGTCGTGGCGCAACAGGCTCTTCGGCGCCATGACGATGAGCGGCTTGCGAAACGGCTGCAGCATCTGCCGGCGAAGCATGTGGAACATCTGCGCCGGCGTCGAGGGCACGCACACCTGCATGTTGGATTCCGCACAAAGCTGCAGGTAGCGCTCGAGCCGCGCCGAGGAATGCTCCGGTCCCGCCCCTTCGTAGCCGTGCGGCAGCAGCAGCACCAGCCCGCAGTAGCGCTCCCACTTGGCCTCGCCGGAGCTGATGAACTGGTCGATGATGACCTGGGCGCCGTTGGCGAAGTCGCCGTACTGGCCTTCCCAGATCGAGAGGCAGTTGGGCTCCGTGGTCGAGTAGCCGTACTCGAAGCCCATCACCGCCTCTTCCGACAGGACCGAGTCGATGATCTCGACCCGCGGCTGCGGCTTCGCGAGGTGCTGCAGCGGGATGTAGACGCGATCCGAGCCTTGATCGTGCAGCGCCGCGTGGCGGTGGAAGAAGGTGCCGCGCCCGCTGTCCTGCCCGCAGATGCGTACGGAGAAGCCGTCCTCGACGAGGGACGCGTAGGCGAGCGTTTCCGCGCAACCCCAGTCGAGCGGGGTCTCGCCCGCGAGCATCTTCTTGCGATTGCTCATGATATTCGCGACGCGGGGGTGCAGCGTCAGGTCCGGCGGCAACTCCATCAATCGCTTGCCGAGCGACTCCAGGCGCGCCGGCTCCACACCGGTACGCACCCTCTCCGTCCAGTCGGCCTGCGAGTAGTGCGTCCAGTCGACCGTGAACTTGTTGCCGATCATGCCGAGCGCGGCGCGCGCCTGCGGCCGACCCTTGTCGAGCCCGTCGCGATACCGCTCCGGCATCGCGTCGGCGTCCGCCTGCGTGAGGGTCCCCTCCGCCACGAGCCGCTGCGCGTAGAGTTGCCGCGTAGTGGGGTGTTGGCGAATGACCCGGTACATCGTGGGCTGGGTGGCCGCCGGCTCGTCGGCCTCGTTGTGGCCGTGGCGGCGATAGCAGACCAGATCGATCACGACATCCTTGTGGAAGAGCATGCGGTACTCGAGCGCGAGACGCGCAACGAAGACCGCCGCCTCGGGATCGTCGGCGTTGACGTGGAATATCGGCGCTTCCAGCATCTTCGCGACGTCGCTGCAATAGAGCGTCGAGCGGGCATCGGCCGGCTCGGAGGTGGTGAAGCCCACCTGGTTGTTGATGATGACGTGGACGGTGCCGCCGGTGTAGAAACCGCGCGCCTGGGAAAGCTGCAGCGTCTCCATCACGACACCCTGGCCGGCAAACGCCGCATCGCCATGGATGAGGAGCGGTAACACGCAATCGCCCTTCGCATCGTTGCGGCGTTCCTGACGCGCGCGCACCGAGCCTTCCACCACGGGATTGACCACCTCGAGGTGCGAGGGGTTGAAGGCGAGGACGGTGTGAACGTTACCCGCCGCGGTGCGCAGGTCGGCGGAGAAGCCTTTGTGATATTTCACATCGCCCGAGCCCTTGAGACGGCTCAGATCGTAGGCGCCTTCGAACTCCGAGAAGAGCGTCGCCGGCGACTTGCCGAGAAGATTCACCAGCACATTGAGGCGCCCGCGATGCGCCATGCCGATCACGACCTCCTCGATTTTGGCACCGCCGCACCTCTGGATGAGGTCATCGAGGAGCGGCAGGAGCGTGTCGCCGCCTTCGAGCGAGAAGCGCTTCTGGCCGACGTACTTGGTGTGGAGGTAGCGCTCCAGCCCCTCGGCGGCGGTGAGCTGCCACAGGATGTTGCGCTTCTCATCCGCCGTGAAGCGCTGCTGCAGCATGCCCGCCTGGAACTGATCCTGCAGCCAGAGTCGCTCCCGCGACTCCGACATGTGCGCGAACTCGGCGCCGATGGGGCCGGCGTAGATGGTCTCGAGCTGTCGCAGGATGTCCCGCAGCTTCATCCGCTGCGGCACCGCCTGGGTGCGGCTGGCCGTGAAGAACTGCGCGTCGAGATCGGCCGGCCCGAGCCCGAAGTATTCGAGGTCCAGCACCGGCGGCCGCGGGCGCTGCATGAGGCCCAGAGGGTCCAGCTTCGCCACCAGGTGGCCGCGATTCGTCCAGATCTGGATGAGGCGCGAGACCGCCGCCTGCTTGGCGTTGACGCCGCCGTCCGGGGCGGATGCCGCCGGAGCGGCTACGCGGGGCTGGCGCGCGCGCGCGGCGAGCGCCGCCTCGATCGGTCCCTGGCTGCGCTCCGCGCCCTTTGGCCCCGGCAGGCCCTCGAAGTAGCGTCGCCATTTTTCCTCTACGCTCGCCGGATCGCGCAGGTACTGCTCGTAGAGGGCATCGAGAAAGGCGGCGTTGCCGCCGAAAAGAGGTGTGGGTTCCAGCATGGGGAAGCGCAAGGTGCGAGGCGCTAGTCTAGCGGAAACGCACGCGCCAGTCTTTGAATTAAAAGGAATTAAATCTTCTTACAGCCAGCCGAGCAGGTGTAGCTCATAGCCGATCAGGACCCCGTAACCCGCCAGCACGGCGTACAGGAGCAGCCCCACCGGCATGCGGCCGAAGGCCCGGATACGCGACAGGAGCGTGAGCAGCACGACGCTGATGCCCGTCAGCCCGACCTTCACCGCCACGAAGAGCGCACTCGAGCCTATGAGCGGTGCCAGCACCGGGTTGAGCTCGTAGGCGCCGCGGTCGATGAGCACGACGGTCAATACGGCATCGCTCGCGCAGAGCACGAGAATCAGAGTCGCGATGGCGAGCCACCACGGGTGGTACCAGTCTATGGCGCCGAGCCGCTGCTCCCCGGTCCGCCGTGGCCCGAGCCGCCGCGGCTTGAAGCTGCCGTACACGATTGCCCGCGCTACGCGAGTGCGCCTGTCAGGTCCGCGACGTCGCTCGGATACGTCCTCAGCAGCGGCAACTGGCTCACGGCGATTGGACAGAATGGGCACGGCCTTGTTCTTTTCGGCTGGTGTTCCTGCGTCTTTGGATTGTAGCGGTGGAGCAGGTCGCATGCCCGCGGTCCGATCGTGACGCCAGTCACTTTTCCATGCGTTGCGCGCACGTCGCCGCGCGAACCCCGTACATATAGCGGGGGCGCGCGCCGAGGGAACCGAAACCTGGGGCCGTCCGTTGGACCGGGCATGACACCGGTCATCGTGGCTCTATTTGACGATTACGGCATCGCGAACCGCGTCCGCACCGAGCTCGTGGCGGACGGCCTGCCCACGGACAGGGTGGAGCTCACCTCGCTCGCGGAAGCCGGCCAGGCGGATTCCGAGCCCGGCGATGACTTCGTAGCACGCGTCTCCAATTACTTTCACACCTTGCTCGATCAGGCCGAAGAGCGCGGCGGGGATACCGACGCATTCGCCCGGAGTGTGTGTGGCGGCAAATCGGCGATCACCGTACACCCGCGCACCGACTACGAGATCGACAGCGTGCGGGCAATCCTCCACCGCAACAGACCCGTCGCGGTGGAGGAATTACTGCATCAGTGAGGTGCGCCCGCAGCGTCGCGCGCGCGGCGCCCGGTCTCCAGGAAGACCTTCATCCGCATCAGGTCGTCCTTGAGCTCCGACTTCGGATCGATGCCGAAGAGCCGCGCCACCGCGTGACCGAGCGCTCCCGCCGGCGGCGTGTAGCTCATCGTCACGAAGACGCGCGTGCCGCCGTCGGTCGGCTCGAATCGCAGCAACCCCGCGTGCTCCACCGCTGAGCCCGGCAGCGTCCGCCACGCGATCAGCCTGTTGGGCTCGAGGCGGGTCGTCACCGCCTCCCAGGAGATCGTGCCGCCGGCCGGTCCCTCCACGAACCACTGCGAGGTGCCGTCGCCTCGCACGCGGACTTCGCGCACGTGCTTCATGAACTCGGGAAAGCGCTCGAGCTGCGAGAACGTCTCGAACACGTGCTCGACGGGAGCCGCGACCTCGATGCATTTCTGCAGGTCCATCGCCGGACGGCGCACGCCGACCAGCCGGTCGATCGGCATGTTGGTGCCGCTGCGCGCGATGAGCGCCACGCCCCCCACTCCGCCGAGAAACCCGAGGCCACTGCGCCTGCCGAACAGCGCGTTGAGGATGAGCGCGCCGCCGACGGCGCCCATGGCTACCCGCACGCCCGGAGGCCAATTCTCGTGCCACGGCCCGAAGCGCGGCTCGCGCACCGTGCCACCGCCCTGCAGGGCCGAGATCCCGGCCGCGCTCTCATATACGGCCAGACGATCCTCGACATCGACGACGCCGCGGACGGTCCAGACCGTCCGCAGCAGACGCACGTACTCGCGCTCGAGCACGGCGCCGCTCAGGGTCACCCTGCCCGACAGTGCTGCGACCTCGATCGCGCCAGGATGTGAGACGGCCCCGCCGAGACGGGCGCGCACGCGCTCGGAGAGAATTTCATCCGGCAC
>Ga0335074_10003951_pt1 | contig 20418 bp, 15 predicted proteins | sample Lox_Sample_23_FD_206715 | JGI IMG/M metagenome (GOLD analysis project Ga0335074, IMG submission 206715) | Soil microbial communities from Loxahatchee National Wildlife Refuge, Florida, United States - Lox_Sample_2.3 | ecosystem: Environmental > Terrestrial > Soil > Wetlands | place: USA... | reverse complement strand
CGGGACTGGCGCCTTGCGCCGGCCGTGCACGCGGCCCGTTGCGAGTAGCGCGCCGACGGCGAGCAGCAGCAGGCCGATGGCCAGGTCGACGCCCGCGCTGACCGAGGCCTGGTGCTTGATGGCATCGGCGTGGAAGGCGAGCCAGCATCGGCCGCCGTGCCAGGCGGGCGGCACGCGCCGACTGGCGACGGAGAACCAGCGTCCAGCCGTCCCCGGGCTGATCACGGGTCGTCATAGCCGCCGCCTTCAGCGACGGCTTAGCGGGACACTTCAGCGAGCCGCGGAACCGCGTCTGCTCTGAAACCGGACGGGGAAGATCAGCTTTCCAGCCGTCAGCGCCGCCGCTCAGCCGAGCCGTTGGAGCAGGTGGTCGCCGACCCGGACGGCGTTGGCCATCGCGGTGAGGGCCGGGTTGACCGCGCTGATGCTCGGGAAGAAGCTGGTGTCGACGACGTAGAGGTTGTCGACTTCGTGGGCTCGGCAGTCGATGTTGAGCACCGATGTGGCCGGGTCCGTGCCGAACCGTACGGTGCCGGCCTGGTGTGCGCAGCCAGCGACCGGGATGTCGGTTTTCATGTAACAGAACCGGTGAGCCAGGTGGCCGGGCTGCATGCGCAGTGAGGCGTGTACGCCAGGTGGATGCCGCCGTCCGGGCCGAGGGTGACCCGGTTGTCGGGCAGGGGCAGGTCCTCGGTGGATAGCCAGAAGTCCACGGCATGGTCGGCGACGTCGCGCAGCGCCCAGTTCGGCGCGAACTTGGTCTCCAAAGGCTTCTCGCCGCGGAACATCGCCGCTTGCGATTTGCCAATCATCTGGATGTTGCCCATCGGATAGTCGAAGTCCGGGCCATGGAAGTAGAAGTCGTTGAAGGCGAGGGTCTTCTGGAACACGGTCGGGTTCGGTTCTTTGGACAGGGCGAGCACGGCCTGGCTGTCGTGGTACATGAAGTTGCGGCCGACCTGATCGGAGCTGTTGGCCAGCCCCTTCGGGTGCTTGTCGCTGGCCGAGGCCAGCAAGAGCTTGGCGGAGTTGGCCGCGCCGCAGGAGACGACCACGATGTCGCCCTGGTACCGCTGGGTTTCGCCGTCGCGCTCGGCAACTACCTGGGTGACCGCGGTGCCGGCCGGGTTGGTCTCCAGCTTCACTACCCGTGCGTTGCGGACCAGGGTGACGTTGGGGTGCTCCAGGGCGGGGCGGACGCCGGCCACCTCGGCGTCGGATTTGGCGTGCAGGGGGCACGGGAAGCCGTCGCAGTTTCCGCACTTCACGCAGATGCTGTACGGCCGGTCCGCCTCGTTGACCCTGATGCCGCACGGCGCGTGGAACGGGTGAAAGCCTTCCGCGGCCAGGTCGTCGGAGAGCTGCTGGATCCGGGGCTCGTGGGACACCGCCGGGTACGGGTAGGGCGCGCTGGACGGCGGCTCGGTTGGATCCTCGCCCCGCGCTCCGTGCACCTCGTACATCGTCTCGGCGGTGGTGTAGTACGGCTCCATGTCTTGGTAGGAGATGGGCCAGGCGGGCGAGATCCCGTCGTGGTGGCGCAGTTCGCCGAAGTCCTCGGCGCGCATCCGGTACAGCGCGGCTCCGTACAGCTTGGTGGCACCCCCGACGAAGTAATGCACCTGCGGCTGGTAGAACGATTTGGCCTTCGGGTCGTACCAGCTGTCCGGGGAGATATACCGCCCGTCGACGAACACGTCCACGGTCGACCAGTTCTCCGGCTCACGGGGCAGCCAGTCGCCGCGCTCGAGCAGCAGGATGCGCTTGCCCGAGGGAGCCAGGTGACGCGCCAGCGTGCCGCCGCCCGCCCCGGTCCCGATGATGATCACGTCGTATTGTCCGTCCATGCTGTGCTCCTTCCCAAGCCGGGTAGCCGGCCTGCCGGTTCAGAAAATGGCGATCGGGTTGACCGGCGAGCCGGTCGCGGCGCGGAGCCGCAGAGGCGCGACGACGCAGAGGAACGACCAGCGGTTCAGCTCCTCGCACACCGCGACGAGGTCGTCGAATTGCAGCCAGTCCATGAGGTGCAGGCCCATCGCGTTGACGGCGAGCACGTGTACCGGGAAGTCGACATTCTCGGCCGCACTCGGCGCCGTGTCGTTGTTGCCGTCGCTGCCAAGGGCCCCGATCCGCCGTTCCGCGAGGAGTTCCAGGGCCGCCGGATGCAGCCCGGCGCGCGCATTCGCGGCGTCCCACGGCCCGAGCGCCCGGCGCCGGCTGCGGTGACCGACCCGGACGAAGAGCAGATCGCCCTGCTCGATGCGGATCTCCTGCGCCGCCTCCGCCGCGATCAGGTCTTCGGCGGTCACGTGATCACCCGGCTCCAGCCACGGCACCCCCCGCGCCCGCGGAATGTCGAGCAGCAGGCCGCGGCCGACGATCCCGCCGCCGGCCACCTCTATGGAGAGCTCAGTTGCCCCCGTCGCCGTGACGGCGCCTGGACTCAGGCCGTTGTAGAGGGTCCCGTCGAAGATCACGTGGCGCAATGCGTCGATGTGGCTGTCGACGTTGCCGTGGATGTTCAGGGCCACCCGGTCCATGGCGAATGAGAGCCCGGAACCGGGACCCGAAGTGGTGCCGTCATGAGTCATCTGGTGCACGGCGGGATCGGGGTTGTCGGGTGCCACCTCGCTCTCCACCGGCGCCGCCAGCGACACAGCGCGGCCTCGCCAGACTCCGCTGGCCGCCGCCACCACCTGCGAAGGTGAGATGTTGTTCAGCGCCCCCAGCCGGTCAGCTGGCCCCTGCCGGGACATGTGTTTGATCCGCTCGTAAAGGGCCCGGAACTCGTCGGCGCTCAGCTCAAAGTCGCTCATCTCGCCCGGACTTATCCCGTCCGGCCGGAGGGCTCAGTGCTTGTAGTGGGGAGCTCTGAACCGGTCGTGCTACCAGGGAGTGCCGTACCAGCGATAGAGGGAGGCAGCACGTCGTACGCATCGCGTATCACTCCCACCTGCTCGGTGGTGTACGTCCGTTCCCGGCGTATGTCAAACACAAAGGCGGGCCACCAGCTCAGCAGCGCGCCGAGGCGGTTGCGGTAGCCGGTCAGGAAGCCGATGTGGATGAACAGCCAGACGATCCAGCCGAAGAAGCCGGCGAACTGCAGGCGTCCCACGGAAATGACCGCGCGGCCGCGGGAAAGGTAAGCAGCCGACCCCAGGTCATGGTAGCGGAACGGCTTGGTGGGCACGTGCCCGGTGACCTCGTGTTTGATGCGTTCTCCGGCGTACAGGCCGGTCTGCATGGCCACCTCGGCCACGCCGGGGAGCTTGTTCAGGCTCATGACGTCGCCGGTGACCAGGATCTCGGGATGATCGGGAATGGTGAGGTCGTCGCGGACCACGATGCGCCCGGCCCGGTCCTGCTTTGCGCCGGTGGCCGCCGCGATCGCCGCCGCCACCGGCGGTGCTTCCACCCCTGCGGTCCACAGCACGGTGCCGGCCTCATGGTGGGTCACCGTGCCGTCCTGGGCGCGGACGTCCAGCCCGGTGGCGTCTATGTTGGTCACGATCGAGTGCATGTGCTGCTCGACGCCGAGCTTGTCGAGGGCGTGTGCCGCCTTGGCCGAAAGCTCCGGGCCGAACGGGGCGAGCGGGGCGTCCCCGCCATCGAAAAGCAGGACCCGGGCGTCCTCGGGCTTGATGTGACGGTATTCGTCGCGTAGCGTCTTGGTCGCCACCTCGCGGATCTGCCCGGCGAGTTCGACGCCGGTGGGTCCGGCACCGACCAGGGCGAAGGTGAGCCAGCGGCTGCGTTCCGCCGGGTCTGCCGCGGTATCCGCCATCTCGAACGAGCCGAAGACGCGGCGCCTGATGACCAGGGCATCCTCGATGGTCTTCATGCCGGGCGCCCACGTGGCGTACTCGTCATGCCCGAAATACGATTGCCGCACCCCGGCCGCCACGATCAGGTAGTCGTAGCCGAATTCCAGTTGGTCCCCGAGTGGTCGCGTCGCGAGTACCCGGCGCCGTTCGGCGTCGATGCCTGTCACCTTGGCCAGCACGAAGTCCGCGTTCTTGTGCTTACGGAGCAGGTCTCGCAGCGGGACGGTGATCTTCCCCTCGGACAAGATACCGGTCGAGCACTGGTATAGCAGGGGCTGGAACAGGTGGTGCGGGCGGCTGTCGATGAGGGTCACCCGGACCGGGGCGCGCCCCAGCGCCCTGGCGGCGAACAGCCCGGCGAATCCGCCGCCGATGATCACCACGCGGCGCTGGCTATCTTGGTCGTTCATAGCGCGTCCCCGATCCCGGTCGTCCTTTATTCCTGCGTGCGGCTCAGCCTGCCGGGTCGTACCACGTTTCCCGGTTGGTCAGTAGCCGCTCCGCTTCCTTGGGACCCCAGCTGCCCTTGGCGTAGGGGTGCACGGGGACGACATCGCCGAGCACCGGGTCGACGATCTCCCACGCGGCTTCCACGGTGTCCTGCCGGGCGAACAGCCAGCGGTCCCCGTCCAGCGCCGCGCCGATGAGCCGGTCGTAGGGGCGGATGTCAGACCCGGGCTGCTGCGCGAACGCAAGCTCCTCCGCTTGCGGCTCCCAGCCAGCACCGGGCTTCTTTCCGTGCAGGGTGAGGCCGACCTGCGTCTCCGGCCAGACCCGGAACCTCAGCCTGTCCGCTGGCGTGACGGGCTCTATACCGAATACGTCGTGCGGCGGCTGCTTGAAAATGATGTTGACTTCGGTGGCGGTGACCGGCATGCACTTGCCCGCCCGGATCAGGATCGGTACCCCGGCCCAGCGCCAGGTATCGGCGGTGAGCCCGACCGCGACGTACGTCTCCACGGTCGAATTCGGGTCGACGCCGTCCACCTGGCGGTAACCCTCGTACTGGCCCCGCACCGTATTCTGCGGGCTTAGCGGGCTAAGCGCGTTCACCACCTGCTGCTTGGCATCCCGCCAGGCAGAAAGCCCGTGCGCGCTGGGCGGTTCGGCCAGGACGGTCGCTAGTACCTGGAGCATGTGGTTCTGCAGCACGTCCCTGATGGCACCCGTCCGGTCGTAGAACCGGCCGCGGTCGGCGACGTCGAACGCTTCGGACATCGTGATCTGGATGTTCTCCACGTAGGTCCGGTTGAGCAGTGGCTCGATCACCGAGTTGGCGAACCGGACGAACAGAACGTTCTCCACCGGGTCGAAGGCCAGCCAGTCGTCGACCCGGAAGATCGCCTCCTCCGGGAAGTACTGGTGCATGGTGTCGTTGAGCTGCCGCGAGCTGGCCAGGTTGATGCCGAACGGCTTCTCTACCATGACCCGCGCGTCCTTCGTGCGCCCGGCCGAAGCGATTCCCTGCGCGATCCGCCCGAACAGCTGGGCCGGCACTTCCATGTAGTACAGGATCCGCTGGCCCGTGCCGATCTGATCCGACATGGCCTTGTAGGTGGCGTCGTCGCCGAGGTCCCCGTCTACGTAGCGCAGCAGGCCCAGCATCTTTTGCGCCGCCGCGCTGTTCGGGTCCATGTTGTTGAGTTTCAGCGAGGCGGTGGCGTAGTCGCGGAACTGCTCTAGCCCCCACCCGCTCTTGGCCACCCCGATCACCGGGACGTCCAGCACCCCGCGCTGGACTAGCCCCACTAGCGCCGGGAACGTCTCGATCTTCGCCAAGTCTCCAGTGGCACCGAAAATCACCAGCGCGTCAACTTCGTTTGTCGCCATGTCATTTCCTCCTGACCAATCGTTACGATCACATCGGGTCCGGGCCCGGTTAGCATCCCCCGCAGCGGAGGATCCGGCTCAGCTCCCGGGCTGGACCGTGGGAGCGGCAGGCTGGGGCGTCGGCTCCGACCCAGGCGCAGCTTCGGGGGATGGAGCGGGCGGCTGGAATTCCTGCTTGCTGACGCGTCGCCGGAACACGTAGTAGGTCCAGGTCTGGTAGGCGAGGACCAGCGGCAGGAAGAGGATCACGACGACGGTCATCACCTTGAGTGAGTAGCCTCCGGACGCCGTGTTGTGCACGGTGAGGTTGTAGGCCTTGTTGGTGGAGGAGACCATGACGTTCGGGTACAGGTCAACGAAGAGCGCCAGGATGCAGGACGCGATGGTAACCGTGGTCGCGGCGAAGGCGAAGCCCTCGCTGTGGGAGTAGACCAGCCAGACGGCGGCGATGACGGCGATGACGGCCAGCAGCTCGATCACGTTGAGGAAGAAGGTGGTGCCGGCGGTCACGTGCGTCCAGATGATGAAGGCGATGACGGCGGCGGCGGTGACGGGGGCCACGCGCCGGGCCACCTGCCAGGACCGCTCCCGCATCCCGTCGGTGGTCTTCAGGCACAAGAACGTCGCCCCGTGCAGCAGGCAGACCAGGACCAGGGTGACGCCGGTGAGCAGGGCGTAGGGCTGGAGCAGTTCCCAGAACGAGCCGGTGTAGTTCTGGGCCGAGTTGATCGGGAGTCCGTGCAGCAATCCGGCCAGGGCCACGCCGATCAGTAGCGGCGCTAGCAGGCTGCCCGTGGTAAGCAGCACATCCCAGGTGCGGCGCCAGCGGGCCGCGTCCCGCTTGCCCCGGTACTCAAAAGCCACGCCGCGTAGGATCAGCGAGATCAGCAGCAGGACCAGCGCGAGATTGTAGGCCGAGAACATCGTCGCGTACCAGCCGGGAAACGCGGCGAACATAGCGGCCCCGGCCACGATCAGCCAGACCTCGTTGCCGTCCCACAGCGGCCCGATCGTGTTGATGGCCGCCCGGCGGCCGGCCTCGTCGGTGCCGATCACGCTGTGCAGCATGCCGACGCCGAAGTCGAACCCCTCCAGGACGAAAAAGCCGGTCCACAAGATGGCGATGATGATGTACCAGAACGGGATCATCGTTACCTCAATACAGAACGGCCGGTACCGGCGCGTCCGCGTCGGCCTCGGTACGCGGGGGCGGGAGCTGTTCGCGGGAGTACTTCAGCATCAAGATCAGGTCGACGGTGCCCAGCGTGCCGTACAGGAGGACGAAGGCGATCAGGCTGATCCACAGCCAGGTGGTGCTGACCGTCGGGGAGATCCCGTTTTTGGTCAGCATGATGCCCTGCACGATCCACGGCTGCCGGCCGCTTTCGGTCAGCAGCCAGCCCGCAGTGTTCATCACGAACGGCAGCACCGCGGCCCACACCGCCACCCACAGGAACACCCGGGAGGTAGCGAACTTTTTTCGCCGGATCAGCCACAGCCCCCACAGCGAGATCAGCAAGGTCAAGGCGCCAAGGTAGGCCATCGCCCGCATCCCCCAGTACTGGATGAACACGTTCGGCACGTAGTTCCCGGGCCCGTACTGCTTGGAGTACTGCTGCTGCAACGGGGTCATCCCCTCCACCTTGCCGTTCCAGTGGTTGGTGGCCAGCAGCGACAGCAGGTGCGGGATCGCGATGATCTGGGTCGGGGTCTGGTCGTTGTTGCCGCCGCCGATCTGGAACAGCGAGAACGAGCACGGCTGGCAGGTCGTCCATTGCGCCTCGGCCGCCGCGATCTTCATCGGCTGGTACTTGCCCTCGATCACGCCGAGCTCATCGCCCACCAGCAAGGTGAACAAGATCGCCGGGACCAGCACGATCAGCGCCAGCCGCGCCGACCGCGTGAACACCTCGCGGTTCCCGCCGTGCCGCAGCTGCCACGCCGAGACCGCCAGCATGATGACCGCGCCGGTGGTCAACGCGACGAACACGACCTTGGTGTATCCCCAGACGAACACCGGGTTGGTGAACACCGCCCAGATGTCGTTCAGCTGAGGTTTGCCGTTGACCATCACGTAGCCGACCGGGTGCTGCATCCAGGAGTTGGCTGCCATGATGAACGCCCCCGACAGCACGCTGCCCAGGAAGACCAACCAGATCGTCGCCAGGTGCACCCGCCGTGGCAGCTTATCCCAGCCGAACAGCCACAACCCCAAGAACGTCGACTCCAGGAAGAACGCGGCCAGTCCCTCCATCGCCAGCGGTGCGCCGAAGACGTTCCCGACCAGCCGCGAGTACGCGCCCCAGTTCATGCCGAACTGGAACTCCTGCACAATCCCAGTCACCACGCCGATCGCCACGTTGATGACCAGCAGCGTGCCGAAGAACCGGGTCAGCCGCAGGTACTCCTCGCGCTTGCTGCGATACCACACCGTCTGCAGCAACGCGGTCAGAAAGCCCAGACCGATCGTGACCGGGACGAAGAAGAAATGATTGATCGACACAAAGGCGAATTCCACCCGCGCCAAGTCGACGTTAGTCATCTACACCCCTTGGTCAGGAGGGCTGCCGACCAGCTGGCCAGCGCTATGCGGCAAGCAGCCGGCCCGTCACACCCCGGCTGTATCGCGAGCGGAGCCGCCGTTCTGCCAGGCAGCGGCGCCGGCGGTGGCGGCGGACCTGGCCTGCGCCCACTTGATCTTCGCCAGTTCGCTGGGCGGCACTTCCATTTCCCGGATCCACTGGCGGGTAGCCGAGATCACATGCGTGCCGCCGACGGCCAAGCCCGCCAGCGCGATCAGAGCGCCCGCGCCGATGAGCGACCCCCCTGTGATCAGCAGGCCGGATCTGAACGTTGGCCAGCCATTGCTTTTCTCCGTATTAGCAGTCATGACATCCGCCCTTGCCGTTGGTGATTGATCCTGACTTTCACCCCCATTGATGCAGCCCGGCATCATCCCTCTGGGGTGATTACTCCGCGCGCCGGAAGGCGCCATTCCGCTCCGCAACGGCGCGGTCAGTCCCGGCGCTGATCGGACAGCACCACGACGGACCGGGGGCCGACGGTCACCTGATCGCCGGCATGGTATTTGCCCGCTCCGGCGGGGGCGGCGGGATCGTAGCTGTCGATCTCGGCATGCCACTCCGCCCCAGGGCGGGTGGGAGGCAGGACGAAGCTGAGGGGCTCCCACCAGGAGCTCACCAGGACCAGGAAATCGTCGTCGAGCATGGGCGTGCCGTCTTCGGCCTGGTCGGGGTCATCATTTCCGTCGAGGTAGATGGCGATGGCCCGGGCGCCCGGGTCGGCCCAGTCGGCGTTGTCCATGGGCGTGCCCGCGGGGGTGAACCACTGCAGCTCGGAGGCCTCGGCGCCGGCCAGGAAGCGCCGGCGGCGGAAGACCGGGTGGGCGCGCCGGAACGCGATCAGGTTCCTGGTGTAATCCAGCAGCGCGGCGTCGCCGCTGGCCCAGTCGAACCAGGTCGTCTCGTTGTCCTGGCAGTAGGCGTTGTTGTTGCCGCCCTGGGTGCGGCCCGTCTCGTCACCGCCCAGCAGCATCGGGACGCCGAAGGACAGCATCAGCGTGGTGAGCATGGCCCGGGACTGGCGGGCGCGCAGCGCGAGAATGCCGGGGTCGGTAGTCGGGCCTTCGGCCCCGCAGTTCCAGGAATTGTTGTCGCTGGTCCCGTCGCGGTTATTCTCGCCGTTGGCCTCGTTGTGCTTGTCGTTGTAGGAGACCAGGTCCGCGAGGGTGAATCCGTCGTGCACGGTGATCAGGTTGACCGACGCGGTGGGGCGGCGGCCGGCCGCCGCGTACAGGTCTGAGGAGCCGCTGAAACGGTTGGCGAACTCGCCGATCCCGACCGGGTGGCTGCGCCAGAAGTCGCGCATCGTGTCCCGGTACTTGCCGTTCCATTCCCGCCACAGCGGCGGGAACCGGCCCAGGTCGTAGCTGTCCATCTGGCCCACGTCCCACGGCTCGGCGACCAGCTTGGCCCGGCATACCACCGGGTCCTGGGAGCACATGTCCAGGAAGGCCGACACCTTGTCGAAGGCGCCCTCCTGGCGGGCCAGGGTGGGCGCCAGGTCGAACCGGAACCCGTCGGCGTGCATCTCGGTCAGCCAGTAGCGCAGCGAGTCCATCATCAGCTGCAGCATGATCGGGTCGCCGGCGTTCAGCGCGTTGCCGCAGCCCGTCGTGTCGTAGTAGACGCCGGGGTCGCCGGGCTCGACCCGGTAGTAGGCCAGGTTATCGATGCCGCGGAAACACAGCGTGGGACCATCCGGCCCGGCCTCGGCGGTGTGGTTGAACACCACGTCGAGGATCACTTCCAGACCGGCCCGGTGCAGCGCGTCCACCATCGCCTTGAACTCGGCGACCTGGCCGCCGGGCTGGCCGGCCCGGACGGCGGCGGAGTAGCCGTTGTGCGGCGCGAAGAAGCCGATCGTGTTGTAGCCCCAGTAGTTCGTCAGCCCCCGCTGGATGAGGAACGCCTCGGGCACGTTCTGGTGCACCGGCAGCAGCTCGACGGTCGTGACGCCGAGATCACGCAGGTGCGCGATGGCGGCCTCGTGGCCTAGGCCGGCGTAGGTCCCGCGCAGCGCCGGGGGAATATCGGGATGGCGCATGGTGAAGCCCTTGACGTGGACCTCGTACAGCACCGTGTCCGCGTAGCTGTGCCAGGGCCGCTCATCGTCCTGCCAGCGGAACTCCGGGTCCACGACCAGGCTCCTGGGCACGTGCGCCGAGGAGTCCAGGGTACTCGGCGCGGCGGGGTCGGCCTCGTCCTGGCCGAGCACCTCCGGGCCGAACGAAACCGTTCCGCTGACCGCCTTGGCGTAGGGGTCGAGGAGCAGCTTGGCCGGGTTGCACCGCAGGCCGCGGCCCGGGTCCCAGGGGCCGCCGACCCGGTACCCGTAGGACTGCCCCGGGCCCGCTCCCGGCAAGAAGGCATGCCAGACATCGGCGTCGTTATCGCGGACCGGGATCTGGGTTTCGGAGCCGGTTTCGTCGAACAGGCACAAGGTGACGGTGTCGGCGACGGCGGAGGCGATCGCGAAGTTCGTGCCCGCGACGCCCAGGTGCTCACCAGGCGTAGCGCCCAGCGGGAACGGCGCGCCGGGCAGCGCGACGCCGGGGCGGGCATCCGGGGCGACGCGGGCGGCCGGGACGGCCCCGGCCGCGGTGGCGGCTTGGCTACTAGTCATTTCTGGGCCTTTGCTGCTAGGTCGCGCAGGACGTCTCCCAATGCCCGGACCGCACCGTGCCGGCGCAGGATCACATCGGCGATCAGGCCGGTCCATCCGGTCTGGTGGAAGGCGCCGATCGCGGCGCCGTTGTCACCGTGGAAGTACTCACTGAAGATCAGGTTGTCCTTCCAGGCCGGATCGTTCTGCATCCGCTCGGTCCCGCCGAAGCAGGCCCGTCGTCCGTTTTCGTCCCTGGTGAACAGCGAGATCAGCCGGTCCTGCAGGTCGGCGATGATCAGGTCCAGGGTGAGCCGCTTGCCCGAGCCGGTCGGGTACTCCAGCTCCAGGTCATTGCCGTAGAACCGGTGGTAGCGCTCCAGCGATTCGACCACGAGATAGTTGACCGGCATCCAGATCGGGCCGCGCCAGTTGGAGTTGCCGCCGAACATGGACGTGGTTGACTCAGCCGGCTCATAGTCGATGGACGACTGGTAGCCTTCGGCGTCGAACTGGTAGGGATGATCGCGGTGGTAGGCCGACACCGCGCGCAGCCCGTGCGGAGACAAGAACTCGCTCTCGTCGAACAGCTTGGCGAACATCCGCTCTAGCTGGTAGGGCCGCGCCACCGAGACCAGCAGGCGCTGGTTTCCCCCCTCACCCCGGAACTGCGGCCTCTCGGCCAGCTTCTCCATGTCCCGGACGCCCTCCTTCTGCAGGAAACGCGTGAACAGCTTGTTCATGGTCAGCACGTTCTGCAGCATGGCGCCGTCGATAACCCCGGCGGCCAGGGCCGGGATGATCCCGACCATGGACCGGACCTTGACCGGGACACTGTAGCCGGAGGGGGTAACCAGCCGGTCATAGAACAGCCCGTCGGCGTCGTCCCACAGGCCCTGTTGGTCTATGGCGTTCCTGATGCCCGCGAAATGCTCCAGGAACTTCAGCACCAGATCCTGTCCGTCGTCCTCGCCGGACCAGTTCAGGATGCTCGCCATGGTAGCCAGCGCCAGCGCGTAAGCGCCCATCCAGCCGGTGGCGTCGGACTGCTCCAGGGTGTAGCCCGCGGGCAGGTGGGACCGGTCGATGGGGCCGATGTTGTCGAGGCCGAGGAAGCCGCCCTCGAAGACGTTGCGGTCGCTGGCGTCTTCACGGTTGACCCACCAGGTGAAGTTGACCAGGAGCTTGGCGAAAATCCGGCGGAGGAAGCCGATGTCGCGGGCGCCGTCGATGGCGAACACCTGCAGTGCCGCCCAGGCGTGCACCGGCGGGTTGACGTCACCGAAATCCCATTCATACGCCGGCAGCGCTCCCTGCGGGTGCTGGAACCACTCCCGGCAGATCAGGATCAGCTGGTACTTGGCGAAGGCCGGGTCCAGATGGGCCAGGGTGACAGTGTGGAAGGCCAGGTCCCAGGCGGCGAACCAGGGATACTCCCACTTGTCCGGCATGGAGATGATGTCGAACCCGTCGAAGTTGCGCCACTTGGAGTTCCGGCCGTGCTTGCGTACCTCGGGCGGTTCGGGCTGGGTCGGGTCCCCGTCCAGCCACCGGGCCACGTCGTAGTAGAACAGCTGCTTGCTCCACAGCATGCCGGCCGACGCCTGGCGGAGCACCAGCGCCTCATCCGCGTTGGCGCTGTCCGGAGTCAGCTCGGCGTAGAACTCATCGGCCTCGTGCTGCCTCGCCGCCATAACCTGGTCGAAGTCCTTGCCGAGCGCGGCCGCCGCCTTGGCCGCGGAACTGCCCGCCGCCCCGTTAGCGGCCGGCCGCAGCCGTAGCCGCAGCTCGACGGTCTGGCCGGGCGGAACGGTGACCTGATACCAGAACGCGCATTTGGTGCCGGTGCCGACCGGGTTGACGGTGGCCGCGCCGTGGATCACATGGTCGTTGATGCCATCCTTGGGATACGGCGTGCCGGCCGGGGCACCGTAAAGCCGCCCGACGTTGGTCTCGTTGTCGCAGAACAGCAGTTGCGGATCCGCGCCGCCGGGGCTGGCCGCGGCGATGAGCTCCAGAATGCCTAGGAACGGATGGTCGATGGTGACCGACCGGTCCCCGGAGGCCCGCAGCGCTGGCCGGGCCTCGGCATCACCCCACGCCCAGGTGTTGCGGAACCAGGCGGTGGGCAGCACGTGCAGCGTCTCGGCCTCCGGCCCGGCGTTGGTGACCTGGATGGCCATCAGCAGATCGTCGGGGCCGGCCTTGGCGTAGTGCACCTCGGTGATCCAGTACCGGTCGTCGTCGAACGCGCCGGTGTCAAGCAGTTCGTACTCCGGCTGGTAGCGGCTTCGGCCGGCGTTGGTGTCGATCAGGTCCTGGTAGGGGAACGGGCCTTGCGGGTAGTGGTAGCGCCACCGGTTCCAGGCGTGGCTGGGAATGGCGTCCAGGTACCACCAGTACTCCTTGACATCTTCGCCATGATTACCCTGCGGGCCGGTCAGCCCGAACGCCCGCTCCTTCAGGATCGGGTCGCGCCCGTTCCACAGCGCCAGGCTCAGGCACAGCCGCTGCTCGATGTCGCAGAATCCGGCCAGGCCGTCCTCGCCCCAGCGGTAGGCCCGGGACCGGGCCTGGTCGTGCGGCAGGTAGTTCCACGCGTTGCCATCGGCGCTGTAGTCCTCCCGGACCGTTCCCCACTGCCGCTCGCTGACATACGGGCCCCAGCGGTACCACTCCCCGCCCTGCTGAAGCCCGTCCTCCAGTCGCCCGAACCCAGCCACTCGATCCCGTTCAGCACCCACTGCCAGCCCCTGTCGCGTTTCGATGTGCCGCACTGTCCATGTGTCGCGCCGATCTCCGTCCGGCGCCATCGTGGCGCTTGCCGATATGCGGTCGGCCTCCATTGCCTTTCTATGCAGCCGGTCAGCCGCGTTCATCACCCAATGCGGGTGATGATTTACCCCGCTGGCCGCTCCACCTTGGAGGTGACAAATAGTCCGAGATGAAGAGCGCACAACCGGTAAATGAACGGTTGACAAATTAACTATGGGACTCTGCATTATCGGAGCATTATCGGAGGCTGGCTTGACGACCAACCAGATCCTGACCGGGGTCGGGCTGATCCTGGCCCTCGCCGTCGGGTCCCAGGTCCTGGCCAGCCGCCTGCGCATTCCCGCGATCATCGTGCTGCTGCCGGCCGGATTCATCGCGGGCGCGCTGACCACCGATGTCGACCCGCAGCGCCTGCTCGGCCCGGCGTTCGAGCCGCTCGTGTCCTTGTCGGTGGCCGTCATCCTCTATGACGCGGGCCTGAGCCTCGATATGCGGAAGCTCAAGGGCCACACCCGCAAAGTGGTGATCCGCCTGATCGTGCTCGGGGTCCTGATCACCACCGCGCTCGCCGCCTCCGTGGCCGCACCGCTCCTCGGAATGTCGCGCGGCGCGGCGCTGATGCTGGGGATCATCCTGGTCGTCTCGGGACCGACCGTCGTAGGCCCGCTGCTCAGTTTCGTCCGGCCCACCGAACGGGTACAGCAGGTCCTCATCTGGGAGGGGTCGCTGATCGACCCGGTCGGCGGAATCCTCGGCGCGCTGGTGTTCCACGGCGTGGTCGCGAGCACCCGCAAAGGGCCGGGCAGCCAGCTCGCCCAATTTACGGCCAGCGTCGGCGTCGGCATAGCCGGCGGGGTGATCGGCACCGCACTGCTCTGGCTGCTGCTGCGCAAGCTCCGGCTCGGCGAACTGCTCGGCACCACCGCGCAACTCGCCGCGGTGATCGCGGTGGCCGCCGCGTGCGACGTGATCCGCGAGGACACCGGACTCATCGCGGCCATTTTCATGGGGCTCACGCTGGCTAATCGGCGGGGCTTTGACATCCCGTCGCGTCGCCCGTTCTTCGAGACGCTCGTGCAGCTGATCATCGGCGTTCTGTTCATCTCGATCTCGGCCACCGTAACTCCGGCCTCGCTCCGGCATCTGGTGCTGCCTACGCTCGCCCTGGTCGCTGTCCTGGTGCTCGCGGCCAGGCCCATCGTTGCGTTCGCGTCGACGCTGGGGACTGACCTGACCAAGGGCGAGCGTGCCTTCATCGGCTGGATGGCTCCGCGCGGCATCGTCGCGGCCGCCACCGCCTCGACGTTCGCGGCGGGCCTGGTCGCCAAGGGCATCGGCGGGGCGGGCAAGATCCTGCCTGCCACATTCCTCGTCATCGTGGCGACGGTGACCCTGTACGGGCTGACCGCGGTACCGGCCGCCCGGCGATTGGGTGTCAGCCGGCCCGGCCGTACCCGGCCGCTTCTGGTCGGCGGCGCTGCGTGGGTGGTCGACCTTGGACGGGCCCTGCAGTCCGCGGGCCTGGAGGTAGTGATGTGGGCGGGCCTGGACCAGCAACGAGAACAGATCAGGCGGGCCGGGCTGCAACTGGCGCCCGGTGAGCTGCTCGCGGCGGCCACCGGCCGCGGCGCGCGACTCGAGGGCATCACGGCCGTCCTCCTGCTGACCGACGAGGATGACTTCAACGCACTCGCCTCGGTGCTGCTGACGGAAACCGTCGAAGGGCGCGTATACCGGCTTGCGCCGCCGCAGCTCAGCCACGGCGTGGTCGCTCCCTACACCACCGGGCACATCCTGTTTGCCCAGGACATGACCAGGCCAGCGGTCACCGCGCGGTATCAGGATGGGGCGCGGATCGTGGTACACGGCACCGGCGGCGTGCTGCCCGCCGCACAGGACCTCCTGTTCATCGTGCGCGCCGACGGCCAGCTCGTCGCCGTCACTCAGACCAGCACGCCGACGCCGCAGCCTGGCGACACCTTGTTGTCCCTGGGCCCTGCGCTCGCGGCGCAGTCTGCGGATCCCGGTCATCGCGATCTGCCTGAGGTAGAGCGACGATGACCTTTCACGTACGCCTAGTCAGCGTGCCCGACCGGACCAGCGAACTCGTCGAGGCACTCGCTGCCGACGCCGGCGTGTCCAACCTGCTCGTGCTCTCGGGCGCGGCCCGCAGGTCGGCCAGTGACGCCATCCAGTTCGACCTACGGCCCCGGTCCGCCAACTCCGTGTTCCGGTACCTGCAGGCCTTCCAGCAGGACGGCGGCGGCACCGTCGCCGTTGACTACGTCGATGCCACTCTCGGCGAAAGGGCGCCCCCGGCCGCGGAGCATTTTCTGGTCCAGCGTGACGTCGCACCCGTGTGGGAAGTTGTCGAGGCCCGGATCCGCGCGGACGCCGTCTACGGGCCCAGTTTCTACATCCTGCTCGCCATCGCCGGGCTCATCGGCGCGGTCGGCATCCTCACCAACTCCACGATCCTCATTGTCGGTGCCATGGTCGTGGGGCCGGAATACAACGCGATCATGGGTGTTGCCCTCGGCATCGACAAGCGAACCAAGCGGCCGGTAATCCGTGGCCTCCTCGCCTTGCTCGCCGGATTCTCCGCGGCCATGATCGTCACCCTGCTCTTCGCCCTGGCGATTCGCTGGTCCGGGCACACGCCGAAGTTGTACTCGCTCGGCGTGCGACCAGTCTCCTCTCTCATCGACAATCCGAACTTGTTCTCGATCGTGGTCGCCGTCCTGGCTGGGATCGTCGGCGTCGTCTCGCTGACCGAAGCGCGCGCCAGCGCCCTTATCGGCGTGTTCATCTCAGTGACGACCATTCCGGCTGCCGCTGACATCGCCCTGTCCGCCGGGTATGCAAGCTGGAGCCAGGCTCGGGGTTCGGCATTCCAGCTGCTTCTCAACGTGACAGTGCTGATTGCCATGGGCGCGCTGGTCCTGCGCGCCCAGCGGATCATCTGGGGTTCTCGCGAACGGGCAGAAGCATCGCGGAATGCGCCAAGCGTGGCTAACCACCTGCCGCGTCAACGACGTTCAGGCGATGGATGATCGTGGCCACGAGCTCCTCCGGCGTGCCATCAGCGGGCACGACAAGGACATTCTCCGGCGCTTGCGGCATCTCGAGATCATCGTACTGGCTGTCCAGGAGCCTGGCCGGAAAGAAATGCCCGTGCCTGGCGGCGAGCCGGGTCGTGTCTACGTCATGACCGATATCCAAGAACACGAGCCGTGCGGCGGGACGCCGGTCCAGGAGCACATCCCGGTAGGCGCGTTTGAGTGCCGAGCACGCCACGACACCCGAGTCACCCGCCGCCGCGCGCTCATCCATCCAGGCGGCGATCGCGCCTAGCCAAGGCCGCCGGTCGTCGTCGGTCAGCGGTATTCCGGCGGCCATCTTGGCCACGTTGGCCGCAGGGTGCAAGGAATCGCCGTCAGCAAACGCCCAGCCAAGCCGGCCCGCCAGCAAGGCGCCGACCGTGGACTTTCCGCTGCCAGAGACCCCGGCCATCACCACGATCATCGCGTAACCCCGCGGCCTCAACTAGTAGAGTGGACGGCCGCCCAGTCGGCGGCCATGTCGATCACGGTCCATTTCTGGTCGGCTGCGGCGGCGAGGATCTGATCTGTGCCGCTGCCCAGGATGGGGTCGCGATCGTAGGCGTACTCCCGCTCGGCGTCAGTATGGTGGACGACCAGTTCCAGGGTCCGGTATGGGCTGGCTGCGGTCCACTGGAGCATGGCCAGGTCGCCGTCGGTGTTCCCGGCGGCCAGGATCGGGCGCTGCCCGACGTGCTGGTGGATCGAGCTGGGCTTTTTCGGGCCGTCGTCGACGACCTCGATTTTGGCGCTCTTGACGAGTTCGGGCCCGCCGTCGCCGACGCGGAACTCGGTTTCCCCGACGCTGCCGATCACCCGGTGCGGGGGCAGGCCGTAGGCGTCAGCCGTCCACGTCCGCATGAAGTCCGTGCCGCCGCCGGAGATAATCCAGCACGAGAAGCCCTTGCGGTCCAGCAGCCCGAGTAGCTCGAGCATCGGCTGGTACACCGTCTCCGGGTAGGGCCGCCCGAAACGCGGATGCCGGGCTGAGGCGAGCCAGTTCCGGCATAGCGCGTCGAACTCGTCGGTGGTGATGCCCGCGTGAGTGAGCGCCAGCAGTTCGACCAGGGCCGCCATCCCGCCGGCGTGCAGCTTCTCCAGGCTGGTGGGATGGCCCAGTTCGGCCGCCCGGTCGATCGCGAAGACCAGCTGGGCGTACACGGGCTGCTCGGTCCACAAGGTACCGTCGTTGTCGAACACCGCCACGCGGTCCCGCTCGGGCACGAAATCCGGCGCGTCCGGATCGGTCACGGCGGCGACGAACTCCACGATGGCCTGCTTCGCGGACGTCTCGCGCCAGCTCGCCAGCTGATCAGCACTCACCGTCATTGCCGTCCTCCCGAGAGCAGCATTTCGTGTAAGCGCAAGACTCCGTCCAGGGCTCTGCTCAGTCATCACCCACGTCGGGTGACCCCCTGGTCCTCGTTAGCCTGAATACTCTGCCGCATGGGCGTCAGTGGCGGGGCCCGCCGCGGAGCGGTTGATCGTCGCCTGATCCGTTATGCCGGGGCCGCGCGTGCTCACCTGGTAGTTACCCTCGTCCTCGGCCTGGCCGGAACGGGACTGATTCTGGCCCAGGCCGGCCTGCTCGCCCGGGCCCTGGCCGTTGCCGCCCGGGGCGATGTTGCGGCCGCGCTATCGGGCACCCTGGCGGCGCTGCTGGTCGTAGTGGCGGCCCGGGCGGCGGTGGGTTATGGCGGGGAGGTGGCTGCGCTGCGAGCGGCCGCGACGGTGAAATCGCAGCTACGCCGGGCGCTTACCGCCCGCTCCTTGCGGCTGGGCCCGGTGTGGCTGAGCGGCCAGCGAGCGGGCGAGATCACGACCCTGACTACCAAAGGCCTGGACGGGCTGGATCCCTATTTCGCCCGGTACCTTCCGCAGCTCGTCCTTGCGGTGCTGGTGCCGGTCGCGGTGCTGGTCAGGGTGGCGATCGCGGACTGGGTCTCGGCGGTGATCATCGCCGTGACGCTGCCGCTGATCCCGGTGTTCGCGGTCCTGGTCGGCTGGCACACCAAAGCGCAGACGCGGCGGCAGTGGCGGCTGCTGGCTACCCTTGGCGGCCACTTCCTCGACGTGGTCGAGGGCCTGCCCACGCTGAAGGTGTTCAGCCGCGCCAAGGCACAGGAAGAGGTGATCGCCAAGGTCACCGAGGACTACCGGGCCGCCACCATGTCCACCCTGCGGGTGGCCTTCCTGTCCGCGCTGGTGCTGGAGCTGTCCGCCGCGGTGGCGACCGCCCTCGTCGCGGTCGAGGTCGGGCTCCGGCTGCTGTACGGCCATCTGGGCTACGAGACGGCACTGCTGGTTCTGCTGCTCACTCCGGAAGCATTCTTGCCGGTCCGCGCGGTCGGTGCGCAGTTTCACGCGAGCATGGAAGGTGTCGCCGCGGCCGGACGCGTCTTCGAGATCCTGGACACCGCGGTACCCGGCGAGCCCCGGGCCGGGTCCGCGGCCACGGCCCTGCGCAGCGGCGGCTCCCATGCCGATCTGCGGACGCAGTACATCCGGCTCAACGGCGTCACCGCGGCTTATCCCGGCCGTCATCGCCCGGCCCTGGACGAGGTGTGCCTGACGATCGCGCCGGGGGATCGGGTCGTGGTCACGGGCCCAAGCGGTGCGGGGAAGAGCACGCTGCTCGCGCTGCTGCTCCGCTTCATCGAACCGGCCGCCGGGACTATAGAGCTAGCCGGAGGCGCGGCGGACGGTGATGTGGCGGCCATAGACATCCGGCAGTGGCGCACCCAGATCGCCTGGGTGCCGCAGCAGCCCTACCTGTTCACCGGCACCGCTGCGGACAATATCGCCCTCGGCCAGGACGGTGCGAGCCGCGACGCCATCTGCCGGGCCGCCGAGCTGGCGGGCGCCGCCGACTTCATCTCCGAACTGCCGACCGGATACGAAACACCGCTGGGCGAGCGCGGCTTGCGGTTGTCCGCTGGCCAGCGGCAACGGATTGCCCTGGCCCGTGCGTTCCTGCGAGACGCGCCGCTGTTGCTCCTGGACGAGCCCGTCGCTCACCTGGATCCCGTCAGTGCCCGGCTTATCCGGACCTCCATCGACACTGCCCTGGCCGATCGCACCGTCATCCTGGTCAGCCACGGCGGAGGCTGGGCAGGCGGGGGCTGTCGGGTCATCCACCTGGAGCAGGGAAAGCGGATGTCGTCGGTCGGTGCCGCCCGGCCAGCCGCCCGGATCGCGGCGATGCTCCGGTGAGCGGCCAGCCCGCGGGCATGACCGCCGGGCGCCGGCCGCTGCTCCGGCTGCTCTGGCTGGCCCGGCCGCTGCGCGGCCGGCTGGTCCTGTCCGTCCTGGCCGGCGCGGCCGCTACCGGCTGCGGCGTGGCCCTGCTGGCCACCTCGGGGTTTCTGCTGGCCCGCGCCTCACAGCACCCGAGCATTCTGGCCGTTTCCGTGGCGGTCGTGGCCGTTCGCGTGTTCAGTATCGGCCGCGGCGTATCACGCTATCTCGAGCGGCTGACGTCACACGATGTCGCGTTCCGGGTGCTGGCCGACATCCGGGTGGCGATCTACGGTCGGCTGGCCCGGCTTGCGCCAGCCGGGCTGGCCGCCTTCCGGTCAGGTGATCTGCTGGCCGCGCTGGTCAGTGACGTGGACGCCACCCAGGACCTGTTCATCCGCGGCGTCGGCCCACCGCTGGCCGCGGCTCTGGTCGGCGCGGGCGCGGTGACCGTCTGCCTGCTCGCC
>Ga0335074_10003950_pt1 | contig 20419 bp, 17 predicted proteins | sample Lox_Sample_23_FD_206715 | JGI IMG/M metagenome (GOLD analysis project Ga0335074, IMG submission 206715) | Soil microbial communities from Loxahatchee National Wildlife Refuge, Florida, United States - Lox_Sample_2.3 | ecosystem: Environmental > Terrestrial > Soil > Wetlands | place: USA... | reverse complement strand
CCGTTTCGCTGGAGATGGTTCACATTCTTCCCAGGGTCACGCCCGGGCAGCCGGCGACATGCCGAGTGAGCGTGCAGCTCTACAATCCGGCAAACCTGACGGGGCCGGCCGAAATCTCGATCGAAGTCACCGGTCCGGATGGCTCGCCGGTGTTTCATCAGAGCCGGCAGGTCCCCATCTGGCAGGGAACTCGCGAGTGCGCGCAATTCACGGTTCGCGATCCCCGGCTCTGGTCGCCGTCCTCTCCGTCTCTGTACACCTGCCGGCTGGCCCTTCGCGGCGAGCACGGCGAGCAGACGGTTAGCCAGCGCTTTGGGATTCGCCATTTCGAATTTCTGGACCATGGGCCATTTCTGCTCAACGGCGAGAAGCTGTTCCTTCGCGGCACCCAGCGCCATGAAGACCACGCCGGCTATGCGGCCGCGATTCCCGATGACATCACGCGACAGGAGTTCGGAATGATCCGGGAAATGGGCGCGAATTTCATCCGCCTGGCGCACTACCAGCAATCGCAGCTGGTGCTGGATCTCTGCGACGAACTGGGACTCATCGTGTGGGAGGAACTGCCCTGGTGCCGTTCCGGCGCCGGCGACGAGGCCATGCGCGGCAACGCACGCGACCTGCTGCGGACCATGATCCGCCAGCATTTCAATCACCCCTCGATCGTTTTCTGGAGTCTCGGAAACGAGGAGGACTGGCCGAACATCGATCCCGGCGACGGCAGGGAGACGGTCCGATCGCTGATGCAGCAGTTGCAGCGGATCGCGCATGAGGAGGATCCCTCGCGGCTGACGGCGTTCCGCCGCTGCAAGACTGCGACCGATGTCACCGACGTCTATTCTCCATCGATCTGGGAGGGCTGGTATTCCGGCCGCTACCAGGACTACCAGAAAGTGCTGGAAGGGTATCGCGGCAAGATCCGGCACCTGCTGCATCTGGAGTGGGGGGCGGACTGCCAGGCGCGGAGACATGCGGAAGAACCGACCGGCGAAGAGTTCCCGCCTTTTGTTCCAGCCGACGAGCAGGACTCGCCCGCGGCGCTTCCGTTGGTGAAGCACGGCGACTGGTCCGAGACCTATGCCTGCGACCTGTTCGACTGGTACCTGAAAACGCAGGAGACGCTGCCCTGGTTTGCAGGATCGGCGCAGTGGATCTTCAAGGACTTCAGCACGCCCGACCGGCCGGAAAATCCAATTCCGCGCGTCAACCAGAAGGGACTCACGGAGCGCGACCTGACGAAGAAGGAAGGGTATTACGTCTTTCAGTCGTACTGGGCCACGAAGCCCATGGTGCACATCTACGGACACTCGTGGCCGGTGCGCTGGGGACGGCCCGAAGAGTCGCGCCTGGTGCGTGTGTACTCCAACTGCGAATCTGCGGAGCTTTTCCTCAACGGCAAGTCCCTCGGTGTGAAAACCCGCAACTCGCAGGACTTCCCCTGCGCAGGCCTCCGCTGGAAACCCTCCTTCCTTCCCGGGAAAAACATGCTGCGCGCAGTTGGGCGCAGAGATGGCACGCTCGTCGAGGATGAGGTGCAGTTCCTCTACGAGACACGGGCCTGGGGCAAGCCGGCTTCTCTCATGCTCACGCGGAAGGCGGACTTTGCCGGGAACGCGGTGGTGGAGGCGACGCTGGTCGATGCGAACGGGGTCATCTGCCTCGATGCCCGCAATCGCCTCCGCTTTTCTCTGGCGGGAGACGGAAAACTGAATGACAACCTGGGCACGGTCACCGGATCGCGTGTGGTGGAGTTGTGCAATGGCAGGGCGGAAATCTCGCTGCTGCCCGGGGCTCAGCCCTCGGTTGTCGCCGTCAGCTGCGACGGCGTGCCGGACGCCTTTCTGCGCATCAGCTGACTCGCTGTGGATGCATCCACAACAGCGGCTGACGAACGGGGTGATTGCGGATGATTTCCGGAATACTGGGTTCGGGATTCAAACGCTCCCACAGCTGCAAATAACCAGGTTGCGTGTACGCGAGACCGGCGAAGAGCAGGCTCGGCTGCCGCACGGGCAGGTCGTCATAGTACTCCACGTCGTGACGGAACGACCACGAGGATTTATTGCGAATATAGGGAACCATGAAGCGGAAGGCGGTCTGCAATCCACTGCCGCCGGGGAGCTGGTACTGCCACAGATCGTCGTCAGCCGTGGAGAGCACATGGGCGTTCATGCCCAGGATGTCGAGGTCGAATAAGCAGTAGCTGTAGGGTTTGGTGCGCGCCAGTTCCAGTGGCAATCTTCCGTCCGGGGCAATCTGAGCCGGCACCAGCGTATTCCGAAATCGTTCCCGGCATTGGCCGCGAACGGCCTCGTTTCCCGTGTAAGTGGCGAACTCCGCTGCCTGCAGAACCCAGCAGGAGCCGTGATTGTTTTTCGCCGCGCGCTCTTCGAGTCCTTGGCTGGAGGTGGTTAGCCAATTCAGATACTCGGCGAACCATTGTCTTGTGCTCCGCTGGGTAGCCGGATCGATGGCCGTCCCGCGCTCCAGCGCAAGTGCCGCCTGAGCGACTTCCACCAGGTGAACCGTATCGATGATCCCGATGCTTCTGCCCGTGTCGCGTCCATGGATTGCCTGGGCATATTCGAGGTTCGGATTCATCCGCGTCGCCGGATCGACAAACCAGGCGCGAAGATGGGCGACGGCATGATCAGCGAAATCGCGCCGCCCGGTGAGCAGCCATGCTGTCGTCAGCGCCGGCATCTGGATGCTGAGTCGAATCAGCAGGTCGCGGTGCGCGACGAAGTTCGCAGGATTCGACATGCCGTCGCGGCGAATATACGGCCCGCTCGGGTCTTTCGGGTTCGGCCACCAGTAATCGCCTTCGGAGTAGTAATCATGCAGACCGCCGGCGCTGCGGGCAGCGCGTACCGAGGTGATGGTGCGCGGCTCCTGATCGAGATACTTCCGCGCCGCTGCCAGGACCCAGGAACGATCGACCTTCGCCACTTCGGCGTAAGGATGCTGCCACGCGCCGGTGAGAACCGTGTGGAGATGAGGAGTGGAGATCGCGGCAGCAGCGGCCAGTTGCAGGAACTCGCGTCGTGTGACGGCAGACATCTGAGACTCCGCAGAATGCTGATTGTGGGGACCCTTCCTATACTGACAAACCTCCGCGGTGTGCCGCCCGGGAAGAATCGCCTCTATCTCACCATGCGGTACATGGTGGGCAGACTGCATTGACAGCGATTTTTGTCGGCGCGAAAAATGGCGGAAGAGTTGCGGCGCAGACCTTCGCAATCCAACCGCCTCTCTCAAGACCCAATGCATTCCCGTCTGCACCGTACCCTCGCCGCAGTCCTGTTGTCTGTCTGCTTTCCGTTTTCTCTGGCTGCTCAGACAGGAACGAATCTGACGCTGACCACCGCGGCTGCAGCATCCGGACCTGCGATCCCCGGCGATTTTCTCGGCCTGAGTTTCGAAACCGCGGATATGCTGCCGCGCGCGGACGGCCGGTATCCTTACTTTCGCGAGGACAACCGAAATCTGATCCGGCTGTTCCGCACCCTGGCAGTGGAGAGCCTGCGGATCGGAGGCAACACTTCCGATCGGCCGGGCGTGCCAGTTCCGGGGCCGCGGGATATCGACGAACTGTTCGGTTTCGCTCGTGCGGCCGGCGTGCAGGTGATCTACACGCTGCGACTGCGCAATGCGATGCCCCAGCAGGATGCGCCTTTGGCGAAGTACCTGATGGACCACGATGCGGCGAACATCTCCTGCCTGGTAGTTGGTAATGAGCCGAACGTCTACGAGAAGCAATATCCGCGCTATCGCGATGACCTGAGCAACTTCCTGAAGGTCATTCTGGCTCCTGGCGTCGCGCCCAACGCGAAGATCTGCGGCCCCAGCACAACCCCGGGGCACCCGGACTGGTCGGCCCAATTTGTAACCGACTTTGGATCCACAGGTCACATTCTGTGGGTCACCCAGCACTCGTATCCGGGCGGCAACGGCAAGAAGGTTACCGATCCGGGCGCGCAGCAGGCGCGCATTCTCACGCCCGCCTTCGCCGATCGTTACCAGAAGCTCGCCGACCAGTTTGTCCCTGCGGTCGACCAGGCGCATCTGCAATACCGGATCGAGGAGACGAACAGCTTCTACGACGGGGGCGCGAAGGATGTCAGCAACACGTTCGCCTCGTCGCTGTGGGCGCTGAATTACCTGTACTGGTGGGCTGCGCACCATGCCCAGGGCGTCAACTTTCATACCGGCGATTCGGTAGCCGCCGGACCGGTACAGACGATTTGCTGGTACGGCATATTCCGGTCGCTGCCGGGCGGCGGCTACGAAATTCGCCCCATTGCGTACGCCATGAAGGCATTCTCCCTCACCGCTCGTGGCCGGCTCGTTTCGATTTCCGGTCTGCCTTCCAGTCAGTCGATCTACGGTTACGCACTGGAGGACGCCTCATCTCACAAGCTGCGCCTGGTGCTCATCGATGCCGAGCACGGACCGGACGCTCGTCCGATCTCCGTCGACCTGAATCCGGCGACACGCTATGCCCGCGCCCAATCAATGTTGCTCTCGGCGCCGGACGGCAATATCGGCGCCACCAACGGCGTCAGTCTCGGCGGAGCTGCCATCGCGGAGGACGGCACCTGGCACGGGAAATGGTCTCGCCTTTCTCTGCACCACGGCCACGCAGTCGTCATTCTGCAACCGGCAACAGCGCTTCTGCTGACGTTGTCTGAAAGAGACGCTAAGTAACACGATCCAGAAATCGTATATGCGCAAATCTCGACTATTCATCGCCGCTTGTCTGGTCATCGCGCCGGTTGCCATCGCCCAAGTCTACGTCTCACCCCAGGGAAGCGACTCGCAGCCCGGTACCTCACGGCTGCCAGTGCGAACGCTCCAGCATGCACTGGAGGTCAGCCGCGCCTCGAATGATTGGCAAATCCTGCTGCGCAGCGGGACTTATCGCATGATGTCGCCGCTGGTCCTCACGGCTGCCGATTCCGGCTCGGCGGTTCATGCCCGCGTGTTTGCGGCCGCGGTGGGCGCACACCCGGTGCTCAGTGGAGCTGTTCAGATTACAGGATGGAAGCAGGTGGATGCCGCGAAGAATTTATGGGCCGCCCCTGTTCCTCCTTCAGTGAAGAATTCCCGGCAGATCTATGTGAACGGAGTGCGGGCGTTTCGCACGCGTGGCCGAGTGCCCGTGACGCTTACTGAAACCCCCGCCGGCTATCTGGCCGCCGACGATACGATGGCGCACTGGCGGAATCCCTCCGACATCGAGTTTGTCTACACCGGCGGCAACGACATCTGGTCCGAACGTTCGGAAGGGTTAGGCGCCTGGACGCAGCCGGAGTGCCCGGTCGAATCCATCGTGGGCCGCCAGATCGCGATGGCCCAGCCATGCTGGGACAATTCGACCAGGCGCGTGATGCTGCCGAACGGCGTTCGAACAGCGAACCTGGTCGGGCCCATGAGCATCGGCAGTCAGCCCGAATACATCGAGAACGCCTATGAACTGCTCGGCGCTCCGGGGCAGTGGTATTTCGACCGGCCGTCGCACATGCTTTACTACGTGCCGCGACCGGGCGAGAATCTGGCCACCGCCGACGTAGAGATGCCGGTACTGCAATCGCTGGTTGAAGCCAATGGCACCGCTGCTGATCCCGTTCACAATATCGTCTTTCGCGACATTCAATTCTCCTATGCGACCTGGCTGGGACCCAGCTCCGCGAACGGTTTTTCCGAGATTCAGGCCAACTACCAGGTGACCGGTCCGGATGGTTATTCGCACCAGGCGCTTTGCCACTTTGTGCCCGATGGAGCGTGTCCCTTCGGCGCGTGGACCCCGGCACCCGGCAATCTGGAATTCCATTACGCTCACGATGTTCAGTTTCTCAACGACGACTTCGTGCATCTGGGCGCTGCGGGGCTCTCGCTCGGCGATGGCTCGCAGAACGACGTGGTGCAGGGCTGCCTGTTCGCCGACATCTCAGGAAACGGGCTCGATCTGGGCGGCGTGGATCAGCCGCTGGCGCCAATCGCCGAGTTCACTGCAGGCGATCGCGTTGAGGACAATCTCTTTCGCGACGTAGGTGCGGAATACCGGGGAGGAATCCCTATTGTGGTTGGATACGCCCGATACACCGTAATTGCTCACAATGAGATCGACCATATTCCCTATGCTGCTGTTTCCATGGGATGGGGAGGATGGCCGGACAAGATTCATCAGGCAGGACAGGCGAACAATTCCGCTGGCAATATTGTGAGCGACAACCGGATTCACGACCTCATGCTGGTGCTCGCCGACGGAGGCGGCATCTACACCCAGGGGTTGACCGGCCCCAATCTGGCTGGCGGCGAAAAGGTAACCGGCAATGTGGTCGATGACCAGTTCAGCTCCGGCCACGCGATCTATACCGACAACGGATCTTCCATGATCACAATTCGGGGCAACGTGATCTTCCATACCAACATGGACAACTGGGGCAGCCGCCACCACGATTACTATGACGGGCAGGATGGCAGCAATTACGACCCACTCGACGTGGAAGGCAACTATTGGCAGCAAGGAGACGCCGACTCCTCCCGGAAGAACGTAACCGTAAAGGACAATCACATCATCGCCTTGTTGTCGCAAGCTCCGCGGTCGATTCTGGAGAATGCGGGGCCTGAGCCGGAGTGGAAGACCGCGCTGGAGCGGAGATACGCTCGCATCATGCCGCTGACAGCGCCGGAACCTCCCAGTCGCGTGGCGGCGGCTGCTGGCGATGGGTTTGCCTATGTCACATTCAGCCCCCCGGTGAACAACGGGGGATCCGCTATCCATTCCTACACAGTCACTGCGTCCACTGGCGAGAAGGTCCATGAATCCGCAGCAGACTTCGGCAATCTTGCCTATCTGCGCTTCCCCGGCCTTCGAAATGGCGATCCGGTCACTTTTACCGTAGAGGCGACAAACGATCACGGAACCAGCGAGCCTTCGCTGCCTTGTTACGCTGTCACGCCTCAGCAGCAGATGGTTCAGCCGCCCGATGCGCCAGACGGGGTGTCGGCGTATCCAGACGATCACGGAGAAGTCAGCATCCACTTCAAGGCGCCCGCGAACGAGCAGCGTCGCGGCGACTACAGCCCCATCACAGCGTATCTGGTTACCGTGCAGCCGGCCGGCCGGAAGGTGACGTTTACAGGCAGAAATGTGCTCACGCTTCCCAGCACTCGCCACACGACTTTCGATGTGATTTCGGGCCTCATGCCAGGCACCTACACCTTCGAGGTGCAGGCTGTGAATGAGGCGGGGCCAGGCGCCGCGGCGGTGACTAAACCTGTGGCCGTGCGCTGAAAGTCGCGAGGCGCCCATCCCGTTGCGGCATCGACCCACGCGAAATCGAATACTGCGCCGATGGAAAGCCCGAATAAAGTGATCAGAGCGAAGTGAGCACAAATCGCCGACTGCGCCGCGTCAGCAGCGAATGCGGCGTTCCACAGCCGGCGAGCTTCCTCGCGATTCAGCCATGCCAGGACCGCTATCGCGACCAACGCAACGATGGTGATCGCGATTCCTGCGTGGCTGGACTGAGGGTGCAACTCCAGTATCAACGTCACGAAGTTGTCAAAGCAGTCTTCGAAGCCGGTGACAGCCATCACATTGTCGTGATCGCCGGCAGAGGCAGTTTTGCGATTCCGTTGCTCACGGTCCCGAACGAGCGCCCCATTCACGCAATGCCCTCGGGGCATCGCAATTCACCCAGTTCGCATGGCATCGCTCGGTGCAATCGAGCTCACCCGAAAGGCTGGAATTAAGGCGACAAGGACGCCAATAAGAACGAGAGAGATACAGCCGATGGTGTCGACACGTTCTTGCAGGCAACGCGCTGACGAACGACCGTGCGCTGAGCGGTCAGTACAGCCGGTAATTGCCTGATACGGCTCAGCCAATCGTCAGCAATTCTTCAAAGAAGCCGCCAATTCCGCGCGCTCGGTCCACAAAATGGATCTCGAGAATCCAGTGGCGTACGCGACCATTTGCATCGGCAGATCGCATGCGGAGATGGCTCTGTGGATGCACATACAGTGTCACCTTGTCATTGGCGATCTTCTCATGCGGGAACTGGCCGAGCAGATGACCGGCGATCGGTCCGCCGAACTCCCACCCGTATTTTTCCGCGAGCAGAACGGCGTGAGCGTACAGCTGGCTGGCAGTGATGTCTGGATTTTCTTTGAAGTAGCGTTTTCCATCTGCGAAAGCCTTGCCGACGTCGTCTCGGAGCTTGAGCCGGGCAGGGTCTGATCCGATGACGAAGGTGCGGCCGAAGTCGGCCTCGTATTCTTCGAACACCGGACCGAGATCGAGGAACAAAATGTCATCCTCGCCGATCGTGTTGTCCGGCGGGTTTTCGGCGTAGGGCAGCAGCGTGTTGGCGCCCGCGCGAACGATGCGCTTGTGCCAGTACGTGGATATCCCGAACATCTCCCTGGCGAGGTCATAGATTTCCCGGTTCAGCTGGTTCTCTGTAATGCCTGCCCGAATCAATCTGCGCGTCTCGGTTTCGTGGAAGAGACGCACTGCCTTATCCTGCGCGCAGCGAAGCTCTGCAACTCGCTGCGCTTCGAGGGTGTCTGCTGGGGAAGTGGAGTCTGGCAAGAGATCTGAACCTCATCCCATTTATAGTGCTCGACAGGAGGATAGGGCGAATATGAGTGCTGATTCCAGGCATCGGAAGTGGGTGATGGGCCTGCTGGCGGTCTTCGCCGCCTCCTGGTGCGGCACTGTTGCCGGCCAGACAGTATCGGTCTCAGAGGAGCCTCCCGGCATCGTAGGCAGTGCGCCCCTTTATGCTCTGTCAGGCGCAACCGGGTGGATTAATTCGAATCCTCTGACCGCTAAAGAACTCAAAGGGAAGGTGGTCCTTGTCGATTTCTGGACGTATTCCTGTATCAATTGCCTGCGCTCACTCCCGTATATCGAGGCATGGGCGCAGAAATATAAGGACAGTGGCTTTGTGGTGATTGGCGTTCATACGCCGGAGTTTGGTTTCGAACAGCAACTCCCCAACGTGCAGAAGGCCGTCCAGAAGTTCGGCGTCACTTTTCCTGTGGCTCTCGACAGCAAATATGCAATCTGGAATGCGTTCCACAATGAGTTCTGGCCCGCCGACTATTTCATCGATGTTCATGGAAAGGTCCGCTATGAGCACTTCGGCGAGGGCAACTACGCTGAGGCGGAGGGCTGGATTCAGGAACTTCTGAAGCAGCGCTCCGCGCAGGCGATGCCAGGCGGCATGGTCAGCGTTGTGGGGCAGGGAGCAGAGGCCCCTGGTGATGCACCAGATGTGCGATCGCCGGAGACCTACATCGGATATGCCCGTGCCGAGCACTTTGCATCGCCGGGAGGCATCCGGCGCGATAAAGAACAACAGTACGGCCCGCCATCCGGTCTCGGTTTAAACCAGTGGGGATTTGCCGGCACATGGATCGATCACGAACAGGTCGCCGTATTAAAGTCAGCCACGGGCGAAATCGGATTTTGTTTTCACGCTCGCGATCTGCATCTTGTGCTCGGCCCAACGGAGGACGGCAAGCCAGTTCGCTTCCGCGTGACCATCGACGGCCATGCACCCGGAGAGGATCATGGCGTCGACACCGACGCTGATGGCAATGGAGTCGTGACGGCATACCGCCTGTATCAACTGGTCAGGCAGCATGGCACGGTCGCGAATCACATTTTTACGATCGTGTTCCTCGACCCGGGAGTGCAGGCATTTTCCTTTACCTTCGGTTGAAGCCACCAGGAGGGCAGCAGTGATTCACGAACTGGAGGACGGCGGAAGGGCGTCAGCGCAAGAGAACGTCTTCCCTCGGGTCCTTGCCGAAGTGAACCGGTTTGCAGAATTGGCGCCCGATCTCGAGTCCTTACAGAATTTCATCGTTGAGATCCTCCCGAAGTGGCTGCCCCGGTACAACTGGACGGGCTTCTACATGCTCGATCCCAACGATCCGGACACCCTTGTCCTTGGACCGTTTCGAGGAGCGCCGACCGAGCATGTTCGCATTCCGGTGAGTCAGGGCATCTGTGGAGCGGCGGTCGCGCAGAACGGCACCGTGATTGTGGACGATGTGAGTTCCGACCCGCGCTATCTTGCCTGTTCCCTGGAAACCAGGTCCGAGATCGTGGTTCCGGTGCGGGTCGATGGCGCCATTGTCGGCGAGATCGACATTGACAGCCACGAATTTGCGGCCTTTTCCTCTGAAGACAGAGCCTTCCTTGAGGGATGCGCAGTCGCGGTGGGTAACTTTATCGAACGAACTCAGGCCGGCACAATGCGGACAATGGGCGAATCCAGCTAATCATCTCGGGCTGGAATGACGTCATGAATCGACGCGTTTAATCATTGTTCTGCGTGCGTTGGTGGTCGCGACGGTTCCAGCGGTCCTGAACTCCGCGGCAACAAATGCCAGGGGTCGAGCTCAAGGTGATGCAGGAGCTGATGAGGCACTCTTCGCTGCGGTCTACGCTCGATGTCTATGCGCAGGCGGTCGGTCCGGCCAAACAGGCTGCTCAGACTGCTGTGCTCTTATTGTTGTTCCCGCCAGAAGGTCAGAGGGTGATTTCGAGATCGTCGGGATTGCGTACGCAGCATGGTTGTGTGGTGCAAAAAGGACATAAAAACGAGGCCTTTTACAGCTCCGAAAAATTGGCGAAACCGAATGTAAGCCGCTGATTTTATTTGGCGTCCCAGGAGAGTTCCAGTTGGAACACCCTGCCGAGCAACAGATGATTCACCGCGAAGGGCAGCATCGCCTTCCTCCGCCTTGAGAATGAATCCCTGGAGCAGCGGAGCGAGCAGCAGCACGCACAGGACCTGGAGGATCTGCAGAACTACATTCGAGAGGATCATTGGATCCTCCTGGGGTTCAGGAAAAATGGCCGAGCGAGGGAGGGCTTCTGGCGGAGGGGTTGTGCGCGGTACCGGCATTTCTTCCTGGCAGGACTCCCTCTTCGGGTAGGAGTCATCAGCCATGAAGGCGGTTAAAGGTGGACTTCATCACCAGCGCGACTTTTGCTTGCCTGCATCATCAGTCTTTGCATTTTGCTTGTCAAGCACTGCGCAATGACGGAGATTCCAACAGGAGTATCGGCCGTGTTGCGCGGCTCCTCCGGCAGTTTCAGGAGAGTACGAGTTACTGTGGGGCTGTTGACATATCGCCACACCAGGCATAGAAAGAAACTGAAGACTGGAAGGTGACGGAGTTCACCTTAACCGCTGTCCCGCTCCTCTTTTGAGCCGGACAGATGATGACTCCTGACAGGGATAGCCCCTGTTACGGAGACCTATCTGTAGCGGGGAATCCCAAAGACAATCTGGAACCTGAGTTCATGATGCCCATGGCTTTGGTGTGTTCATGTTTTGGCTTCGTCTCTGGTGCGGATACCTTCGCGCGTTCGCTCCCGTCCGTCCCAGGCGCAGATTCGTTCACTGTCTTTCGTCCGGGAGGTGTCATGGCTTCGACGCAGGACGTGAGACCCGCTTCGGGGCGCGTCTCATCCCGGGACGCTTTGCGATTGCGTGACAGGGACCAGACTAGTTGGCCTGCAAGCTGAAAATCGTCTGGAGGAGTCGTGCCCCAAAACGAGCAGGAAGAACCGACGCAAGGTGGATTTGCCGGGGAACTCAACGGCTCCCAGCAGAGCCGCCTCCGTGTGACCTGTCATTACATCGACAAGCTTCTCAGCGACGTCGAGCACGTTCTGCATCAGGCGACTTCTCAATCGCCGTTTCCGCGCTACGTGATGGATGTGTCACCGGCTCAGGTTCGAGTGGTGGAGGACCACATCCGGCGATTGCGCGCGCAACTGCTGCGTGCGCTGGATTGGCAGCACATGAAGCCGAATCCCCCGGATATCCCCGCAACGCGTGCAGTTCTGACGAACCTTGCGTTCGTCGACATCGCAATTGAGGAACTCCGCCCCAGCTATATGCGCGGTTCAGGGCCGGTGCCCGAAGGTGCCATCGACGAGCTGAATGGCGTGGTGCATGAACTGCGATCGCTGGTAGAAGCTACGGAGCGATACCTTCGCCAGGAACTCGGCAGTGATCTGGAGTCGAGACTCAAGCGGCTTCAGGAGACGGGATACGATGTCGGCCTTTTGCGGGCGGTCGAGGAGATCGTGACGCGTCACGGACTGGTGGAGTTCCGCCCCCGAATCTCTGCGCTTGCATCGCGCCTCGAAGACGACAGTCTGGAGGTTGCGTTCTTCGGCAGGGTGAGCAGTGGGAAATCCTCGATGCTGAATGCACTACTCGGAGTTCATGTCTTGCCTGTTGGTGTCAACCCGATCACCGCTGTTCCGACCAAACTACGCTATGGCAAGGAGCTTCGCGCAGCGGTCAGTTTTGGCGATGGCCGGAGTGAAGTGATCGGAATCGAGCAACTGGCGTCCCTGGTTACCGAGCAGGGCAACCCCGGCAATCTGCGCAATGTGGCTCGGGCGCTGGTGGAGGTTCCCTCGCCCCAGCTGAAACCGGGGATTATGCTCGTGGACACTCCTGGGCTGGGATCGCTGGCGCGGAGAGGAGCCGCCGAAACTCTGGCCTATCTGCCGGCCTGCGATTTGGCGATGCTGCTGATCGACGCCGGCACGACACTCAATGACGAAGATATCGGCACACTGCGGCTGCTGTACGAGGCTGGTATCCCGTCGCTGGTTCTGCTGAGCAAGGCGGACCTGCTGGCCGAGGACGATCAGCGCGACGCGATCCGCTATATCGAGGAGCAACTGCGGGGCGAGCTGGGAATCCACGTCCACGTGCATCCTGTCAGTTCGCTGCCCGCTGCCGCGGCATTGCTCGACCGCTTTTTCCATGGGGAGTTGCTGCCCCGCTTCGAGCAGGCGCGGGCTCTGCGCCAGGAGTCGGTTGCGAGAAAGATTGGCGCTCTCCGCGAATCGGTGATGGCTGCGCTGGAGACAAGCATCGACCGAGCCCGGCGCAATCCCGGAGAGCACAACATCGATGCCACGGCGACGGAAACACGTCTGCGTCTCGTCACCGGCGAGATGGGCGAACTGGGTACTACGCTGGACCATATTTGGCTCGAATTCGGAGAGTCGCCTGAACGGGTGCTCGATCAACTGACGCAACGCGCGATTCACGCGGGCCATTCCGGTCAGTCGGAACCGATTTCAGGCATTCAGCTTTCTGAGTGGCTTCACGAGATTGTGCAGGAATTTCTCGCCGAACGGCTGCAGCAGCTGCGGAACGCGTTGAACAGAGCCTTGTCCACTTTGCAGGAGGTCGCGCAGGAATTGGGAAGCAGTGAGACTCCCTCAGACGAAGAACTGGATCGCCTGCTCCGCGATGCGCCTCGGTTCGAATTTGCAGGAATTCCCGAGGACGTCCACGCGGGACGCTGGAAGTGGCTTGGTGAAAGCGTCCTCAGGTCCTCGGTACGGAGCCAGCTGCGCGACAAGACTGGCCCAGCTCTGAAACAAGACCTCCATTTGTACGGCCTCTCCCTCCGGAACTGGAGCGAACATGTATTGAGGAGGATGACGGCTTTCCTGAACTCGTATGCTGATGCGTACCGGATTCAGATTCAACGAATCAGTGGCCACTCGCAAAGCGCAACAGACGTGCCGGCGATGGATCGCGATCTGGACCGGCTGCGCCATTGGAGGATGGAAGCAAATTCAGAAGTGGTAAGGAAGCGGGCCTAAATCAGCTGGAGGAGAAAGGAACTTTGCAGAAATATATCTACATTGCGGTTGGCGGCGCACTCGGCGCACTGGCTCGGTATGGGATAGGAGTGGCCGTAACCGACCGCCTGGGAACGAAATTCCCCTACGGCACATTTGTCATCAATATGACCGCCTGTGTGATTATTGGTTTCTCGCTTACTTTCCTGAGCCGGCGCGCCGGACTGAATGCCGCATGGCGCTACCTGATTCCCGTGGGCTTCGTCGGAGCCTACAGTACGTTCTCCACCTATGAATGGGAGACCCTTGCAGAGCTGCGCGCGGGCGCCTTCTCCCTTGCTGCGATCTATGCCTTCAGCAGTTTGATTCTGGGCCTGGTGGCCGTGTGGTGTGGCATTCTGCTCGCGGAGACGCTTGGATGAGAAAGCATAACCAGCTTGCGCTGTATCACTCGATCCTGCCGGTGCTGCATCAGCCGGGATGCCCGTTTTGCCGTCTGCTGAAAGACTTTCAGGCCGATCGGCTGCAAAAGCATGCCCAGGGCGAACTGCATCACCTGTGCAACTTTCACATCTGGGGTCTCGCAGCAGTACAGGATGCTCCGGATGCCGCGAAGTTTTTTTTGGAGCTCGTCAATGAAGCTACTCCGTCGTCTGCCGGCGCAGCTTCCTGCGACATTTGCCGGGAAGTCGCGCAGGAAGAAGACCTGAGAGTTCGCGAGTTTCTGAGTTGTCTGGAGCGCTCCGAGATGACACAGTGGTTCCGGGCCGGCGGTACGCTCTGCATTCCGCACGGTCTCAAACTACGCTCCGGAATGCCGCCGGCACTGGTGTCCAGAATCGACAGCATGATGGAAAGTTATCGGCGGCAGCTCAGTGCCGATCTCCGGCATCTCCGCGATGAGTGGATGCCGGAATCAAGTCGAAGTGGATGGGGTGCGGTCGGCCGCGCCGCCGAATTTTTGGCTGCCCAGCGAGGCCTCCGCCAGTAAGGAGAAGATCACGATGCTGAATACCGGCAAAGCAGTGAAGGTTTCCATCTATCTGAGCGAGGGGTCGACGCGCCACGGGGTCTCAACCTATGCGTCCATTCTGGATTTCCTGTTTTACCGCGGCGTCTCCGGCGCGACTGTGCTGAAGGGTGTCGCCGGATTTGGCGCCGATCACCATATGCATACCTCCTCTACCGTCGATATCTCCGATCATCTCCCCATCAAGATCGAATTCGTCGAGACGCGGGAGCGGGTGGAGGAACTTCTCGGCAAGCTCGAGGATCTGGCCGGCACGGGGTTGATCGAGATTCACGAGACGACGGTGGCAAAGCCCGCTCGGCGGTCCAAAGCGAAGAATCTTCCGCTCCCCGCGCACCAGAAGATCGAGGGCAAGGCTCGCATGATGCGAATCTATATCGGAGAGGCAGACCGCTGGCGCGATAAGCCTCTCTATCAGGCTCTGGTCGAGGCCATGCGAGCCAACGATGTCGCCGGGGTTACCGTCTATCGCGGCATCCTGGGGTATGGAGCTCATCGGCGAGTGCACAGAGATAAACCACTCCACCTGAGCCACGACTGTTCCATCATGCTCTCCGCCATTGATACCGAAGCCAAACTGCGGGAATTCCTGCCGATCGTCGAACAGATGGTGCAGGAGGGGCTCGTGGTCCTGTCGGAGGTCGAGATCATCAAGTACGCTCACCGCGCGATTGAGACGGGGGAAGGCAACGGTACAGGAGAAGCAACCGCGTAAGGGGGCCGTTATGAAAGAGGAATTTCGGGCTCGCATGCTGCGAATTCACTTTGGAGAGAGCGATAAGTGGAAGGGGAAACCTCTGCACGAGGCCATTGTCGCGAAGTGTCAGGAATTGGGGATCGCGGGAGCCATCGTCTATCGGGGCATCGAGGGATACGGCACAAGCACGCGTATCCGCCATTCCAGTCACTGGAAGTTCTCCCAGGACGCGCCGATCATGCTGAGCATCATCGATACGCAGGAGCAGATCGCGAAACTGCTTCCCCACCTGGACGAGATGGTGGATGAGGGCCTGATCGCCACATCAGATGTTGACGTGATTCGATTTTTCCGTCCGGAAGAGGCTCGACCCAAAGCGTGATGACCGATGCAGGACTTCACAGGTAGCTCGGCCGTACAGGATTACGATTCCCTGACCATCGACGGCGCGGCACGTCTGATGCAACTCGCCGATCTGGCCCAGGAGCTTGGGTCCAAACCGGTCGCCGAAGAGGCGCGCGATCTTGCGGCCCGCGTTGCCGAAGGACGCTTCTACGTTGCCTGTGTCGGCCAGTTCAAGCGCGGCAAATCCACGCTCCTCAATGCGCTGGTGGGGCACGAAGTCGTTCCAACCGGGTTTGTTCCCGTCACCGCGGTGCCAACGGTCATTCGTTTCGGCGAGCAGTTGCACGCGAGGGTCCGCATGCGGGATGGCTCCTGGCGGGACGTGGCCATGGCGGACCTGAAGGAATACGTCACCGAAGAGCTGAATCCGGAAAATAAGAAAGGCGTCGATGGCGCGGAAGTGTTCGTGCCCAGCCCGCTGTTGTCCTCCGGTATGTGTTTTGTGGATACACCGGGTCTGGGGTCCGTTTTCACGGGAAATACGGCGACCACCCAGGCGTTCATCCCTCATATCGATGCTGCTCTGGTGGTGGTCGGAGCCGATCCCCCCATTGCAGGCGAGGAACTGGCGCTGGTGGAGGCCGTCGGCCGGCAGATTCAGGACCTCATCCTGGTGATCAATAAGGCCGACCGCACCAGCGATGCCGAGCGGGCGGCAGCGGAGAAGTTCACACGCGAGATTCTCGAAAGACGGCTGGGCCGCCCCATGGGCGAGGTTTTCGAAGTCAGCGCCGTTGAGCGGGTGGAAAAGTGTGGCCCGTTGCGGGATTGGAACAAGTTGCTGGCGAGTTTGCATCGCCTTGTCGGAGATTCGGGCAGAGATCTGGTGCGCGCTGCCTGCGAACGGGGAGTCCAGCGCCTGACTGAGCAACTGCTGGCGATCGTCAGCGAGGACCGGAATGCCCTCTTGCAGCCCATCGAGGAGTCGGAGCGGCGCATCGCCGTGATGAAGGAGACCATCAGCGAGGCGGAACATTCCATGCGCAAACTGAGTTTCCTCTTCATGGCAGAGCAGCAACGCGTCTCGGACTACTTCGTTGAAAGACGCCGGCAATTCTTCCGTTCCGCTCTGGAGGAATCGGAAACGGAGTTTCGTGTCGCGCTGCCGTCGATCCGCACCGGCTTTGGTCCGAACTACCGGCGACGGCTCATGCCCCTGGCTCAGGAGCTCTCGCGCAGCAGAGTCATCCCCTGGCTCAAGCCGGAACAGGAAGAGGGCGAGCGGCAGTATCGAGCGGTTGGCATTCGATATGTGGAGATGGGCAATAGCTTTTTGAGCAGGCTGGCCGATGCCGGTCTGACGGAACTGACGCGTATGCCCCATGCTCTCGATCCGGAGAAAGGCTTCCGCGTGCGGTCGAGGTTCACATTCGAGGACTTCATCGGTACTGCGCAGCCTCCATCGCCGCTGCGCTGGATCGCTGATGTTCTTTTGCCTCTTGTGGGGGCTCGCAGGGTGATTGCGAATGAAGCCAGGGAGTTCCTTCAACACCTGTTGGAGGTGAATAGTTCCAGAGTCCAGAACGACGTTCTCAACCGGATGCAGGAAAGCCGGGAGCGGCTGGAAGTTGAGATTCGTAAGCTTCTGCACGAGGTCAGCCGCATTGCGGAGCAGGCACTGGAGGGTGCACGAAAGATCAGGGAGGAAGGCACGCCGGCCGTCCAGCAGGCAATGGAGCGACTCGACCGCCTGGAGCAGGAGATTTCTGTGTTGGTCTGATGACCTGGGCGCTGAGATCATCGCAGATCGGATGGTTCGCTGAGGACTTCATGTCGGAAGCCGCTGTTCATTTGCCGGACGCGCAATACCTCTCCGCTGTCGAAAGAGAGGAAGAAATGGCGCGGCTTGAAGCACAGGCACAAAAGCGGAAGTCGATGCTGGTCTTCGGTCCGGAAGGAGTCGGCAAGACCCGCCTGCTGCACGTGTTTGTTGAGCGCCATCCGCTGGCTCTCTATGTTCCGCGTATCAGCACTCCCCGCGACCTGATGCTGTCTCTGATGGGAGGACTGCGCAATCTCGACGATCGAGAAATGCGACTGCCGGCCAACCCCAGACCGCTGAGCACGCCATCCCTGAAAGGCATCGTGCTGCGGGCTCTCACGGTTCATCCGTTTGTCCTGGTCCTCGATCACCTCGCCGGGCCCTCTCGTGTCATCACCGGAATCATCAAGGAATTCACCGACTACGGAAAGAGACCGGTTATCTTTGCCGCTCGCAGTCCGCACATGGAGGACATTGGAACGCTCCAGCCGTTGTGCCCTGACCGCTCGGAGCGCCTCGAAGTGAAGAACCTGGCCCCTTCCGTAGCGGTAGACTTCGCGAGGCGCGAAGCGGAGCGGGCGGGGTTGTGGGCCTCGAATCTGGAGCCGGCGCTCCGCTCGTTCGTCGAATGGAGCCAGGGCAATCCCGGCAGCATCCTCCAGATGCTCAGGATGACCACGGACGCGCGCTATCGTATGGGCGACCAGATTAAGGCGCATATTCTCTGGCTCGATTTCCGGATGGGACGACAGAAACCGCGCTAAAGAATGTACTCGATGGTCCAGGGCGAGCTCAGGTTGCGATGTCCCGCAAGCAGCAAGAGAGCGACTTGTGAAGCGCGCCGCTCTTCCTCGTTGGTGAGATACCGTCGTAAAGCGTCGTGCTTGAGAGCGTAGCGCTCGTACGAAGGTCCTCAAGGCGCGCGTCGGAGATGTCTATTGCAAATGGACGAATGGACATTCCAGCATCCAGCCTACCGGCTTGCGTAGCAACGACAACGTTTCATCCGTGTTTTAAGGATTGCACGCTGGCCTATGCGCCTGGGACTATTCCACCACGATGAGTCCATCCTTGCCTTGCTGCCACGCTGAACGGACTTTCGTGAGAGTCCGTGCACCGTCCAGCGACTGACATACGCTTGTCTCTGGATGCGTCCCCTCGTGGCCGCTCGCTGTCACCCAAGCCGCCGGATCAGGTGGAACTCGGCTCCGGCCAGTGGAGCGCCGACCTCATACATCGCACCGCCTTTGGCAAGGGCGCCGAGGTCAACCGCGGCGAATCCCGTGCCGTTGACCAGGTCGATCACCAGCTGTTTTGCCTCGGCGTCGTCGCCGGACGTGAAGAAGACGGCACGGGGTTTGTTCGGGGAAAGGTCCTCTATCCACATCATCGGTATGTTGCAGAGTGATTTTACGAGCCTTGCACCGACCGCCATCTCTGCGACGATCTCGCTCGAGGTGCGTCCTTTCAATGCGGCCCGCGATCTGGCCACGCCTTCGGGGCTGATGTCTGGAACCGCGCCCACGAAGGCGTTTGTCGCGTCGACCAGGATGCGGCCTCGCCAATCAATCCCTTTCAGAGCATCTGCCACACTGGCCCACTTCGTGGCAAGAATGACGACATCGCCTTCGGCTGCCTGCTGCTTCGTGCCGGCGACAGCACCTGAACCGAGATCAGCGACAAAATCCGCCAGTGTCTCCGGACCTCTGGAATTGGAAACAACGACGGTGTGACCAGCGCCGATGAAGTGACGACTTAACGCGCGTGTCACTTTCCCGGCTCTTATAAAGCCTATTTTCATGATTGATCTCCTCGAGCGCGGCCTTTGTGGCCATCAGCTACTTTACTGGACGTAACGACAAGCGAATGGATGCAAATTGATTTGCCTTTCCGTTCCGATAAAATAATGGAGTGCCCGGAAAAGCCCGCAAATCAGTGCGTCTCGGCCGGCCGCCCGGCGAGACGGCCGTGTCCCACGAGGCGATCATGGATGCCGTATATGAGTTGCTCGAGGAAAAATCTGCACGCGATCTCACGATGGAAGCGGTCGCAAAACGGGCAAACGTGGGTAAGCCGACCTTATATAAATGGTGGCCAACCAAAGCCGCGCTCATCATGGCCATGTTTCATGAGAGGCTTGACCGGCCTTCAGAGTTCCCGGTGACGGTAACGGCGGAAGAAGCGCTTCGCGCAAAGATGCAAGGGCTCGTGCATGTGGTCAACGGCTTCTTTGGAAAAGTAGTGCGGGAGCTAATCGCAGAAGGTCAAAGCGACCCGGAAATCCTGCGGGAATTCTACGAGCAGCACGCCAGTCTGCGGAGAGCGGCGGCCGTCGCGGATGTTGAGCGAGGCAAAGCAAGCGGTGAATTCTCCGCCGACACCAACGCCGAGCTGCTGGTCGATGCGATTGTCGCGCCCGTGTATTACCGGCTCCTGCTTCGCTTCGCGCCGTTGACGGAGAAGTATGGCAATGACCTGATTGATCAGGCCCTGCTCGGGGTGCGGACAAGACAAAAGCCCCCCAGGGGGCGGAGTGGGTTGCGCAGGAAATCTCAATGAACCGAGAGATCCAGCAATCTCAGGGCTGCGAAATCTCAACTGTCGCTCCACTGATCGAGCGTGCTTTGCGCTCTGAATCCGAAATGCGTCCTGCACATCTGTGCGGCCAGTTCCGATAGGAACCTAATGTTTGCCGTTATCGATGCTCAAGAGAGGGGCATATGCGCTGAATAGTAAAAAGGCCCCTAGTGTTGTGTCCCGGAAATACGTGAACAAAGTCGGGCAAGCTTCCGCAGGATGGAATCGGCTGTAGCGGTCCAGGCGAAGGGGCGGCAGTTGCGATTGTAGTGCTGGACGAACTGGTTGATGCGG
>Ga0335074_10003949_pt1 | contig 20419 bp, 14 predicted proteins | sample Lox_Sample_23_FD_206715 | JGI IMG/M metagenome (GOLD analysis project Ga0335074, IMG submission 206715) | Soil microbial communities from Loxahatchee National Wildlife Refuge, Florida, United States - Lox_Sample_2.3 | ecosystem: Environmental > Terrestrial > Soil > Wetlands | place: USA... | reverse complement strand
GTAGCCCACTTCCTGAGCGATATCGGTGATCTCGGCCTCCTTGTCCTTGGTGGGATTGTAGAAGTTTCCGTCGATGGCGAGCGTGCTGCTCCCGGTATCCAGAATCACATTCGCCGGTCGGCGCTGACTGCCGACGTAGACGGTACCGGTGTAATCCCCATCCATGAATACGTTGGTGATCGGCATGCGCACGACCGTCGCGGAGACCTTGCCGCCGAGCGCCGCCGCCGCGCTCACCAGGCGGACGGTCCTCTTCCCGGATCGCTTCCCCTTGCGTGCCATCGCTGCACCTCCCATCGATGAAGCCTCATTCGTCCCGTCAGCGGCCCCGAGGCTCAAAGGCCCGCGACGATACCCCAGCAGGCGAAGGCGCTGTTGAGCGTCGTGCAATACTGATAGATCCCGTAGATCGTGCCCGCGATGGCCTTCAGCACCTCGACGATCTGCGTCTCGCTCGTGCGGCTCGGAAACGGCGCATGCTGCACCTGCGGCTCCGACGCATTGCGCACCGACAGGCAAGCAGGTCGCTGCGCCGGCGGCAGCTGGTTGATGGCGAAGTAAACGAAGGCGTCATCCGTTTCGTTCACGATTCCAAGCGGCTGGAGCCGCTCCGCATTGCTCGTGTCGTCCGTCGTCATGTCATCGGCCGAGAGCGCAACCATCGGCTCGGGCCCCGGGACCGGGTTGCGCCCGGTGAGATAGATGATGGGCGCGAGCGTGTTCCGCGTGACGAACGCGAAGCCCGGCAGCCTCTGCAATCGCTGATAGCACTGCTCGAGCCCGGGCAACGACAGGCGCGTGAGGTGCGCGGCCGCATACTGCACCCATTGCCGATCGAACCGTGGGGCACGGGCGCTCGCCAGCACCGTGCCGCTTCGCGTCAGCCGATCGATCACGGGGTACCGCGGGTATTGCTTCTCGCAGTGGAAGCGGCTGGCCGAGCAGATGGTGACATCCCCGCAATCGAGGCGACTGCCGATCGCCCCGGCGGTTCCGGTCGTCACGACCAGACCCGGCGCGAGCTCGCCCACGAGCTGCTGGATCACGGGGACGAACGGCAAGTCGACCCCATCCTGCTTCGGATGCAGCTCCGACTTGTAGAGCACCACGCTCTTGCCAGCGACGCTCATCGCCGCGAGCCGTCCGAATGCGCCGCTCGCCAGGGTTGCATTCGCCCGGGGATTCGCGATCCAGCGCTTGATCTTGCCAAAGTTGTGCGCGTACGGGCACCATCGTGCCTGGGTGGCGGCATCCCACGTCGGGCGGCCCGTCCAGACGTCAAGGAAGGCCATCGTCTCCTGATCGGTGTACAGAATCACCAGAACGTCTGCCTTTGCGCAGACGCCCGAGGTGATCCGGGTACCGGGCGCATACTTGCCGAGTGGGATCGCCGCGGGTTGCAGACCGGCCGGCCAGCCGATCGCAGAAAGCGGATAGATGACGGGTGACTCGCGCTGCGCGGCTTCGGCGAACGCATCGGAAACGGGGATACCCGCGAACGGTCCTGACTTGAATAGCATTCGCGGCACGATCGTGAGCTTCCGGCCCGTGAATCTCCCTCCCGCGTATATAGAGGTCGTTCGCAGCCGGCGTCAAGCGCGCTTGCGCGTGCATCGAGGTGGCCCATCGTGCTCATTGAAACCGTACGTCAGTTCATCGAGACCATGCTCATCGCGGTCGGCGCGCTGCTGCCGATCGTCGACCCGCTGGGAGGCGCGCCGATCTATCTCGCCATGATCACGGGCTTGACCCCGGCCGAACGCGTGCGCATGGCGAAGCTCGTCGCGATCAACAGCTTCGTCCTGCTGCTCGCGTCAATCCTGGTGGGGGCTTACGTGCTCGACTTCTTCGGCGTCTCGATCCCCGCGGTGCAAGTGGGCGGCGGGTTCATCGTGTGCGCGATCGGCTGGTCGCTCCTCACGAGCCCGAATGCACCGGCGGTGTCGGACCGCCCGTCGGCGGCCAACGTGGACTCCTTGAGTCAGCGGGCGTTCTACCCGCTCACGATGCCCTTGACGGTCGGCCCGGGCTCGATCTCCGTCGCGGTCACGCTCGGTGCGAATCCGCCCCGCAGCCTGCGGCTGCTGCTCAGCACGACGCTTGCGCACGTGCTCGGTGTCTTCATCACGGCGGTGAGCATTTACCTCTGCTATCGATACGCGGAGCCCATCCTGCGCAAACTGGGAACGACCGGAACCAACGCGCTCATACGCCTGACGGCGTTCATCCTGTTTTGCATCGGCGTCCAGATCATGTGGGACGGCTTGCGGGCGTTGCTCGAGGGAGTGCTCGGCCACCCGGCGACAGCCTGAGAGGAGATCGCACGCGGGGCACGGCACAGGCCGAGTCGCCCCTGCCGGCGCAGCAGCTCCCCGCGCCGGCCCTTTACCTCGCGCGAATCGACCTGACACACTAGCGAGCGTGCTAGCGCCCCCAAGGACGGCTCGAGGAGACCCGCGCTCATGAATCGTCGACTCCCAATCGATCTCTCCGATCCCGTGAACGCGACCGATCACGTTCTCGGGACGCCCGGCGCGCGCGTGACCGTCGTCGAGTACGGCGACTACGAGTGCCCGACGTGCAAACAGGCCGCCCCCAGCGTGAAGCTGCTCCTCGAGCGGTTCGCCGGGCGTATTCTGTTCGCCTTCCGGCACTTCCCCCAGGAAGCGCTGCACCCGCACGCATTGCAGGCGGCCGAGGCGGCCGAATGCGCGGCGGCGCAGGGCAAGTTCTGGCCCATGCACGAGACGCTCTTTGCCCACCAGGACCACCTCAAGCTCAAGCATTTGCACGATTACGCCGAGGGCCTGGGGCTCGACCTCGCCCGTTTCACCGCGGAGATGGACGACGAGGTGTACCGGCAACGTATTCGCGAACACATCGACAGCGGCCGCAGAAGCCACCTCAAGGCAACGCCCGGCTTCTACATCAACGGTGTCATCATCGATGTATCGTTCGGCCTGCAGTCTCTGTTCGACGCCACCGCACGCGCACTGCAATAGGAGCACACGATCATGGTCAGCTCGAAGGAAGCCGTCACTCGCACGCTCTATCGGCGCGGGCAGAGCCTCTGGCTCGACAACATCACGCGCGACCTGCTGACGAGCGGTACGCTCGCCCGGTATATCGACGAGCTGTCGGTCACGGGACTGACCTCGAACCCGACCATCTTCGATCATGCGATCAAGAACGGGACCGCGTACGATGCCGCCATTCGCGAGCTTGCACGCTCGGGGAAATCCGGGGAGCCGCTGTTCTTCCAGATCGCCCTGGAGGACATCACGCGAGCCGCGGATCTGTTCCGCTCCGTCCACCAGCGGACGGACGGGGTGGACGGCTGGGTCTCGCTCGAGGTCTCGCCGCGGCTCGCCCACGATACGCACAGCACGCTCAGCGAGGCGAAGGACCTCCATGCGCGCGCGAATCGTCCCAACCTGTTCATCAAGATCCCGGGCACGACCGAAGGCCTGCCTGCGATCGAGGAGGCGATCTTCGCCGGCGTGCCGATCAACGTGACGCTGCTGTTCTCGCGCGAGCAATATCTGGCGGCGGCCGAGGCATACCTGCGCGGCATCGAGCGCAGGATCGATGCCGGCCAGAACCCGAACGTCGCCTCGGTGGCCTCGCTCTTCGTGAGCCGCTGGGATGTCGCGGTTGCGGGACGGGTGCCGGCTGCGCTCACCAATAGGCTCGGACTTGCGATCGGGCAGCGTGCTTACGCCGCCTATTCGCAGCTGCTCGGATCCGCACGGTGGCGTCGCGCGTTCAATGCCGGAGCTCGACCGCAGCGGCTCTTGTTCGCGAGCACCGGCACCAAGGACCCCAAGGCCGCCGACACGCTCTACGTGAGCGGGCTCGTCGGGCCGCTCACGGTCAACACGATGCCGGAGGCGACCCTGCGCGCCTTCGCCGACCACGGCGAGGTCGGCGGCGAGCTCCCGGCCGACGGCGGGGATTGCGAGGCGGTTCTCGCAGAGTTCCAGCGCGCGGGCGTCGATCTCGAGGCGCTCGCATCGAGGTTGCAAGATGACGGAGCGGCCGCCTTCGTGAGCTCGTGGAACGAGCTGCTCGGCGTGATCGAGGGCAAGAGCGCGGCGCTCAAGAAGGCCGTGTGAGGGGCTGCCGTGCCAGGACCTATCGTGTAACCGTTCATCGATCAGGAGCCGTCGCATGAGCGATCCCATTGCCCCGAAAGACCGCACGCCTCCGCTCACGGGCCTTGCGGCCTGGTCCGCCCTGCGTGCGCATCAGCCCGCGATGGGACGCACCTCGTTGCGGCAATTGTTCGCCGACGACCCCCAGCGTGGCGCGCGTCTCGTCGTGGAGGCGGCCGGCGTCTATCTCGACTACTCGAAGAATCTCGTCACCGACGAGACGTTGCGGCTCCTCGTGACGCTCGCCGAGGAGTCGCGCCTGCGCGAGCGGATCGATGCCATGTTCCGAGGCGATCCCATCAACGTCTCCGAGAACCGCCCGGCGTTGCACGTCGCGTTGCGCGCGCCGCGCGGCGCGTCGATCCGCGTGCGTGGGGAAAACGTCGTGCCGCAGGTGCACGCCGTGCTCGACAGGATGGCCGCCTTCGCCAACCGGGTCCGGAGCGGGGACTGGAAGGGCCACACGGGTGAGCGCATCCGCACCGTGGTCAATATCGGCATCGGCGGGTCGGATCTCGGTCCCGTCATGGCCTACGAGGCGCTCCGCTACTACAGCGAGCGGGCGATCACGTTCCGGTTCGTCTCCAACGTCGACGGCACCGACTTCTCCGAGGCGGTGCGCGACCTCGATCCGGCCGCGACGCTGTTCGTCATCTCCTCCAAGACATTCACGACGCTCGAGACGATGACCAATGCCGCGGCCGCGCGGGCGTGGTTGCTGCAGCGTCTCGGCGGTGAGGCGGCCGCGGTCGCCCGCCACTTCGTCGCCGTCTCGACCAATGCGGCGGAGGTCGCCCGGTTCGGGATCGACACCGCGAACATGTTCGAGTTCTGGGACTGGGTCGGCGGCCGCTACTCCATGGACTGCGCCATCGGGCTCTCGACGATGCTCGCGATCGGCCCGGAGCATTTCCGCGACATGCTCGGCGGTTTCCACGCGATGGACGAGCACTTTCGCACCACACCCTTCGCGCAAAACATCCCCGCTCTGATGGGGCTGCTCGGCATCTGGTACAACGATTTCTTCGGCGCGCAGACCGTCGCGGTGCTGCCGTACGAGCAGTATCTCAAACGCTTCCCGGCGTACCTGCAGCAGCTCACGATGGAGAGCAACGGCAAGCACGTGACGCTCGCGGGCGAGCGCGTCTCCTACGCGACGGGCCCGATTTACTGGGGCGAGCCCGGGACGAACGGCCAGCACTCCTTCTATCAGCTGATCCATCAAGGGACGCGGCTCATCCCCTGCGATCTCATCGCCTTCGCGCGCACCCTCAATGCGCTCGGCGAACAGCACGACATGCTGCTCGCCAACGTCTTTGCGCAGGGCGAAGCGCTCGCGTTCGGCAAGACTCCGGAGGAGGTGAAGGCGGAAGGCTCACCCGACTGGCTCGTACCCCACCGGACCTTCGAGGGCAACCGGCCGACCAATACGCTGCTCCTCGAGACGCTCACACCCGCCGCGCTCGGCAAGCTCGTCGCGCTCTACGAGCACGTCGTCTTCACCCAGGGCGCGCTCTGGCAGATCGATTCGTTCGATCAGTGGGGCGTGGAGCTCGGCAAGGTGCTCGCCAAGCGGATCCTGCCCGAGCTCGGCGCACGCGAGGCCGCGCTCAAACACGACAGCTCGACGAACGCCCTCATTCGCTGGTATCGGAGCCGGCGGTCCGCGGCGTAGCGGCCCGCGCCACGCGGCGGGTGCCGCCGATGCGGCGCTAGCACTTCGCGGCGCGCCGATACGGGCGGTACCGTGGCGTCCACATCATCCCGCGGATTCGATCGTCCACGCTTGCCGGATCGAGGCGATCCGCAACGTGCTCCTGCTGTGCCTGCCGTGCGACCCCGCGCGCGACCGCCTCGGCGACGATGCGAAGATCGCGGATCGCGGGCAGCAGCGCACCGTCCGCAGCGTGCCGGGACGGCGACAGCTCGGCCAGCGCGAGCGCCGCGGCCATGAACATGCCATCCGTCACGCGGCGCGCGCCCGATGCGAGCACGCCGAGGCCGACGCCGGGGAAGATGTACGAGTTATTGGTCTGAACGGCGGCGATCTCCCGTCCGCCATATCGGACCGGAGGAAAGGGACTTCCCGTGCCGATCAACGCCCGTCCCTCCGTCCAGGTCACGAGCTGCTCGGGCGTCGCCTCGCTGCGCGATGAAGGATTCGACAGCGGCAGGATCACCGGCCGCTCGGCGTGGCGCGCCATCTCCCGCACGACCGCTTCGGTGAAGGCACCGGGCTGCCCGGACACCCCGATGAGCGCCGTGGGCCGCGCATTGGCGACCACATCGAGGAGCCCGATCGCGCCGGGCGTGGCGAGCGCCCAAGCTGCGACCGTCTCGCGCGGCTGGAGGAAGGGCGCCTGGACGGGCTCGATCTGCGGCATGCCCTCGATGAGAAGTCCCTGCCGATCGACGAGGAAGAAACGCCTGTGCGCCTGCGATGTGGGAAGGCCGGCGTTCAGCATGGCTTGCAGCAGCAGCGCCGCGATTCCGCAGCCGGCCGAACCCGCACCGAAGACCACGATACGCTGCTCGGTCAGCGGCATGCCGCACACGCCGACCGCCGCGAGCAGCGTCGCGGCCGCGGCGGCGGCGGTGCCCTGAATGTCGTCGTTGAACGTACAGAGCCGATCGCGATAGCGCATCAGGAGGCGCTCCGCATTGCCCTTCGAGAAGTCCTCCCATTGCAAAAGGATGTGCGGCCAGCGCTCGATGACGGCGGTGATGAACTCCTCCACGAAGGCGTCGTAGTCGGGTCCGCGAATGCGCTCGTGTTGCCAGCCGATGTAGATCGGGTCCGACCTCAGCTCTTCATTGTTCGTGCCCACGTCGAGGAGAATGGGCAGCGTCATCTGCGGGTGGATGCCGGCGCAGGCCGTATAGAGCGACAGCTTCCCGATCGGGATTCCCATCCCGCCCGCGCCCTGGTCGCCGAGCCCGAGGATGCGCTCGCCGTCGCTCACGACGATGATCCGGGTCTGGTCGAAATGCGGGGCCGCCAGAATCTCTCGGATCCGGTGCCTGTCGGGGTAACTCACGAACAGGCCGCGGGGCTTGCGCCAGATCTCGCTAAAGTGCTGACAGCCCTGGCCCACCGTCGGCGTGTACACGAGCGGCAGCATCTTCTCCAGATCGGACGCGAGCAACCAGTAGAACAGGGTCTCGTTGGTGTCCTGCAGGTCGCGCAGATACAGATACCGCTGCAGATCGGTCGCGAAGGTCCCGAGCACCTTGAGGCGGCGCGCCGCCTGTCCCTCGAGCGTCCCGATGCGCGCAGGCAGAATGCCGTGCAGATGAAACAGGCGGCGTTCCGCATCGGTGAACGCGGTCCCCTTGTTGAGCATCGGGTTGTTGACGAGCGCGTAGCCCTCGATGCTCACCTCGAGCGGCTCTGCGAGTGGCTCAGGCACCGGGATTCAGATACTGATGAATCGCCTGAACGACCACGGAGCCCTCGCCGACGCCCGAGGCGACCCGCTTGACGGAGCCCGAGCGCACGTCGCCTACCGCGAAGATGCCTGGCGCGGTGGTCGCATAGGGCGAGGCCAGCGACCCGCCTTGCTCGTCGTGACCGGTCAGGACGAACCCCTTCGGGTCGAGCTTGAGGCAGCCCTTGAGCCACTCGGTGTTCGGCTCGGCTCCGATCATGACGAACAGATTACCGATCGGCCGCGTGAGCACGGCGCCGCTCTGGTGGTTGATCCAGCTCACCTGCGTGAGGTAGCGCTCCCCGTCGAGCGCCGTGACTTCGCTCAATCCGTGAACCGTCATGCGCGGTGAGCTCGCGATCCGTTGCACGAGATAGTCCGACATGGTCGCCGAGAGCCCCGGCGCGCGCACGATGATGTGGACGTGACGGACCGTGCCCGAGAGGAACATGGCCGCCTGGCCCGCGGAGTTGCCCCCGCCGACGACGGCGACCTCTTCGCCCGAGCACAGCCGCGCCTCCATCGCGGTCGCGGCGTAGTGGATGCCTTGGCCCTCGTACTTCGTATAGTTGGCGAGCGTAAGCTTTCGGTAGCGAGCGCCGGTCGCCACGACGACGCTGCGCGCCTGCAGCGCCTCTCCACCCGCGATGCGGAGCCGGAACGGACGGCGCGAGCAATCGACGTCCGTCACGGTTCGCGCGATGGCCAGCCGCGCGCCGAACTTCTGCGCCTGACTCTGTGCGCGTCCCGCGAGTGCCTGCCCGGAGATGCCCGTCGGGAAGCCGAGATAGTTCTCGATCCGCGAGGACGTGCCCGCCTGCCCGCCCGGCGCGATACTCTCGAGCACGACCGTCGAGAGACCCTCGGATGCAGCATAGACGGCGGCGGCGAGTCCGGCAGGACCTGCGCCGACGACCACCACGTCGTAGACCGCGTTGGCATCCAGAGTCTCGGTCAGTCCGAGCGCCTCCGCGATGATCTCATCGCTCGGGTTGCGCAGGATCCCTTCCCCGGGGAGGACCACGATGGGAAGCTCTTCCGAGGCCACCGAGAAGCATTCGAGAAATCCACCGGCATCCCCCGGCACCTCGGTGTCGTGCAGCCGGAAGGGGTAGTTGTTGCGGGTCATGAAGCGCTGCAGACGCAATGTGTCGCTGCCGTGACGCGGACCAATCAACTCCACACCTGCCTGACTGTGCCGCACGAGCGCCACGCGCCGGAGAATGAAGGCGCGCATGATGATCTCGCCGATATCCGGCTCGAAGGACACCAGACGCCGGAAGTCCGCATGCCGCACGCGCACGAGGCGGCAGTCCGTGCGAGCGCGACCGGACACCAGGGTGCGCCGCTCGTTGAACAGGTTCATCTCACCCGTGAACTGACGCTCCTCAGCAATTCGGAAGACGTTCGGCGTCCCCTGAACGTCGGTCTCGATGATCTCGACCGACCCTTGCAGCACCAGGAAGAAATCGGCGCTGCGCTCTCCCTGCTGGAAAAGCACGGTCCCGGCGGGGACCGACTGACGCGTCCCATAGGCCGCGACGCGCTCGGTCATCTCGTCACTCAGCCGTGGGAACGTCTGGGTTTCCCGCGCGAGCGGGTCGGTGGGATCGAGGGCGGGTTCGAGGCTCGTCGCGGACATCATCGGATATTACGCCGCGCCGGGGACCGGCCCAACTCGCGCTACACTCATTGCACGGGCTTGGAGCGCTCGAGTGGGAAACCGCATTCTCGTCCTATACGGATCCTATCGGTCGCAACGCCGGGGGATCCGCCTTGCGGACTTCAGCGTCCGCAGGCTCCGTGCGCGCGGCCATGACGTCGAGCTCATCGATGCCCAGGCCGTGGGCCTGCCCATGCTCGACCGCATGCTCAAGGAATATGAGCCGGGGACGGCCCCGCAGCCGATGGCGCAGCTCGGCGCCAAGATCCGCGCCGCCGACGCGTTCCTGTTCATCGTCGGTGAGTACAACTGGGGGGTCCAGCCCGGCCTGAAGAACCTCACCGATCACTTCCTCGAGGAATGGTTCTGGCGCCCCGCGGCGATCGCGAGCTACTCGGGCGGCCGGCTCGCCGGAACGCGCTCGAACTATGCCTGGCACAGCACGCTCGCGGAGATGGGCCTGGTCGTCATCTCGAGCTCCATCACGGTCGGACCCATCACCCAGACTCTGAACGAGGCGGGCGAGCCCATCGGTGAGGCCGGCGCGCAACTCGAGCGGGCGTTCTCCCGCTTCGCGGACGATCTCGAATGGTGGACGGAGGCCGCCAAAGCCCAGCGAGCGCGGCGCGCCCCACCGTACTGATCGATCGGCAAAACTGGCCTGCGGCCGTTTTGCGGACGGTGGCTTCGCTTCCGGCGGCCAAAGGCGCGACTTTGGCCGCCTGCGCCGAACGTACGCGTACCCCCCAAAAGAGGGGGGTCGAATCCATCCCGACGACTCACCTCGAGTGACTCTCCTGATCGATACCGCCGGCCGGCGCGCAGTCCGAGAATGCTCCCCCTGCAGGCGTGCCACTCGGTGGCCTGCAGAGGATCGCACCGGCAGCAGACCCGACAGGGAGCCTCATCGTCATGAATCCGTCGATTGCCAGAACCGCATCCCTCCTCTTTCTCGCGTTGGCACCCTCCTTCTATCTCGGTGGCTGTGCGCGCGATGAGGCCGCCCCTGCGCCCGCGCTGCCGCAGGTGAGCGTCGCGCGGGTCCTCACCCGCGATGTCACCGAGTTTGACGAATTCACCGGCCACTTCGAGGCGGTCCGGCACGTCGACGTCCGGCCACGCGTTTCCGGTTACGTCTCCTCGTTCAACTTTTCCGAGGGCGGTGAAGTGCACCGCGGCGATGTGCTCTTCGTCATCGATCCGCGCCCGTATGCCGCCGAGCTGAAGCGCGCGCAGGCGCAGCTCGCACAGGCGCGCAGCCGGCGCGAGCTGGCGGCGTCCGAGCGCGTGCGGGCCGTGAAGCTGCTCGCCTCGCACGCGATCTCGCGCGAGGAGTTCGAGACCCGCGTGGCGGCGAGTGAGGAGTCCGCGGCCGATGTCGATGCTGCGCAGGCGGCCGTCGACACCGCCGCGCTCAATCTCGGCTTCACGCGCGTCACCTCGCCGATCGACGGGATCGCCGGCCGGGCGCTCGTCACGGCCGGCAACTTCGTCGCAGCGGGCCAGACGCTCGTCACGACGGTCGTGTCGGAGGACCCGATCTACGTCACCTTCGAGGGCGATGAGTCCGCCTATCTCCGCGACATGGATCCGGCGCTGCGCACGCGCCACGAGGTGGGCGGTCCCGTGTGGGTCGGGCTCGTCAACGAGACGGACTATCCGCACCGGGGCACCCTCGTCTTCACGAACAACGAGCTCGACGCGGCGACCGGAACCATACGGGCACGTGCGCGTCTCGCGAACCCGGACCATCGGTTCACGCCGGGCATGTTCGCCCGCGTGAAGGTGCCGGCGAGCGTCCCGCATGCGGCGGTGCTCATCAACGACACGGCCGTCAGCACCGATCAGAGCGTCAAGTACGTGCTGGTCGTCGACCGCGACAACAAGGTGCAGTACCGCGCCGTCACGCTGGGACCGCTCGCCGACGGGCTGCGCGTCGTGCGCCAGGGCCTCTCGCCGGGCGAGACGATCGTCGTCGATGGCTTGCAACACGTGCGGCCCGGCATGGTCGTCAATCCCGAGCGCGTCGCGATGGGCAGCTCCCCGGCGGACGCCGCGGGAGCGGCGGATGGCGCGCTGCTCGCACATGACTCCGGAGATGAGCCATGAGGCTCGCGAACTTCTTCATCGATCGGCCGATCTTCGCGGCGGTGCTCTCGGCGTTCATCACCATCGCCGGCGTCATCGCGCTCTTTGAGCTCCCGGTATCGGAGTACCCGGAGGTGGTGCCGCCTTCGGTCGTCGTGCATGCGTCGTACCCCGGCGCCGATCCGAAGCTGATCGCCGATACGGTGGCCGCGCCCCTCGAGCAGGCGATCGTCGGCGTCGAGGACATGCTCTACATGTCCTCGATCGCCAACATGGACGGATCGCTCACGCTCACCGTCACGTTTCGCCTCGGCGCGGACATCGACCGGGCGCAGGTGCAAGTGCAGAACCGCGTGTCGCAAGCGCTGCCGCGGCTGCCCGAGGAGGTGCGCGCTCTCGGCGTGACGACCCTCAAGAGCTCCCCGGACCTCACGATGCTCGTGCATCTGATCTCGCCCGATCATCGCTACAATGAGCTCTACCTGCGCAACTACGCGACGCTCAACGTGCGCGACGTGCTCGCGCGCCTGCCCGGCATGGGTGACGTCCAGGTATTCGGCAGCGGCGACTATGCCATGCGCGTCTGGCTCGATCCGCAGAAGCTCGCGGCCCGCAACCTCACGGCGGGTGATGTCGTGGCCGCGATCCGCGAGCAGAATGTGCAGGTGGCGGCCGGCGAGCTCGGCGCCCCACCCTCGCCCGGCGCCGAATTCCAGGTCGCCCTCAATGCCGCCGGTCGCCTCACGACCGTGGAGCAATTCCGCAACATCGTCCTGAAGACGGGCGCGGATGGCCAGATCGTCTATCTGCGCGACGTGGCCCGGGTCGAGCTCGGGGCCGAGGCCTACGCGATGCGGGCGGCGCTCGATAACCAGCCCGCCGTCGCGATTCCCATCTTTCAGGCTCCCGGAAGCAATGCGCTCGAGCTCACCTCCCGCGTGCGCCACACGATGCAGGAGCTCAAGAAGAGCTTTCCGCAGGGACTCGACTACCGCATCGTCTACGACCCCACCGTGTTCGTGCGCCAGTCGATCGAGGCCGTGGTCGAGACGCTGCTGATCGCCGTCGCGCTGGTGGTGGTCGTCGTCATCCTGTTCCTGCAAACCTGGCGAGCGTCGATCATTCCGCTGATCGCCGTTCCGGTCTCGATCATCGGCACATTCGCCGTGCTGTTCGCGTTCGGGTTCTCGATCAACACGCTCTCGCTGTTCGGTCTCGTGCTCGCGATCGGCATCGTCGTGGACGATGCGATCGTCATCGTGGAGAACGTCGAGCGACACGTGGCCGAGGGCCTCGCGCCGCGCGAGGCCACGCGCGCCGCCATGGCGGAGGTCTCCCGTCCGATCATCGCGATCACGCTCGTGCTCTGTGCCGTGTTCGTGCCGGTCGCCTTCGTGAGCGGCCTGACCGGTGAGTTCTATCGGCAGTTCGCGCTCACGATCGCCGTGTCCACCGTCATCTCGGCGTTCAACTCGCTCACGCTATCGCCCGCGCTCGCGGCCGCGCTGCTGAGGCCACACGGCCCCGCGGGTCGCGCCGCGCGACCGATCGACCGCGCGCTCGCCGGGTTCTTCGGGGCGTTCAACCATGCGTTTGCGCGCGCGAGCGAGGGTTATTCGCGCGCCGTCGCGTACACCCTGCGGCGCACCGCGGTCGCACTCGCCGTCTATGGCGCGCTGATCGCCCTCACGTACCTCGGCTTCTCCGCCGTTCCGGCGGGGTTCATTCCAAGTCAGGACAAGCTCTACCTCATCGCCGTGGCGCAGCTGCCGCCGGCGGCATCCGTCGAGCGCACGGCCGAGGTCACGCGCCGGATGGCGGAAATCGGGCTGCAACAGCCCGGGATCGCGCATGCGGTGCAGTTCGCCGGGATGTCGGTCAACGGCTACTCGGCGAGCTCGAGCGCGGGGATCGATTTCTTCACGCTCGAGCCGTTCGAGGCGCGCCGCGCCAAGGGTCTCTCGGCCGAAGCGATCGCCGCGGCGCTCAATGCCAAGTTCGCCTCGATCCAGGGCGCGATGGTCGTGGTGTTCATGCCGCCGCCGGTCATGGGGCTCGGAGCGCTCGGCGGATTCAAGCTCAACGTCGAGGATCGGACCGATCAGGGCGAGCAGGCGCTCTATGCCGCCGTCCAGAGCGTCCTCGGTCAGGCCGCGAAGGAGCCGCGCCTCGCCGGTCTGTTCAGCAGCTTCCAGATCAACGTGCCGCAGCTGCGCATCGATGTGGATCGGGCGAAGGTCAAGCGCCAGAACGTCAAGCTCTCCGACGTGTTCGATACGCTGCAGGTGTATCTGGGCTCGCTGTACGTCAACGACTTCAACCGCTTCGGCCGCACGTATCAGGTGGTCGCGCAGGCGGATGCGCCGTTTCGCTCGCGAGCGGACGGCATCGGGCAGCTGCAGACGCGGAACGCGGACGGAGGCATGGTGCCGCTCGGCTCGCTCCTGTCGATCTCCCCGAGCTTCGGCCCCGATATCGCGCAGCGCTACAACGCCTACCGCTCCGCCGACATCAATGGCGGACCCGCACCTGGGGTGAGCTCCGGGGAGGCGCAGGCGGTGATGGGACACATCCTGGAGAGCACCCTGCCTCGCGGGATGACCTACGAGTGGACGGATCTCGCCTATCAGCAAATGGTATCCGGCAATACCGCGTTGCTGATCTTCCCGCTGTGCGTGCTGTTCGTGTTTCTCGTCCTTGCGGCACAGTACGAGAGCCTCACGCTGCCGCTCGCGATCATCCTCATCGTCCCCTTGTGCCTGCTCGCGGCGGTCGTCGGCGTGCTCCTCACCGGCGGAGACAACAATATCTTCACGCAGGTCGGCCTGATCGTGCTGCTCGGCCTCGCCTGCAAGAACGCGATTCTCATCGTCGAGTTCGCCAAGCGCCTGCAGGATCGGGGTCTGCCTGCGGCGGCGGCGGTGCTCGAAGCTGCGCGGCTGCGATTGCGGCCCATCCTCATGACCTCCTTCGCCTTCGTGATGGGTGTCGTGCCGCTCGTGCTCGCACGGGGCGCGGGCGCCGAGATCCGCCACGCGATGGGCACGGTCGTGTTCGCGGGCATGCTCGGAGTCACCTTCTTCGGGCTGCTGCTGACGCCCGTGTTCTATGTGCTGGTGCGACGCGCCGGCGCGTCTCGGGGAACCGTCGCCGCGCGCGCGCGCGCGGAGCTCGTGGAGGCCCAACAAGTTTTTGACCCTTTCCGCCGCACACCGCGTGCGTGTTCGCGCTGCCGCACTCGCAGCCGTGGCCCTGCTCATCTCGGCCTGCGCGGTGGGCCCCAACTACGTGCGGCCCGCAACGCCGCTCGCCGACCGATTCGCGGGGCTCGACCCGCAGGTGTATGCGGCCTCGGAGCCCGGCGGCGCCTTCTGGAAGGCGTTCGACGATCCGCTGCTCGATCGTCTGGCGAGCGACGCGCTCGACGCCAATCACGACTTGCGCATCGCGCTTGCGCACGTCGCCGAGGCGCGCGCCGACCGAGGTGAGACCGAGTATGACCGCTTCCCGACGGTGACGGCTTCCGGCGGTTACACGCATCAGCAGCTACCCCCCGCCGAGAGCTTCGGGGCGGGCAGCCTCGACCAGCGGTACTACGATGCGGGCTTCGATGCATCGTGGGAGCTCGATCTGTTCGGGCGCGTACGGCGCGAGGTGCAGGCGCGCAACGCCGAGCTCGAGAGCAGCGAGGGCGGCCTGCGCGACGCACAGGTGACGGTGACGGCCGAGGTCGCGCGCACTTACGTCGAGCTGCGCGGCGAGCAGGAGGAGCTCGACGTCGCGGAGCGCAATGTCACCAACGAGCAGGCCACACTCAGTCTCACATCGGCGCAGCTCGCGGCCGGCCGCGGCACCGAATTCGACACGGAGCGCGCGCAGGCGCAGCTGAGCGCGACGCGAGCCACCATCCCGCCGCTGCAGGCCGCCGTCGCGCGCTCGATCCATCGGCTGAGTGTCCTCACGGGCCGTCCGCCGACGGCGCTGCAGCCCCTGCTCATCGCGCCGCAGCCCATTCCCGCGTTGCCGGCGCTCACCCCCGTCGGCGACCCGGCCGCGCTGCTGCGCCGGCGCCCGGATATCCGAGTCGCCGAACGCAACCTCGCCGCCGCGACCGCCGAGATCGGCGTCGCCGTCGGAGATCTGTTCCCGAAGGTGACCTTCACCGGGAGCTTCGGCTACGCGGCGACACAGCCGCACTCCCTCGGTGACCTGGGCTCGCGTGCCTACACGATCGGCCCGGCCATCAGCTGGGCGGCATTCGACCTGGGTCGTGTCCGCGCGCGCATCCGGGCCCGCCGGGCGGGCGCGGATGCGGCGCTCGCCCGCTACGAGCAGACGGTGCTGCAGGCGCTCGAGGACACGGAGAACGCGCTGGTGACGCACGCGCGGGCGCGCGAGAGCCTCGTCGAGACCGAACGGTCGGCGCGCGCAAGCGCCGCCGCCGCGGCCATCGCGCGGGTGCGCTACACCGAGGGCGAGTCGAACTTCCTCGACGTGCTCGATGCGGAGCGCACCCAGCTCGAGGCGCAGGAGCGGCTGGCCCAGGCGCGCACGGACGCGGCAACCAGTCTCGTTGCCGTTTACAAGGCCCTCGGCGGCGGCTGGGAGCAAGCGCCGCTGCCGCGCTACACTCGCGCGGACGGTCCACCGAGGGATGCACGATGAGCGCGGATCCCGACGCCCTGATGTTGCACGACGACGAGCTGCGAGTAGTGACGGAATCGCTCCGTCGGCGCGAGCAACTGCTCGCCGCCTCGGCACGCGCCAGCCGCTTGTTGCTCGAGGCGGCCGATGCGATGAGCGCCATTCCCGATGCGCTGCGATTGATCGGTGAGGCCGCGGGGGTCGACCGCGTCACGCTGCTGCGTTCGCGGACCGGCCCGGCGGGTGAGCGGCTCCTCGCCCTCACGCACGAATGGGTCGCCGAGGGCGTCCCCGCGCAGGGCACCGACCCGACGACGCTCGTGTGCGACGAGCGCGCATTTCCGCTCGAGTCCGCCGAGTTGCGGGGCGGGCGTAGCGTGTCGCTCAGCTGGTGCCAGACAAACCCGTCGCAAACGTGCACGGTCATGGAGGGGATCGGGACGAAGAGCAAGGCGATCGTACCGATCTTCGTCGACGGCGAGTTCTCGGGCGTCGTCGGCTTCGACAATACCCGCCAGCGCCGCTCGATCGACCTTGCGGAGCTGTCGGCGCTCGAGACCGCCGCCGGCGTGATCGGCGCCGTGCTGCACCGTGAGCGCCTGGTGGAGACCGTCCGGCGCGAACGCGAACAGGCGGCGCAGGAGCGCATGGCGGAGCTCGCGCGGGCCAATGCCGTGATTCGCGGCAATCTCGAGCGTCTGGCGAGCGAACCGAATCTCGCGAACTTCATCGGTCATGTCCTGCTGGAGGCCACACGCCAGTTGAACGCCGATGCGGGGGCCGTGATCGTCGCGGACGAAGTGCGCGCGAGCTGGTCGAAGATCGCGCATGCGAAACACGGTCAATCGATGGTGCGTGCCGTCCCCGAGAGCGTGCCGCTCGAGGGCTCGGCGCTCGCCGAGCGGTTCGGACAGCGATCCGAGCCGGTGTACATCGATCTCGCCCGCGAGCAACCGGAGCTGTGGCCGGGCGCGCGTGCGAATCACGAGGCGGAGGGGTATGTCGGACTCATCGTGTACCCCCTCGTTTTCGGCGGCCGCAACGTCGGCTTCGTCGTCCTCGCCTTCGCGCGCGCCGACGCCGCCGGCACCGAGCGCAGCGAGCTGCTCGTCGCGCTCGGGCAGCAGGCGACCCTCGCGATCGAGCTCACGCGGCTTGCGCATTCGGCGAAGCGCGCGGCCGTGCTCGCGGAGCGCAACCGTATCGGGCGCGAGATCCACGACGGCCTCGCTCAGGCGTTCACGGGCATTCTGATGCAGCTCGGCGCGGCCGAGGAAGTCGGCGAGTCGCGCAAGAGCTCGCGCCTCAAGCTGATTCTCACGCGCATTCGCGACCTCGCGCGCGAGGGATTGACCGAGGCGCGCCGCTCGGTGCTCGCGCTCGCGGTCGAGGAGCACCGGCGCACGGGCCTGCCCGATGCGCTCCAGCAGCTCGCGGAGCGCTCGACCGTGCCCGGCGGCGTTACCGTGCGCTTCGAAGGCGCTGAGGCGCCGGCCGGGCTGCGGCCCGAGCACGAGCACGAGCTGCTGCGGATCGCACAGGAAGCCGTCAGCAACGCCGTGCGACACGCGCAGCCGAGCATCGTGCGCATCTCGATGACGGGCGATGCCGACCATTGGTCATTGTGGGTCGCCGATGACGGCCGGGGCATGCGCGAGCCCATGGAGGATTGTGCGCGCCGCGGGTTCGGCCTCGCGAGCATGCAAAAACGGGCGGCCGCCATCGGTGGCGACTGGCACATCGACAGCCGCCCGGGGGCGGGAACACGCATCCGCGTGCGCGTACCGCGCCATGCGCAATGAGCGCCGCGCCGAAAATCCGCGTCATCCTCGCGGACGACCATCCCGTCGTTCGTGATGGCCTCGCGGCGATGGTCGACCAGCAAGCCGACATGAAGGTGATCGCCGCCGCGGCTGATGGCGCCGAAGCGGTCGACCTGTACGCGCGGCATCGGCCGGACGTTCTCGTTCTCGATCTGCGCATGCCGAGGATGGACGGTGTGACGGTGGTGGAGAAGGTGCTCGAGCTCGACCCGAAGGCCCGGCTCCTCATCATGACGACCTACGACGGCGATGAGGACATCTTTCGCAGCTTGAGTCGTGGCGCCAAGGGCTACCTGCTGAAGGATGCGCCCCGCCAGGAGATTCTCGCAGCCATCCGCGCCGTGAGCGAGGATCGTCCATACACCTCCTCGGCGGTGGCCGCGAAGGCGATCGGACGCATGACGCGGCCGACGCTCACGAAACGTGAGCTCGATGTGTTGCAGCAGCTCGCCGCGGGCCGCAGTAACAAGGACATTGCGCGCCGACTCGCGATCTCCGAGGGTACGGCCAAGGGACACGTCAAATCGATCCTGGCGAAGCTCGATGCGATGAGTCGAACCGAGGCGGTGTCCGTCGCGCACAAGCGCGGCCTCGTGCGGCTGTGAGGGAGCACCCGTGATCGACCTTCTCGGCGGGCTGTCGGCGGCGGCGATCCTCGGCCTGCTGCTCGCGAACGTACTGGTCGATCAGATCGGGTTCCCGGTCCCGGCGGCTCCGTCGCTCGTCCTCGCCGGGGCGCTCGCGGCGGGTCGCTACGAGTGGGCCGCGGTCCTGTTCGCCGGCTCGGTGCTCGCAAGCCTGCTCGGGGGCACCGTCTGGTACTGGGCGGGCCGGCGATACGGCGGACGCGTGATGAGGCTCCTGTGCGTGCTCTCGCTCAGCCCGGACTCCTGCGTGAACGACACGCAGCGGCGCTTCGACCGGTGGGGTTCGAAGGCGCTGATCGTTGCGAATTTCATTCCGGGGTTGAGTGTGATTGCACCGCCCCTCGCCGGCGCCGTGCGCATGAGGTTCAGTCGCTTCCTGTACCTGAGCACGGTCGGCTCCGGGCTGTGGGTGGCCGTGTTCCTGCTCGCGGGCATGCTGCTCGGGCGCCAGGTGCGCGCGCTCGTACCGCGGTTCACCGTCTACGGAAGGCCGGTGGCGCTCGCCGTGGGCGCACTGCTCGCCGCCTACGTCGCATTCAAATGGATCCAGCGCCAACGGTTCCTCGCCGCGCTGCGCACGGCGCGGATCGAGGTGGAGGAGCTCTATCGGCTCATGCAGGACGATCCTGCACCGCTCGTGATCGACGTTCGCTCGCCCGGCGCATGGGCGCGCGATCCGCGGTGGATCCCCGGGGCGATTCATGTGTCCTCGGACGACATCGCGACACACGTCGTGCCGCTCGCGCGCGACCGCGACCTGATCCTCTATTGCAACTGCCCGAACGAGGCCTCGGCGGCACAGGTGGCGAAGGTGCTGCTGAGCCTCGGATTCAAGCGTGTGCGGCCGCTTCGCGGGGGCCTCGATGCCTGGGTGGCGGCGGGATATCCCATCAACACGGAGGTGGTCGCCGAGCTGGCGCGCGTCACGCTGGCGGCGAGTGCGTGAGACGCGTGATGCCTCACGCGTGACGCGCGATTGCGCGAGGCGTGACCGCGCGTCACACCGTCCGCCGGCAAATCCGATCGATGCTCGCGATGAGCGCATAGCCGCTCTCGAGGAGCGGTAGCGACTGCTTGGCCTCCCCGGCCAGGCGTACGGCATATCCGAGCGTCTCGTGCACCTCGATCGGCCGGCCGGCTTCGAGGTCTTGCAGACTCGACATCTTGTGCTCCGGCGCGTCCGCTCGGAATCGCTCGCCCACCGCACGGATGGCCGCGACCGCGGTCTCCTCCGATCCTCCGACGATCGTTGCGACGGGGAGTGGCGCGCGGTCCGACAGGGACACGTGGTGTGCGGCCGCGAGCGCTCCGATCTCGCGAACCAGTCGTGCCAGCACGCGCGCGGAGTCGGCGTCCGTCAGGTACCGCCACGTCGGGACGCGCGTGGCGATCGACAGCACCATGAGGCCGGTCCAGGCGGCGAACTTCGACCATTCGAGCGTCTCGATATCGGCAACGGCACTCGTTCGAACACCCGCCGCGTCCATGAGGCCCGCAAGCCGCTCCGCACGAGTGCTGCGTCCCCCGGACTGCTCGCCGATCAGCAGCCGCTCGTTACGCGTGAACAGCACCTCGCCCGTCGGCTTGAGCTCGCCGCTCGTGTCGGCGAGCGCCCCGAGCACGCGCTCGCCGCCCCAGAGGGAGGCGAGCTGCTCGTTCTTCATCAGTCCGTTCTGGATCGAGAAAGCGACGCCCACACGAGCCCCGCGCAGATGCGCGAGCGCCTCGGCGGTCGCATAGGTCTTCGTCGCCACGATGAGCGTGTCGGCATCGCGCAGCTGCGAGGCATCCGTCAACACCCTGACCGGCTGCGAGAACGCCTCGAGGCCCTGGATCTGAAGTCCTACGCGCTCGATATGAGCCGCGCGCGCGCCCCGGGCGAGCATCAGGACATCGTGACGCGAGCGGGCGAGATGGGCACCGATGATGGACCCCATGGCCCCGGCCCCGACGATCACGAATTCCGCGGCGT
>Ga0335074_10003948_pt1 | contig 20421 bp, 19 predicted proteins | sample Lox_Sample_23_FD_206715 | JGI IMG/M metagenome (GOLD analysis project Ga0335074, IMG submission 206715) | Soil microbial communities from Loxahatchee National Wildlife Refuge, Florida, United States - Lox_Sample_2.3 | ecosystem: Environmental > Terrestrial > Soil > Wetlands | place: USA... | reverse complement strand
TTCTCCGCAAAGTTTGGCGCGACAAGATCGTCTTCCGGAATCTCAATCAGCCCAACCCAGGAAGGGTTCCGGTTGGGCCAGGCGCAGTGATCGACGACAACATCGGGTTCTCGAGATCCATGTAGCGCGTCCATGCATTGTCCAAATGACGACGGAGCGCGATGCGGCAGTCAAGGCGTCGTGATCTTCTACGACATGGCAAAGCGAGCGCGCGCCCACCGGCGCGGCTACGACTGATAAGGGGCGTCATCCCATTGTTTGGAATGCCCGTTGTTGGCACCTGCCTCACGAAGAGGTCCGCTCTCGAACAGGTTGCCGGCGTCGGACGCGCAGGTGCCGACTTCGCCTTCGTGCCACGAGGAGACATTGGTGAGTCTCATCGATGACAGCACTCTCTAGCTAGTGGCGAGGAAAAATTCGCGCGGTTTGGAAGCGGATGCCGACGCCGCCGCCGGGGACGAGGCCCAGCGCATCGACTGCGGTTCGATCGGCGTCAGCTTCGATGATCGTATCGCCCTGCTCAAGATGGAGCCGGGTGCGCGGGCCGATGATCGAGAGGCTGCGCAGCCGTGCGGGCAGACTTCCCTGGGTGCCCAAGGGCAGCAGCTCGATCTCATGCGGCCGTACATAGGCAAGCGCCTCGCCATCGGCGAACGAAGGTGCGACGAGGCGCAGCCCAACTGCGCCGATATGCGCCTCGCCGCCCGTCACGCGGCACGGCAGGCGGTTCACCTCGCCCAAGAACTCCATGACGAAGGCCGAGGCTGGCCGATCATAAACCTCGCGCGGTGGTCCGAGCTGCTCGATCCTTCCCGCATTGAGGATGGCGACACGGTCGGCGAGCTCGAGCGCCTCCTCTTGATCGTGGGTCACGAAGAGCGTGTTGAGACCGAGCCGCTCATGCAGTCCACGCAGCCAGTGGCGCAGCTCGACGCGCACCTTGGCGTCGAGCGCACCGAAGGGCTCGTCCAGCAGCAGCACGCGCGGCTCGACCGCAAGCGCGCGTGCCAGCGCCACGCGCTGGCGCTGTCCGCCCGATAGCTGCGCCGGAAAGCGCTCGCTGAAACCATCGAGTTGCACCAGCGATATAAGCTCGTGGACGCGCTTGGCGATGATCGCCCGCGGCGGGCGGATCTGCCGCGGCCGCACTTCGAGACCGAAGGCGATATTGTCGGCCACGGTCATGTGGCGGAAAAGGGCGTAATGCTGGAACACGAAGCCTATGCCACGCGCGCGGGGTGGCAGCGCCGCGGCGTCCCTGCCGGCAATCAGCAGGCCGCCGCTTTCGGCCCGCTCCAGCCCGGCGATCAGGCGCAGCAGCGTGGTCTTGCCTGAGCCTGAAGGGCCAAGCAGCGCCAGCAACTCGCCCTGATGCACGTCGAGCGAAACCGAGTCCACCGCGACCGTGCGATTATACCGTTTGGTGAGCCCGCGCAGTTCGATTCCCATCCCACTATTCCGAACGAGAAGGCGCGAGCTGGGCGCCATAGCGCCATTCCATCACGCGCTTGACGGCGAGAGTCACAAGGCCCAGCGAGGCCAGCAGCGAGGCCACAGCGAAGGCGCCGACGATATCGTAGTCGTTGTAAAGAATCTCGACTTGGAGCGGCACTGTGACGGTAGCGCCGAGGATATGACCGGAGATGACCGAGACGGCGCCGAATTCGCCCATGGCGCGCGCGTTGCACAGCAGCACGCCATAGAGCAGGCCCCAGCGTATGTTGGGCAGAGTGACGCGCCAGAACGTCTGCCAGCCACGCGCTCCGAGCACGATCGCCGCCTCCTCTTCGTCGCGCCCCTGATGCTGCATCAGGGGAATGAGCTGGCGCGCGACAAACGGCACAGTGACGAAGAGCGTGGCCAGCACGAGCCCCGGAAGCGCGAAGACGATCTTGATCCCGTGCCGAGCGAGGAATGGGCCGAACCACCCCTGCGCTCCGAAAAGCAGCACGAAGACCATGCCAGCGATCACCGGCGAGACCGAAAAAGGCAGGTCGACGACAGTTGTCAATACGCTCTTGCCGGCGAAGTCGAACTTGGCGATGCACCAGGCCGCCGCGACGCCGAAGGCAGTGTTGACCGGCACGGCGATGGCGGCGACGATCAGCGTGAGACGGATCGCCGCCAGCGTGTCCGGGGCGGTAAGAGCTGCGCCATAGGCGCGGATACCCCTGGCGAGCGCCTCGCTGAAAACCAGTACGAGCGGCAGCACCAGTAGCAGGCCCAGCAGTCCGAGGGCGGCCAGGATGAGCAGCGCCCGTGCCGCGTGGTTGCCGCCGAGAGCGCGATCAGCCGCCATGGCGTTTGCGGTTCCAGGCTTGCAGCAGATTGATCAGTAGCAGGATGGCGAATGATGCCGCCAGCATCGCTGTCGCCAGCATCGCGGCGCCGGCGTAATCGAACTGCTCAAGATGCACGACGATCAGAAGCGGCACTATCTCCGAGACGCCCGGCAGATTGCCGGCTATGAAGATGACCGAGCCGTATTCGCCCACGCCGCGTGCAAAGGCGAGCGCCATCCCGGTGAGCACCGCGGGCAGCACCGGCGGGGCGATGACGCGCCGGAAGGTCTGCCAGCTGCTGGCGCCGAGAGTGAGGGCCGCATCCTCGGCCTCCGGTTCAAGATCGGCAATCACCGGCTGCACGGTGCGAATGACGTAGGGTAGTCCAACGAACAGGAGCGCCACGAAGATGCCGAGCGGCGTGAAAGCGATCGCGACGCCGGCCTTCGCGAGCGGGCCGCCAATCCAGCCGGTATTAGCATAGAGCGAGGTAAGGGCGATGCCCGCGACCGCCGTCGGCAACGCGAAGGGTAGGTCCACGATCGCATCCATCAGCCGCCGTCCGGGGAAGTCGTAGCGCACCAGCACCCACGCGACGAGGAGTCCGATTCCGCCATTGGCGAGCGCAGCGAGGGAGGCGATGCCGAAACTAACGCGAAATGCGGCGGCGACTCGCGGGCTGAGCAGCAGATCGAGCGCGCGCACCGGCCCGATCCCGGCGGCCTCGACGGCGAGCGCAGCGAGCGGCAGAATTACCAGAAGCGAGAGATAGAAGAGCGTCAGGCCGAGCGTTGGCGCGAAGCCAGGCAGCACGCGATTGGGCCGCGCGCTCGCCGCCGGCGTCACGTCGGCTCTAAGGCTCATCGTCCGGGCTGATAGATCTGGTCGAAAATGCCGCCATCGGCGAAGAACTTGGCCTGCGTCCTGCGCCAGCCGCCGAACATGCCGTCGATGGTGAAGAGGTCGAGCTCGGGAAACTGCGCGGCGTAGCGTGCCAGTACCTCCGGCGAGCGCGGGCGGAAATAATGCTTCGCTGCCAGCTCCTGTCCTTCCGGTGTGTAGAGATAGCGCAGATAGGCTTCCGCCTCCTTTTCGACCCCGTGCTTGGTCGCGTTCACGTCGACCACGGCGACAGGTGGCTCGGCGAGGATGCTGACGGAGGGAACCACGATCTGAAACTGATCCTTGCCGAGCTCGTCCGCGGCGAGCATTGCTTCGTCCTCCCAGGCGATCAGCACGTCTCCCTGGTGGCGTTGCACGAAGGTGATGGTGGAGCCACGCGCGCCGGTATCCATCACGAGCACGTTGCGGTAAAGCTTCGTTACAAACGCTCGTGCCTTGGCCTCGTCGCCGCCATTCGCCTTGAGCGCGTAGCCCCAGGCGGCGAGGAAATTCCAGCGTGCCCCGCCGGACGTCTTGGGGTTGGGGGTGATCACCTTGACATCAGTCCGGATCAGGTCCGGCCAGTCGTGGATGTGCTTGGGATTGCCCTTACGCACCAGCAGCACGATGGTCGAAGTGTAGGGCGCACTGTTGTCGGGCAAGCGCTTCTGCCAATCCTCGGGCAGCAGCTTCGCCTTGTCGGCGATGGCGTCGATGTCGTAGGCGAGTGCCAGGGTCACCACATCCGCCTCGAGTCCGTTGATGACGGCGCGCGCCTGTGCGCCCGAGCCGCCATGCGAGGTCTGGATCGTCAGTGTCTCGCCGGTTTCCCGCTTCCAGTGATCGGCAAAGGTGCGGTTGAATTCGGCGTAGAATTCGCGCGTCGGGTCGTAGGAGACGTTGAGCAGCGTCTTCTGAGCCAGCGCCAGATTGGGAAAGCCGATGGCGCCGGCAAGTAGCAGTGCGAGTGCCCGCAGTGAACAGCGCATGAGCGGATCTCCTGCGACGGACGGGAATGACGTTGCGGGATGCCCGTGGCGCTCAGGCGGTCTGTCGCGTTTCGCCTGCGCGCCCGCGGCGCTGCAGCGCCGCGGGCGCCGCACTTTGCAACCGCCGTGCGTTCATCAGGACTCGCTTTCCGTCGCGGAACACGGCGAGCGCGCCGCGCGCCAGCGCCTGCCAGGGCTCATCGGCGGTGAGCGGCCTGGTGGCGAGCACGGTAACGATGTCGCCGGGTGCGGTCTCCTGGGAGAAATCGACCTGCAGATCCGCGTCGATCAGACGGGCGCGGCCGAAAGGCGCGCGACGCGTCAGATAGGCAAGTCGATTACTGCAGAAGGCATAAAGACGCACCCCGTCGCTGAGAAGCGCGTTGAAAGTGCCGAGCGCGTCGAGCTGGCGGCACAGCTCGGCGATGGCACGGCAGAGCGTCGCTTCCTTGGGCACCGTCTCGAAGCGCTGCCGCAGCTGGTCGAGGAGCCAGCAGAACGCGTGCTCGCTGTCGGTGGTGCCGACCGCTCGGTAGTGTAGGAGCGGCCAGCGCTTCAGGCCGCGAAGCTGGCCGTTATGGGCGAAGCTCCACCAGCGGCCCCACAGCTCGCGCTGGAACGGGTGGGTGTTGGCGACCGAGACGCGGCCGCGATTGGCGCGGCGGACATGGGCGAGCGCGATGCGGCTCTGGATTGGCTGTTCGCGCAGGAAATGCGCCAGCGGCGACAGCGCGCCCGACGCCGCATCATGGAAAACACGGCAGCCATCATCCTGATGGAAAGCGATGCCGAAGCCATCGGTGTGCCGGCCGGTCCCGCCGGCGCGATACATGAGGCCGGTGAAGCTGAAGCGCAGATCCGTCGGGACGTTGGCGCTCATACCGAGCAACTCGCACATTGCTCATGCCCTTCGGTCAGGGGAACGCTTGGCGTCGTGCGCGCGACAAAAGATCGGGTGGAGGGGAGGGGATGGACGCATCGCGGTCTCCATGTCGAAAGACACGGGCCCACGGATCGCTCCGTGGCGCTTTAGCGGTTGGTGACGCGGCGCAAGCTGCCCTTCAAATTCCCGCGGTCCGGCCTCGACCAAACGGCCCGACCATAAACAACATAATCCGCTCAGTCAATATCGTATTAAGAGCAAACATTTTCTGTTATTAAATTTATATTGACATTAAAAACATGTGTTGAGATGATGCGGGTCTCGCGCCGATTTGAAGCAGACAGCTTGCGGGCGCGTAACAAATGCAGCTAAAGCGCCTGGCACCCCGCCGAGGCTCCCATGCTGCGGCGGGCTTGTCATGACCGGGCCCGTTTTCCGCAACGATCTCCGCCCTCGCGCGGAGAGCAAGGAGACGAGGACGTCATGAACTCTGTTCACTCAAAGAAAGTGGCACGGCCGCCCTGCGCACCGTCGCGCGATCCCTGGGCCAGGGCCGGGATCGAGCCACGGCTCGAAGAGGTACTGGCCGATCCATTGGTCCATCAGGTTATGCGCCGCGACGGAGTGACCGACGCGGCGCTGCGTGGCGTCATCGCCCAGGCGCAGGCGCGGCTTTGGAGCTCGCTTTGTTGTCGCTGCGCCGCCTGAGACGCTTCGCTTCTTTCTTCAAGGGGACCGACTGACATGAGCAACGCAGAGACGGGAAGCGCGGCAGGCTTTGCCGCGCCTCAGGAGAGAGGCTGGAGCGAGCTCTGGCGCAAGGAGGATTGGTGGGCGATCTGGCTCGGGCTTGGGATCGTCATCCTTGGCGCAGTGCTGTTCGCCAAGGGGGACAGTCTGCGCTGGATCGCGGTGACGCCGGCGAAATGGTCGAGCTTCGCCCAGCTCGGCGCGCACTTCGCCGACGCTTATCCGCGTTATCTCGCGCAATTCGCCGCTTGGCTTGCGTTGTTCGGTGTTGCCTTGCGCGCGCTTGGCCATCAGCCCACCGCCTTCGTTCCCGCCTTCATCTTCGTCTATCTCGGGGCGGTGCTCGTCTTCGCCCTCGGCCAATGGGACCAGGCGAACCGCTACAATCTCGAACCGCCGCTGGTGGCGCTGGTGCTCGGGCTGCTGATCTCGAACGCGATCGGTCTGCCGCGCAGCTTCGACGCCGGCTTTCGCGTCGAATTCTACATCAAGACCGGGATCGTGCTGCTCGGTGCCACGCTGCCGTTCACGCTCATTATCTGGGCCGGGCCGGTAGCGATCTTGCAGGCCTCGATCGTCTCGATCGTCACGTTCTTCGTGATTTACGGGGCGAGCCTGCGCCTCGGCCTGGATCGGCGGCTCGCCGCGACGCTCGGTGCCGGCGGCGCCGTATGCGGCGTCTCGGCGGCGATCGCGGTCGCCGGCGCGGTCGGCGCCAGGAAAGAGCATGCGCCGATCGCCATCGCCACGGTGATCTTCTGGGCCATTGTCATGATCTTCGTGCTGCCCCTGGTGTCGCGCGCGCTGGCGCTGCCGGCCGGCGTCGCCGGCGCCTGGATCGGCACTTCGGAATTCGCCGATGCTGCCGGGTTCGCCGCAGCGGAGTCGTACGGTGCGCTCGCCGGCCATGTCGCAGGGGTCACCGGCACGGGAGACCAGACGGTGTTCGCCTTCACGCTGATGAAGGTCGTCGGCCGCGACGTTTGGATCGGCATTTGGGCGTTCCTGCTGGCGATCGTCGCCACCACGCGCTGGGAGAAAGGCGAACTCGGCCGGTCGCCGGACCCGGCCGAAATCTGGTGGCGCTTCCCCAAATTCGTCATCGGCTTTCTCCTGGCCTCGCTGCTGATCACCGCGGTGACGAGTGGCTACAGCCTCGCCGAATTCAACAAGACGGTAAACCCATCGCTGGTGGCGCCAATCAAGGATCTGCGCAGCTGGGCTTTCATCTTCTGCTTCCTCAGCATCGGCCTCACCACCCGCTTCAGGGATTTTGCCAAAGTCGGCAGCAAGCCCTTCCTCGCCTTCACCTCCGGAGTGGCGGTCAATGTGGTGCTGGGCTTCTTGCTGTCGGCTGTCGTGTTCGCCAGCCATTGGCAGAGCCTGGCGCGATGATGCGCGCGGCCGTGAAGCAGGCCCAGTGCGGGGCCTGCGCCCATTTCCGCAACGACCCCGCCTATCTAGAGAGCGCCTTCGCCGGGCTCTCCAGCCTGAGCTCCGCCTGGGCTTCGGTGCGCGCCGAGGACGGGCTCTGCCTGCGCCATGAGCGCTATCTCGGCGCGAGATCCTGGTGCGAGGATTTCCACGGGCGTGGGTTGGAGGGCTGAGATGGACGACGGTGCGGCAGCGCTCCGCGAAGCAAGCCTGCCCGAAGCCGGCGCGCCCCGGCCCCGACCGCCCGGCTCGCCGACCCTGTCGCGCCTGCCGCCGCTCACGTCGCTGCGCGCTTTCGTGGCGGCCGCGCGCCATCTGAGCTTCGTGCGCGCGGCCGAGGAGCTGCATGTGACTCCCGCCGCGATCGGCCAGCAGGTCCGCCAGCTCGAAGCCCATCTCGATTGCGCCCTGTTCGAGCGGCGGGGCAGGAGCCTGCGCCTCACCGATGCGGGGCACGTTCTTCGGCCCGGTCTCACCGACGGGTTCGAGCGCCTCATCGGCGCGATCGCGCACTTGGCCTCGGCGCGCAGCGGCGGGCTGCTCACGGTATCGGTGACGCCGTCCTTCGCGGCGAAATGGCTCGTGCCGCGGCTCGAGAAATTCAACGCCGCGCATCCCGACATCGATGTGCGTCTCGCGGCATCGATGGCGCTGGTCGATTTTGCCGTCGAGGATGTCGATTGCTCGATCCGCTATGGACCGGGCATCTATCCGGGGCTGATCGTCGAAAGGCTGCTCGCCGAGGCGGTATTCCCGGTCTGCAGCCCCGCGCTCCTCGCCGGCCCTCACTCGCTCGCCCGGCCTGAAGCGCTGAAGCACCACACGCTGCTCCATGACGACAGTCCCGACCGCGATGCAAGCTGCCCCGACTGGCGCATGTGGCTGCGCGCCGCTGGCGTTTCCGACGTCGCGGCGAGCCAGGGACCGCGCTTCAACCAATCGAGCCTGGTGCTGGAGGCGGCGATCGCCGGTCATGGTGTCGGCCTTGCCAAGGCGCAGCTCGCCGAGGCCGATCTCAGGGCCGGCCGCTTGGTGCGCCCGTTCGGCGCGGCGCAGCGCGTCGATTTCGCCTACTATTTCGTCGCGCCGCCAAGCCGCAGCGCGCTCCCCAAGGTCGACGCTTTTCGCCGGTGGCTGCGGCGCGAAGCGGAAGAGGCGAGCGACGACCATGCGTGATCGCGGCATGCGTTGCGCGAAATTTTTTCGCTCTCCGCAGAAGAAGAACTTGTTTGACCGGACACGCGCAGGCGATGGATGATCGCCGCCCGGATTGATCCGACACAAACGGATCCGCGGCAATTTGAAGGGCAGCTTGCGCCGCGTCACCAACCGCTAAAGCGCCACGGAGCGATCCGTGGGCCCGTGTCACCACCGGCATGGAGACCGCAATGTCGACCTCGCTCGCTTCTTTTCTCTGGTCCCTCGCCGGCTGTCCGCTTCGCGATTGATCGCGGGATCTTGCTGCAACCGACTTTTCGCCGCCCAGCTGTCCGCGTCGCAGCACGGCCGGGTAAACGCTGCCGAAGGGGAACCTCATGCCCACGCTCGATTTCCTGTGCCTTGAATTGCTGGCGATGATGCGCGGGCGCGTGCCCGCGGAAGAGCGTTGCGCGGCGGCCGAACCTGCCCCGCGCTCGCCGCGGATCGCGCTGGCGCTCGCCCTTCTCTTGCCGCTGTTGCTGTCATTGCTGGTGCTGGCCGCGGTGCACGCGCCGGCGCATGCCGAGGAGAACGGGCAACATCTGCGCATCGGATACCAGAAATCGGGCACGCTCGCGGTGCTGCGGCAGAAGCCGGAGCTCGCCACGCGGCTCGCACGCCGCGCGGTGGTGATCGACTGGGTCGAGTTCCAGTCCGGCCCACCGCTGCTCGAGGCGCTCAATGCGGGCAGCATCGATTTCGGCTACACCGGCGATGCGCCGCCGATCTTTGCCCAGGCTGCCGGCGCGCGCCTCGTTTATGTCGGCTATCTCCCCAACCCCGGCCGCAACCTCGCGCTCCTGGTTCAGCAGCGCGCGGCCTTCGCTTCGGTCAAGGACCTGAAGGGCAAGCGTATCGCCTTCACCAAAGGCTCGAGCGCGCATAATTTCGTGGTCAAGGCGCTCGCTGCCGCCGGGCTGCGCTACGACCAGGTCGTGCCCGTCTATCTGCAGCCGGCCGACGCCGCCGCCGCGTTTGACGCTGGCAGCGTCGATGCCTGGGCAATCTGGGACCCGTTCTACGCCGAGACCGAGCGAACCGAAACGGTGCGCGTGCTCACCACGGCGGCGGGCGTGGCGCCGTCCAACTCCTTCTTTCTCGCCACCCGGACCTATGCCGAGCAGCATCCCGAGATCATCGCCGATCTGATCCGCGATCTCGACGATGCCTCGCACTGGTCGGAGACCCATCTGGAGGCGGTGGCGCAGATTATTGCGGCGCTGACCCATGTCGATGTCGAAACCGAGCGCGCGACGGTGGCGCGTTCGAGCTATGGCGTCGCCTTCCTCACGCCCAAAGTGATCGCGCAGCAGCAGGTGATTGCCGACACCTTCCGCGCGCTCGGCCTGATCCCGGCGCCGATCGAGGTCGCGAAAGCGGTATGGACGCCGCCGGGCATCACCGCGGCTGCGGCAACGCCGCGCTGACACCCATCCAACTGCATCCCACGGAGACACGCACTCATGACCGATACCCCGGATTGCGCGAGAAGGCGCACGCTCAGGGACCTGGTGGCGCTGCTCTTCGCATCGCCGCTGCTCACCATTGCCGCGGGTCGGCGCGCGGCTGCCGCCGCCACCGACCGCTCGATCAATATCGGATGGCAGAAGGGCGGCAGCCTCGCCGTGATCAAGGCCCGCGGCGCGCTGCAGCAGGCGCTGGCGGCGAAGGGCGTGAGCATCTCGTGGCTGGAATTTCCGGCCGGCCCACAGATGCTCGAGGCGCTCAACGTCGGCAGCATCGATTTGGGCATGGTGGGCGAGACGCCGCCCATCTTCGCTCAGGCCGCTGGTGCCGACCTTCTCTATGTCGGCAATGATCCGGCCGCACCGCGCGCAGAGGCGCTGCTCGTGCCGAAGGGCTCCGTCATCCGGCATCTGTTCGACCTCAAAGGCAAGCGGGTCGCGTTCAACAGAGGGTCGAACGTCCATTATCTCCTGGTGAAGCTGCTCGAAAAGGCCGGGCTCACCTATCAAAACATAGAAGCGGTCTATCTGGTGCCGGCGGATGCCCGCGCCGCTTTCGAGAGCGGCGCGATCGATGCCTGGGTGATCTGGGATCCTTACGCCGCCGCCGCGGAGGCTCAGCTCGGCGCGCGCATCCTCGCCGACGGCACCGGGACTGCCAACAATTACATCTTCTATATCGCGTCTCGCCGATATGCAGAGCAGCATCCGGACGTTCTGGGGCTGCTCCTGCACGACATCAATGCCGACGAGCATTGGATCGCAGGCCACTTGCAGGAGGCAGCCGCGATCATCGCGCCGCAGATCGGCGTCTCCCGGGACGTCGCCGCGCTGGCATTATCACGCTACGCCTATGGCGTCGTGCCGCTGACCGACCAGGTAGTGCGTCAACAGCAGAAAATCGCCGATACTTTCTACGAGCTCAAGCTCGTGCCCAGACATGTCGAGGTCGCCGCCGCGGTCTGGCATCCCTCGAAGCAGGCGGAACGGAGCTGAGCGCCGGCGCCGAGACCGCAAAACCCGAGCTCTGCAGTCGAAAGGAACAGTCCCATGTCCGGAGTACAGATCGTCGACACCACCCCTCTGTCCTTGGAAATTGAGCCTTACACGCCGAACATCGGCGCCTTTGTCCATGATATTGACTTGGCGCGTGTCGCGCCGCACGATGCACTTGCGTCTGAGCTGCGCGCGGCGCTCGCTCAGTATCAGGTTCTATTCTTCCGCGACCAGCAGCTCACGCCTAAAGAGCAGGTGGGTGTGGCCCACATCTTCGGCGATCCCGACAAGGCCAAGGCCTTCTTTCCCAGGCTCGGGGGACAAAGTCTCGTCGAAGTGATCGAGTCGAAGCCGGGCGGCCATCGTTACGGCACCGACCAGTGGCACACCGACATCACCTTCTCGGCCAACCCGCCGACCGGAACTGTGCTCTACGCGCGCGAGGTACCGGCATCGGGTGGCGACACGCTGTGGACCAGCGCCACCCGCGTCTATGACGCTTTGCCGGCCGCCTTGCGCGACCACCTCGAAGAGCTCCAAGCGGTGCATTCGTTCGAGCACAGCGGCTGGCCGCGCTTTTTCCTCGCGCAGCACGATAGCGAGACGCTCTATCGCCAGGCGCGCGCCGACAATCTGCCGGTCGTGCATCCGGTGATTCGCGTCCATCCGGTGACCGGACGCAAGCTCGTCTACGTCAATCCCAATTTCACCGACCGCATCGTCGGGCTGACGCGGGCCGCGAGCGATGCGCTGCTCGGCCTTCTCTTCGGCTATTTTCAGCGGCCGGACTTCCAGGCGCGATTGCGCTGGGAGAGGGACACGGTAGCGATCTGGGACAATCGCGCCACGCAGCATTACGCGGTCAACGATTACCAGCCGGCGCCGCGTCTCATGCACCGCGTCACCTTTGGCGAAGACCGGGCCTTCGCGTGACGGAGCCCCGACACGCACCGGCACAAGCCGGGAGCAGCGCGATCCAGAGCGCTCGCCATTTCCGTTGGTGGCGCAACGGCAGGGTCGTGCCGTGGCTGGTTCCGGCGGCGCTGCTCCTGGTATGGGAGGCTTCGGTCGATTGCGGATGGCTCTCCACTCGGGTGCTGCCCTCGCCATCTCAGGTGGTCATCGCGGGTGTGGCGCTCGCCAGAACTGGCGAGCTTTGGAACAACATCGCGATCAGCACGATGCGCGCAGCCGCCGGATTCCTGGTCGGCGGCGGCATCGGATTGGCGCTGGGGCTCCTCAACGGAATGTTCCCGTTCTCTTCGCGCCTCCTCGACAGCACGCTGCAGATGATCCGCAACGTGCCGCATCTGGCGCTCATCCCGCTGGTGATCCTGTGGTTCGGCATCGACGAGCAAGCGAAGCTCTTTTTGGTCGCTCTCGGCGTGTTCTTTCCGATCTATCTCAACACCTATCACGGCGTGCGGACGGTCGATGCCGGGCTTGCAGAGATGGGTCGGGTCTATGGTCTGGGCGGCGTCGGCTTGTTCCGCGAAGTCGTCTTGCCTGGGGCGCTGCCGTCAATCCTGGTCGGCGTTCGCTACGCGCTCGGCATCACCTGGCTGACCCTCATCGTCGCCGAGACCGTCTCGGCCTCCTCGGGCATCGGCTATATGACCATGAACGCACGCGAGTTTCTGCAGACCGATGTCGTCGTGCTCGGCATCATCATCTACGCGGCTCTGGGCAAGCTCGCCGACAGTTCGACGCGGTTGTTGGAGCGGCGCTGGCTCGCCTGGCACCCCGCCTTCCAGCCCGGAGCGCAAACCTGATGGCACCGAACGAGATGAGCGATCGCGGCTTCTTCCGCGCCCTCGACGCTGCAGCCGAGAGCTGGGTTGAGCCGCGACATGCGCCGGCGCCGGCGAGCCGAACCGGGCTCGAGGTCAGGCTCGACGGTGTCGGCAAGAGCTTCGGCGAGCACAAGGTGCTGCACAAACTCTCGATCGCGATCGAGCCCGGCGAATTCCTCGCCATCGTCGGCCATAGCGGCTGCGGCAAGAGCACGCTGTTGCGACTGCTGGCTGGGCTCGATGCGCCAACGCAGGGAAGCATTTCGGTCGACGGAATGCCGGTCACCGCGCAGGTGCCGGAGGCTCGCATCATGTTCCAGGATGCCAGGTTGTTGCCGTGGCGCCGCGTCATCGACAATGTCGGGATCGGGCAAAAAGGAGTGTGGCGACCAGCCGCGCTGTCTGCGCTCCGCGCGGTCGGGCTCGATGGCCGCAGCGGCGACTGGCCCGTGGTCCTGTCGGGTGGCCAACGCCAGCGCGTGGCGCTGGCGCGCGCTCTGGTGTCGCGGCCGCGCCTCCTGCTGCTCGACGAACCTCTGGGCGCGCTCGACGCTCTGACACGGCTCGAAATGCAGGATCTGATCGAAGAGGTGTGGCGCGTCCAAGGTTTCACCGCTTTGCTGGTCACGCACGACGTGGGCGAGGCCGTTGCGCTCGCCGATCGCATCATCGTCCTTGACGGCGGCGCTATCAGCCTCGAGCGTCGCATCGAGCATCCACGGCCGCGGCCCCGAGGCGATGCCGAACTGGCCGCGATTGAAGGCGAGATCCTCGGCCACCTCATGCGGCGCGGCCGCGCCGCTGCGCGATGATTGGAGAAGTTAACCACCCTGGCTCGGCGCGCGTCAGTCATCGGCCTCAGCGCCTCTTGGCACGGGCTCAGCTTGCCGAGATTGCTGCTGTCCAACCGGTTCCCCGATCGTGCCCGCCCCCGATACCCCTGCCAGGAGCGAGACATGGCGCTTGAGACGCATGGAACAGATCGCCGCGGACGCCGAACCTTTGCCATCACCCGCAGTTGCAGCGCCGCTGCGGCGGCTGCAGAACCGGCGCGCCCAACCATTGCCGTCATCGGTGGCGGCTTCACGGGCAGCCTGCTGGCGCTCCATCTGTTGCGACGATGTCCCCGCGCCCGTGTCGTGTTGATCGAGCGGCATCGCCAGTTCGGCCGCGGCCTTGCCTATTCGACCGGCAATGACAGCCATCTCCTCAATGTGTCCGCCGGGCGCATGAGCGCCTTTCACGATCGCCCGCGTGATTTCGTCGACTGGCTTGAACGGAGCGGCGTCGCCAAGGAGGTCGTCTCCTATGACGAGACGAGTTTTGTGCCGCGTCGGCTCTTCGGCGCTTATGTGCGGCATCTCCTCAATCGCGAGCTCAAGGGCTGCGACGCCGACCGGCTTGAGCTCCTGCGCGGCGAGGTCGTCGGCATCGCCGAGAGCGACCGGTTGGTGTTGCAACTCGAGGATGGCGACCGCCTTGCCGCGCATCTCGCCGTGCTCGCCGTCGGCAATTTCCCACCGGAAGCGCCGGCCATCGAGGATCCCTGGGCCTATCAGAGCCCCTGGTACAAGGCCGACCCCTGGGCCTGCGATACGCTCGAAGCGCTCGATCCTGAAGCCGGCGTGCTGCTGATCGGCAGTGGCCTCACCATGGTTGACACCGTCATCTCCTTGCTCGACGCCGGCCACCGCGGGCCCATTCATGCTCTGTCACGGCGCGGCCTGCTGCCGCGCCGTCACGCTGCCACGGGCGAGGCGCCGCCACCGCCCTTGTCTCCCCTGCCTTCGCGGATCGCCGGGCTGATGCGACGGGTGCGCCAGGAGATTGCGCGCGAGCGCGAACAAGGCGCGAGCTGGCAGGCGATCATCGACGGTCTGCGGCCAGCGACCCAGAGCCTGTGGCTCTCCCTGCCGCCAACGGAGCGCGCACGCTTCCTGCGCCATGTGCGGCCTTGGTGGGACGTGCATCGGCACCGCATGGCGCCCGAGATCGCTCAGCGGATCGAATGGCTGATTCGTCTGGGAAGGCTGACCGTGACGGCGGCACGCATCACCGCCTATGAGCGCGGCGCGCACGGGATCGCTGTACGTTTCCTTCCGGCACGGAAAAGCGAGGCGCGCTTCGAGGGCGTCCAGCGCATCATCAACTGCTCGGGGCCGGGCGCCGATTTCGAGCGCTCGCGGAATCCGCTGCTGCGCCAATTGCGCGCGCGCGGGCAGGTGCGGCCCGATCCGCTTGGCCTGGGTCTCGATGTGACGCTGCAGGGCGCCGTGGTGGCGCAGGACGGCGCGATCTCGCAGCGTCTCTATGCCGCCGGCCCACTCACGAAGGGCGTGTTCTGGGAAATAACGGCGGTGCCGGAGATCCGTCGCCAGTGCGAGCTCCTCGCTGCACACTTGGCGCAGCTAACCGCGCTCCATCGTTTCCCGATGCTAGATCGAGCGGCGCATCAGCCCCTTTGACCGCCGCCACACAGGGTACGGGCTTGCGGCCTCCGCCAACGGTGTCGGCGAACGCCCCTCAAAAGCCTGCAATGTGCAAATGCCGAAGTCAGAATGACTGCCCGTGATGTCCGGAACCAGGATCGCGCTTGGACTCGAGTTCGGCGTGGACTCGACCAGACGAGCCGGTCCGCTTCCCAAACCTCAAGATGCGCCGCAATGAAGCCGCCGCAATGGCGAACGATCGGCTCGTGCGCCTAAACCGCGTTTCTTCCGGAGCGCCGGCCCCATCAGCCATGGGTGTCACGAGACCAAGGGCAAAGTGACACGCGCGGTCTCTGTCGTCATCATAATCGCGTGCCCCCGGCGCTGATCTGAGCCGCCTCAGGTCGCTATCGAATCCGGTGACCTGCTGTGCAGCGGAGTCCGTTCATGGCACGAAGCTGCGGAACTACGACGCGCTTGGATTGGTCCGCAGTTGAACGACAAGCAGCCGTGCCGCCGACGTGCTGTCACAGCCGCCTTTGACCCCTTTCGGACATCCGTTTGCCCGACCGCGGCCCACAAAGCCATTATCCACAGTCGCCCCTTTTCCGGATTTGCCGTCATCATCTTATAAGCATAAAATGCAGACGGTCTGGATTGGGGGTAGGGAGGTGACAGCCGATCGGCTTGCACCGGAAACAGAGCTTGTTGCGACATCGAACACTTTCGGCGGAGGGCCGACTGCAGAAGAGACTCTGCGTGCCACGTTTGACCTGGCCGCAGTCGGCATCGCGCATGTTGCCCCCGACGGCCGCTTCCTCCGCGTCAACCAGAAGCTCTGCGACATCTTTGGTCTAACGCGCGACAAGCTGCTGCAATACCGCTTCCAAGAGCTTACCCATCCCGACGATCTTGCTGCCGATCTGAATTTGCTCAGCCGCTTGCTTGCCGGCGAAATCCCAACCTTCAGCATGGAAAAGCGATATGTACGCAATGACGGCAAGCTGATCTGGGCCGATCTCTCTGTCTCGCTCGCCCGAGACGACGCCGGAAGCCCGTCATACTGCATCAGCGTCGTTGTCGACATCACTGAGCGCAAGCTGGCGCAAGAGGCGCTGCGAGAGAGCGAGACGCGCGCGCACCTTGCTGACAAGCGGCTCGCGGAAGCCATCGCGACCATCGGCGATGCTTTCGCGCTCTGGGACGGCGATGCTCGCCTGATTACGTTCAACGACCACCTTTTGGAGCTGTGGGGCGGCCGCAAGGCCCTGGTGGCGCCCGGGGTGCAGATGGAAGCGCTGCTGCGCGCCGGATACAGGAGCGAGATGGGCGACCGCGACATCGAGGCTGTGATCCGTCGGCGCATGGACATGATCGGCAAGCTTCCCGAAGACTACGAGATCACGCCCGCCGACGGGCGCTGCTTCATGGTGAGAGAGCGTCGGCTCGCCGACGGCGGCTTCGTCACGGTTTACACGAACGTGACCGAAATGAAACGTAAGGAGGAAAAGCTCCTCGAGGCTGAAGCGGAACTGCAGGGTAAAGTGGTGGACCTCAGGGACGCGCAGCGGCGTCTTGAGACTATGACCAAGGATCTTGTAGCGGCGCGCGACGCCGCAGAAGCGGCGAACCGTGCCAAATCGGCGTTTCTCGCCGCGATGAGCCATGAGATTCGCACGCCGATGAGCGGTATCATTGGTTTCGCCGATCTTTTACTCGAAACACCGTTGAACCAGCAGCAGCATCGCTTCACCAAGGCTTTGAGTGAGTCCGCCAGCGCACTGCTCACGATCATCGACGATATCCTCGATTTCTCCAAGCTCGAGGCGAGGCGGGTGACCCTCGAGCGGGTCGTTTTCGATCCGCAGCAGGTGATCAATTCCACTGTATCGCTACTGGCGCCAACAGCGCAGAGTAAAGGTCTCAACATCGAAACAACGCCGGATCGGGGTCTTCCGCGCCTGCTCCTCGGGGATCCCGGTCGCCTGCGCCAAGTGCTCCTCAATCTGATCGGCAACGCCCTAAAATTCACCGAGCGTGGTTACGTGCGGGTTACCGCTTCTCATCGATGCCTTGGCGGCGACCGGATCGAACTGCGGATCGAGATTGCCGATTCCGGCATCGGGATTCCGGCCGACGCACGCGCATGGCTATTTACGCGCTTCAGCCAGGCGGACAGCATGACGCCACGCGCGTACGGCGGCACAGGACTGGGGCTGGCGATATCCAAGGAACTATGCGAGCTAATGGGCGGCACGGTCGGCTATGACAGCGAGGAGGGGAAAGGCTCCCGCTTCTGGTTGGTGGTGGTTTGCAACGTTCCTTCTGCGAAAACGCCGACACACGAGCATGGGACCGAAGCAACGAAAGAAAAAGCCACTCGGAGCCTCGATATACTTGTAGTCGAAGACCACAAGCTGGTTCGGACGATGATTGCCGATATGCTGGCGGAGCTCGGCCACAATGCCGATCTCGCCTGCGACGGCCAGGAGGCTGTCGCGGCGGTGCAGGCGCGACGCTACGACCTTGTGCTGATGGATGCACAAATGCCGAAAATGGACGGCGCAGCGGCAACTAAGGCGATCCGTGCACTCGACCCTCCGGCCAATGCAGTGCCGATCGTTGCGCTTACAGCCCATGCGATCGAGGGCTATCGCGACGTGTGTGTCGCCGCCGGCATGAACGACTATCTGAGCAAGCCGGTTAAGCTCACGGCGTTGAACACCTTGCTCGCGCGGTGGAGCGCGCACACACCATCCGCCGCGCAGACTTAGGCATCTCATGCGTCGGGTGGTCGCTTCAACGCCGCTGTGGCTCTTCACTTTGGCAACGCATTTAGCAGCATCGCTTTAGATGAACTCGTCAACGGGCGGGGACGATTGAGTGGATGGAGCAAGATGTTTCATGTCTGTCGTTGGCAGATGCTGTTGCAAAAGTCTTTTGGAAGCTGAACGCGCGCAACATTGATCCGCTCTCGACGGCGACGCGGTTAGAAAGATTCAAAAATCTAATGCGCCCCAGGAGGAACATTGCGTCACCGATCTACGTTGCCGACTTTTGCAACAGTATCCGCACTGAGCGGTCCTCAGCTTCGGCACCAGAACAGGTCTGCTCTTTGACCTTAAGCTTGCGTCGGCGAATGTCGCTGGGACCGCTGATCCTGATCCATTAGAGACATCAGCGGGCCACGAAGTATCCTTGACGGATGAGCATTGGGCGAACCGGTCAGTTGCGCTTCCGGACGCGCCCTCGCCGATTGCTCTGCGGCCCTTGGGAAGCCAAGCCGTCGCGCAGAAGATCAAACGCATGATTGGTCGCGCGGATGGCTTTTGGATAGCGGTCTGTCGCGGACTCGCCGTTCATGAGGCACCAATGATTCATGATAACAAGTTCACGTTGCACCATGATGACCTGGGCGGCCGCGAGGCGCGCGGTGAGCGGATTGAAACCACTGTCAAGCAAGGCTTCCGCCAGCGCGTCTATGCCGCGTGAGGTGTAGCGCGTCAACCGCGCTGCCAAGCTCTCGGTGCTGGTGATCAATCGCAGGAACGCGACAATCTCGGGACTGTCGTTCAGGCCGGTGCTCGGATCACGCCGTCGCAACGCGTCCAGCAGCGCCTCCCGCAACGCTTCCAGCGGCGACTGATCTGCGCGCCGCGCCCGGACCGTCCTGGCCGCTTCGTCCTCATGGTCGGCGAAGCGCTGCAGGACAAGGTCTTCCTTCGTTGGAAAGTATGCAAACAAGGTTCGCCGGGAGACTTCGGCCTCCCGCGCGATATCGGTGATCGAGACTCGGTCGAACCCGAGCTCAAGGAACATGCGCTTCGCTGTGGCCGCGATCGCCTCGCGGATGCGCACCTTTCTGCGTTCCCGCAATCCCATCGGTTCAGTCATGTGGCGAACCCTGTTGCATTAGTATATTCGGTGCATTAGTATATCAAGGCTACGTTTTTTGGGAAGCGCTCAGTGCACCGAGGTGGTTGTCCTCGGTACCAGTGTCGAAGGGCGAAGCGCGCGGTGGCAGGAGTGTGGCGGATGATGCGGCTCGAGGCGGACGATTTGAGGGGCGTTTCCGAGACGCTGCTGATTCCGCTCCACTACCGGGTCGAGGAAAGCCGATCCGCATCTACCGTGTTCAAGGATGCGATGGCGGAGCACTTTCATGATGCCATAGCCTACGATTGGGGAAGGGTTCAGGGCGGCCCGTTCCTGCGGCCATCGATCGCCGCGCGCACGCGCATCCTCGACCGGGAAGCCAGCGCATTCCTGGCTGCGAACCCCGACAGCTTGGTCGTGAACCTCGGCGCCGGTCTCGACACGCGGTTCCACCGGCTCAACAACGGGACGGTCGTCTGGATGGAGATCGACCTGCCGGACGTCACCGCCTTCCGGGAAAGACTGCAAGAGCCAGCTGACCGGCGACACGTTCTGTTAAGCGCGTCCGTGCTCGAGGATGGATGGGTGTCCGAGGTCAAGCTTCGCGTCAGGCCGCGCATCCTCTTCATCGCCGAGGGGCTGTTCCCCTATTTCACCGAGGCGGAGCACCGGGCGGTCTTCGCTCAGCTCGCGGACAACTTTTCCGGGCAGGAGATGCTGTTCCAGACGAGCGCGGCCTCGGCGTTGCGTGAGTTTGCCCATCTGTCCCTTCTCAGCAAGCTGCGGACCAGCCCCGAGATGCGCTGGGGGCTGGAAGAGGGCGCCGATGTCGAGCGGCTCCATCCCAAGGCGCGGTTCGTCGCCGAATATGCGCTGCTGGACGGTTACGAGCATCTCTTGCCCGAGGCGATGCGGCAGAAGCTTTCACCGGACATGATCCGCAAGGCCGGCAAGATCGTGCATGTCCGCTTCGCGTAGGCCTTGCTCGACGCCGAGACTGGTCTAGTGACCGTCGGACTTCGAGACTTCAAGTGGGCGATTGCCACGGGGAGCAATTCCTTGAGGGCGCACGGCGCGCCCTACGAGGTCCGTAGTTGGCAGTGCGCCCCGAAGGCGCGAATCACCAGTGGAGGAGGAATCCACCCAGAGAGTTGTCGATTGATCTGGTAGCTGACGAGCGGCTCGGCCGGGTGACAGGAAGGGCTGGAGCCTCGTGACAAAGGTCGCCTTGGGCGGCTGAGCAATCCGATGGGCCGTAACGCGAGTGAAGCCTGAGCAGGCCTCGAAAGTGACAATGCGGATGCCGACCCTCCTGCCATTTGGGGAAGGCTGCACGAGCGGGGAAGCAATCGACATGCGCACCCGCTTGATCCGCCGGGGTAGTGGGCACGGCACGTCGGAAAGGTGGTTCGGGTAATCGGGGGAGACCCGTCCTGCGTGA
>Ga0335074_10003947_pt1 | contig 20423 bp, 18 predicted proteins | sample Lox_Sample_23_FD_206715 | JGI IMG/M metagenome (GOLD analysis project Ga0335074, IMG submission 206715) | Soil microbial communities from Loxahatchee National Wildlife Refuge, Florida, United States - Lox_Sample_2.3 | ecosystem: Environmental > Terrestrial > Soil > Wetlands | place: USA... | reverse complement strand
GGCGACCGCGGTGGTGGCCAGACCGAACGAGGTGTACTTGTAAGCCGCACGGAGCACAATCGCCAGCGCGATCGCGACGCCGGCCAGGATGAGCCGGTCGCGGCCTACCGCCAGCCCGCCGCCGATTCCGATTGCGCTGGACGGGAAGACCGAGCCGATCAGCCTCTCCTGATCTCCCCACAGCGCCGTAGCCAGGCTCATCAGGATCGTCATCACGCCGAGCGTGGCAATGGCCTTGGCCAGCGGCGACGCGGCGCGTAGCCGACTCAGCAGCAGCTGGGTAGCGGTGCTGAGGGCCGCCCCGGTGGCCAGGCCTGCCACCAGGGCGATCGCCCAGTAAACTCCCTGCTCATCACGCAGTTCCGAGAACACGTAGGCCGAGAAGGCACCCACGGCGCCGGCAGAGAAATTGAGCACCCCGGAAGTGCGGTAGACCAGCACCAGCCCCAGCGCGATCAGTCCGATCGCGCCCCCGCTTGCGGCACCGAGCAAGCCCAGGCGGAAGATATCCATTACGGTGCGGGCCAGCTCGCCGGGTCGGCGGCATCGACGAACTTCCCTCCGAACAGAGGCACGAGCTTGCCGTCGGTTACTTTGTATACTTTCTGCAGGGTGTTGTAGGTGACCTGCGGCGCCGGGGAGAATGTGGTGTTCGGCTTGGCGAAGTTAACCGGCGCGGTGATTCCCTCAAAGCTCACCGGCTTGGCTTTCAGCGCGGCGACGAGATTCTGCGGGGTTATGGCGCTGAGCGTGCCAGCCAGCTGCGCGACCAGGTGGATGCTCATCCACATGTTCACGGCGAGCATGTCCCGCGAAACCGACGTGTTGCCGGTCGCGTCCATCTCCTTGTTGAACTGGACGATTCCCGGCACCGCGGAGTCGGTCGATATGGCCTCGCCACCGACCAGGTAGATGTTATTGGCCGCGCTGCCCAGCTCGGTTATTTCCTTCTGCCCCCACTGCAGGGTGCCGAAGATGAACTTGCCGGTGTAATTGTCCTGCGCGAGGCCTTTGGCGACGATGAGCGCCTGATCGCCCGACGTGAGCGCGGTAGCGCAGTCGGCGTTGGCGGCAAGCTCGGAGATATAGGGCGACAGGTCGGTCGCGGTGGCGGGCGGCTCGATCACGCTGGCCACGTGCCCGCCGACCTTCTTCAGCGGCGTCTCGAATCCGGACTGCAGCGTGTACTGGACGACGGGAACGTCCGCGGCCATCACGTTAATGTGCTTACAGCCGAGTTTCTCCATCAGTATCGCGAACGACGCGTTCGAGACGGCGTTAGATGTCAGCGGGAACGACAGGGGGCTGCTCAACTCTGCGACGCTGTTTGGGATCGGGCCGATGAGCGGGATCCCGGCGGCGGTGATGATCGGCACGTCGGTGTCGCCATAGGCCGAGGAGTCTCCGACGACGGCGAGCACCTTGTCCTGCACCGCCTCGCGGGCGCACGCCACGCTTGCGTTCTGCCCGCTGCCGTCATCACAGTTGATCAACCCACGACGCGCAGGTCTGGCCGACGACGATCTTCCCCTATGACGCGCGCCTGCGCGCCAATCTGGGCGACCGGCTTGACGACCACTACCGGCTGTGGTTCGTGGAGAATTCGCCCCACGGCAATCCGCGGGTGCTCGGCCCGGCCTTGAACGCCGAGAAGGACCCGGGCGTATGGAGCACCCGGCTTGTCCCCTACGACGGTGTCACCGCGCAGGCGCTGCGCGAGGTCGTCGCGTGGGTGGAGGACGGTGTCTCCCCGCGCTCCTGCCACGGCTACCGGCTCAGCCCAGACAACGCGCTGCAGCTGGCCGCCACGGCTGACGAGCGTGGGGGCGTCCAGCCGGTGGCGCGGGCGCTGGTCAACGGCGGCGTGCGCGCCGACGTCAGGGTCGGCGAGACGGTGACCTTCGACGGCACCGCACAGCAGCCTGCGGGTGCCGGCACGATCATCAGAGCCGAATGGGACTTCGACGGGCGGGGCACCTGGCCGGCCAGCGACCCAGATGTCGACGGCTCGTCGCCGAGTATCACCGTGCGCACCACGCACGCTTATGACACACCCGGCACCTACTTTCCCGCGTTCCTGGTCAGCGCGCACGTCCACGGTAAGGACGGCACGGGGCCGGCCATCCAGAACCTGTCCCGCGTGCGTGTCGTCGTCCGTCCCTGAGCTGCACTACGTGGTTCGCTCGTATTGAGGAGGTTCTCCATGGGAAGCATCTCGTTCGACCAGCCCTATGTCGACATCGACGAGTGGCGCGACCACCCCCGTCGGCACCGGTACGTGCACGGCGGATTCAAAGGAACGCATACCCGGTTCTCCTTCTATCTCCCGCCCAGCGAAGTGTACGGAGGCCGGTTCTTCCAGTTCCTTGAGGGCGGGGCGGGCGGCCACGAGAACCTGCTGTCGGCGCCTATCCAGGTCGCCACCGACCTGAGCGGATGGGTATTCGATCTCGCCTTCGATCAGCTCGGCGGGTATCTCGTGGAGTCCAATCAGGGCCACTTTCCCGGTGAGGGCCTCGGCACCCGCAACGACGGCAGCGAGCAGGCCGCAGTCAACCTGTACAACGCCAGCGCGGAGAGCGCGCTGTTCGGCCGGCAGGTGGCACAGGAGATGTATGGTGCCGCGCCCCACCATGGCTATGTCTGGGGCATCAGCGGCGGCGGCCTCCGATCGGTGTACTGCCTGGAGAACCGGCCCGACGTCTGGGACGGCGGGGCCCCGCACGCTGGGGTGCACAACACCACGCAGTGGCCGTCGTGGGCGCAGGCGTGGCTGTTCGCCCGCGCTGCGTTCCCGGCGATCATTGACGCCACCGAGCCCGGCGGCAGTGGTGATCCCTTCGCCGGGCTAACCCATACGCAGCGCGAGGCGCTGGCCGACATGTACCGCCGCGGCTACCCGCGCGGCGGGGAGAACCAGCTCGCGCCGTTCACCCCGTGGGCGTTCCCGATGTACAGCATCAAGGACGAGGACCCGTCCTACTTCGAGGACTTCTGGGCCAAGCCCGGCTATCTGGGGCACGATGCGCCAGAGCTGCTGAAGGACGTGCTGATTACGGAGAAGACAACAATCCGGCAGGCCGTCGCGGCTTCCGACGTGTCGTCCGAGGACGCCCGGCAGCAGCTCCGCTTCGCCACCGCGGGTGCCGCGGGTACGGAACCAGTCGTTGGCGCGCGCTTCAACCTCGACACCAGTGATGACCCGCAGCGGCTATTCATGTGCCGGGTCACCATCCAGAGTGGGCGGGCCGCCGGGCGGGAGCTGCTCATCTCCGCGGTAGCCGACGGCGACCTCTACAGCCCGTTCAGTGAGATGACGCCGGATGTGTTCAACGACGTTCAGGTCGGCGACGAGGTCACGATCGACAACCGTGATTTCGTCGCATTCTGCTTCTACCACCGTTACGCCGTCAGGGGCATGATCCCGAGCAGGGATCTCGTTGCGCGGGAACTGATGCCGTGGACCGTGGACGAGCGACCGGTCTACCCGCAACGTGCCACTCACGGCCGCCGCGGCGAGGGCACAGGGAAATTCACCGGGAAAATGATCTACGTCCAGCCAACGCTGGACAACATGGTGTGGAACACGACTATCACCGGCTACCACCGCCTCGTCAAGGAGCATCTCGGTGACCGGGTCGACGAGCAGTTCCGCCTCTGGTGGGTTGAGAACGCCTGCCACGGCACACCCGAGCTGATCGGCCCGCTAGTCACCGACGAGAAGGATCCCGGAGTCTGGCGCAGCCGTCTGGTCTCCTACGATGGCGTCACATCGCAGGCGCTGCGTGAGCTAGTGCGCTGGGTCGAGGAGGGCGTCCCGCCGCGATCGTATCGCGAATACCAAATGGGCCGTGACAACCAGCTGATCCTGCCCGCCAGCGCCGCCGACCGCGGCGGGGTCCAGCCGGTCGTCACCGCCACGGTGAACGGCTCGGTCCGGGCGGACGTGAAGGTCGGCGAGACGGTGACGTTCACCGGGACCGGCACCCAACCGCCCGGCGCGGGCAGCATCCTGCGAGCGGCCTGGGATTTTGAGGGGCGCGGCGAGTTCGTCGGCGCGCGCCGCGAGGTCGCCGGCACCGCCGTCACCGTTGACCTGACCGGCCAGCACACGTTTACGACACCGGGTACTTACTTCCCCAGTTTCCGAGTCGACGCGCACTGCGACGGTGCCGATGGGCGCGGCGTGCCGGTGCGGAATCTGGCCAGGGTGCGGGTCGTGGTCGCCTGACAGGACCGTAGCGCGGTAGCCGCTTCAGCGGGCAATGGCCATGCCGGTCTTGGTAACCCGCTGGGCGTGCTCCGCCAGTACTGCTGACTCCGGTACCGCGGCGACCGGTTATCGCGGTGGCATCCGGATAGCCCCGTCGAGACGCACTGTCTCCCCGTTGATGTAAGGGTTCTCAAGCAGGCTGACCGCGAGGTGCCCGTAGTCCGCCGGGTCGCCGAGCCGCTTCGGGTACGGGACCGCGGCGGCCAGGCCTTCCCTGATGTCCTGCCTGAGCCGGGAGAGCATCGGCGTGTCGAATGTGCCGGGCGCGATCGTGTTCACCCGAATGCCCCAGCTGGCCAGGTCTCGCGCCGCGACGAGGGTGATGCCGTGGATTGCCGCCTTGGACGCGGTGTATGACGTCTGCCCGATCTGCCCGTCGAACGCCGCGACCGAGGCGGTCAGGACGCAGGCGCCGCGTTCGCCCGCGAACAGGTCGTTGCGGCTCATCGCGGCCGCGGCTAGCCGCAGGACGTTGTAGGTCCCGGCCAGGTTCACCCTGATCACCTGCTCGAACGTGTCGAGCGGTCCGGGCTGGTGCTCCCTGTTGACGATGCGGGTGCGGTCTCCGCCACGTCCCGCGCAGTGCACCAGGGCCCGGAGCTGACCCGCCTGCCCCGCCGCCTCGATCGCCGACTGGACCTCTTCCTCGCTGGTGATGTCGGCCGGCGCGAACCGGGTGCGGTCGCCGAGCTCCTTCGCCACGGCCGCGCCGTCGCTGACGGGCAGGTCGAGGATGGTCACGAACGCGCCGCGAGCAACCAGTTCCTTCGCCGTCGCGAGGCCAAGCCCGGACGCGCCACCGGTTACCAGCGCAGAGATACCGTCGAGTCGCAATGTGGGGCTCCGTAGGTTCTTGCCCCCGGCTCAGGACAGGCCGAGGGACTTGCCAATGATGGACTTCATGACTTCGCTCGTACCGCCGTAGATCCTGGTGACCCTCGCGTCCGCGTACAGCCGGGCGATCGGCGACTCGGTGATGTAGCCGAAGCCGCCGTGCAGCTGCAGGCAGCGGTCGACCATGCGTCCCTGCAGTTCCGTGCAGAACAGCTTCACCTTGGCCGCGTCGGCGGGCGTGAGCTCGCCGGCGACGAGTTCCTCGATTCCCCGGTCGAGCAGCGCCTGTGCCGCCTCGAGCTCGGCCGCCAGCGCGGCGAGCTCGAACTTGGTGTTCTGGAACGAGCTCACCGCCTGGCCGAAGACGCGCCGGTTCTTGACGTACTCGATCGTCAGCTCGAGCGCCGAGCGGGATTGCGCGACCGAGCCGACCGCGATCGCAAGCCGTTCCTGCGGGAGGTTGACGCCGAGGTAGCCGAACGCCTGCCCTTCCTCGCCGAGGCGGTTCTCGACCGGGACGACGACGTCGGTGAACGACAGCTCCACCGTGTCCTGGGTCTTCAGCCCGATCTTGGCGAGCTTCCGTCCTTTGACGAAGCCAGCCATCCCGTCCTCGACGACGAGCAGCGTCAGGCCGTTACGGCGGTTCGCCGGGTCGGTGGCGGTTCGGCACAGCACGATCACGAGGTCGGCGACCGATCCTCCGGTGATATAGGTCTTCGCGCCGTTCAGGACGTAGTGGTCCCCATCGCGGACGGCGGCGGTGCGCACGCCCGCGAGGTCCGAGCCGGTGTCGGGCTCGGTGAGCGCGATCGACGTCATCAGGTCGCCAGCGCAGATTCCCGGAAACCAACGCTGCCGCTGCGAATGATCGGCCAGACGGCGAAAGTAAGGTAGGACAACGTCGAGGTGGGTGCGCAGTGAGCCGACGACCACCCCGGCTCGGGCCGTCTCCTCTTGAAGCACCACGTTGTAGGTGTAGTCCTGGTCGCTGCCGCCCCACTCCTCAGGCATGTTCAGGCCCATGACCCCGAGCTCGCCGAGCCGCCGGAACACCTGCCGGGGCGGCGCGCCCGCCTCTTCCCAGGCGGGGTACTCGGGAACGATCTTCTTGGCGACGAAGATCCGGATCATGTCCCGGAACTCCTCGTGCTGGGGGGTGAAGATCGTTCGCTTCACCAGCCGCCCTCCGGCAGGACGGGCCGGGCGCCTGACCGGCTCACGCGACCAGCTCGACCAGCGTCGCGTTGGCCGTCCCGCCGCCCTCGCACATGGTCTGCAGGCCGTAGCGGATGCCGCGGTCGCGCATATGGTGGACCATCCGCGTCATCAGGCTGGCGCCGGACGCGCCGAGCGGGTGGCCGAGCGCGATCGCGCCGCCGAGCGGGTTCAGCCGCTCCCGGTCGGCGCCGATATCACGCAGCCAGGCCAGCGGCACCGGCGCGAACGCCTCATTGACCTCATACACGCCTATCTCTGACAGCGGCACCCCGGTGCGCTTGAGCAGGCGCTCGGTGGCCGGGATGGGCCCGGTCAGCATGAGCACAGGATCGGCCCCGACGGCCACCCCGGCCTGGTAACGGACGATCGGGGTGAGACCCAGCTGCCTGGCCCGGTCGGAGGTCATTACCAGCAGCGCCGCGGCACCATCGGAGATCTGCGAGGAGTTGCCTGCGTGGATGACGCCGTCCGGCTTGAACGAGGGCTTGAGGCCGGCCAGGGTCTCGACGGAGGACTGGCGGCGGATGCCCTCGTCGACTCTGAACTCGGTGCCGTCGGCGTCGACCGGCACGATCTGGCCGCGGAAGGCCCCGGAGTCGGTCGCGGCGGCGGCCTTCTGGTGCGACTGAGCGGAGAACTCGTCGAGCCGCCGCCGGGTGAACCCCCACCGCTCGGCGATGATCTCCGCGCTGATGCCCTGGTTGAACGAGAAGTCGTCGTACCGGCTCAGGACGCGGGGCCCGTAGGGCATCCCCACTTGGCGGGAAGCGCCGAGCGGTACCCGCGTCATCGACTCGACACCGCCGGCGATGACGATGTCGGCCTGCCCGGCCAGCACGGCACACGCGGCGTAGTCGAGTGCCTGCTGGCTGGACCCGCACGCGCGGTTGACCGTCACCCCGGGAATCTCCTGCGGCCACCCGGCCGCGAGTACCGCGAACCGGGCGATGTTGCTCGACTGATCACCGATCTGCCCTACGCAGCCGATGACCACGTCATCGACCAGCTCCGGATCCAGCCCGGTCCGCGCGACGAGCGCGGACAGCACATCGGCCATCAGGTCGACCGGGTGCACCGGGCTCAGCGTGCCGTTGCGCTTGCCGTGGGCAGTGCGCACCGCCTCGACGATGACTGCGTCCCGCATCGCGACACCTCCTTGAAAGTCTCAATTATCATACTAATGGAAGGGATCGAGAAACTGGAACTGGCGCTCGCCGCCGATCGCCACCACGTGCCCGAACGGGAAGTGGGCGGCCGCGAGCACGTCCGGACTGCCGGTGACCTCGTCGATCAGTTTCGCGCGCACTCGGCTGGCCGCGACCGGGTCTACGTCGAATACGGCTTCCCAGCCAGGATCGACCAGCTCGACCGGTGAGTGCACGACGTCCCCGAGGAGCAGAACGCGCTCGGCCCCGCTCGACAACACGAAGATTATCGACCCGGGCGTGTGGCCGGGGACGTGGCGCGCGTCGAGGCCAGGCAGCAGCGTCGTGTCCGCCTCGATCGTCTCCAGCCGCTCGGTGAGCGGGGTGAGCTTGCGCACCGCGCCCGGATCGGCGCCCGGGCTTTCCACGAAGTGGGCCCAGTCGGCCCGGTGAACCCGGTACGTCGCGTTCGGAAAGACGATCTCGCCCCTTCTGGTCGCCCAGCCGACGTGATCGAAGTGCAGATGCGTGAACACCACGTCCGTGACCTCAGCGGGCGTGACACCGAGCTGGCGCAGGCTCTCAAGGAACTGGCCGCCGTGGTACTTGTCGTTGTTGATCGTGCCCACCCCGGCGTCGATCAGCACTACCCGGTCAGCGGTCCTGAGCAGGAAGCCGCCCAAGATGAGCCGCACATTGCCCGCGTCGTCGAGCAGGTGCGCGCAGTCCGCCCACGGGTCGGGTACGCCGGGAAGGCGCAGCATCTCACGACCGGGTTCTTGGCCGTAGCCGTCGTATACCGGCTCGATGGTGACCGTGCCGACCCGCATAGCGGCCTCCCGAGTGTGACCAAGCTGACCCGAGACACCGAACGAGGAACACGAAGTCACGGGTCCGTTCGATGAACGGGGTTGGGTTTGGCTTTGGATCACTGAACGTCGAATACTAGTGTATAAATTACGCTCATTTCCGGGCTGCTCGGTGGAGGAGACGTGGACGTCGCTGTCGGGATCATGTTCGCCAACGGCGCCCGGTCGGCCGAGCCGGCGCACGCGGTGGAACTCGCGCGGTCGGCCGAGACAACCGGATATGAGTCGCTCTGGGCCGTGCAGCACGTGGTCGTGCCGGTCGAGCACGAATCGCGCTACCCGTACTCGGAATCCGGCACGATCCCGGGCGGGCCGTTCGTCGCCGTCCCCGAACCCCTGGTGTGGCTGGCCTTCGTCGCGGCGGTCACCACCCGGGTCAGGCTGGCGACGGGCATCCTGATCCTGCCCAAGCAGCACCCTCTCATCGTGGCCAAGCAGGCCGCCACGCTCGACCGGCTGTGCGGCGGACGGCTGATGCTGGGGGTCGGCGCCGGGTGGCTGCGGGAGGAGTTCGACACGCTGGACGCGGTCTTCGACGGCCGCGGGCCGCGCCTAGACGAGGCGATCGGGGTGATGCGCCGCGCCTGGGCCGACCGCGTCGTGGTCTCCCCCGGGCCGGCGTACCAGCACGGCCCGGTGGCGGTCGAACCGAAACCAGTCCGCGGGGCGGTCCCGGTGGTGGTCGGCGGGCACACCGCGGCCGCCGCGCGGCGGGCCGGCCGCCTGGCCGACGGGTTCTTCCCGCTGGACAGCCGCGGCGACGACTTGCGTCGTCTCGTCCTGGAGGTCCGCCGACAGGCCGAGCGAGCCGGGCGTGATCCGCTGTCGGTCGAGATCACCGCTGTCGCACCGCGCGACGAGGCCGACGCGGCCAGGCTGCTCGAGCTCGGCGTCGCCCGGGTCGTCGTCAACGCCCCGCACGTGAAGACCGCGCTGGTGGCCGAACGCCTGGCCGAGCGCCTGGAACAGGTCAGCGGTCTGCTGCGCGGTTAGCGGCGATCCCGGGGGAGTCCGAGGGCGCGCTCGGCCACGACGTTGCGCAGCACCTCATTGGCGCCGCCGGCGATGGTGTACGCCCGCGCGTACAGGAAGGCGTCCTGCCACCAGCCGCCGGCCACCGCGTCACTGTCGCCCTCGGTCAGCAGGCCGTCCGGGCCCGGCAGCGACATGCCGAGCTCCGCCAGGGCCAGATTCGTCTCGCTGAAGAAGATCTTTCCGAGGGGCGCGCCCGCCGGATCATCGCGGCCGTGCACCATGCCTGACTGAGTGAGCCTGTTCATCAGGTCGTTCACCCGTACACGGCAGGCGATGTCGCCGATGCGCTGACGTACGCCGCTGTCCTCGAGCGCGGGCTCCCCGTTGGGCGCGGCCGCCCCGGCGGCCACGTCCACGAGGTCGTCGAGTGCCCGGTACAACTCGGCGCCGCGTGCTGCCACGCCGGTACGTTCGTGCGCCAGACTCGACATGGCTACCCGCCACCCGTCGTTGACCTCGCCGATTACCCGCTCGGCGGGAATACGGACCCCGTCCAAGAAGACCTCATTGAAATCCGAGGTGCCGGTGATCTCGCGCAGCGGCCGCACGTCAACCCCGGGCGTGCGCATGTCCAACGCGAACGCGGTGATGCCCTTGTGCCGCGGCAGGTCGGGGTCGGTGCGAGCGAGCAGGTAGCCGAGGTCCGCGTGGTGCCCGTTGGTGGTCCACACTTTCTGCCCGTCCACCACGAACTCGTCGCCGTCACGGCGCGCCCTGGTGCTGAGCGCGGCCAGGTCGCTGCCCGCGCCCGGCTCGCTGAACAGCTGGCACCAGATGTCCTGGGCGGAGCGAATACGCGGCAGGAAGTAACTTTTCTGCTCGGGCGTGCCGAAGTCGATGATGGCGCCCGCGGCCAGCGTCGCCGCGCCGATCTGGTCCCAGGCCATCGCCAGGCCCAGTTCCTCGGTCACGATGAACTCCTCAAGCGGATGCGCGCCAGGACGCCCGCCGTACTCGGCGGGCCATTCGATGCCGAGGAACCCCTCGTCATAGAGGGCCGCCATCCACGCCCTGAGCTCGGGCAACAGCGTGGGCGAGGGCGACCGCACGCCGGTGTGAGTCCGCGTCGCGGGCGAGCGCCGGGCGATGAAAGCCCGAACACGGGCGCGGAACTCGGTCAGTTCCGGCGACGGATCCAGGTGCATCGGGACCTCCGGCAGCGAGGTAGCTGATCGACTAAACAGTTTAATCAACGATATGATAGTCGGTAGTGGCGGTGGGCGCGCAACGCCCCCGGCGTGCAGGCAGACCGGCGTGACCGAAGGCGGTACGGGTGGATTTCGAACTCAGCGAAGAGCAGCAGGGGCTCCGCGACGTCTCGCGCAGCCTGCTGCGGGACCACTCGGCGCCGCAGCACGTGCGCAGCGCCCTCGGGGGCGAGGACACGGACCACAAGCTGTGGGAACGCGGCGTCGAGCTGGGCTGGACCGCCCTGGCGATTCCCGAGCCGTACGGCGGCCTTGGCCAGGGGCTGGCCGAGCTGACGATCGTCGCGGAGGAGCTCGGGCGCGCGGCGGCGCGCGGGCCGTTCCTGCCGACCGCGCTGGCCGGCTTCGCCGTTGCCCGGTACGGATCGACGCCGCTGCGCGCTGACCTGCTGCCCGCGCTGGCCGATGGGTCGGCCAAGGCGGCCTGGGCGGTCGCTGGCGCGGCGGGCTGGACGTTGCCCGCGCTCCGGATGGCCGCGACACCGGACGGTGATGCGGTGGTGCTCAACGGCCGCAAGACCGCGGTGCAGGATGCCGGAAGCGCAGACTGGCTGCTCGTGACCGCGACGGCCGACGGGCAGCCGTGCCTCATCGTCGTCGAGCGCGGTGCACCGGGGCTGCGGGTCCGCAGGCAGCAGACCCTCGACCTGACCAGGAACCTGTACGAGGTGGTCTTCGACAACGTCCGGGTGCCGGCCAGCCGGCGCCTGTCGGCCGGCGCCGAAGGGGTTCAGGCGCTACTGGACGCCGCCGCCACGCTGACCGCCGCGGACGCGCTCGGGGCGGGGACCCGGCTGCTCGAGATGACCGTCGAGCATGCGAAGACCCGCGTGCAGTTCGGTCAGCCAATCGGCGGATTCCAGGCGGTCAAGCACAAGTGCGCGGATATGCGGATGCTGGTCCAGGGAACCCGCGCCGCGGTGTACTACGCGGCCATGGCGCTGGACGCGGCCACGCTTCCCGCCGCGGCGGGAAGCGTGGCCGCAGCAGACGCCTCGGAGGCGGCGACCACGGCCAAGGCATTCGCCTCGGACGGGATGAGCCGTCTCGCGGGTGAGGCGCTGCAGGTCCACGGCGGGATCGGCTTCACCTGGGAGCACGACCTGCACCTGTTTCTCCGCCGGATCAAGACTGATGAGCAACTGTACGGCGACGCCGCCGTGCACCGGGAGCGTCTTTGCGAGTTCCTGGTCGCCCGCCACGGCGCCGGACAAGCGAGCCAGGCGATCCGCTAGTGCCGCTTCATCCCCCGGCGTCAGTCCGATGCCGGGAGGGGGCGCGCGCCCTTGACCGGCAGCGGCCTGCCGCCCACGGCGAGGGTTCCCACGCCGGGTTTTGTGCACAGCAGCTCAAGGCCGAGGTCGTCATCGGCGTAGCGCTTGCCGATCAGGGTGCCATCCAGCTGGTCAGGGTCGGGAACGCCCCTGGGCGCGTCGGCGCCAGCCTTGGAGTCCACCATGTCGGCGCCGCCGCAGGTGACCGCCACCTCGTCCGCGGACGCTCGGACTACCACCACGGAGGTGGAATCGACCGTGCTCATGAGCGTTTGCCCGACGCGCAGCTTCATGCTGCCTCCCATTCGTCCTTCGTCTGAGACCATCCCGGCCGCAGACGGCGCGAGGTGCGTATAAGTTTATATTAACTAACCGTTTCAAGTCCACGTGCGAACCGCTCGGACGGCTCCTCGGCGTGCCGCCGCCGTGCGGCCGGGGCCGCCGACGACGAGACCAGAACCTGTCCTCAATATATGTAGATTATTGACTCACTTCGGCCGAGGGCAGCATACTGACGGCACTTGCCGACGGCGTCGCATTGCTCACACGGAGGTGGACCGTGACCGCCGAACCCTCGCCCGGCCCGCAGACGAGTCAGGACGCGGAAAGCACCGACCCGCTGGCCGGCTTGCTGGTCGTCGATCTCTCGACCACCGTACCCGGCCAGCAGGCGACCCAGTTCCTGGCCGACGCGGGGGCCGACGTGATCCAGGTCGAGCCGCCGGGCGGCGTACCGACGCGGACGCACGCGGCGTGGCCGGCGCTGGCGCGAGGCAAGCGCAGCGTGGTCCTGGATCTCGCCACCGGGGAAGACAATGCCGTTCTCGCCGGGCTGATCGGGCGGGCCGACGTGCTCGTCACCACCTTCGACGCGCAGGCGACGGAGCGACTCGGGCTGTCGCCCAGCCGGCTGGCCGGGCTGAACCCGAGGCTGATCAGCGCCTCCGTCACCGGATTCGGCTCATCCGGGCCGTGGGCCGGCCTCAAGGGGTACGAGGGCGTGGTCATGGCCAAGAGCGGGCTCTTCCACGCGAAGCGGCACATGACGGCCCGGCCGGGGCCTGCCTTCGTCTCCGTCCCTTACGCCAGCTTCGGCGCGAGCCAGACCTTGCTGCACGCCATCCTGGCCGCGCTGATCGAGCGCGAGTCCTCCGGCCGCGGCCAGCACGTCGAGGCCGACCTGGTGCGAGGTCTGTCCACGATCGACACCTGGGCCTGGTACACGGAGCTCGTCGGCCGGCGATTCCCCGGCGCGTACGAGATCGTCGACGCGTACAACGAGAACGGCGAGCCGCAGTCCGCGCTGCTCTACCCGCTGCTGATCGCGCCGACCAAGGACGGCCGCTGGCTGCAGTTCGCCCAGGTCCAGGCCCGCCTGTTCAAGGCGCTGCTGGAGGAACTCGGCCTGCTGCCGCTGCTCGCGGACCCGAAGTGGAAGGGCCTGCCCGCCCTGCCGACACAGGAACTGCGGACCGAGTTCTGGGAGATCATGATCCAGAAGGTCGGCGAGCGCACGCTCGCAGAGTGGCAGCACGTCTTCGACACCAACCCGGACGTCATGGCCGAGCTGTTCCGCTCAGGCCCCGAGGTTCTCGATCACGCCCAAATCCGCTATGAGGGCCGCGTGAGCGTCGCCGATGATCCGGACCTGGGTCCCGTGCGGCAGCCGAGCACGCTGGTGCATAACGACGGCAAGCCGCTGCGCGAAGCGCGCCCGGCACCTCGTCTCGACGAGCACGGCGCGCACGTGCGCTCGCTGGCGGCGGCCCCGGACGCCGTCGCGGCCGCCCGCGGCGAGGCGCCCGCCCGCGGCGAGGCGCCCGCGCCCGGCGCGGCGCCCGTCAGGCTGCCGCTCGATGGCTTCACGGTCGTCGAGTTCGGCCTGATGTACGCCGCGCCGTTCGGCACCACGCTGCTGACCGACCTCGGGGCCCGGGTCATCAAGATCGAGTCACTCGAGGGTGACGGTATCCGCAATATCCTGCCCTTCCCTGGCGTCGGCGGCATGAAGGTCATGCAGGGCAAGGAGAGCATCGCCGTAGACCTGGGATCGCCAGAAGGCAAGAAGATCATCGACGTGACCCTGAAGGCCATCAACCCCGACCTCGTCTACGTCACCGCTCCCGGCTACGGTACCGGCGGCCCGTACGGCGGCCGTCCCGCCTACGCCCCCTCCATCGGCGCCGCTGGCGGACTGGCGATGGCCGACGCCCCAGCCGCAGGCGTGGCGACCGGCTCGCTCGACGAGACCAAGGAAGCGGCCAGGCGCCTCAACGCGGCCCTCTCGATTCCCAACGTGCAGGCCGACGGCGTGGCCGCGCTCGCGGTTGCCTCCGCGCTGCTGCTTGGCCTGCTGGCGCGGGGCCGTAAGCGTCCGACTGGGCGGCTCGACACCACGATGCTCGCCACGGCCACGCATGCGATGATCGAACACGTGATCGACTACGAGAACAGTCCGCCGTCGCCGACGCCCGACCGCGATCTGCATGGCTTCTCGGCCCTGTACCGGCTGTACGAGGCGGCTGACGGCTGGATCTTCCTCGCCGCGCCGGCTGACCGGGACTGGCTTGACCTGGTCGCGGCGGCGACGGAGCTGACGGGAGAGGCCGGCCTGGGCGCCGACGCGCGGTTCTCCTCGCCGCAGGCGCGCCGCGAGAACGACGCCGCGCTGGCCGGCGCGCTCGAGATCATCTTCCGTGCCCGCACCGCCGCCGACTGGGAGTCCCTGCTGACCGGCGGCGGAATCGGCTGTGTGGCCGTCGCGGACGCCAACCCGGAGATTCTGCTGCTCACCGACCCCGCGCTCGCCGCGGAATACACCACCACGGCAGTCAGCCCGATCTTCGACGAGCACCCGCGGCATGCCCCGTACGTACGCTTCTCCCGGTCGCTGACCAGGGCCGGGGGCAGCTGCTCGCTCGGTGAGCACACCGGGGCGCTGCTGCGTGAGATCGGCTACGACGACGAGTCGATCGCCGACCTGACCAAGCGCGGCATCGTCGGCTGACCACGCCGCCTGTCAGGCATTTCCTGGCGGCTCGGCGCCCAGCACACGGGCCGCTAGCTCGCGAAAACGCGCCGAGCCGATAAGGCCGGCCTGGACGCGGGCGGTCTCCGCGAAAAACGCGTCGTCCGGCCAGGTGACCTGACGCTCCATCCGGCAGTAGTGCCCGAGGACCTCGCGGTCGATCGCCGCCAGCGCCTCCGCCCTGGCGGTGGCGGCGGCGAGGGCGCCGGAGGCGGCCACCTCGGCCAGTCCCAGTTCGGCCGCCCGGGCCGCGGTCAGCTTCTCCTGGGAGGCGATCAGCGGCCAGGAGACGCCGGGCGCCAGCCGGGCCAGCAGCCCGATCCCGCCGGTGCCTGCGATCAGGCCCGCTCCCGCCCAGCCCTGCCGGAACCAGCCCTTCGGTCCGACGAACCGCATGTCGCAGGCGAGCGCGAGGTCGAAGCCGAGCCCCACGGCCGGACCGTCGACCGCCGCGATCGTGGGTACCGGGCACGTCCGCAGCGCGCGGACCATGGCCTGGATGCGTCCGTAGACGAGGGTCTCGATCTCGGCCGGGGTGTGGCTGGCCGACAGGTCGGCGAACGTGCGCAGGTCGCCCCCGGCGCAGAAGGCTCCGGCCCCGGTCAGCACGACGGCCGAGACCGCGAGCTTGGCGGCGTCCTCGATCGCCGCCGCGATCAGCTCGCCGTCCTGCGGCCGCAGGGCGTTGCGGCGCTCCGGCCAGTCCATGACGACCACGGCCGCCGGACCTGCGCCCTCAACCCGTACTCCCATCAAACCCTCCGTTTTCCCGCCCGCCGCTCATGGACAGCAGATGATTCATATAGTTTATTCTTTTAGTTGATAATAGAGGAACCCCAGGGAGAGGACGGCCACATGAGGATCGGAATGCCGATCACCTACGCAGGCGGTTTCACCGAGACGGTCGCCGAACTCGCCGACTACGAGCGGGCCGGCCTCGACATCGTCAACCTGCCCGAGGCCTACAGCTTCGACGCCGTCAGCCAGCTGGGGTACCTGGCCGCCAAGACGTCCACGGTGGAGCTGGCATCGTCCATCCTCAACATCTACTCGCGGACTCCCGCGCTGCTCGCGATGACCGCCGCGGGGATCGACTACGTCTCCGGCGGCCGCTTCACCCTCGGCATCGGGTCATCGGGGCCGCAGGTGATTGAGGGGTTTCACGGCGTGCCGTACGACGCGCCGCTGGCACGGACCAGGGAGGTAGCCCAGATATGCCGCCAGGTGTGGCGCAGGGAGCCGCTCGTGCACGACGGGCCGCGCTACCACCTCCCCCTGGCCCCCGAGCACGGCGGCTCCGGGCTCGGCCGGCCGCTGAAACTGATCAACCATCCGCTGCGCGGCCGCATCCCGATGATCCTGGCGGCGCTCGGCCCGCGGAACGTGACCCTCGCGGCCGAGCTGTTCGAGGGCTGGGAACCGATCTTCTACTTCCCTGAGCGAGCCCGCGCCGCGTTCGGCGACTCCATCGCGGCTGGGCTTGCGCGACGGGACGCGAGCCTGGGGCCGCTGCAAATCAACGTCGACACGCACGTCGCCATCACCGAAGACCCGGCCGAGGCCGACGTCGCCATGCAGGCCGTGCGCAGGCACCTGGCGCTGTATGTCGGCGGGATGGGCGCCAGGGGCGCGAACTACTACAACACGGTGATCGGCCGCTTCGGATACGAAGACGCGGCCGCTGAGATTCAGGATCTCTACCTGAGCGGCCGCAAGGACGAGGCGGCGGCGGCGATCCCCAAGGAACTCGTGCAGGGCCTGTCCCTCATCGGGCCCGCGGGCCACGTGAAGGAGCGGGTGGCCGCCTGTGCCGAGGCCGGCGTGACCACGCTGAACGCCAAGCCGCTGGCCGCGACCCACGAGCGCCGGGTCGCCGACATCGCCACGCTGAAGCAGCTGGCGTCGTGACACGGCCGTTACCGCCGGCTCAGCGACGCGTGTGCATGAGACACTCCTGTGTAACCGAAGCGACCAGCGTGCCGTCGCGATTGAAGATCTGTCCCGTGGTGAGCCCGCGAAGCTCCCCGGTGGCGGGCGCGGTCTTCGTGTACAGCAGCCAATCCGACAGGTCCACCGGGTTATGGAACCACACGGAATGATCGAGCGAGGTCAGGCCGATGACGTCTCGCCGCCCGCTCGGATGAGCTCGGGTCGGCCGGAGCGCCGCGGCGGCGATGGTGAGGTCGCTCAGGTAGGTGACAATGACCTCGGGAGGAATCCCATCGGCGGCCGCGCTGGTGCGGAACCTGAACCACAGATCCCCGCTCGTCAGTCGCGGCAGCAGCGTCCCGGCGCCGGGGACCGGACGCGCTTCGAGCAGATGCCAGGGCGCGAGCCGCGCTGGGAGCCGGGAATTGGCTTCGCCATCGTACTCACCGCACTCCTCAGGTCCCGGCACCTGCGGCGCCGGGTGGTAGTCGCTGGCGTCCGAGGGATCGCTGGTGAACGAGCACTCGAGGCAGAGGATCGGCTGGCCCTGCTGCATCGCGGTCACCCGGCGGCGGCAGAACGTCCGTCCGTCGTGCAATCGGTCGACCTGGAACACGACCCGCTGGCCGGCGTCGCCCGGTCGCAGGAAGTAGGCGTGCAGCGAGTGCGGCCGCGCGCCGGTGACCGTATGTCCGGCCGCGGCAAGCGCCTGCGCCGCGACCTGCCCGCCGTACAGCCCACTCACTTCCATTTCGGTATATAAATCTAACTATATAATGGTGGCGGTAGGTTCTCCGCAGCTAGGCAACCGTCAAGCTGAACGGGGCAACCCGAAGCCCAACGTAGAGCGAGGTGCCGTTGAATACCGAAGATCTCACCACCGTGCAGTACACCGAGGATGAGCACATCGCGACGATCACCCTCAACCGGCCACAGGCCCTGAACAGCTTCAACCAGCGGATGTGCGACGAGTTCGAGTGGCTGTGGAAGCGGATCAGGGAGACCGACGACATCCACGTGGCGGTGCTGCGCGCGGCCGGCGACCGCGCCTTCTGCACCGGGGTCGATGTCAAGGAGGGCATCGACCAGCATCCCAACATCTGGTCCCAGCGCGATCCAGGCACCTCGCTCGGGCCGAAGCAGAACAACGTGTGGAAGCCGCTCGTCGCCTGCGTGCACGGCATGGCCGCGGGCGGCGCGTTCTACTGGCTGAACGAGGCCGACATCGTCATCTGCTCCGACGACGCGACGTTCTTCGACCCGCATGTCAGCTACGGCATGACCGCGGCGCTCGAGCCGATCGGACTGGCCCGGCGTATACCGCTCGGCGAGGCGCTGCGCATCGCCCTGCTCGGGCTCGACGAACGGGTCTCCGCGGCGCGCGCCCTGCAGATCGGCCTGGTGTCAGAAGTGCTTCCCAGGGAAGCTCTCTGGGAACGGGGCGCCGAACTCGCGAGGCTTATCGCGGCCAAGCCGCCGGTTGCCATCCAGGGTACGCTGCGGGCCATATGGGAGTCGCTCGACTCCACCCGCAGTCACGCGATCGCCACCGGGCTTGCCTACACGCAACTCGGCAACCCCATCGGCCGGGCACAGGTAGACCGCGGTGCGGTCAGCCACCAGGGATGGACCCTGCGCTGAGTAACAGGTATTTTATTTCACTGAATGCGGACCATCTACGCTGCTGCGCGTCAGCAGACAGGAGATCGACATGGACATAGCGGGTACCACCGCGCTCGTCACCGGCGGCGCCTCCGGGCTGGGGCTCGCGACGGCACGCAGGCTGCATGCGGCCGGGGCGAGCGTCGTACTCCTCGACCTCCCGTCCTCACAGGGGGACGCGATCGCCAAGGAACTCGGCGACAGTGTCCTCTTCGCTCCCGGTGACGTGACAAGCGCCGACGACGTCACCGCCGCGCTCGACACGGCCGGTACCCTCGGCCCGCTGCGCGTCGTGGTCAACTGCGCGGGCATCGGCAACGCCAACCGGACCGTGGGCAAGAACGGCCCGTTTCCGCTCGACGCGTTCGCCAGGGTCGTGACCGTCAACCTGATCGGCACGTTCAACGTCATCCGGCTCGCGGCGGAGCGGATCAGCCAGGCGGACGAGGTGGCCGGCGAACGCGGCGTGATCGTGAACACCGCGTCGGTGGCCGCGTTCGACGGCCAGATCGGCCAGGCCGCCTACTCCGCTTCCAAGGGCGGCATCGTCGGCCTGACCCTGCCGGTAGCCCGGGACCTGGCCGGCCTCAAGATACGGGTGATGACGATCGCTCCCGGCCTGTTCAACACCCCGCTGTTCTCGACCCTCACGGATGAGGCGATCAAGTCCCTCGGCGCGCAGGTACCGCACCCGTCCCGTCTCGGCGACCCGGTCGAGTACGCGGCGCTCGCCGCCCACATCATCGAGAACCCGATGCTCAACGGAGAGACGATCCGCCTCGACGGCGCGATCCGGATGGCCCCGCGCTAGATCAGGAGAACAGCTATGGCAGGACCCCTGACCGGGCTGCGCGTGGTCGAACTGGCCGGGATCGGCCCCGGCCCGCATGCGGCCATGGTGCTCGCGGACCTCGGCGCGGACGTGGTCCGCGTCGAGCGGCCGCCCGGTGCCACGGAGGCCGAGCCCGGCGAGCAGCACGACTACCTGCTGCGGGGCCGCCGCTCGGTATCGGCCGACCTCAAGCGCCCGGCTGGGCGCGAACTCGTGCTCAAGCTCGCCGACCAGGCGGACGTGCTGATCGAGGGGCTCCGCCCCGGCGTGGCGGAACGGCTCGGCGTGGGCCCGGACACGCTCCGCGTCCGCAATCCGCGCCTGGTCTACGCCCGGATGACCGGCTGGGGCCAGCAGGGCCCGCTCGCCCCGCGAGCCGGTCACGACATCAACTACATCTCGCTGACCGGCGCGCTGCACGCCATCGGCACCGCGGGCACCCGGCCGACCGCGCCGCTGAACCTGGTCGGCGACTTCGGCGGGGGCTCCATGTTCTGCGTCACCGGCGTTCTGGCCGCGCTCTGGGAACGCGAGCGGTCCGGTGAAGGCCAGGTGATCGACGTCGCGATGGTAGACGGCGCGAGTGTCCTGCTGCAGATGATCTGGTCCATGCTCGGCAGCGGGGACTGGCGGGACAAGCCGGCCTCCAACGGGCTGGATACCGGCGCCCCCTACTACGACACCTATCAGTGCGCCGACGGCCGCTACGTGGCCGTGGGCGCACTCGAGCCGCAGTTCTACGCCGAACTGGTCGACGGTCTGGGGCTGGACCTGACCGGGCTCCCCGCGCAGCGAGACGAGTCCGGGTGGCCGACGCTGCGGGCCGCGTTCACGACCGCGTTCGCCAGCCGGACCAGGGACGAGTGGGCCGCGGTGTTCGCGGGCCGCGACGCCTGCGTCACGCCGGTGCTGTCCTTCGCCGAGGTGCCCGGCCACCCGCACATGGCCGCCAGGGACACGATCATCGAGGTGAACGGGGTCCGTCAGGCTGCCCCCGCGCCGCGGTTCTCGCGCAGCGCTCCCGGCACCCCCGCCACTCCCCCTAAGCCGGGCGCGGACACCGACGACGTGTTCCGCGACTGGGGTATCGAGCTGACCTAGCCCCTGCCCCGG
>Ga0335074_10003946_pt1 | contig 20424 bp, 19 predicted proteins | sample Lox_Sample_23_FD_206715 | JGI IMG/M metagenome (GOLD analysis project Ga0335074, IMG submission 206715) | Soil microbial communities from Loxahatchee National Wildlife Refuge, Florida, United States - Lox_Sample_2.3 | ecosystem: Environmental > Terrestrial > Soil > Wetlands | place: USA... | reverse complement strand
CGCGAAGGCTGTGGCAATCACCTTGGCGCCGCGATCGTGTCCATCCTGGCCCATCTTTGCCACCAGAATTCTCGGTCGCCGGCCCTCATTGTGCTCGAACTCCTGAACCACCTGCTGCGCTTTGCGAAACTCTTTGCCATTCGCGCTCTCCGCCGAATACACGCCGGCGATTGTTCGCGTCGTCGCCTCGTAGCGGCCCCATACGCTCTCGAGAGCGGCCGAGATTTCGCCCAGCGTGGCGCGTTCCCGCGCCGCTTCTACGGCGCACTCAAGCAGGTTTCCCTCGCCGCTTGCCGCACACCGCACCAGCCGTTCCAGCGCTTCATTAGCAGCATTTCCATCGCGCTTGCGCTTCAATTGTTCCAGCCGGCGAACCTGTGCTCCGCGCACCGCTTCATTGTCGACATCGAGCACAGGAATTTCCGGCTGTTCCGGCGCCGGGTAGGCATTCACGCCCACAATTACGTCGCGCCCGGAATCGATACCTGCCTGCCTGCGCGCCGCAGCCTCTTCAATGCGCATCTTCGGCAGCCCGGTTTCGATCGCCTTCGCCATTCCCCCCAGAGCTTCGATCTCCTGGATCGCATCCCACGCCGCGTGCAGCAACTCGTGCGTCAGCCGCTCTATGTAATACGATCCCGCCCAGGGATCGACCGCATGCGTAATTCCCGTTTTTTTCTGCAAATAAATCTGTGTATCGCGCGCGATGCGCGCCGAAAAATCAGTGGGCAACGCCAACGCCTCGTCCAGCGCGTTGGTATGCAGCGATTGCGTTCCGCCGAAGGCCGCGGCCAGCGCTTCCACGCACGTGCGAACCACATTGTTATAGGGGTCCTGCGCCGTCAGGCTCCAACCCGAAGTCTGCGAGTGTGCTCGCAGTGCGAACGATTTGGGATTCTTTGCGCCGAAGCCTTTTACAATTTTGGCCCACAACATGCGCGCCGCCCGCATTTTGGCAATCTCCATAAACTGGTTCATGCCCACGCCCCAGAAAAACGAAATGCGCGGCGCAAATTCATCCACATCGAGGCCCGCATTCACACCAGTGCGAAGATACTCCAGGCCGTCGGCCAGCGTGTATGCCAGTTCCAGCTCCGCCGTCGCGCCCGCTTCCTGCATGTGGTAGCCGCTCACGCTGATGCAGTTGAAGCGGGGCATCTTTGCGGAGCAGTAGCGAAAAATGTCGCCGATGATGCGCATCGATCCGGCGGGCGGATAAATGTACGTGTTGCGGACCATGAACTCTTTCAGGATGTCGTTCTGGATGGTTCCGCTCAGCTGCCCTGGCGCTACGCCCTGCTCCTCCGCAGCCACGATATAAAACGCCATGATGGGCAGCACCGCGCCGTTCATGGTCATCGACACCGACATCTTGTCAAGCGGAATGCGGTCGAACAGAATCTTCATGTCGAGGATCGAATCGATGGCCACGCCCGCTTTGCCTACGTCGCCGGCAACGCGCTCGTGATCGGAGTCGTAACCGCGGTGCGTCGCCAGATCAAACGCCACCGAGAGCCCGCGTTGTCCTGCAGCAAGATTGCGCCGGTAAAACGCATTCGACTCTTCGGCTGTCGAAAAGCCCGCATACTGCCGGATCGTCCACTGCCGCGTCGCATACATCGTGCTGTACGGCCCGCGCAGATAGGGAGGAATCCCCGCGGCATACTCTAGATGCTCAAGGCCTGCCAAATCCTCGCGAGTATAGAAGCCCTTCATTGCGATGTGCTCAGGCGACAGCCACTCCTCGCCCTCATGCGCCTCCGGTCGCGTTGCCGTGGGTCTCCAATCGATCTTTGTGAAGTCCGGATGCATCGTTAAGCCGTTCGTCCTTCCCGGTGTCCCGCCAGCGCAGGTTCCGTGCGGTGCGCGCTTCTGAATCCGCCCCGCGTCTCGATCTCCTGCATGATTTTCCAGGCTTCTTGCGCCACAAGGTCGGTCAGTGTTTCCAGATAATAAGAACCCCCAGCGGCGTCGGCCACGCGTCCCAGGCAGGCTTCATGCTTCAGGATGAGTTGCGTGTTCCGTGCCAGGCGCCGGCTCGCCTCATCGGGTGTTTTGTTGCACGCATCGAACAGCGGCACCACGACCGCGTCAGCTCCGCCCAGCACCGCAGCCATTGCTTCGGTAGTCGCGCGCAAAGCATTCATGTGCGAGTCATTGGTGCTTTGGTACCCGCGCGAGGTGCTCGCCGCGATCCGCGCCCGCGCTGCTTCGCGCGTGCCGCCAAAACTCTCCACCGCTCGCGCCCAAACCATGCGGAAGGCGCGCAGCTTCGCAATCTCAATGAAATAGTTTGGCCCCACGGCGAAGCTTAACTCGATCGCCGCTGCCGCGCGGTCGGCCGCAACTCCGCGCTGCTCCATTGCTGCCAGAAAATCTACACCAGCCGCAAGCGCGAGTCCCGTTTCTTCGGGAGCGCTCGCTTCCGCTTGTTCAAACCGCCCGCTATGAATCGTGAAGGGCACAAACCCGGCGGGCGCGCTGCAAATCGTCTCTGCCGCAAAATCCAGGCTCGTCTGCGCATCGTACCCGGTTGAAATTCCGGCTGTGCTCGCGCCAGTACTTACCCGTTCCGCCAGCAGCCGAATCAGCCGCTTGTCCGCGCACTCAAAATGCACTGGAATTTCTGCGAGATTCTTGAGCAACAGTTCGAGTTCCAGGGCGCTCTCGACCAGGATCCTGCTGAATGCGATTTCTTCGGCGCCGCCGGCAACCGCTGCGCATGCCGCGCCGTTTGACGCCTTCGCATCCGTCGCGTCGATCTCTTCGCGAATCCGCCAGTCGCCCGTTCTGCGCGCGCCGCGCCGGTACGGAAACTCACCCGGAGCAGAATCCACGCACGCCAGGCCCGCCAAATTCTCCGCGCGGTACCAGGGCTTTACCGCCAGCCCCTCGCCAATGTGCCAGGTGAGCTTTGATTCGTAGTCCGGATCTTTAAGGTCGCGCGCAATCGCGGCATTCCACGCCTCGGTGCTGACCGGCGGAAACTCCTCGAGCAGGCTTGTCGGCGCCATCAACGTTCACTCGCTCTCCGGCACTCGCCTGCCGGATCTTCAACCATCTCGATGAGAAATCCGAAAGCGTTTTCCGCCCGCGACCTGGGATGCACAAAAAACACCGTTGTTCCCCGCGAGCCTTTGCGCGGAGCCGCGTCGATAAGTTGAAATCCCTGAGCTCGCATGGCGTCGAAGGCCCGTTGCGCACTTTCCACGCGGAACGCCACATGCGCCAGCCCGCCGCGCCCGCCATTTTTTTCGATCAGCTTCTGCACGGGCGAGTCCGTTGAAAGCGGCTCCAACAGTTGGATTAAATTCGGCCCCTCACCGATCGCGAGCAGCGCCTCGCGCACCTGATCCGTTCCGTGCACTTCCTCGCGATGAATCTCCCTGAAGCCGAGGCTCTCATAGGCTTTCACCTGGCCTTCCAGCTCGCCATGCTTAACAGCAATGGCCACGTGATCCACGAACTTGATCCCGGGAACCTGTTTCAACTCCCCTTCGACGCCGCTCATCTTTGCCCTTCGTTCAGCTTTGCGCGCGATCCAATTGCACGCTGCGCTCATTCAAACTCAACCAGAACTTGATTCACTTTGACTGCATCACCAGGCGCGACGTGCATGTTCTTCACCGTTGCGGCGCGTGGCGCAGTAATGTTGGTCTCCATCTTCATCGCTTCCAGCACCATGAGGAGCTCACCGGCCTCTACAGCCTGCCCGGACTGCACATTGACCTTGATCGCGATTCCCATCACCGGACTGCGGCAGACCTTTACATCGGCGTCCCACGCGTCTCCATTGCTGTTCGCATGCAAGCCGTTATGGGTGGTCGCTGTGGGCTTTGGCGCGTACCCTGGCGCCGGCGGTGACACTTCGTCCTCCAGAATCTCTACGTCCACCGCGTATGCTTTTCCATCAATCGTGATCTGAAGCTTCAACCTGCTGCTTCCTCTCCGCGGGATTTCTCGCGCTTCTTGAAACTCCTTGCTCCATTCATTCCGCGCGGCGTGCTCGGTTCAACCGCGCGGGCGAAGATTATGCGAGGTCTGCACAATCACCCGTCCCTGTTGCGCCCACGCGCCCGCGCCGTCCTGGTCGGCCGGTAATGGCTGCACTGAGCGAATGCGCGCCGTCTTGCCCAGAAATGCGGTTGCCGCAGCAGCAATCGTCGCCATGATCTCGGGCCTGGGTTTTGATTCGGTCTCGCTATCTGCCGCTGCATTCAATGCGGCAGCCTCGCTCCGGCCGGCCTCGGCCGCCTGCGGCCTGCCCAGCTCTGCCACACGTGCCTCGAGAGCTTTCACCCTCATTGCGAGCGCGCTCAGTTGCCGGTCCGTTTCGCGCTGCCTCTTAGCCACGGCTCTCCGCATTGCGCGCGCCAGCCCGGCATAAATCGCGGCGCAACCTGCGCCGGCAATCACCGCTATCGCTGCCCAATCTTTACCGTTCAGCTGCATGCGCCCCCTTCCAGCTAACTCCGCTAGCTCCGCTAACCCCGCTTCTGCCCGCTCACAGCGGAATCAAGCCGTGCTTCTTTTGCGGCCGCAGCTCCCGCTTGCCGTGCAACGACTCCAGTGCGCGCGCCAGATATCTTCGCGTCTCCGCCGGCGCAAGAATGTCATCCACGAGCCTTCGCCCCGCAGCGACGTATGGATTCGAGAATGTGTCGCGGTAGTCATCCACCAGCTCCTGGCGCCGCGCCGCCTGATCCTCGGCCGCATCAATCTCTTTGCGAAAAACAATTTCGGCCGCGCCTTCGGCGCCCATCACCGCAATCTCCGCGGTGGGCCACGCTGCCACGCGGTCCGCGCCCAGGCCCTTCGAGCACATGGCAATGTAGGCGCCGCCGTAAGCCTTGCGCAGCACCACCGTGATCTTGGGCACCGTGGCGGCCGAGTACGCAAACAACAGCTTGGCGCCGTGCCGGATGATGCCGCCCCTCTCCTGCTCCACGCCCGGCAAGAATCCCGGCACATCGACAAACGTCACCAGCGGAATGTTGAAGGCGTTGCAGAATCGCACAAAGCGCGCTGACTTGTCTGACGCGTCGATGTCAAGCGCTCCGGCCTGCACGCAAGGCTGGTTGGCCACAATTCCGACGGTCCTCCCTTGCACTCGTCCAAAACCTATAAAAATATTTGCGGCAAATCCGGGCTGAATCTCGAGAAAATCCTCGTTGTCCACTACGCGCGCAATCACGGCGCGCACATCGTAGGCCACCTTGGGATCCGACGGAACCAAACCATTCATCTCCGCATCGGCGCGCAGGCGGCCACTGAAGGGCAGCCGCGGCGGGTCTTCAAGATTGTTCGACGGCAGAAAACTCAGCAGCCGGCGGCATAAACCGATCGCTTCCTCGTCGTTGCGCGCAATCAGGTGCACCACACCCGAGTAGTGCATCTGCGCCTGCGCTCCGCCCAGCTCCTCGGAGCTCACATCTTCGCCCGTCACCTGCTTGATTACCTGCGGCCCGGTGATGAACATGCGAGCCTGCTCCGTCTGAATTACAAAATCCGTCAGCGCGGGGCTATATGCCGCACCCCCCGCACATGGCCCGCAGATAAGCGAGATTTGCGGTACCGTGCCCGAAAGCATGACGTTGTGGTAGAAGACACGCGCATACCCGGCCAGGCTGTCGATCCCTTCCTGCACGCGCGCGCCGCCCGAGTCGTTGATAAAGACGAACGGGCTGCCGGTCTTCAGGCTCATGGCCATCATGTCGGCCACTTTGTTGCAGTGCGTTTCGCCCGCGGCCCCGCCCGCCACAGTGAAATCCTGGCTCGCCAGGTGCACCAGCCGTCCCTCGATGGCCGCGCACCCCGTCACTACCCCATCAGCGGGCAGATCTTTGTCAGCCATCCCGAAGTACGACGCCCGGTGCCGGCAAAAGAGGCCGATCTCCTCGAAGCTGCCGCGGTCCACCAGCCGGTCAATGCGCTCGCGGGCGGTGAGTTTGCCCGACGCGTGCTGCCGTTCGATGCGTTCCTTACCGCCGCCCAGCTCGAGTTGCGTGCGTCTGGCCTCTAGCTCCGCAATCTTGTCGTTCATCGTGTTCTGTTTCGCGATTTCTTCGTGAGTCAACATTGCCTCACCCGGGGAAATCAGGGAAAACTCCCTCCTGCGGCGTCAAAAGAGGCACTTTGCTCCTTGCACCGCAGTCATTCTATTTCTCTTGAGGGTGTTCGAGATGTGACAAGGTTCACGTCGCAGAGCAGCCGGTATAAGCGCAGGCGTGGGGTCGCCGTCCTCATACCTTCGCGCTGCGATCTTCTGGGCTTACGTGGTCGACGCACGCTGGAAGTTGGCCGTAACCGGCGTGCGATGAGGGGCAGTCAACCACCAAGAGGGCTCAATTGCGCTACAACGGCTGGAATCACCCCTCATTGTCCGCTGATAAGTAGATGGGATTATAAGTGTAAGTTATTCATTCAGCTTTGTTTATTTTAGATCTTGGCCGTCAGGAACGACGAATTTTTCCTGCGCGAACCGAGACGGTCGGGTCCCCGAACCGGAGCTAGCAGCTAGAAGCTAGTAGCTGCCTTTCAGAACTTCCTGCTCCACTCCTTCGGCCAGCGTTCCACCACCACCTTGGTCTGCGTGAAAAACTCCACCGCGTGATGCGCCTGCGCATGTAGATCGCCGAAGAAGCTGTCGCCCCATCCGCTGAATGGGAAGGTCGACATCGGAGCGGCCACGCCCACGTTGATGCCCACGTTGCCCGCCTGCACTTCGTAGCGGAAGCGGCGCGCATTGGCGCCGTCAGTGGTGAAGATGCACGCCATGTTGCCATAGCTGCGCCCGTTCACCAGCGCGATCGCCTCTTCGATGGTCTGCGCGTGGATCAGGCTCAGCACCGGCCCGAAGATCTCAGTCCGCGCCGTCTCCGCGTCGGGCGGAACGTCGTCGAGCACGGTAGGCAGCACGAAATATCCCTCCTCGTAGCCCTCCACCTTCCGTCCGCGTCCATCCACCAGCACGCGCGCTCCGGCCTGCTCGCCCTTGGCAATCAGGCCCTCGATGCGCGCCTTGCTCTCGGCGGAGATTACCGGCCCCATCTCTACGCCCGGCGCGGCGCCGTAGCCAGTCTTGCGATTCTTTGCCGCCTCGGCAATCTGGTCAGTGAATGTGCGCGCATCACCCACGGTAATGGCCACTGACGCCGCAAGGCAACGCTGGCCCGCGCAACCGAACGCCGAATCCGCCAGAATCCGCGTGGTCATCTCCATGTCGGCATCAGGCATCACCACCACGGGATTCTTGGCGCCGCCCTGGCACTGCGCGCGTTTTCCGTTCGCCGCCGCCCGGCTGTAAATGTACCGTGCCGTCGCGGTCGAACCCACAAAGCTCACCGCCTTGATTCCCGGATGGTCGAGAATCGCATTCACGGTGTCGCGCCCGCCGTTGACCAGCTGCATCACGCCGGGGGGAAATCCCGCGGCCTGGATCAGGTTGAAAATCTTCTGCGACGTAACAGGCACGCGCTCCGAGGGCTTCAGCAGGAAGCAGTTTCCGGCAGCCACCGCGTAGGGGAAGAACCAGAACGCGATCATGCCCGGAAAATTGAAAGGCACAATCGCCGCCGCCACGCCCAGCGGCTGCCGGATCATGTGCTCGTCGATGCCTTTTGCAATGTCTTCGCAGTTCGTTCCCTGGATCAGGATGGGCATCGCGCATGCCGTTTCCACATTTTCAACGGCGCGCAGGATTTCGGCCTTGCTCTCCGTCAGCGTTTTGCCGCACTCATTGGTGATGGAGAGCGCCAGCTCGTCGCGATGCTGCTCCAGCAGTGTCTTCAGCCGGAACAACGGCTGGATGCGATCCACGACCGGCGTACGCCGCCACTCGATGAACGCCCGCTCTGCAATTTCCACGGCCGCGTTCACGTCCGTCGCCGGCGAAAGCGGGACCTCCGCGATTACTGCCGCCGAAGCCGGGTTGATGACATTCAGCGCCTCGTTGGCGCTCGACGGCCGCCACGCACCGTCAACAAAATTCTGTAACCGCTCCATGATGTTTCCCTCTGAGCTCATTCAGCGTACCAGTTTTCGCCGCATTCGCGTATAGGTTTTGTGCGTTGGCTAGTTGGTAATGACATTTAGGCAAGCTGAAAATAAAGAGACTGTCATCCTGAGCGAAGCGGGTGCGGCTTTTTGCACCTGCGGAGTCGAAGGACCCGCATTTGTTCTTCAATGAACTTCAGACTCACCAGACTAGAGCTGGTTGCATAAATCCCACCTTGAAAGGGCACGGCTTTACACGCTGCAGAAAAACCCAATGGAAGTGCACGAAGTGTCAGGGCACGACTTCATAGCTTGCTGAAAAACCTGTTCGAACCAGGACTTCCGCAGGTCTTGTAACAAGGGCACGGCTTCAGCCGGGCCGCAAATGCAACAAAACATGTGAGGGCTTTAGCCCCTGCTGTGTTCGTTTCACTCGAGCTCAACCCTCAAATTGACTTTTTCACCAAGCTGTTCAGTCGTGCCGATAAAGGCAACAAAAAGGCGAGGGTTTTAGCCCCTGCGGGATGGTTTTTCGGGGACATCACTCCACTCAACGAGTTTTTCCGCAGCCCGTTTAGCCCATCCTGCATTTCTTTCCCGCCAATTCAACCCTTATTTTGACTTTTTTACCAAGCTGCTTAGCCGTGCCATGAAAGGCGCATCAACAGAGGGATTTTAACCCCTGAGGAATGTTTTTCAATCGCTTTCGAGCGTAGATGCAACCAGCTTCTGGCCCCTTTCCCCGAGAACCGTTCGCGCCTGAGCCGTCGAGCAAGAGGCTAGAAGCTAGCAGCTAGAAGCTGCTCTACCTTTTAACCATCGGCAGCCGCGGGTCTTTTTCCTTCCATTCACTCTTGACCCACGCGTACTGCGGATCGTCGGAGCAGGCGAGCGAGCGAGCCGACCCGGCCAGCGCGTTCAGACAATACACGTCGTATACGTGGGCCTCCACCGGATGATACCCCTCCCGAACCAGCACCAGCTCGCCGTCGCGTACCGTCATAGTCTCGTCGATGCGCCCGTCCGCGGTGTAAACCTTCTGTACCGCGTATCCCTCCGGGCGCGGGATGCGGTAGTAACAAATCTTCTCCAGATCGACCTCGCCGGGCGGGTTGTGCGTATCGTGTTTGTGCGGCGGATAGCTGGACCGGTTTCCCGCCGGGATAAACACCTCGACCACCATCAGGCGGTGCGCCAGAAACTCGGGCGGCAGCATGTAGTTGACCTGCCGCGTGGCATTGCCTCCGCCCCGAATTTCAATCCCCACATGGGCCGGCGTCACCAGCCGCGCCGGATACTCATCCTCAGCCTTGGCGTAGCAAAATGCCAAATCGCAGGCCGTATCGGCGCTCACCGTGAAGCGGGTGCGGATGGGAAGGTAAAGAGTGTATGGAAGCCCATCAAAAACCGTGGCGCGCCGGCCAATCCCAGGCCACTCGCCCCGCGAACTCGATACGGAGCAAATACCGCCCAGCACTACAATGGCCAGTTCACGATCGACCGTCTCGCCGTGATAACTTTGGCCCGGATTTAACTGCCTCGATTCAAACGACAAAAACGTGTAACCAAAACCTTCAATCCGGTTCCGGAATGCCTCCGGCCGGACAAGCAAACTACTCATGATTCTTTGATTCTCCTTGGGGGGAAGCTGACAATATTGGCGCCGGCAAAAATCCTACGGGTCCCGGTCCGGTCACAAGGACATAGTCGAGCGGATAGGTTGCACACGTGTGCATCCACCCTAATCATCTATGATTTTGGGGCCACGCGTCAACTGCTAAATCGATTTGCTTTGGGGCGGCACATTAGCATGGCTTTGCCAGGGGAGAGGGAACAGGAAAGCACCATGTCCCCGGCCGAGCTTTCGTTCACCGGGGACACGACGCCGAAGAAGGTCGACAGGAGGCATCCACCTAACCCCGCCAACCCCGCTGCCTCCGCTCTACTTTAGCCACATCTCCGGATGGCTTGTCGACACCGCGCTCAGCCCCTGCTCAAGCAGTGCCTCAACTTCCTTCATGGTTGAAATCAGCCCGCCGCCCACCACCGGCAGGTCGGCTGAGATGGCGCGCACCCGTTCGAGCATTTTAGGCGCCACCAGCGCCGGCAAAATCTCCAGCGCGTGCACCGGCGTGTTCTTCAGCTGGTTGCTGATCGTCTCCATCGCGCCCGAGTCGAGCAGAAACGTGCGCTGAATCCCGTAAAGCCCGATGGCCAGCGCGTGCCGCAGCGGTTCAAGGTGTGTGGAAATGATGCCTCCTGCGCCAACGCGCTTCAGATAATTCACGGCGTATTTGTCGCGTGAAAATCCATTCAGCAGGTCGAGATTCACAATGGGAATCTTGTCCGAGGCCAGAATTCTCCGGATCATGGTTTCAATATTGTCGGGATCGCCGGTCAAAAGGTAAATCAGCTTGCCCCGCGAGGCGATCGCCTGCTCCACAAGCTCCGGCTTGCGAATGGCGGCAATGATGGGAGTGTCTGCGCAGAAGATACGCAGCGGCGTGAGCAGCGCCGAGTTTCTCGTGCCTGAATCACCCATGGCGCTGCCTCACGCGGCTGCCCCACAGACGGCCCCCGCCTTTGCGGCCCGGCGCTGTCTTCGCTTTTCCCGTCGACTCCCTCACAATCAACTGTGGTTCCACGCTCACCTGCGCTATCGATTCCTCGCCCATCATCAGCTTGAAGAGGTTCTCCATCGCCATTTGCCCCATGCGCCGCATGGGCTGCCGCACCGTGGTCAGCGCAGGTTTCAGATACGCCGCGAAGAACAGATCGTCGAATCCCGTCACCGACACATCCTCGGGTACGCGTAGACCACAGGCGCGAATGGCACGCATCGCTCCCAGCGCCGTCATGTCGTTGTAGCAGCAAACAGCCGTGGGAGGAACGTTGAGCTTCAGCAGGCCCTCCATCGCTTCGATCGCCGCCTCGGGGCGTCCGTCGCCCTCGACCGCCAGCTCAGGCGCAAACTCGATCTCAGCCGCAGCCAGCGCTTCCTTATAGCCCCTGAACCGCTCTGCGTCGGATTGATAGCCATTGCGGTCGCCCAGGTACGCGATCCGCCGGTGACCCTGTTCGATCAGGTGTTCCGCGGCCGCCCGGCTGCCCTCCTGGTTCGCAATCGTCACATTGTGCACAAAATCACCCGGATACTGGTCGTTCACGAGCACAATGGGCACATTCAGCTCCTTCAGCAGCGGCAGATACAGCGCGCCCACCCGCGACGAAATCACGATGATGCCGTCCACGCGCCGCTCGGCGAAGGCCTGCACCAGCTTTCGCTCGCATTCGGGATCGGCGTTGGAGCTGGCCATAAACACGGAATATCTGTGTTTGTTCGCCGCCTCCTCAACTCCGCACGCGACCTCACTGGCAAAGGGGTCGGCTGCCGTCGTCACCACCAGCCCTGCGGTCATCGTCCGTCGCGTCACCAGCCCGCGCGCCACCGCGCTGGCGCGATAACCCGCGTCCTCGGCAATCTTGCGGATCCGGGCCGCCGTGGCCGCATTCACCAGCGGGCTGTTCTGGAGGGCGCGCGAAACCGTGGGGTGCGATACCCGCGCCAGCCGGGCGATGTCCTTGATCGAGGGCTGGCGATGAGCTCGTTTCCCACTGCCCCGATCGAGAACTCCCGCCTTGCCTCCGTCACCCTCCGGCATCCGAAAAAGCTCCCCGATGCAAACGTGTACAGCAGCCCTCAGTCTCCTGCAACGCATAGCCGCTCGTCAATGCTTCTCTGCCGAACTACGCCGAGGGTGCCCCCGGTCCCTCGCCTTTGGGGACCGGGGATGGATGTCGATAGGCGAGCTGGTCCGGATGCCGGGGTTGAACAGTAAGCATCCCCACCAACGTTGGTTGCCCTAGGTCCCTCGCACTTGGGGACCGGGGATGGATGTCGATAGGCGGGCTGGCCCGGATGCCGGGGTTGAACAGCAAGCATCCCCACCAAGGATGGTTGCCCCAGGTCCGGGCCCCCATGCTCCCGTCTGCTGTCTCTCTGAAACCTTAAAATTTGTGCAACAAAACGCCGCCACCCCTTAATCTGAATACCAGTGCTCCAACCCCCCGCAGCCTCGGGCACTCTCGAGCGCCGCATCGGCCTGCGCTCGGCTGTGCTCTTCAACATGCTGGAGATGATCGGCGTCGGCCCGTTCATCACCCTGCCGCTTGTGATCGCCGCCGCCGGCTACCGGCTCTCGGTGTGGGCGTGGGTGCTGGGCGCTGCGATTGCCATCGCTGACGGGCTGGTCTGGGCCGAGCTCGGCGCTGCCTTTCCGCGTGCCGGTGGTTCGTATGCATTCCTCCGCGAAATCTACGGCCCTCAGGGCGCCGGCAACTGGCTCAGCTTTCTCTATGTCTGGCAGCTCAGCTTCACCGCGCCGCTTTCCGTCGCGTCCGGCTGCATCGGCCTCTCCAGCTTTCTCGCCGTCTTCTGGCCCGGCCTGGAATCCGCACCCATCGCGGCTCTGCCCACGCTGCATTACGCCAACTTCGCTGCCGCCGCGGCCTGCCTGCTGGTCACCGCGCTGCTCTACCGCAACCTGAGCTCCATCACGCGGCTCGCCTGGGTGCTTTTTGTCGGAGTCATCGCCGCGCTCGCCGGTGTTATCGTCTCAGGATTTGTCCATGCCTCGGCAATTCCTGGGGGCTGCCCCATCCTGAACGCGTTTTTTGCGTTTAGGGTGGGATCGTGTCCGGCCATCCCTCCTTTCTCGGCCGCGCTCGGCGGCCTCGCACAGGGCACGCTGCTCGCCACCTATTGTTACTGGGGCTACTACAACATCACCTTCCTTGGCAGCGAAGTGCGCCGTCCCGAACGCACCATCCCTCGCGCCATCCTGCTCTCCGTCGTCATCGTTACCGCGTTTTACGTCACCATGAATCTGGCCGCCCTGCCTTCTCTGCACACTGCCACGCGCGTCGCGGAATCCGCAGCGCTGCGCGTCCAGCTCGTCGCCGACATCGCACGCTCGGCCTTCGGCCCCTGGGCCGGCTACACCATTGCCGCCCTTATCGTCTGGACGGCCTTCGCCAGCGTCTTCTCGCTGCTGCTCGGCTACTCGCGCGTGCCCTATGCCGCCGCGCGCAATGGCAACTACTTCAGCTTTCTCGCCGCCGTGCATCCAAAGCACGGCATTCCCCACCGCTCGCTCGTGGCGCTGGGGCTGGTGGGCGCGGTCTTCTGCTTCTTCACGCTCACCCAGGTCATCACCATGCTCGTCATTACGCGCATCCTGCTGCAGTTCTTTCCTCAACAGGCCGGCGTTATGCTCTTGCGCGTGCAACGCCCCGATTTACCCCGCCCCTTCCGCATTCCGCTCTATCCGCTGCCGCCGCTTGCCGCCATGGCAGGATTCGCCTTCCTGCTTATCAACCGTGCCCACGCTTTCATGGAAATCGGCGTCGCTGCCGCCATCGCTGCCTCCGGCACGCTGCTTTATCTCCTGCGCGCGCAGAAGCTGCGCCAATGGCCGTTTGCTGGAGCCGGCGATTGAACGGACCCTGCTGCCGAAACTATTTGAGAATTTCGTGGCAGGCAAACCCGAGGCGGCGTCGGCGACAAACCCTCGACGGACAATCATCCGTAATTCTGGCCCCAGGAATTCCGCCGCGAGCGTTCGAACAAGCGCCCCGTGACCACGCCGAAGATGAAGCCGCCTACGTGTGCAAGATAGGCAACGCCGCCGGACTGGGCATTCGTCACCGAACCGGCATTGATCAACTGATCGACCACCTGGATCACGAACCAGAAGCCGATAAGTAGTACTGCGGGAATTCTGGCAATCGTAAAAAAGAAAACGATAAAGACGATCGAGCGAATCCGGTCGCGCGGATAGGTGATGATGAATGCGCCCATCACCGCTGCAATAGCCCCGCTGGCGCCAAGCGCCGGGATTCTGGAATGAGGACTGGCAGCGACCTGCGTAATCATCGCCACGAGCCCGCCGGAAAGGTAGAAGAAAAGGTAGCGGCCGCGGCCCATGGCATCCTCAATCGCAGGACCAAAGGCCCATAGATAAATCATGTTGCCGATGATGTGCAGCCAGCTGCCGTGCAGAAACATGGAGGTGAACAGCGTGATCCAGTGATGACCGTAAACGATCCTTGCCGGAACCGCGGACCATGCGTACACAAACCGATCGCCGCCGGCCAATTCCAGGAAGAAGACAAAAACATTCGCCAGGATGAGAAGAAACGTGACGGCAGCGAAGCGCGATGGGCGCCGGGAAGCGTCGCCGATGGGAATCAGAGCTCCCACTTCCTCTTCCTCCAGTTCAAGAGAGCCGAAATCAAATGGATTCTAGCATTCGTGTCGTTAGCGGGGCGCGGAATCCGCCAGGAAGAATTCTGTAACGCCCACGCCCGCCACGGTGTCTAATTAATGCAAGCGAAGTTTTCCCCGCGCGAGGTCGCCCATGCTCATTGGCAAGCCGTCCGACATTCCGTCTTCTGAAATCACCTCCCGTGATGCCTATCTCGGGTATATGAATCGCCGCCGCTTTTTGAAGGGCGCGGCCGCCACAGGAGCCGCCGCCATCGCCGTCGGCCGCCTCGCCGAGGTCGTCGATCCGCGCAGGGTAGCCTTCGCCGGAACCAGGCTCCAAACCGTCAAGAGTCCGCTGACCACCACCGGAGAGCAGCTCACCAGCTTCGAAGACATCACCCACTACAACAACTTCTACGAGTTCGGCGTGGATAAGGGCGACCCCGCCAAGAACGCCGGCGGACTGCCCACGCGTCCCTGGACCGTGAAGGTTGAAGGCAAAGTGGCCAAGCCCCTCACCTTCGACATCGACGACCTGCTCAAACTGCGCCCGCTTGAAGACCGCGTCTACCGTCATCGCTGCGTCGAGGCGTGGAGCATGGTCATTCCCTGGGTTGGCTACTCGCTCTCCGAGTTGATCAAGCAGTGCGACCCGCTGCCGTCGGCCAAGTACGTGCAGTTCCTCTCTTACTACAACTCCAAGGTCGAGAAGTGGGCCTACGAAGATGCCACCATCTACTGGCCCTACTCCGAAGGTCTGCGCATGGACGAGGCCATGAACCCGCTCACCCTGCTCACCTTCGGCCTCTATGGCGAAACCCTCCCCAACCAGGATGGCGCGCCGGTGCGCGTGGTGCTGCCCTGGAAGTACGGCTTCAAATCCGCCAAGTCCATCGTCACTGTGCGCTTCGTCGATAAGCAGCCCTCCACCACATGGAACGATCAGGCGCCCAACGAGTACGGCTTCTACTCCAATGTGAACCCCAACGTGGACCATCCCCGCTGGAGCCAGAAGACCGAGCGCCGCATCGGCGAGCCATTCTATGCGCAACGGCGCACCACGCTCATGTTCAACGGCTACGGCGATCAGGTGGCGTCGATGTATGCGGGCATGAATTTGCGGAAGTATTTCTGATGCCGGCAAGTGCGAAGGCCATTACGAAGACCGGGAGCCCGGCGGCGCAGCTCGCTTCCTTCATCGCCAAATTCACGCCTGAGGTCGGCGCGCTGGCCAAATCGATTCGGGCAGCGATGCGCAAAAGATACCCCACGGCTCTCGAGCTGGTTTACGACAACTACAACGCGCTGGCCATCGGTTTTGCGCCCACTGAGAAAACGTCGGAAGGAATCTTCTCCATCGCCGTATTTCCCAGCCGGGTAAACCTTTTCTTTCTGCAAGCAAAGGGACTGCCTGATCCCGGGAAGATCCTTCAGGGTAGCGGAAGCGTCGCCAAACACGTCGTGTTGCCCTCGCCCGAAAAATTGAACGATCCGGCAGTGAAGGCGCTCATGCGCGAAGCGGTCGCGCGCGCGTCAGTGCCTTTCGATCCTGGAGGCGCGCATCGGCTCATCATCAAGTCCATTTCGGCCAAACAAAGGCCGCGCAGGACGGTGAAATTATGAAACGTTCGACTCTCATCCTGCTCAAAATCGCCGTCTGGATCGCGTGCCTTGCCCCGTTTGTTTGGCTCGTCTGGGGCGCCGTCACCAACAACCTCGGCCCCGACCCAACGGCCGCCCTGGCTTTTGCCACCGGCCTCACCACGCTGCGCCTGCTCGTCATCACGCTGGCCATCACGCCCCTCCGCCGGCTTTCGCCGCGCCTCAACTGGCTCATCAAATTCCGCCGCCTCCTCGGCCTGTTCGCCTTCTTCTACGCCACACTGCACATGCTCACCTGGGTTGCGCTCTACAACAACTTCGATGTGCACGCCATGCTGGCTGACGTCACCAGGCGCCGCTTTATCACCATGGGCATGGCCGCATACCTGCTGCTCCTGCCGCTCGCGCTCACGTCGACCACATGGGCCATCCGGAAGCTCGGCGGCAAAAACTGGAACCGCCTGCACAAGCTCATCTATCTCGCCGTAATCTGCGGAGTGATTCACTACTGGTGGCAAGTTAAGACCGGCGTCATCACGCCCATCACCATCACTGTGATTCTCGCAGTGGTCTTCGCGGCGCGCCCGCTGACTTCATGGCTCCAGCGGCGCAAGGCGACGGCCCGCGTTCCAGCTTGAGCTGTTTTGCGATCTCTGTTCTCGAGGATCCGCTCACTCCGCTGGCCCCACAGTCTTAGTCGAACAGCGTCATCTGTGCCACGGGACTCCAGTTCTTCCGGTGCAGCGGCGTCGGCCCCAATCGCCTGAGCGCCTCCAGATGCTCCGCCACGCAGTAGCCCTTGTGCCGCGCCAGACCGTAGCCCGGATACACGGCATCCAATTCCACCAGCAAATGGTCGCGAAACACCTTGGCCAGCACGCTGGCCGCGGCAATCGAGAGGCTGCGCGCATCGCCTCCGATTACGGCCTGCTGCGGGCACGGCCAGTCGATGGTGTCGCGGCCGTCGATGAGTAGAAAATCGGGAAGCAGGGAACCCGGCGCAACCGCGAGCTGCTCAACGGCCATGCGCATGGCCAGCAGCGACGCGCGGCGGATGTTGATGCGGTCGATGGTCTCCACATCCACCGCCGCAATCGCCCAGGCCACGGCGCAGGAGCGAACGCGCAAGTCAAACTCGTTGCGTTCATCTTCGTTGAGCTGCTTTGAATCCGTGAGGCCCCGCAGGCGGCAGCCTTTAGGAAGGATGACGGCAGCGGCAACGACCGGCCCGAACATCGGCCCACGTCCCACCTCGTCGAGGCCCGCAATGCGCACCGCGCCGCGCCGTCGCGCAGCGTTCTCCAGCGCCAGACCGCAAACCGGGACCCGTGCCATGCGACCAGTATAGGAATTGGCAACGCCCCAGCGCTGCGCGGTCTCTATGTTTCTTGTGGAAAGGTTGGCAACCCACGCCCATCCAGAGCACAAGCAGCCTGATCCCCAACATCCGACCCCTGAAATAGAAACCCCGGCCGAAGCCGGGGGCTCTGGATCTGGTTTGGATCTGTCCACGAGGCAGAGTCTCTGAACCATGAGACCCGACCCCTGACCCCTGAAACCTGCTTTCTACGCCCGCACCTTGCCGGTCTCGCGCTCCACTTCCTTAAGCCGCGCTGCTTTGCCGCGCAGCCCGCGCAGATAAAACAACTTTGCGCGCCGTACCTTGTAGCCGCGGATGATATCGACCTTATCGACGACTTTGGAGTTGAAGGGGAAGATGCGCTCTACGCCTTGCCCAAAGCTCATCTTGCGCACGGTAAACGTGCCTTGCGGGCCTTTGTTGATGGCGATCACCAGGCCTTCAAACGCCTGCAACCGCTCTTTATCGCCTTCCTTGATCTTCACTTGCACGCGAATCTGGTCGCCGGGCACAAACGCCGGCAAATCGGTGCGCTTCAGCTTCTCAGCCAGGCGCTGCATTACGGGATGGATTGACATGGTATTTTCCTGCGATTGGAATCAGAACCTTAAGTCTATCAAAGATTGCCGGTTCGAGCCTAATCGACCGCCCCAGCCGGAAAGCGGCAATTTTGCCTGTGCCCACGGCTCCTGCGCTATAGTTCGGCCATGGACGAAAAACGCGACCTGCTCCGGCACACCCTTGCCACGCTTGCCTATCGCGCCTTGCGCTCACTCGAAGGCGCGCCTCAAGCCTTTGCAACATTTGAAGGCGCCGGCCGCCGCCCCGTCGTGATCCTCGCCCACATGGGCGACCTGCTCGATTGGGCGCTTTCGATGGCGCAGGGCAGTCCGGTCTGGCATGATTCCCATCCGCTTGCCTGGGAAGAGGAGAACCAGCGGTTCTTCGCGGCGCTCGCCGCACTGGATGCGTTTCTGGCTTCGTCCGCGCCGCTCCAGGCCTCAGCGGAGCGCCTGATGCAGGGCCCCATCGCCGACGCGCTCACCCATACCGGCCAGCTCGCCATGCTGCGGCGGCTCGCCGGCTGCCCCATTCATGGCGAGAATTTTTTCGTGGCCGCGATCGCTGTCGGCCGGGTCGGACCCGTGCAGCCTCCTCCGATAAAGTCCTTTTAGCCAACCCCGCAGCCGCACCGTGCGCGATTCAGCCTTCTTCTGAAAGCAAGGAGATCCGCGCCCTCAAGCCACTCCACCGTGCCTGTGGAAAAACATCTCATAATCTGATCAATCATTGAAAAACACACGGCTTAGCGCCATTAATTTATTGAGAAATCATATTTTTAAAAATTTTCTTGACAATTGTATTTCAGTTGAATAAGAATAGTGACGGTGACTGTCGTCGCCTTGGAGGTAATACATGCGCCGTATACTTGCAGTTAGCCTTTTGCTCCCCTCGCTGCTCCTCCCCGCAGTGGCAAATGCCAGCAAGCCCGTGGACGACGCCTCTGCCCCAACCCCCGTCCGTGTCAGCACCGGCGTAGTCGAGCCGGTTCTTCTCGGTTCGGCAGCATTATCCCTGCCTGAGGACTTCAGCCTCGACTTTATTCCGTCCGGCGCTCAGGTCAGCCTTGCGCTCACCGTTGACCAAAACGGCCAGCCTCAGAACGTCCATGTCGTCAAGTCGTTCAACCCCTTCTGGGACTCTCGCGTCGTCGATGCCGTGCGCCAGTTCCACTACAAGCCCGGTACTGTCAGCAATCAGCCCGTCCCAGTGGACGTCAACCTCACCGTCAATATCGCCCGCTAACGATCGCCCGCTCGGATCGCGCGCGATACTAACAAACAACCCTCCCTCAAACCAAAGGGATGCTGTGCCATCAATATGCCATCGAGGGCACAGCATCCTGGCACCCTGCGCGCCTTCCAACCGCTTCAGCCTTTTGCGCGCTGCAGTGCTTCCAGCATCTGGCGGTCCTCAGCGCTCAGCACCGCGCGCTCCAGCAAATCGGGCCTGTTCTTAAGCGTCTTCAGCAATTGCTGTCCTCTCCGCCAACTTCTGATCTGGGCGTGATCGCCGTTCAAAAGCACCTCCGGCGCGCGCAGCCCTTGAAACTCGGCGGGACGCGTGTAGTGTGGATAATCGAGCAAGCCTCCCGCCCCGTGCTGCGACCGCGGAACTCCCAGCCGGCTCGAGCCAACCTCAGCCGCGCCGATTTCGGGGGCGATTTCAGAATCCGGCGCGCCAAAGCTCTCATACACGCCGGAATCCGCATTGCCCAGCACGCCGGGAATCAGCCGCACCGTCGCATCCACCACCACCGCCGCTGCTGCCTCGCCCCCGCTGAGAACATAATCTCCGATCGAAAGCTCCATGTCGCAATAGAGCTCGTTGATGCGCTCGTCCACGCCCTCATAGCGCCCGCAGATCAGCACCACGCGTTCCAGTTGGGCCAGCTCGCGCGCCATCGCCTGCGTAAAGACTTTGCCCTGTGCCGACAGCAGAATGACCCGCGTCCCGGTTTCCTGTTCCCTTGTTCCCTCGTTCCCTGTCGGGGTCGCCAGTGAGCGATCTTTGCTCGCTGGGGTGGCTTGTTCCCTGCTCTTTACCCCCAATGCCGCCAGTGCCGCGGCGAGCGGCTCTGGTTTCAGCACCATGCCTTCGCCGCCGCCAAAGGGCCGATCATCCACGGTGCGATGCCGATCATTCGCAAACCCGCGCAGATCGCAGGTTTCCACTGTGGCCAGACCGTCTTTCAGCGCCCGGCGCACAATCCCATGCGCAAACACGCTCTCAAAGTATTCGGGAAAGATGGTCACGATATCGAAGCGCATACTCCGATCATAGAAGCCGGCCCGAGTCCCGCGCCGCTCCCCCGCCGCGGGAAGCTTTGCCAACCCCCTGGTTGCTGGCTCGTGGCTTTCTTGCTCTACCGGCTCACCATCACGAACGCACCCCAATAGAATGGCAAATCCTTTCCGTAGCGCTTGCGCACGGTTTCGCGTTCCTCTAACTGCGCCTGGCGCAGCGCCTCGGGCTTGTCCAGGCCGCCCAGCCACTTCGTGTAAAACAGCGCCATCAGTTCCTGCGTTTCCTTGTCGGGCACGGACCACATGCTCATCAGCAGCGCATCGGCCCCGGCCTCCTGCAATCCGCGCCTTAGGCCGAAGACGCCCTCGGTGTTGCTTTGTTGGCCCAACCC
>Ga0335074_10003945_pt1 | contig 20435 bp, 27 predicted proteins | sample Lox_Sample_23_FD_206715 | JGI IMG/M metagenome (GOLD analysis project Ga0335074, IMG submission 206715) | Soil microbial communities from Loxahatchee National Wildlife Refuge, Florida, United States - Lox_Sample_2.3 | ecosystem: Environmental > Terrestrial > Soil > Wetlands | place: USA... | reverse complement strand
GATAGTAAATTCGGATCTGGTTTGCAAACAGTCGGGATGGCGAGATTCGAACTCGCGGCCTCCTGCTCCCAAAGCAGGCGCGCTAACCAAGCTGCGCTACATCCCGGGTGTGCTCATCTGAGACCGGCCCGCCTGCGGCAGAGCGCTGGCCAGACGCGGACCTCGCAAGTGTACGGGAGCCGGCGCTCCGGGCCACAACCGGTTTGGCACCCAAGTGCAGCCGTAGCCGGATGCCGGGCAACTAGCTGCTTCGTTTCCCTGTGGTGGGAACATCGGAATTATGGCGCGGCATACCGACAAGACGACAGCTAATAAGCCTGCCGCCAAGCCCAGCCGGAGCACGCGGCCTGCGGAAGCCGCATCGAGCGACAAGCTCGCCCCGTATCAGGCGAAACGCGACTTTACCCGCACGCCCGAGCCGGCGGGCGCCGCTCCGCGGGCCGACGGCGGCCAGGCTCTTCGCTTTGTGGTGCAGCGCCATCGTGCCCGCCGCGTTCACTACGATCTGCGGTTTGAGATGGATGGCGTGCTGGCGAGCTGGGCGGTGCCCAACGGCCCGACCCTTGATCCGGCGGTAAAGCGCCTTGCTGTCCACGTCGAGGATCACCCGATCGAGTACATCGACTTCGAGGGCGTCATACCCGCCGGGGAGTACGGCGCCGGCGACGTGATCGTGTGGGACACCGGTACGTGGGAACCGCTCGAGACTGACGATCCGGTGGCAGCCGTCGCAGCAGGCGAGCTGCACGCGGACGTGTTCGGGGAAAAGCTGAAGGGCCGCCTGATCCTCGTCCGGACCGGGCGGCGCGGTCAGGAGTCGAACCAGTGGCTGCTGATGCACAAGAACGACGAGTACGCCGTCAGCGGCTGGAACGCTGACGATCATCCGCTATCAGTGCTCACCGGCCGGACCAACGAGCAGGTGAAAGCCGACCCGGACCGCATCTGGCGATCGGACCTCCCGGCGTCCGAAGCCTCGGTCGAACTGCATCCGCGTCCAGTGCCCGGGCCGAGCGAGGATGACCTCGCGGCCCTCGATGACCTCGGCGCCAACGGCACCTGGGAGGTGTTCGGACGGAAGCTCAAGCTGACAAACCTGGATAAGGAGCTTTTCCCCGCCCGCGATCCCGAGCCGACCGTGACGAAGCGCGACCTCGTTCGCTACGCCGCGCAGATCGCGCCAGTCGTGCTGCCCTACCTGACTGGCCGCCCGCTCAACATGCACCGCTTTCCCGGCGGCGCCACGAAGCCAGGCTTCTGGAACAAGCAGCTCCCTGACTACGTGCCCGACTGGCTGCCGCGGTGGGACAACCCCGAAGCCAAGCAGGACCGCACCACCACGTACCTGGTCGTCGACGAGCCCGCGGCCTTGGTATGGGTCGCCAATTACGGCGCGCTGGAATGGCATGCCTGGACGTCACTCGCAGCACGTCAGGACAATCCCACGTATGCGCTCATCGATATTGACCCGGGAACGAGGACGTCCTTCGAAGATGTTCTCGTCCTCGCCAGGCTTCACCGGGCAGCTCTGGACCACTTGGGGGTACGCGCCCAGCCGAAGATCACCGGACGCCGGGGCATCCAGATCTGGATTCCGGTGGTCGACGGGCTGACCTATGCCGACACCCGGACCTGGGTGGAGCAGCTGTCCAAGGCCGTCGGCGCAGTTGTCCCGGACCTGATCAGCTGGAAGTGGGACGTTAAGGAAAGACACGGCCTTGCGCGGCTCGACTACACGCAGAACGTCAGCAACAAGACGCTCGTCGCGCCCTACAGCCCTCGCCCGGCTCCCGGAGCTCCCGTATCCGCGCCGATCGCCTGGGCGGAACTCGACGACCCGACCCTCCGCCCGGACAAGTTCACCATCCACTCGGTGCTCGGCCGCATTAGCGAAGTCGGCGACCTCTTCCGGCCCGTTCTCGGACCGGGCCAGGAATTGCCACCGGTCACGTAGGACCCTCACGCGGCGTCGCTCGCCTGGCGCCGCCGACAGCCAGCACCCGGTACGCTACGGTGGCGGCAAGTTCGTCACGCGGGCGTAGCTCAATGGCAGAGCCCCAGCCTTCCAAGCTGGTCATGAGGGTTCGATTCCCTTCGCCCGCTCCAACCCGAAACCCCAGGTCACAGGCGGGTAGTGCCGGTTCCGAAGGTGCGGCCGGGTCTGCGGAGGCTCGCCGGGCCATAGACGGGCCACATGCTGAACTCACCTGCTGGCGTCCGTGTGGCTATCGTTCACCGGACCCACCTGAGCCGGGGGATACAGGGAGTCTCCCTCGCCTACGCAGGCACGCTGGAGAGGCGCTAGACGCGCACCCGGGCTGTGAGCTCGATCTCGACCGCGATATTGAATGGCAGCTCAGCCATCCCTACCGCGCTGCGAGTGTGTCGTCCAGCGTCGCCGAAGACCTCGACGAGCAGATCCGAACACCCGTCGATCACGGCTGGCGTCTGGTTGAACCCAGGAGCGCAGTTGACCATCCCGAACACCTTCACTATTCGTTCGATCCGATCGAGGTCACCAAGCTCTGCGGCAAGTGTTGCGAGGATCGACAGGGCGGTCATGCGAGCAGCTCGTTGCGCCTGCTCCAGCGTCAGATCTGTACCGACCTTCCCGCACACCATGTCGTCGCCAGCGATCGGTCCGTGGCCACCCACATGCACGAGGTCGCCGTCGACAACACATGCGAGATAGTTGCCGGCCGGAGGGAAAGGCGGCGGCAAGGCGATACCCAACTCGCGCAAACGCGCTGCGATCACGGACAGTGAGCGTACACCGGCCACGGACGGAGGAGTACCTAAAGGTCAGGTCGGAACTGTGGGTTCTGACCCGTTGAACAGCGCGAACCGCCAATCATCGTCGCGACCGCGTCGCAGCACTCCGCTGAGCCGGTAGGGGGCAACTGTCTCGCTGCCGTCGTCCTGGCGTATCACGACGGTCGCGGGTGCGACGAACCACAGCAGCCCATCGTCCCCGCCGACCGTCATGTCGTCCCAGGTCCACCCATACGTGTGCGGCCGACGGTAGATCCGCTGGAAGAACTCGCGGAGACCCTCGCGCCCGTGTGCGCTTTCACCCTCCTCGGAGCCGAATAGGACTGCATGCTCCTCAAAGAGAGCACTCGCGCCCTCAACGTCGCGCGCGCGGAGCTGCTTCACGAACGCCGACAACGCTGCAGTGACTGTCGCTTTCTGATCCATGACGACATGCTGTCACCGCGCCCCGCAGGTGCGCCGAGCGCGGAACGTGCCGCACATGATCGCAGTCGGCACTTCTTCCGGGGTGTGGCTGCGCCCGCAGGCCGATGGCACGATGATGTCTAGCGCCAGCTAACGGCTGAACGGGGAGGGCGCGATGAATCCTGAGGAAGTTCGGGACTTTGCTCAGAGGTACACGGCAGCCTGGTGCAGCGGCGATCCGGCTGAGGTGGCGCGGCCCTACGCCCCGGAAGGCTCTCTCACGATCAACGATGGGACGCCGTCCGTCGGTCAGCGATCTTGAAGCGGAGTTCACGCCGTAGGATCACCTTGCCGACGAGGTGATCCGGGATTCGATCTTCGAGGTGCTGCCGAGGCTCATCGCGACGTAGTACGGCGGAGGGGAGTCGCATGCCGACCCTGGCCTTGGACGGCACTGACCTGTACTACGAGGACGACGGCGCCGGAGCCCCGGTGCTCCTCGTGCATGGCATGGGCCTGGACGCCCGGATGTGGACCGATCAGGTCGAAGCGCTTGACTCCGAGTGTCGAATGATCCGACCCGATCTACGTGGATTCGGTAGATCGCCTCGAGATCCGTTGATCCCCTACTCGCACGCGGATGATCTCGTTGCGCTGTTGGACCATCTCGGTATCGATGAGGTTGTCCTGGTCGGGCTGTCGATGGGAGGCATGATCGCCCTGGAGCTGGTCCTGGCGCATCCGGACCGAATCCGGTCGCTCGTCCTGCTCGACTCGGTCGTCGACGAAGTGCCCTTCGACCCGGACATCGCGGCGGACTACGGCAAGGTTCGCCCAGCGATGGCTTCGGAAGGTATCGCAGCGGCGCGACGGAACTTCCTGGCCTGTGGCTGGTTCGGGCCGGCCAGACGCGACCCTTCTGTGGCCGCGCGGTTGCACGCGATGGTCGACGCATACAGCGGCAGCGACTGGGCCGGCGACGATCCGCACACCGAGAGCGGTCCGGTCTACCAGCGGCTCGGTGAGCTCGACCTGCCGACGACGGTGGTCGTGGGGGAGCTGGATGTACCGTCATTCCTGGAGATGGCGCGGCTGATGAGCCAGCAGATTCCGTACGCCCGACACGTCGTGATCTCGGATGCCGGCCACATGGTGAACATGGAGGCGCCGGAGGCGGTCAACGCCCTGTTGCATGAAGTGGCGAGCGGCTCCTTCGACGGGTAACGGTCCGCGACTGACCAATCCCCTTGGCTTGTGCGCGGGCCACGCACGGGCCATATGCCACGGCGACGACCGGCTACCGACGGTCACTAACGGCTACCGGGCACCCGGACACCAGCGGCAGCATCTGGCCTCATGGGACCCGTTGCGCACCACCGATCTTCCAAGCCGGTCATGATGGTTCGATTCCCTTCGCCCGCTCAGACACCTTCGCCCGCTCAGACACCTTCGCCGGCTCCAACCCCAAGCCCCAGGTCAGGCCCCAGGGCGATCGATCGCCATCTGGGCTTGACCCGCTGCCAACCGCTGTTCGTGCCACATACGTGCCACGCCAGATCAGCATTAGCAGGCTCAGCCTCGTTATCCAGGACGCCCCCGAACGCAACTGGACCTGGACCACGGTCGGCACTATCAGCCTCGATGCGCCAGCCATCGCCTGAAAGCTCCCACGGCGCCACGACTAACGCATCCCAGCCGCCGCACCGATACGCAGGACGGCGCCGAGACTTGGGCTAGGCCAGGAACGCCCTCACGAGGCGCTCGCATCTCGGTGGATCTTCGGTGAGTCCAGCGTTCAGGCCCCAAAGCCAGTAATCAATCTCCCGGAATACCACCCAGTCACGGGCGCGTCCACGGTCGACATCGGCTTCGCGTACCGCGGTGTCAAAGTGCCCTATGATCGCCGCGCTGGTGGGCATCTCGTCAATTCTCGTCCAGAGAATCCGAGCAAGGTCGTATTCGATGTCACCCCGCAGAAGGACAGGATCCACCGTCAGCCACAGTTCGCGAACCCCGCGGAGCACTTGGTCGGAATGAAGGTCGCCGTTGACGGCCGAGTCGGACGCTGCAGCCGATAGCTCTTCGGAGAGGCAGAGCGCCTCGGTCAGGATGGCCATGTCGAATGGCTCATTTAGCTTGCACCATTCCGTCTCAAGATCAGCTGACCTCTTGCGGACCAGCGATGCCGTCGACGTCGCGTCGGCCGGAGCGGGGACCGCTAGACGGCGCATCATCCGCCCGAGTTCTGCCATTGCCTCGCCTACTGGGCGATCGGCGAGCGAGTCATGCGCAGCCAGCAGCTCCAGCAGCGTTGCGCCGTGTGCGGGGTCAGCGTCTACTAGCTCAACCGTTCCGCGGCCATCCCAGAACTGCAGAGCCCGGATCTCCTCCACGACCTGCGGATCAGGCGGTGTCAGGCGCAACGCGAATCGCTCAATCCCGCGAATTACGGGAACGACAACCGCGTTCGAACCATGCATGACCTGGCCGTCGATGCATACATCCCAGGCCGCGCACTGCGACCGAATCAGCCGAGGCAGGTCGGCCAGCCACTGCTTGCCCTCGGTCCACCAGCGCGGCATGCCCACGAACGACTGCGGGATCACCACATCGTTTTCCCCGGCATCGGCAGCATCCCCGGTGACCACTCGCTAATGCTAGCCACGGCGCCGTGGAGCCACAGGCGAGCCGCCTGCCGCCCGGACGCCAGGACGTCGCCTGCCACACGACACGCGACGCCTGCGATCAACTGCCGAATTTGAGCCTTCTATAGATCAAGGCGCCTGCGGCGCCGCGTATTGCGCTTCCCGCGCCGGGCTCTGCCTTGGGAGGCCCGCCCAGCGCCGGCGCCGTCCCACCGCTAGCGCGTTGCCCAAAGGCCAAACGCGCCGGCCGGGCGGCCGTCTTCCTCGGTGTCCATTCTCCGGCTCGCGGCCGCCGCGTCGAGGGCGGCCCTGCGGCCGTCGCACGGCGATCGGCTAGCCGACCCTGGGCCCGGCGGCCACTCACCTGCTTTTGGCGCCAGCGAGGAAGGCCGGGACAAAACAGTTGATCGGGGCAATCAGCCGACGATCTCCTAGGCTGCTAGGCGTCCGCAGCAACAAGCCATCTAGATAGCCAGGAGGCATACGGGAACATGGCCAACAAGAACTTCGGGAATATAGGCGACGTCTGGAAGCACGTCGTGCTGGCCGAAGTGCTGGAGCGCGAACCTCCGGCCTGGTATGCGGAGACTCATGCGGGGTCAGGCGCTTATGCCGTTGTTCACAGTGGCGGACGAGAGTATGGCTTCGTGCATTTCCTGGACGTCGCTCCGCGGTTCGCCGTTCTGGCCCGGTCGCGATACCGCGCAATCGCCGCTTTCTACCTCGAGCGCGAGCGAAGCCTGTACCCAGGCTCCGCGCTGCTGGCGATGACGCTGCTCGGCGATACCACCTCCTACCTGCTGTGTGACCTCGACCCGGTGAGTGTCACAGACCTTCGCCGCTGGTCACGCGAACTTGGCCTGCATGGCTGCGAGGTCGCCGAAGCGGACGGCATGGCAGCCGTAGCAGCACGGCTACACGGCGACACTCACAGGCCCGGGCTGGTGCACATCGATCCATTCGACCGGCACGCCCGGGCTCCAGGCGGTTACTCCGCGCTGGAGCTTGCCGCCCGCGTCGCCGACAGCGGTACCGGGCTTGTGTACTGGTATGGCTATGACCAGCACGGCGCGCAAGGCCAGGCCCACAAGCAGCTCGCCGCGTTGACCACCGCCTCGCTGTGGTGCGGCGAGCTGACCGTGACCGGGGCGAACAACTCGCTGGGCGAGCTTGACCACAGCGCAACGCTATGCACGTTCGGGGTCATCCTCGCCAACGTGCGGGAGGACACGGCCAGTGCCTGTGCGGCCTTGGGCAACGCTCTCTCCGACGCATATGCCGACGCCGTACTTCCGGACGGCGCCCCAGGGAGTCTGGCTTTCACAAGCAGCACGAACGTCGAGCGCGACAAGCAAACCTAAGACGGGGATCTGCCTTGGCAATCAGGCTGCCGCGACTGCGGCTCGAACGCCGCCTCCCCCTCCGCCGCATACCGGGCCAGCAGCTTGTAGATCCACGACCGGGCCACGCCTAGGTGCAGGCAACCTCACCAACGGGCCGCTCCCCGACAACAACAGCAGTAATGACAAGCCGGGCTTTCGACATCCCCGGCAGACTGCGGCCTGGCCGTCCTGCATGGCGTGAGACACGTCGCCGCAGGCTCCGGATCTACCTCATGCCAGCCTGTCCTCTATGACTCGAGACACCCGTCCTCGATGTCCTGAACCTAGAAACCTTCGCGCGCTCCAACCCAGTTCCCGCAGTTCGGGGCGGCAGAAAGGAACCGGACGCCTACTCCTAGTAACATCCCGAGCGAGCCCAGGAGTAGTGAGACCGTGACCAGTGGAGGTACTAGATGGCCGAGCTGACACCGCCCCCGGTGGGAATGGTGCTGACGCACTTCATCGTTTCCAACGACGTCGACCGCTCGCGGCGCTTCTACACTGACGTGCTCGGCGGCAGCCGGGTGGTTTTCGGCCCAGTGCCGATCAACGTTCAGCTCGCCAACAGTTTTATCGTCATCAATGCCGGCGGCGGCCCGACCGACGACAAGCCGACGGTCACCCTGGAGACGCCACGTGATCCCGACCGGATCAGCAGCTTCCTCAATATCCGGGTCACAGACATCGATGCCGTGTATGCCGACTGGAATGCTCGTGGCGCTCAGTTCCTGACTCCGCCCAAGCAGCACGCGTACGAGAAGCGCTGCTACATCCGCGATCCCGACGGTCACCTGATCGAGGTCGGGCAAACCACGGACCCGGAGGGAGACTGGCTGCCCGACTGGCCGTCAAGTACGCCGACCGAGAAGTCCGAGTGAATGCCGAGATCACCGGCGAGTTCCATCACATTAAGTCAGACCGTTACCGGTCACCCGAAACATGCCTGCGCTGATGTGTACGGAGGCAGCGATGGATCGCACGGCGTACCGCACCGTCGACATTGACGGGCTGTCGGTGTTCTATCGCGAGGCGGGCCCGCAGGATGCGCCGACGGTCTTGCTGCTGCACGGATTCCCGTCCTCCTCCCGCATGTGGCAGCCGCTGCTTGACCGGCTGGCCGGCCCGTTCCGCCTGGTGGCGCCGGACTATCCCGGCTTCGGGCACAGCGATGCGCCCGGCCACACACAGTTCGCCTACACCTTCGACCACCTCGCGGCGGTGGTCGGCCGCTTCACCGGGCAGCTCGGGCTGGGCAGGTACACCCTGGTCGTGCAGGACTACGGCGGCCCGGTGGGATTCCGGCTCGCGGCCGCCCAGCCCGGACGGCTGGAAGCGCTGGTTGTCCAGAACGCGGTCGCCCACCAGGACGGCCTCGGCCCGCTGTGGAACACCCGGCGGGAGTTCTGGGCCGACCGAAAGACCCACGAGGCCGCGCTGCGGGAGAACTTCTTCTCCTTCGCCGCCACCCGGCAGCGCCACGTCGGACACAGCTTGAACCCCGAGAACTACGACCCCGACCTGTGGACCGACGAGTTCGCCTTCCTCAGCCGGCCCGGCCAGCACGACATCCAGGCCGACCTGTTCTACGACTACCGCACCAACGTCGCCAGCTACCCCGCCTGGCAGGACTGGCTCCGCACCCGCCAGCCGCCCCTGCAGGTCATCTGGGGCCGCTACGACCCGTCATTCCAGGTCGAAGAGGCGCAGGCCTACCACCAGGACGTGCCAGACGCCGAGGTACACGTCCTCGACGCCGGCCACTTCGCCCTCGACGAGCAGCCCGACCTAATCGCAGACCTGACCCGGAGATTCCTGCATAGCCGAACCGACCGTCAGTAGCCACCCGAGCTCTGATGCTCACCGCGACGAGGACGGTCGGCCAAGATCACCGTGCCATGAGCGTGCCATCAGCCCCGGCGACTCCGCCACGCCGTCCGGGTCAGTCACCGACATGCGGGCAACCGTCTCGGCATGCTGGACGACGGGACAGCGTATATCCCGCGGACTTAAGCGCCGCGGTGACCGCAGCAGTCAGCGTCGGGTACTTTCTCGTCGCTGCCAGCTCGTGGAAAAGATCAACATCGCCGCTGGGGCGAGCACCCATGCCATGCGCCGATACCGCCGAGCCGCCCGCCAGCGCTGGCCAGAGCCAACGCACGGCTCTGCCGACGACGGGCACCCCCGCTAGGTTTAGCGCCATGGAGTGTGACGAATACCAGTGCGCGGCGATGCGCACGGCCCGCGACAAGAACGCCCCAAACGAGTTCATGCACTTGGTCTTGGGGTTGGTTGGTGAGGCGGGCGAAATCGCAGAGAAGGTCAAGAAACTGGTCCGCGACAAGAACAGTGACTTGGCCCAACTCGACCACAACGACATGGCGGCCGAACTCGGCGATGTCCTTTGGTACACAGCCGTGCTGGCGAACTTTCTCGGCCTCTCGCTTGACGACGTCGCACAACGAAATGTTGACAAACTCGCAGACCGGCAACGCAGGGCTGTCCTTGGAGGCTCCGGCGACAACCGCTAACACGCGCCCGGTCGAGCCGGGCTTCGTGCCTCACTTGTCGCAGGTCAGCTGGTCCATGTACGGCGCGCGTCACGCTGACCGACGACAGGCACTTTCCGTGGTAACCCAACCGCGCAGCTAGCCCTGTCAGGTATCTGGATACTGGTCCTATGACGGACGATGCCACCGGCCAGCTCCTCGGTCGTTTCGTCGGTGCTGTCGAGTCGGTCGTGCCGCTGGTCTCGGTGTGGGCACATGGGTCGCTGGCCGGAGGTGATTACCAGCCGGGGCGCAGTGACCTCGACCTGATCGCCATCCTCGAGCGGCCGTGCACGGCGGCAGAGCAACAACATCTCGGTGAGGTGCACGAGAGCCTGGGAAGCGCCTCCGCGCTCGCGTCGAAGCTGCATTGCAGCTACTGCGCAGAAGGGGAGTTGGCTGATCCCGCGCACTTGCACCTCACGTGGGCGCATGAAGAGTTCATGCATCGGCGAGTCACTCCGGTGACCAGGCGCGAGCTACATGACTTCGGGCTCGTCTTGTATGGCGAGGCGCCAGCGGCCCTGCTCCCGCCGGTGACTGGGGAGCAACTTGCCGAATTCGTGGTCCAGGACCTGGAGAGCTTCTGGCTGCCGTCCCTGGACCACCGCGAGCGGTGGGACCGTGACATATGGGTCGACCTCGGCCTGCTGACCCTGGCCCGGGCAACGGTGACTTTGCGGGACGGCAAGCTGATCACCAAGGCCGAAGCTCTGTACGTGCTTACCGAACTCGGAGCGCCTGCAGAGGTCGTAGACGACATTAAGCAGCGGCGATACGGCGACCCCGGTCCAGCCTCACAGCAGTGGATCGCCCGCCGCGCGGAGCTGACGGTCACCTTTCTGCGGCCCGCGATCGAACAGCTCCTAGCACAACGGCCACTTGGCACAGACTGATCATGATGCGAACAGCGTCAGTTGATCACCCTCAGCGGAGGTCAATTGAACTTATCAAGAGGTTTGCTTGCTCACGGAGGCCCGCGGCGACCTGCTGGGCTGTACTCACGGCTCCCAGCTCAAGCTGGCGGGCTACCTCGGACAGCCGCTGGTAAGCACTGTCCGGGCGTCCGGCCCGAATCGATGCATCGCCGCCTCGTCCTCCGGGCCGCGGCCTCAGCGACGCGAGCGCCATGCCTGGCCCCGTGCCAGGCCTCGATCGCGACCAGGCCGCGCAGGCGGCGGCCGATCAGACGACCATCCTGCCTGCCGAATCCGCGCTAACACGCTGATCAGCGCCCTCCCCCGCCAGCTCCTCGATCTGCGCGCAGAGATAAAACAGCTGGACAAGCTGGTCGCTGCCCGCTTCAGCGATCACCTGCACGCAGAACGCATCACCAGCGCGCCCAGTTTCGGTCCGATCCTCGGCGCTCAGCTGCTCGCTGCCACCGGAGGCGATCTGACTGCCGCCTTCGGCAACTCCGCTCGGCTGACTGAGACTCCGCTGCGCTCCGCCGCTGCGGCCTGCTGACAGGCGACGGCTAAGCTGCGGCGGTGTGAACGAAGGAGAGCCGCTGATCGCCGACGGCTTCACCGAGGGGATCGTGCGGATCGGGGACACGGTGCGCCGACCGCTGCGGCCGTTCAGCCTGACCGTGCAGGCGTACCTGGCTCACCTTCGTGACGCCGGATTCACTGGCGCGCCGCATCCGTTTGGAGTGGACGAAGAGGGACGGGAGGTGCTGTCATTCGTCTCTGGTGACGTGGCGCGCTCGCTGCCGCCGCCCGAGATGGCGCGCGAGGAGGTGCTTGCAGCCCTGGCCCGGTTGATCCGTTCGTTGCATGAGGCGTCGACTGGCTGGGTGCCGCCACATGACGCCGTGTGGGGCGGCAGTCCCGCTAACCCGGGACGCCCGATCACTGAACCCACCGAGTTGGTCAGCCACCGGGACTACGCCCTGGGCAATGTGGTGTTCCGGGGCGGGCTGCCTGCCGCGCTGATCGACTTCGACCTGGCCAAGCCGACCACGCGCCTCTACGACATCGCGAACGCGCTGTGGTACTGGGCCCCGCTGCGCGACCCCCGAGACCGACCGCCCGTGCTGGCGGACGCGGACATCCCGCACCGGGTGGCGGTGTTCGCAGACGCCTACGGCATGACAGCGCAGCAGCGCGCCGGGCTGGCACCGTTGGCCGTCGACATAGTGCGCCGCTATCACGAGGATTCCCGCATCTCAGCCAAGCTGGACCCGGTATGGCGCAGGGCGTGGGAGGAATGCGGCGGTCTCGTCGGTACACCCGGCAAGATCTACCTGCCTCGTGCCGAAGCGTGGCTGCGCGAGATGGCCCCTGCTATTACCGCCAGGCTCGCCGAATCGGGCTAGTCGGTAAACAGCTTCCAGTGCCCCTCGGAGACGACTTCGACGGCGCCGCCAGTCACTTTTATGGCGGTCTGATCGTCAATCGCGTACCCGGGCACCGGCAGGCCAGCCGCCCATTCCTCCGCGCCGACCATGGAAAAGTCCGGCATATCCTCGTTATCCAGGTGCGGAAAAACCGAAAAATCGACTATTCCCAGCGCGCTGTCGCCGTCGGCGGGCGCCTTCCAGCCTTCGAAGTATTCTCCGATGGCGGGGGCCGTCACCATGCTCCCGCCGCTGACGCCCACGTAGACCGCCTCGCGCAGCGACGGCAGGATGTCTGCCAGCCCGGACTCCCGCATCCAGTAGCCCAGATAAAAGACATCGCCGCCGCCCACTAGCAGGGCGTCAGTCTCCCGGACCATGGGCAGCCAAAGCTCTTCATCGATGCTGGGCAGCGCTGTGAGCTCCAGTACACCCAGGGACTTCCAGCCCAGTTCACACAAGGGCGTGGCGGCTCGTCCGGTGATGATCCGCCAGGCCGAGGCGGGACCGCCCATGGCGTACGACCCAGTGGGGATACAGAGCGCACTGGACTCGGATATCGGCTTATCCAGCAGGTCGACCAGCGTGTTGTGAATGCTCGAGTTGTTGACGCCCGCGGAAGTGAGAAGAAGTTTCATCTTGCCTTCGTCAGCTGGGAGAAACGTGGCTATGCCGGGCTCGCCGCCGTAGCCGGCCGCGGCCGCATCGCCTCACAAGGCGGACGGCCGTAGACGCGTGATGTGAGTGCGGAGCCTGCGGGCCGCGAGGCGCGAACTGGCCGCTGTGGGCCTTCGATCAGAAGTCCGGGCCGGGCTGGAACACCCGGACCTCTTGGGCACAGCGGCAGGCGGCCGCAATTTTGGCAGCCCACTTCAGCGCGTCTTCGCGTGAGGGAACGTCGACGACCGTAAGTCCGCCAATGACCTCCTTGGTCTCCGGGTAGGGGCCGTCGGTGACCGTCCCGTCGGTAGCCACGATGCTCGCCCGCTCGCCATCCAGTCCGCCGGTGAACACGTAGACGCCGGCGTCTTTGGCTGCTCGGTCCACCGCGAGTGCGGCGTTAGCCACGTCGGAGAAGTCTTCGTCGGGTATGTGGTCCATCGCGTGGGCACCGAAAGAGATCAGGTACTGCGTCATCTCATGGCTCCTCTCGCAGCAGCCTCATGTGGCCGCCTCTCACCTTCGCTACGAACGCCTCGCTCAGGATCGACAGCGAGCCAGCAAAATCACACGGGACCATAGTGGCCCAAGGGCGCGGACACTACTGTCAGCGCGCACGCGTCCGTCGGCTGATCGAGCTTTACCCATTCCTATATCAGAATATATTTTAGCCGTGGCCAGCTCCCCACGAACTTGGACGTCTTCAACGCGATCGCCGAAGTGCGCCGTGGCGAGGTCCTCGAGACGCTGCTCGATTGACTTGCGTGTCGGAGGTAAATACCACCACGTGTTCGTGACGGAGGACGGAACCGAGTGCTCCTTCCGCGGAACCTACCTTGAGGTCGAGCCGCCGATCCGGACCGTGGAGACGTGGCTGTTCGAAGGGTGGCCGGATGCGGAGGCGGTCGAGACCATGCAGCTGCACGAGACTGACGGAGTGACGACGCTAACGATGAAGCTGGCGTTCCGGGACAAAGCTGGCCGAGACCACATGACCAGGTTCGGCGGCCAGCAGGAAAGCTTCGACCAGATGGAAGAAATCCTCCGAGTACTGCTCGGAGCGACCAACCTAGAAAGAAACTAGGGCGGCCGTGTCGGATCGCGGCAGAGGCGTTCGTAGCAGCGGTGAGCAGCCCCCAACGAAGGGCGCCCCGAACCATAGGAGGTGACCGGAGGTGAAGTACCTGGTTTCCGTGATCGACGACACGGCAGGCGCCGCCACCCCGACCGAGATGGCCGCCATCGACGCGTTCAACGACCGGCTCGAGTCCCAGGGTTACTGGGTCTTCGCTGGCGGCCTCGCGGCGCCCGGCACAGCCACCGTTATCGACAACCGCGGCGCGGAGGCGCTATTCACCGACGGTCCCTTCGTGGAGTCGAAGGAGTACCTCGCCGGCTTCTGGATCATCGAGGCCGCCGACCTCGACGTCGCGCTCAAACTCGCCGCTGAGGGCTCGAGGGCCTGCAATCGAAAGGTCGAGGTGCGGCCCTTCCAGTGAACGCTGTCGACGTGCGAGAGGCGATCACCCAGGTCCACCACGACGAGTGGGCGCGGGTGGTCGCCTCACTGGCCAGGCGTTTCGGTGACCTGGATATCGCCGAAGACGCGACAGCCGAAGCGTTCGCGACCGCCGTCGGGCGGTGGCCAGCCGACGGTGTACCTCCCAACCCCGGCGCCTGGCTGACCACGACGGCGAAACGCATTGCCATTGACCGGCTACGGCGCGAGTACAAGCGCGACGACAAGCAGAAGGAGGCTCAGCTGTTGTACGACGACGACCCGCCCGAGCCTCTCGGCCCCATCGAGGACGTGCGGCTCCGGCTGATCTTCACCTGCTGCCACCCGGCGCTCGCGATGGAAACCCGGGTAGCGCTGACGCTGCGCATGGTCGGCGGCCTGACCGTGCCCGAGATCGCCCGTGCCTTCCTGGTGCAGGAGACCGCTATGGAAAGGCGCATCACGCGCGCGAAGGCCAAGATCAAGGCGGCTCGCATCCCTTATCGGGTGCCGTCAGCCGAAGACCTCCCGGCCCGGGTCTCGGCCGTACTGGCGGTCCTGTTCCTCGTCTTCAACGAGGGCTATCTGGCGACCGGCCCCGGCACCGATCCTGTGCGCCACGACCTGACGGCCGAGGCAATCCGGCTCACCCGCCTGATCCGTCTGCTCCTGCCGGAGGACGGTGAGGTGGCCGGGCTGCTGGCGCTGATGCTCCTCATCGAGGCCCGCCGGACCGCCCGGGTCTCGGCCGGCGGCGAACTGGTCAGTCTCGACGAGCAGGACCGTGGTGCCTGGGACGCGGCGCTCATCGCCGAAGGCCATCGGCTCGTGCGCGAGCGCCTGGCCATCGAGCTTAATCCGGGTCGCTACCAGATTCTCGCGGCGATCAACGCCGTTCACACCTCGGCCCGCGACGTCCGCGACACCGACTGGTCGCAGGTCGTAGCCCTCTACGACCAGCTCGTACGCCTGGACCCCTCGCCGATCATCGCGCTCAACCGGGCCATCGCGGTCGCCGAGCTTGACGGCCCGGAGGTGGCACTGGCGATCGTCGACGATCTCGAGGACAGTCTGGCCGCCTATCACGCCTACCACGCGACCCGCGCCGACTTGCTACGCCGCCTCAGCCGCAGTCAGCAGTCGCGCGATGCGTACGACAAGGCCATCGAGCTGGCCGGCAACACCGCCGAGACCGCCTACCTGACGCGCCGCCGCGACCAGCTGAGGTAGCGTCCGTTCAGATGGAGACTCCAGCCACCCGCAGGGCGAAGGCAATCGGGTACGTCGCACCCTGCTCCCGGATCTGGTGGCTGCGGCGGCGTCGCTGGCTTCGCCGGCCCCGTTCGGCGCCGAAGGGCTCGACTACTTCGCCGGCATGGGCCAGGGCAACGTCGACTCGATCCGCCTGTCCCTTGCCGACGAGGCCGCCGCCAGGGCGGAAACAGACAAGGACCGCGAGGACATGCTTGCCGCATCGACGGACGATCTGGCCTCGGACATGGAGTCGCTGCTGAGTCCGGCAGACGATGGCGAGTGGCTGGCCGCGCACATCCCTGGCGTTGAAGCCCGGCTGCTCGACGACGACGGCCACCTGACCCTGTTGCAGGATCGCGTACCGGAGGTACATGCCTGGCTAGCTGCGCACTTGTAGTGCCGCACTGATTGCGCGCCCGCGGCCGGTCAGCACAGGAGCCAAGTACCTGCTGAAACGAGGTTACCGCCAGCACGGCAGCCAGCCATGTGGCGGCAGGTTTGGCAAGTGGCGTCTGTGTGCCATGCAGCCTTACGCTCGGGTCATGCCTGCTCCGGGAGAGCCGTCGAGCCTCCTTGCCGACCCGCAGGAACTGCTTTCCGGGTACCTGGACTTCTTCGAGGACGTCACGCTGCGCAAGATCGGCGGCCTCACCGAGGATCAGCTCCGGACCAGTACCGTCCCGTCCGGCTGGACTCCGCTTGGTCTGGTCAAGCACCTCGCGTGCACCGAGCGGTTCTGGATCCGCCATATCTTTCTCGGCGAGCATGTCGACTTCTCCTGGCCCGGCGATCCTGCAGCCGAGTGGCGCATCGACGAGTCTGACACTACCGAGCGCATCACTGGCTTTTACCGCCGCGAGCGCGACTACACGCGCCGTACGCTGCCGGGACTAGCGATCAGCACGCCGGGTCAACGGTCATTCCGTACCGAGGGGGGTCCTCCCCCGACGCTCGGCTGGATTCTCTTCCACCTGGTCCAGCAGGCAGCCCGCCACGCGGGTCACCTCGATATCGCGCGCGAGATAGCCGACGGCTCGGTCGGCAGCGACTGAGGACCTCACAAGCCTTAGATTGTCGGAATGGACAATCCCGTCGTTCACTTCGAGATCCTCGGCAGCGACGGGACCGCGCTGATCGGGTTCTATCGCGATGTGTTCGGCTGGCCGCTGCAGGACACCCCTCTGCCGGGCTGGCCGAGCTACGCGATCATGGAGCCGGAGCGGGGCATCGGCGGCGCCGTGGGACATGCGGACGCCGCTCCCGACGGCGCCGTCATCGTCTACATCGAAGTCGACGACCTCGGTGCATCACTCGATCGCGCCGTAGAACGGGGTGCGACAGTGGCGCTGCCCGTCACAGAAGTTGCCGGGACACAGCTGAGCGTGGCCTGGCTGCGCGACCCGGAGGGGAATCTCATCGGCCTGGTGAAGCGGTCCGCGTGATGACCATAGCCCCGTCCTCGGAAGCCGGACCTGCGGAGGAATACTGATGGTGACGCAGCCGCCTGTCCAGCCGCGGCAGGCAACTGCGGCAGACCTCCCGGCGGTCCATGATGTGATCGCGGCGGCGTACCGGAAGTACCTCAGTCGCATGGACAAGCCCCCTGGTCCCATGCTGCGCGATTACGGCCCGGTGGCCGCGGCCGGACAGCTCTGGGTGTCGGGCGAACCCGTAGCCGGGCTGGTGTCCCTGATCGAGTCGGCTGACGGATTGCTCATCGAGAACATCGCGATCGACCCGTCGGCGCAGGGCACGGGTCTCGGCCGGGCGCTGATGGAGTTCGCCGAACGGCAGGCGGCCCAGCGCGGGATCAGGCGCCTCTGGCTCTACACCCACGAGGTCATGACGGAGAACTACGCCATCTACACGCACCTTGGCTACAGCGAGTACGAACGGCGCGCCGAGGACGGCTACCGGCGCATCTACCTGGAGAAGTTCCTGCCGGACTAGTGCCGTTGCACCCGCTGGGTGATGCCCTCTCGCGGCTGCACTCATGCAGCGGCTCAGGACTGCCCCGGCGTTTCGTGAGCGCCGGCGGGGTGTCTCCTCAGCCGCGCTCGACGTGCTCGGTCCTGAAGGTGCGAAATCCCCGGCGGTGATAGTTCGGCAGCGCGCGGGGATGGTCGACCGTGGAGGTATGCAGCCAGACGCGGTTCACCGAGGGAGCCAGCGCCCAGGCCTGCTGAACGGCAAGGGTCAGAGCGAATCCGCCCAGCCCCTTGCCGACGAACTCCGGCAGGAGCCCGAACGTCACGATCTCGGTCTCGCCGCCGGGATGCAGGTCGCAGGTGACCATACCGGCCGGCTCGCCTTCAAGGGATAGCAGCCAGAACGCCCGGTCAGGGTGCTCGGCGAACCAGAGGGCCCATTCTCGCTCGGTGCGACTGGCGCTCCTCCAGCCGTGCGGAGCGCCGATCCGGGCCAGGATGCCGGGAATGAACGGAGAGGCGCGGTCCACCGGTGCGAGGGTCAGGCCTGGCACGGGGGCCGCAGGATTGAGCTGGCCTGGTGCCGTCATCTCGACGTAGGTCACGATCTCTTTCACGCCGCGGAGTGTATGTGATCCTCGGCTCTCCGCTTGGAGGTGACCTCACATGCAGGGGATGCGGGCACGTCGCTGTCCGGCCTGCTGAGAAAACTTGTTGCGAGTGGCCAGCATCAGGTGTCTGGTTGACCGGCCGACAATCACGGGAGGAAACATGACGCGCATGTCGCTGCCCACCCCCACGCTGCGCACCGCTCGCCTTGGATTGCGCCCCTTTGACGACACGGACGCGGACGACCTGTTCGCGCTGCACACCAACGCCTCCGTGCTGCGCTACTGGGATGCGCCGCCGTGGAGCGAACGCGCGCGCGCCGAGCGGTTCATCACTGCGTGCCGGCAGATGGCGGAGGAGGGCATCGGGGCGCGGCTGGCCGTGGATCGTGTCTCCGACGGGGCGTTCATCGGCTGGTGCAGCCTGAACCGGTGGAATCCGGACTACCGCAGCGCATCGCTGGGCTACTGCTTCGACGATGCGGCGTGGGGCAACGGCTACGCGACAGAGACCGCGCGCGCTTTGCTGCGATGGGCGTTCGGCACCCTGGACCTGAATCGCGTCCAGGCTGAGACCGACACACGCAACGTCGCATCTGCGCGCGTGCTGGAGAAACTCGGGTTCGTGCGGGAAGGAACGCTGCGGGAAGACTGCGTCGTGAACGGCGAGGTCTCGGACTCGTGGGTCTACGGGCTGCTCAGGCGGGACTGGGAGCCCTCGCCCGAGCCGGCCACCGCCCGCTGAGTGCAGAGCAAGCTGGAGCCTGGCAGTAGCCTGACGTGAACGGCAAGACCGTGACGATCTTGGCACGCGGTAAATGCGTTGCCGCGTGCCCACGTGCAGTCCTATAGTGGCCGCGCCGCGCGGCAGGAAATGTCCTCTGTATCAGGAAGGAGGTGCCCGCGATGTTCGCTCATCGTCAGACGCCTCCAAGGATTGCTCTCTAGCAATCCTGGAGACGCACTGCGGGCACCCTCAGGAGCCTGGCTCCGGCCAGTCCTGAGGGTGCCTTCTCACCGGGCGCCGGGGACCGGAGGGTTTGCGCATGGCGACTGTAAGGCCAGAGGATGTCTACGCGGCGATACGCGCGGCGTGGGCGCTCGATACCTGTGACCCCGTCGACGCTGATAACTGGTCCGCCGACCAGCCTTCCCGGGGGCAGTGCGGGTCCACCGCGCTGACGATCCACGATCTGCTCGGCGGCGACCTCCTGATTGCCGAGGTTGCCCACGCGGACGGCAGCCGGCAGGGCGTGCACTACTGGAACCGGCTGCCGGACGGGACCGAGGTTGACCTGACCCGCGATCAGTTCACCGCTCACGAGGTCATCAAGCCGCCGCGCACCCTGCGGCGTCCCGGCGGGCTGCCGAAGCGCTGCGCCGAGCAGTATCTGACGATGAGAGGCCGCGTCTTCAGCGCTCTCGGCATTGCGGCGACTGACAACCACGCGAGTGTCAGCACGCTGGTGGATACTGCCCGGCATGGCGAGATTCGAGGACCAGGACCTGACTGATGCCGAATTCCGCGAGTGCGACTTGACTCGCGCCCGCCTGATCGGGGTGGTGATGCAGGACGCCGTCATCGACGGGCTGGTCACCAACCTGGTGGTCAACGGGGTCGAGGTGACGTCCTACGTCGAAGCCGAGCTCGACCGGCGGTATCCAGTGCGGCTCCTAATCCGGTCGGCCGATCCGGCCGACCTGCAGGAAGCCTTCCGGCAGCTGCGGGCCGACTGGGCGGCCACGCTTGAGCGGCTAGCGGGTCTGCCTGAAGGTTCCGAACAGCAGCGCGTTGGCGGCGAGTGGTCGGCAGTGGAGACCCTGCGCCATCTGGTGTTCGTGCACGACTGCTGGTTCCGCCGTTGCTGCCTGGGATCGACCGAGCTGTTCACCGCTATCGGACTGGCGATCGAGTTCGTTCCTGACCAGGAGGAGCAGGGCCTGGACCGAGAGGCAGCCCCAAGCCTCGACGAGGTACTGTCTGTGCGGGCCACGCAGGGCGCCGAGCTGAGTCGCTGGCTGTCGACCGTGACGCCCGACGAACTGGCGGCGCCTGCCCCAGTGCCGGCGGGGCCGGGCTGGCCGCCCTACGCCAGGGGGAAGTCGGTGCTCGAGTGCCTGCATGTGGTGCTGAACGAGGAGTGGGCACACCATGGTTTCTGCGTGCGCGACCTCGATCTGCTCAGCGGGTAACCGTCAGAGTTGCCGGGCTACTCGCCACTCGCTGCGCGGCACTGCGGCGTAATGTTCGTCCCCGGAAGCCACGCCGCCCGTTGCGTCCTGGACCGCCTGCACCCGCGAAGCCCGCGCCGTCAGGCCGGGCCGCCGGTCGACGTCACCGACGACCTCCCAGTGACCCGGCGACACTTCATGGAGCACGACGAAGCCGCCTGCGT